>Ga0307510_10007799_pt1 | contig 12766 bp, 7 predicted proteins | sample 12_EM_MG_FD_207224 | JGI IMG/M metagenome (GOLD analysis project Ga0307510, IMG submission 207224) | Populus trichocarpa ectomycorrhiza microbial communities from riparian zone in the Pacific Northwest, United States - 12_EM | ecosystem: Host-associated > Plants > Roots > Unclassified | place... | reverse complement strand
TCGCACTCGAGCGTACCGCGGGCGGAGCTCAAGCCATCCGCGCCGTCATTGCGCTCCCCGCCCTGACGGGTGCCTGGAAAGACGTGGCCGGCGGTATTTATCAAGCGCCGCTGTGGGAGTTCCCCGTGAATTTCGGAGCGATCTGCCGACCGGATTGGATAAAGCCGGGCACTCGCGTCGTGAATCTTCTCAAGTTGGGAGAGGCGCTGCTGGGCGAGACCAAGCTTGATCCGCCGATTAAATCAATCATGGTCTACAATACAAATCCCGTGACCCAGGCGATGGATGTCGACAAGATCGTCAGGGGGCTTCAACGGGAAGATCTATTCACCGTCGTCGCAGATCACTTCATCAGCGATACCGCGGCCTATGCCGATATCATCTTGCCGGCAACGATGGCGGCCGAACACGATGACATGATGTTCTCCTGGGGACACTTCTACCTTACGCTCAATCAAAAAGCGATCGAGCCGCCCGGCGAAGCTTGCTCGAACGCGGAGATTTTCCGCAGACTCGCGAAAACGATGGGCTTTACCGATCCCGAGTTCATCAAATCGGACAAAGAATTGGCTGAAAGCACGATCGACTGGACGGCGCCGCAGGTGCAGGGCATCGACATGGACCTGCTTCGGGCGCAAGGCTACGCGAAACTGAAGCTGGGCGCGGCGGATACGCGGACGCCACACGCAGAGGGGAACTTCAAGACGCCGTCCGGCAAGTGCGAGATCCTGCTCACCGGCGCCACAAATTTCGTGGCACCGCCATTCCGACAATTGTACAATGAGATGCAGAGTGGCGAGCCTATCGAACCGCTTCCCGGTTACACCAGGCCATACGAAAGTGCGGCTGACGAACCCGAACTTGCTAAGCTCTATCCCCTGAGCATTGTAGCTCCGAAGAGCCATGCGTTCTTGAACACGAACTATGCCAACGAGCCCAAGAAGCAGAGACTGCAGGGCAACCAGTTCGTTCTCCTTAGCCCGCAAGATGCGGCGGAACGTATGATCGAACATGGCGATGAGGTGAAAGTGTACAATCGGACCGGTGGCTTTCAGGGCGTCGCCCAGATAACCGACGACGTGCAGGCCGGCCTCATTGTTACGACCGTCGGATATTGGCGGACTCACAATGAGGAGGGTACCGTCAACAGCGTGTCGGCCGCTCGGTTCGGCGGGATGGGGAACTGCCCCACGTTCTCGGACAATCTCGTTCAGGTGGAGCGGATTGTAGGCAAGAATGCTGCGCGGAGCATGCATGAGCCGAAACCGGTAGCGTTGGTGACAGCTTAGGTATTTGAAATTATGAGCTTGCGCGGGCCTGCAGGTGAAGATGCAGGTCCGCAGAGATTTGTAGCGCCAACATAAAGCCTGGTCTGACGTTGTTGAAGTGTCACCAACGCGCTCGGAGCGGGGTGTCGGGCGTCACTCGCGACATTCCTAGATTGACTATTGCGCGCGAACTCCCACGTGGGGCGGCGCAGCGATAAGAGGGCAGTAATAGGATCGACCCGACGAGGTGCATCCGAGCCTCGCTGCAACGTGTGCTCGCTCTTATCTCTAGGCCGAGGTGAGCTTCGGGGCCGCATTCCATTATGAGCATTTGTCGCGGTGCACACGCTGCTTGATTGCTGCAATCATTCTCTGGGCGTCGTGCGCGGCCGCTACCGTGCATGCTGCTAACGCCAAAGCATTCCAATTTTCGAAGAACCGTCAACCTCGTGATACGGCTCCGATGCGCTGCGCCCCGGCAATTTCTCAATGCGCAAAGGCGTCTTATAGCGCGATCGGGTTTCGGTTCGTCTGGCAAGGAAACAACGCTCATAGGCTCCTGTGCGTATAGCGATTTGACTACCAGACGGCACACGACTTGCTGTCGGCCGAATTCTTCGCCTCCGCTCTTTTATTAGCTGGTCGCGTATTTCCATCCAAAAAGTATACGTAAATCATTGTTATTACTTCTGTTGTCTCGATCGCTTCCATCTACCGAAAAAGAACTGCAGCCGGCTTGAGCGAGTCGGCAATTCGCGAGCAAAGTCGAGATGTTGTCGAAAAGACGCCTCGTGTAGTGCGTCCCGATTCATCAAAAAGAGCGGATAGAACCGCGCAGTTATTCTGGGAGGAACTACAGCTGGAAACAGGTCTACGATTCATTCAGCAGCGCGCTCCTGTCGAAATCCGGCATCTTTGGGATGCCGGTCTCCTACGAAATTGATGGCGCACAGTATGTCGTTGTGCGGTCCGGTGGGGGCGTCGATGCCCACTGTGCATCTGGGGCACCCGCGGGGGCTGAGCTCCCGGAATCAAAACGTGCCGCAGGACAGTGTTGTGTGGGTGTTCACGGGTGAAGGCGTAACTCACGGCTGCTCCTTTGTGCGGCCCTTGGCTGTTCGAAAGTCCGGGATCGTGTGACGGGGATGGAATACGTGCATGTGCCTTTGGCTTAATTGAATCCGGAAGCATCAAACTAAGCAGGCTTTCTTGCTCGTGTCCGATGGGATGACAAGCAAATAATGTTCGAACAATCGGAGGATTGAACATGATCACGCTTAAGATAAACGGCGAAACCAAAAACTGGGACGGTGATCCGTCACTACCGCTGCTCTGGCTCCTGCGCGATGAAATCGGATTGACCGGAACCAAGTTCGGATGCGGCGAGGCGCTGTGCGGAGCGTGCACCGTGATGGTCGACGGTCAAGCAGTTCGTTCCTGTATCACCGCGGTGTCGGACGTCTCAGCCGAAGTGACCACGATCGAGGGCCTGCATCCGACCGGAGATCATTCGGTGCAGAAGGCATGGCGCCAGCTCAGCGTGCCGCAATGTGGCTATTGCCAGTCCGGCCAGATCATGCAAGCAGCCGCCATGCTCAAGCAGAATCCGAAGCCCTCGCACGACCAGATTCGCGAGGCGATGGCGGGCAATATTTGCCGCTGCGGCTGCTACCAACGCATCGAAAACGCTGTGCATCTCGCTTCGACGGGGGTGTGACCATGCTCAGCACCACTCCCAAAATCCAAATCGTGTCACGGCGCAACGTGCTGAAGGGCCTTGGCTTGGTCGGCAGCTTTGTTCTTGCGGCCCCTGTGATGTCGCGCCGCGCCTTCGCGGCCTATACCACCGGCGCCGGCGCGATGCCGCACGGCGTCGTGGTCGACCCGCGCGTCTTCGTGGCTATTGCGTCCGACGGAACTGTGACCATCCTGGCCCACCGTTCCGAAATGGGCACGGGCGTCCGCACCAGCCTGCCGATGATCGTGGCGGAAGAGATGGAGGCCGATTGGACGCGCGTGCGCGTGCAGCAGGCGCCCGGCAACGAAGCCGCATACGGCAACCAGGACACCGACGGCTCGCGCAGTACACGGCATTATCTAATTCCGATGCGCCAGATCGGCGCCGCGGCCCGCATCATGCTGGAAGCGGCCGCCGCCAAACGCTGGGGTGTGCCGCTCTCTGAGGTCAAGACCGCCAATCACGAGGTGGTACATGCCGCAAGCGGCCGACGTGCCGGATTTGGCGACCTTGCCGCCGACGCGGCCGCGCAACCGGTTCCGAGCATCGCCGACCTCAAGCTCAAGAGCCCGAAGGATTTTCGCTATATCGGCAAGGGCAAGATCAATATCGTCGACCTGCATGACATCACCACAGGGAAGGCGAACTATGGCATCGACACTCGTCTGCCCGGCATGAAATATGCTGTCATTGCTCGCCCCCCGGTGGTGGGCGGCAAGCTGAAATCGTTCGACGCCTCGGAGGCGTTGAAAGTGTCCGGCGTCGAAAAGGTCATCGAGGTGCAGGGCTGGCCTTGGCCCTCGAAATTCCAGCCGCTCGGCGGCGTTGCGGTGATCGCGCGCAACACAGGTGCCGCCATCAAGGGGCGGGCTGCACTGAAGGTCGAATGGGACGATGGCCCCAACGCGAGCTACGACTCGGTGGCCTACCGTGCCACACTCGAAGCCGCCGCTCGGCGGCCCGGCCCGGTGGTGCGCAATGATGGCGACGTCGATGCCGCATTGAAAAGTGCCAACAAGGTCGTTGTCGGCGAATACTATCTGCCACATCTGGCCCATGTGAGCATGGAGCCGCCCGTAGCGGTGGCACATGTGACCGACGGCAAGGCCGAGATCTGGGCGCCGGTGCAAAGCCCGGGTGGTACCCGCGATGACGTAGCGAAGATGCTCGGCATTCCGGAGGACAAGGTGACCGTCAATGTCACTCTGCTCGGGGGCGGCTTCGGCCGCAAGTCCAAGTGTGACTTCGCGCTGGAGGCTGCACTGGTGTCGCGAGCAGTCGGCGCGCCGGTGAAGCTGCAGTGGACGCGGGAAGACGACATTCGTCACGACTTTCTGCATACGGTTTCGGCGGAACGGATCGAGGTGGGCCTCGACAAGAGCGGCAAGGCAATCGCCTGGCGGCATCGCAGCGTGGCTCCGACCATTGCTTCGACGTTTGCCGCCGGTGCCAAGAACAAAGCGCCGTTCGAGCTGGGCATGGGGCTGGTCGACATGCCGTTCGCGATCGCGAACGTCCGTTGCGAGAATCCGGATGCCACCGCGCACGCCCGGATCGGCTGGTTCCGCTCGGTGTTGAACATCCCATGCGCTTTCGCCGCGCAGTCAATGGTCGGCGAACTCGCGCATGCCACCGGTCGCGATCAGAAGGACATGCTGCTCGAATTGATAGGAGCTCCGCGGGTCGTCAAGATGAATGATTCCGTCAAGGACCTGTGGAACTATGGTGAGCCGCTCGACAGCTACCCGATCGATACTCGTCGCCTGCGCCGGGTCGTCGAGGCGGTGGCGGAGAAGGGTGGCTGGGGTCGCAGCGTGCCGAAGGGACACGGGCTTGGCATCGCCGTGCATCGCAGTTTTGTCAGCTACATTGCGACTATCGTCGAGGTCGCGATTAGCGACAAAGGCAAACTCTCGGTGCCGCGAGTGGACACCGCGATCGACTGCGGTACCTTCGTCAATCCAGAGAGAATCCAGTCGCAGCTCGAGGGCGCTGCGATCATGGGCCTGAGTCTCGCCAAGCACGGCGCGATCACGTTCAAGAACGGCAGGGTCGAGCAGGGAAACTTCGATGACTTCCCCGTGGTGCGAATGGACGAGGCGCCGCTGATTACCAACGTGCACATCGTGCCCGCGGACATCGACGCGCCGCCAAGCGGCGTCGGAGAGCCGGGCGTGCCGCCGTTTGCACCTGCTCTGGTCAACGCGATTTTCGCTGCGACGGGAAAGCGCATCCGCAGCTTGCCGATCGGCAAGCAACTGGAGACGTGACGACGGGCGTCGATCAGCTCTTGTTTGCAGATGACTCGCATCTGCTCACGCCCGGGCTTGCAGTTTTTCGAACCACCTAGCCGCAAGGCGAAAGTGAATTGGACGCCGCTGCTTTGGAAACCGCTCGTTTGGACCTTCAAGTCTCGCCGAGCGGTAACTTTGCGACAACGTTAGCTGCAATAGTCACCGAAAAATCTATTCGGTTTCGACAATCCCTGAAGCTGGCTGCTTTTTCTTGACAATCCACCGAGCTGTCATCGTTCACGTATTTTCATTCGGAATGGAGATACAACCTCTTGTTGTTGCTTATATTGTTCCGAGCGTTTCCGTCTAGTGAAACAGAATTACGATCTGCTTGTATCACATTGCGCAGTCATGGTCCTGTTGAAGGATATCTCGTTTCCGGTGCAGGCATAGCGCAGATATTTGTCCGACCACGGTCATAAAATCAAATCGAACAACAATCAGAGGATCGAGACATACTATGGGAGCGTCATCAACGGTAATAAGGCTGCACGCTCGGGATAACGTCGTTATCGCGAGATCGGATATCACTGCCGGATCTCATCTCGTTGAACTCGATGGGTTGATCGCCAGATCGCCGATCCCAGCCGCGCATAAAGTGGCAGCCGTAGATATCCATCGAGGCGAGCCCGTCTTGCGCTACGGACAGATCATTGGTTTTGCGACGAGTGACATTGAAGCCGGCGACCATGTCCATACCCATAACCTGGCTATGGGGACGTTCGAGCGCGACTATGCATTCGGTGCGGACGGAGGCGCGCGTCCGAGCGCCACGACGGTCGATGTATTTCAGGGAATTGTCCGCGCTGACGGGCGTGCTGCTACCCGCAACTACATTGGCGTCGTGAGTACTGTCAATTGCTCAGCTACCGTCGCCAAGCTTGTCGTTGAGCATTTCTCAAGGCCCGGAGCCCTGGAGAAGTATCCGAATGTCGACGGGGTGGTACCGATAACGCACGGTTTTGGGTGCTGTATCGAACACAACGGAGAGGGCGTTCAACAATTGCGCAGGACCTTGGGTGGGTTCGTAAAGCACGCGAACTTTGCTGGCGTCGTGGTCGTCGGTCTTGGTTGTGAAGCGAACCAGATGGGCGCGATGTTCATGGCTGAGGGCATCGAAACCGGCAAGATGATCGCTCCGCTCGTGATCCAGGATAAAGGGGGGACGAGGAATACCGTTGCGGCGGCCATCGCTGCCATTGAGGAGATGCTGCCGCGGGCGAACGAGTGTCGCCGGCAACCGGTGCCGGTTTCTAACCTGGTCGTTGCTTTGCAATGCGGCGGTTCTGACGGCTACTCGGGCATAACCGCAAATCCAGCTCTCGGTGTGGCGGTTGACATGCTGGTTGGGCAGGGCGGTACAGCCATACTTAGTGAGACACCCGAGATTTATGGCGCAGAACATCTTCTGACGAGGCGAGCGGTCTCCAGAGAGGTCGGTGAGAAAATCGTCAGCCTGATCAAATGGTGGGAGGGGTATGCCGAACGAGAGAAGGGAAGCATCGACAATAATCCGACTCCCGGCAACAAAGCTGGAGGACTTACGACGATTCTGGAAAAATCGTTAGGTGCTGTAGCCAAAAGTGGCTCGACGCCCCTTACGGGCGTCTACCGATACGCTGAGCCAATCAAGGATCGAGGCCTCGTTTTTATGGATGCGCCGGGCTACGACCCGATGGGGACGACTGGACAAATCGCCGGAGGCGCGAATTTAGTGGCGTTCACGACGGGGCGCGGCTCTTGTTTTGGTGCAAAGCCGTCGCCCTCTGTAAAGCTCGCAACCAATACAAAGATGTTTGCGCGCATGGGCGACGACATGGACATAAACTGCGGGGACATCATGGATGGTGGCTCCACAATCGAGAGCAAGGGCTTGGAAATCTATCGCAAGCTTATCGATGTTGCGTCTGGTGAAAAGTCAAAAAGCGAAGAGCTAGGCGTTGGCAACGAAGAGACGGTCCCGTGGATGATTGGTGCCCAGATGTAACACCATGCAGGTGAGCAGTCGCCGCATTCTGGTGCCGCCTTAGACTTGGGCTACTTGCGAGGCAATCGGCCATTTCTGGTTAGCGACCCACCGCAGCGGTACGGACGTCAGAAGTTGTCCTCGATTGCCCACCGATGGCCAGCTTCGAGCGAGACCGTGTCTACCAACCTGATCGACGAAAAAACAACGCTTCCCAAGGAGGAAATTGATGAAGGTGAAGACAACTATCGTAGCGCTCGGATTGGGCGTCTTCATGGCCAGCGCGGCCGTTGCCCAAGCGCCGATCAAGATCGGCCTCTCCGGTCCGTTCACCGGCGGCTCGTCTTCGATGGGCGTCTCGATGCGTGATGGCGTGAAACTCGCCGTCGAAGAGATCAACAAGAAGGGCGGCGTGATGGGCCGTCCGATCCAGCTCATCGAGCGCGACGACGAAGCCAAGAACGAAGTCGGCGTTCAGGTCGCACAGGAACTGATCAACAAAGAGAAGGTCGTCGCGACCCTCGGTTTCATCAATACCGGCGTGTCGCTGGCTGCCCAGCGCTTCTATCAGGAGGCCGAAATTCCGGTGTTCAATAACGTCGCCACCGGTTCGACCGTGACCAAGCAGTTTCCGGCTCCAAACTACATCTTCCGCAACGCAGCCTACGACATCGTGCAGAGCACGATGATCGTCGAAGAAGCGGTCGGCCGCAAAGGCCTGAAGAAGGTAGCCATTCTCGCCGACAGCACGAACTACGGTCAGCTCGGCAAGGATGACCTTCTGAAGGCCCTGGCTGCCAAGGGTGTCACCCCTGCCGTCGTTGAAAAATTCAACATCAAGGACACCGACATGACCGCCCAGCTGCTCAAGGCTAAGGAGGCCGGCGCAGAGGCGATCCTCACCTATGCCATCGGGCCCGAACTTGCCCAGATTGCCAACGGCATGGACAAGCTTGGCTGGAAAGTGCCGATGATCGGTTCGTGGACGTTGTCGATGGCAAACTTCATCGATCCGGCCGGCAAGAACTCCGAGGGCGCGATCATGCCCCAGACGTTCATCCAGGCCCCGACCACTCCGAAGCGCAAGGCATTCATCGAAGCCTATCAGGCGGCCTACAAAATTGACCGTATCCCTTCGCCGGTTTCGGCTGCACAGGGCTATGACTCGGTTTATCTGCTGGCTGCGGCCATCGAACAGGCCAAGTCGACGGACGGCGCCAAGATCCGCGAAGCCCTCGAAAGCCTGAAAACCAAGGTTGAAGGCGTGGTGACCACCTATGATGCGCCGTTCTCCAGGGACGACCACGAAGCGATAAGCACCAACATCCCCGTGATGGGCATCGTGAAGGGTGGCCGCGTCGAGGCCGTGGATCCCAAGGATCTCGAAGGCGACAAGGCCGTCCGGGTGAAGCCCAAGGGCAGCTAAAACGGAAGCTTCTGGAACGCGGCGATTTGATTGCCGCGTTCTTTGTGCCTTGCAGCCTACATGCGGCGCCAATGTGTCGCTTCCTGTCATTCCCGTCATCAGATTTGTAAGTAGCGCCGAATGGAAAACCTACCTCAGCTCGTTGTCAGCGGCATAGCCGTCGGCATGATCTACGGCATCATTGCCTTTGGCTATCAGCTCACCTTTGCCACGTCCAAGACACTGAATTTCGGCCAAGGCGAAGCGTTGATGCTCGGCGCCCTTGTCGGCTGGTCGACCATTCGCTTTTTGATGTCTCTTGGCCTCTCGGCGATGCCGGCCTATCTGCTGATGATCCCCATCGTGCTCGCCTTCGGGCTGACGCAGGGGGCGTTTGTCGAGTTGCTTGGCGTACGCCAGGCTATCAAGACTAAGTCCGAAGCCGGGTGGATCATGGCCACCATCGCGCTTGGCATCATTTTCCTCAACGTCGCCGAAAACCTGTGGGGCCGTGACGACCTTTCGTTTCCGTCGCCGCTGGGCAAGACCTCGCTCGATCTTTTTGGCGTACGCGTGCTGCCGATGGAAATCGTCATCGTGTTTGGCGCAATCGGTATGATGCTGCTTGTCGAATTGTTCAATCGCAAATCGATCTACGGCAAGGCAGTGGTTGCGACCGCCGCTGACCGTGACGCTGCTCAGCTCATGGGCATCAATACCAGCCGTGTGATCACGTTCTCCTACGCACTCTCGTCGATGGTTGCCGCGTTCGCCGGCATTATGGTCGCGCCGGTCACGCTGACGGGGGCCACGATGGGCGCTTCGCTCGGGCTGAAGGCTTTTGCCGTCGCGATCATCGGAGGCCTGTCGTCGGGCTTCGGCGTCGTCGTCGGCGGCCTGATCCTTGGCATCACTGAGACCCTGACGGGGTATTTCGTCTCGACAGGGTACAAGGACGTGCCGGGTCTCGTTTTGCTGCTGCTCGTGCTCTCGCTGAAACCTGCGGGCCTGTTTGGCAAGTCCGTAATCAAGAAAGTCTAAGAGCTTCGATATGTTGAAGTATCCTGCCGTGGCACTGGGGCTTCTCGGCGCACTCTTGTTGCCCTTCGTCATCCTCGGAGCCGCCGGCGGCTCGGCTCCGTACTACCTGCATCTCGTCATCCTGATTGCGATCTATGCGATCCTGGCGCTCGGCCTGGATATCGTGTTCGGGTATACGGGCGAAGTCTCGCTCGGCCATGCCGCGCTGTTCGGGATCGGCGCTTACACTGCAGGGATGTTCGTGCATCATCACCTGCTGATCGGTGGCGCGACGAGCACGGGGTTCGACATTTTGGTTGCGATGATCTGCGGGACGATCGTGGCCGCGGCTTTCGGGGCACTTCTTGCGTTGCCCGCGCTGCAGGTCACGGGTCCCTATCTCGCGATGGTGACGCTGGCGTTCGGAACGATCATCGGCATTTTGATCAACGAAACTGACGCACTGACGAACGGACCCAAGGGCATTACCATCATCAAGCCGATGCTGTTCGATTTGCGCGGGTGGGGCGACCAAATCCCGCTGCTGAAAATCAAAGCCGCGCTTATGAAGGATCTGGCCTTCTACTACCTCGTCATAGCTACCCTTGTCGGCACGATTATCGTCGTCAACCGCATCGTTGCATCGCATTACGGTCGCGCTTTCGAAGCGCTGCGTGATAGTCCGATCGCGTCGGACTGCATGGCTGTCAGCGTCTACAAGAACAAGGTGATAGCCTTCGTGGTCTCTGCAGCGCTGGCGGGCCTCGCCGGATCGCTGATGGCCTATTCGGAGCAGTACATCGCGCCGAACAACTTCTCATTCGAACTCACGATCAGCTTCCTGCTTGCCGTTACGATGGGGGGACGCAAATCGCGTCTCGGGCCGATCGTCGGTGCAATCACCATCGTGTCGCTGCCCGCATTGTTAGCCGACATCGACATGTTCCGCATCATTGCGGCCGTCATCGCGGCGGTTGCGGTGCTCGCAGGCGGATATGGCCTGACGAAGGCCGAGCCTCAGGACCGGATGGGAATCATCATCCCAGTGGGGCTTTGCCTGGCGTTCTTCGTCCTCTCTTGGTTCATCACCAACATCACCGATTTCAAGCGGTCGATCTATGGCCTGATGATCCTGTTCGTCGTCTACTACCTGCCCGAAGGTATTGTCGGATTCCTGCGGCGGATCATTGCAATGTTCATCCCCGGCTTCGGCCAGGCGAGCCACGTCATCGATGTGCAGGGCGATGCCTCTCACGTCTGGGCAGCACCTGCTACGTCGAAGCTCAACGGCGACGGCTCGATGATCGACGTCAAGGGCATCCTCATGCAGTTTGGCGGCCTCAAGGCGCTGGACACGGTTGATCTCAACGTGCAGCCCGGAACCATCCACGGACTGATCGGGCCGAACGGATCGGGCAAGTCGACGATGATGAACGTACTGACCGGCATCTACCGTCCGACCGGCGGCGACATTCAGTTCGCTGGTGCGACTATCGTGGGGGCGAAGTCGCCCGACATCGCCGGCAAAGGGATCGCGCGCACTTTCCAGAACGTGCAGCTATTCGGCGAACTCTCGGTGCTCGAGAACGTTATGGTCGGTCTGCACCATACGTATCGTACCGGATTGTTCGGCGTCGCGCTGCAAACACCAAGTGCCGCCAAGGAAGAGCACGATGCGCGGGTGCGTGCTGCGAGCATCCTGGGCTTTGTCGGTCTGCAGGATCTTGCCAACGAAGAAGCGCGCAACTTGCCCTACGGCAAGATGCGGCTGCTGGAGATCGGCCGCGCGCTGGCGCTCGATCCGAAATTGTTGCTGCTCGACGAACCTGCTGCTGGCCTGACGGCGCCGGACATCAAGGCTCTGATCGCCATCATCCGCAAGATCAAGGACCACGGCATCACCGTGATCTTGATCGAACATCACATGGATGTGGTGATGAGCATTTGTGATACCGTGACGGTGCTCGACTTCGGCCAGAAGATCGCCGAGGGCAAGCCAACTGACGTTCAAGCCAATCCGCGTGTCATCGAAGCCTATCTTGGCGGCGCTGCCGCCGAACCCGTGCATTAATCCCAGGGCCGGAGACTTTCGAATGTTGCAAGTAGAACATCTGGTCGCGGGTTATGGCAAGGTGCAGGTACTGCAAGGCATCTCGCTGCATGTGCTGACGGGCCAACTCGTCACCCTCATAGGCTCGAACGGCGCGGGCAAAACGACGACGCTGCGCGCGCTGACAGGTATGATCAAACCCGAGAGCGGGCGCGTAACGCTGGGTGACAAGGACATCGCCGGGATGCCGGCATTTCAGATCGCCAAGCAAGGCGTTGCCCACTCGCCGGAAGGCCGCCGTGTGTTTCCTACGCTGTCGGTTACCGACAACCTCACGCTCGGTGCCTTCACACGGCTAACCGGTGCGCGGCCCAAGGGCGACGTACAGGCCGACATCGACCGGATGTACGATCTGTTCTCGCGGCTCGGCGAACGGCGCAACCAGCTTGCCGGCACGCTCTCAGGTGGCGAGCAACAGATGCTTGCGATGGCACGTGCGCTGATGCTGCAGCCTCAGGTGCTGTTGCTCGACGAGCCGTCCATGGGGCTTGCACCTCGCCTCGTCGAGGAAGTGTTCTCGATCATCGGGCGGCTGAAAAAGGAAAAGGTCACGATGCTGCTCGTCGAGCAGTTCGCTGCGGCAGCCCTCGAAGTCGCCGACTACGGCTATGTCATGGAGAATGGCAAGCTGACCGCGGAGGGGCCAGCTGCAGAGTTGAAGGCGTCGCCAGCGGTGCGTGCGGCCTATCTGGGCGCAGCGCATTGAGGCCACACGTGCGTGGGCATGCGGAAGATGACGCTCGTTGCGGGGGCACAGCGACGGTTTGGGCTGATCAGGTCTGCGACATCCCGCAATGCGGCGAGAGCTTTTTTTTGATGGACTGCAGATAGGCAGCTTCGGTTGGCGTCAGAGTCAGCGATCGCCGAATTCGATCAAAAGCAGGAGTTCTCCAGCATTTGGATCCGATGGCTAATCGCGCTGCGCGTCGCGCCTAGCTCATCCGCCGCTTTGAGAAAGAAGCGAA
>Ga0307510_10007798_pt1 | contig 12766 bp, 6 predicted proteins | sample 12_EM_MG_FD_207224 | JGI IMG/M metagenome (GOLD analysis project Ga0307510, IMG submission 207224) | Populus trichocarpa ectomycorrhiza microbial communities from riparian zone in the Pacific Northwest, United States - 12_EM | ecosystem: Host-associated > Plants > Roots > Unclassified | place... | reverse complement strand
TTTTTTGTATCAACGTTATAGTTTTTAGATATAAGAGAGAAGGGAAAAAGTCACTAAAATATATAAAAAAAAGATAAAGTTATTAATTAACTATATTTTAGCAAAGAAAAATGTTGTTATTGGTGTTATAAATTTTATTTAATAATAAAATTTTTATTAAGATATTATTCACTCTTCATCTCATTGAAAAGTAAATCGGGTTGAGAAACTAATTTTTTAATATGAAAAATCACAACTCAATTTTCCAACCAAATTTTTTATGGTTAAAAATTAAAAAAGAAAACAACACCTCATCTTTTTTATTATTATTATAAAAAAACAAATGACATGTTATCTACCGGTTAAACCAAGCTAAAATAAAAAGATCAATGGTGTAAGCCTGTCTTTTTTTTTATGAGCTTGGCAAGCTAGTCCACAATAAGACACGGCCACTAGCCTTTTTTTTCCATTAATTTAAATTGAAACCATCAAAATAGTTCAATTAAAATTATGTTTTTGAGTGTGTTTGATAGGTTATAGTTTGAAAAAAGTTGTTTTATAAAAAATATTTTTAGTTGAGGTTGGTTTGAAAAAATATGTGTTTGGTTAAAACCGTGGTTGAAATTGAGGTTGAAGAAAAAGTAGTTTAATGTGTTTGGTTAATAATGCTTTTGAAATTGAGGTTATAAAATAATTTTAAAAAATATATATTAATATTGATGGTTTTAAATTTAAATACTGTAGAATTAATTACTCCTATTACATCATGAAATAAATAATACTTTATATAAAATATTTTTTATTATTCTATTAAACTATTTATAATTCAATTACGTACAAAATTCATCCAATAAGAACTACAGTTTTCATAATTTTTTGAGCGTGTAATAAAATTGATAAAATATTATCAGGTATAAAATTGATATTACAGTGTGAGTGAATTTAATTCACTCTATACTAGTTTTTCAGAGAAAAAAATATTGTCCACATCACAATGCGAATGAATTTAATTCATTCTAAACTAGTTTTTTTTTAAAAAAAAAACTGTTAATAAAATTAACACACTGGAAAAAAACTATTCACGTGAACAGTGCAAATGAATTGCACTGTTCATTGTTTTTTAAGTGAACAGTGCAATTCTCTTGCACTTGCACTGTTCAATTGAATATACACTTTCACTGTTCAGTGAACAGTGCAATTAGCATGCACAGTGCGTGTAAAGCAGGATTTCCTTGCTTTTCATTGAAATAAAAATTATGTGGGATCCATAAATAATAAATTATTTTTTTTATTATCAAATAACTACAAACTATATTTTAATTAAAATATAGCTGCAGTCGCGTAAACAAATGAAATCTAAATCCTGAGGTGGAGTATTATGAGTGTTGAAATATAATTGTCCACTTCAAGCATTAATTATAAGATCGGTTCAAGCCTGGATTGTGGGTTAATAAAGTCAAGCTGAATCGACTCGTTTTTTTTAATCAAAATAATATTATGTTGAAAAGAAATCCAGATCAAAATTAACTGGTTTTAAGTTAATATCGAAATCCGTGGATGATTGGATTGATCTGTTAAATCAGAGAAAAAGGGTCCAGAGAAAGAAGAGAGGCCGAGGACCAAGACAGAAAAGAGAATAATGAGTCAATAAACCTCTTTTTTATTATATAAAAAAAAAAAGTAGCCAAATTTATCATGAAAGAGTCCGTGTATTCTGTCAATTTTACAAGACGGCCATGAACCTGCTCTTAACGGGTTTGGAAGAAATAAAATCCAAAAGCAGCGCCAGGTGTCAATCAATATAGAAAGAGAAAGAGAATCACTTTGATAGATCGCCACTTGTCACTTAAACGTGGCAGTAAAAAAACGCTCAGGTTAGAGCCAAGATTGCTAGGAGCCTTCATTTGTAATTATAGAGGTGGTATCTATAAAATGATGTTTTTTTTTGTTTGTAACAACTTCACGTATTTTCACATTCCAATTGATTATATATTACTATTTTCCTCATTGATTTTTAGTCGCTATCATCTATTTATTTTTTAAATAGAATCTTTGCATGCATAGAAAATAAAATATTTTGAAAAAAATCAATATATCTCCCACATATGGTATTCTATTTTTTTTTAAAGAGTGAATTTAATAAATTAGTAAAGAGGAGCCCTGATAAAAAAAAAAAGTTGATGAAAATTACACGTCGTTAGATAAATTGACCAAGATCGAAATATGTGTTTCCTTTTCATGTTCTTTTCAAAGCTCGTCGGCTTTTCGTTTTTTTTTTCTATATTCTTTTCTTATTATAAAAATTTTGTTTTAGAGAAATATTTTCTAAAACAAAATATTTTAATTCCCCTTTTCAATAAATTATATTTTTAGCTCTAAATATACAATTTTTTAATTTTTAATTTTTTAATTTAACTCTTCCAAGCCCGACGAATCTCATTATCAAATATTTTAATTTTATCAAATTTACTTCATGTTCATCTACTGCCAGTACAATTAAAAATTATGGATTGAACTTGATAATTTATTGTATTTATGGGCTATAAAAAAAAATCTCATCATTTGTTTAGTGCTTGATTTCGCAAAAAAAAATTTGATTTTATTATTTGTAAAAAATTAAAAAATGAAAACAAGAAACCAACATTGAAAATAGGTGAAAAATGAAGGCTTTTTCTAAACTAACAACACTTTTTTTGGAAAATAAACCCTCGAGATCTTTTTTTAATTTGTATTGTGATCCTTTTAATTTGAAAATTATATGTTTTGATCTAAAATTTTATTTTCTTCATGTTTATATCTCTGAGTTTGATGAAGAAGAGAGAGTTATTAAATAGCAGAAGAGAAGAGAAAAAATCATTATTTGTCCATATTTTGGTGACAAGACTTGTTCATGGTGTTAACAGGTTTCATTCAACGAGAAAAATTTCATGAAGATGTTTTTTTTATATTTTATTTTGTGAGAAAAAATAGATCAGGTCGAGAAAAAAATAAAATTTCAAATTGATTTTGTGTTTTTTAATTATTTTAGGGATGATTTGAGTTGATGGATTGATTTATTAAAATTGCCAGGGCTTTTTTAGCTAAAAATAGGATGATGATAAGTTAGGGGTCAAAAAAAAAAACATTGCCTCAACTTTTTAGTAACCTTTTCAATTGCTTGTCAAAATCTACACCGTCAAACGATGCGGTGTTTGTGTTGTTTTCTCTCTCTAAAATATAGGTTTTTTTATTAATATTATTATTATAATGACAAGTATTCTCCTTGTACAACCCTTTATGATTTTTTTTCTTTTATCTTATCACTAATTTTTTATACTTTTTAATTAAATACTGTTTTATTTATATTTATTTTCAAAAAAAATTATGGTATTTTTTTATAACATTAGTGAAAGGTTTTTTTTTTTCAACCTTTCATAATTTTTTTTTTAGATTCTATTTGGTGGATTTCCTGTCATGTCACATTTATTGTATGATGGGTAATTAAAAAAATAGATTCTAAAAAATAACTTATTAAACTCACTAACAACCATAACTCGTTATGAGTTTGACGCGTTAATTTTATTTGATTTGAGTTGATTCAAAACCTCATTGTTTTAAAAAATAAATTCTAAAAATTAAGTTATTAAACTCATTAAAAACCATTACTCGTCATGAGTTTGACGCGTTAACTTTATTTGATTTGAGTTGATTCAAAATCTTATTGTCTTGATATATAAAAAGAAAGGTTTATAATAATCTCATCTTGAAAAACTCTTTCATTTAAATTAAATCAGGTTTTAATCAGAACGAATCGGATCAAGTTCTATCCAAATCAATTTAAGACTTGGGCTAAGCAGGAGACCGAGGTAGGGGTTTTCAGATTTGCCTGTTAAGGCAAGTTAGGTTCGGTGACATTGCCAAATAAATTGCCCACGACAATATATAAACAATGTGTTGCTTTTATATTTTTAACGCATCTACGTTAAAATTATTAAAATTTCTCTAAAAAGCACGGCCTTTGAGGGATAAAAGTCAAGTAAACAAGGAGCATATTAATGAGAAAAAAAAGTTTTTATTCATCCAATATATATATTTGTAGTGATGATTTTTAATTTTTATCAAATAAAAAACATAAAAAACGAGTTATAATTTTTTTAAAAAGAGAAATTACACTAGTAAATCATTTTATTTCAATAGGATTTTAGTAATTATTTTTCTTATAAAGATGTAATTACCATATAATTAGATAAAAAAATTTAAAAGGTTCATGTGATATGAGATCAAATATTTTAATTTATATTTATTTTTTAATCTTTAATTATTATTAATAATTTTTTTCAACATCTTTAATCTTGATTTATTTTATTAAACAGGCAAGTAAAATTTTAAATTCATAATAAAAATATTTATTACTTCTATAAATCATGTCAGGCAACGTTTAGATTTTCTTTTACCTTAATTTGTTTTTTAATCCCACTCACGGGCACAGGCGATTGACTTGACTAGTGTCAACTAATTACTCAATATAAAATACTCCACGTCACTAACTCATTGCTGAGCAAGGCAAATATCCACTTTGTACTCAAAGTCTGTGGGGTTTATGCATTTGCCTATGAAAAAGACTTTTGGGTTTTGCTGGCAATCGATACGAGAATAACCCAGGTACACGTATATTTTATGTGGCCTTTCTTTCTTTCTTGATAGTTGCATGTATTTATACGCATAAATGGTAATAATTTCACTCCACTATTCCTTTACTTTGTTTTGGGTGTCTCTAAATTCTGTCAGTTTTTGTCTCTGATCAGAATAGGAATGGTAAATATTGTATTTCCCATCAACATCAACCTCAAACTCAACCTCAACCAAGACTGAAAAACAGTGTATAAAAGATATCTGACAGTGTCATTTGTCTGCGTACGTTTAGAATTTATGGAGGAAAATGGTTTTAAGACCTGATAACCAAGTGCTACAACAAGTGGTTCATGTTTTATCCACTTTCCTTTTCATTAATTTTACGAACTTTGGATTTGTCTGCTTGATTTTCTGTATATATGTGATTCTTGGTCACCTGGGAATACTGAACAGTTTGAGGAAGAGTAAAACAAATTCAATTTCTTTACCATGGATGAAAACTCCGTCCAGGAACCTCTTCTTTTGAGTGAAATAAGTGTCAAGAAAACATCTCTCTTTGTTTCATCAGTGAAATGGATTCTCAAGATTCTAATGTGGGCTATTTTTGTTGCATGGATTGGGGTTATCTTTCTCTTCCCAACACAGTTTGGTAATGGATTGCTTGAGAAATACATTCATGCCACCACTGGAAATCCTTGCGGTATTACAGGTCTGTAATTCAACCTTTTCTGTCCTTATTCGTCTTATGCTTATCTTCTTCTTGTTGCTTTCAAGCTTGATATTGCAACTGGAAATTGCAGGAAGCTTATTCCTTGTATTAAGTGGACCGGTTCTTGTTATTGCCTTTCTTTCCATATTTCATCTTATCATATCCGGTGACGAGGAGTTCCAGCAGTAAGTCATCTCCTGATTAGAGTTCTCTTATGTGCCTATTATTTGTTCTATGTACTAGCCCTTTTAATCTTCGTATAACTTGTTTTTTGGCGTAAACCTGTGATTACAGGAAGAAGAGTTCGAAACATCCAGGCGTCCGCTTATGGACATTCCCTTTTCTTGTGGATGGACCATTCGGGGTTGTTTCTGCTGCTGAGTTTATTGGCATTCTACTCTTTGTTGTGTACGTTATCTGGGCCTTGTATGCTTATATAATCCAGAGTCTCAACCGTATATCTGGGGAGGATTTGACCCTTATGGAGGAAAGGTAAAACAATTTTATTGCTTTTTTTGGATCATTCTGTAATTGTGTTTATGTCCATGTTAACTTTACTCGTGCTTGCAGTTTTTTCCTTTTTAAAGCAAAAATTAGTTGCTTAATCTTACTTCGTTTTCTATTCTTAGGATTTTGATTCTCTGATGTGGTTAATTTTCACAACAAAACGATTTCTTTTATATTCTTTTTTTTTTTCTAGTGTTATTTAAAGGCTCTTCATTGCTTTATGTGATTAGCTTGGTCTAAACAGACCGACCTCTATAAGAACTTCTGTTATTGAAGGTCTTTTATTTCTTTCTATTCTAATTCTTAAACCAATCTTGGTTGTAATATCAATCTCTTAGTTCAAAAGGTAATAAAAATGAATTGAAAATAGTAAATGCAAAAGAGGATGCATTTCAACAACGGAGAGAAAGATCATGTGGCTTGAAAAACATGTATCCATATTATCTTGACACCACCACTGCTGTTTGGTTTTTTCCTTAAGTCAATCATGTAACATTTCTTGTTCTTTTTTCCTTTCAAGAATCTTATTCTTAAATACAACACACAAATTCAACAGCATTTATACAATTCGTGTCCTCATATACTTCTCACAGGTTTTGTTTGTTATATACCAATAGCTTACTTTGAAGATTATAAATATTGTTAATTTTTAATTTTCTCTGGTTCCGAAGTTCACAAGCATGTTGCATCCTCAACTCCTCATTCTATCTTTAAGATTTTGATCTCAAACAGATTCAAAGGTGACTTTGAATATTACTAGGATAGCCAACACCAAATGAGAGCTGTTGATGGTTTAATTTAAATAAGCTATCAAATAAGATTCAAGCTACAAAGTGGAAAGCCAATAGAGCAGAAAGGATGAAAGAAAGTAGTATACATGTATTGTTTGAGGGAAACTTCTTGTGTTTCAAGCACCTATATGTAATTGATGATTGTTTGAGTTATCACTTTGCATTTCATAGTAAATTGTCTAAATTTTTTCACGTGAAAAGGCTGCTACCATTTGCCAAGTTTCCTTGCTAATTCAAACTTTTCCAGTATTCTGTTCTTGAAAATGATGGGAGGTCATCTTGGTTCAATGGGATTATATTGCATGGCATTTTTGTTTCTTCCTGTTGCAAGAGGATCAGTTCTTCTCCGTTTTATCAATATCCCATTTGAGCATGCCACGAGATACCATGTATGGCTGGGGCACCTGACAATGGTGCTGTTTACTCTCCATGGGCTATTGTACGTAGTTGGATGGGCAATGGAGGGCAACCTCCTGCATAAAGTGAGTCCTCATGCTTCTTTGTTTTCCTTTTTTTCTGCCTGCACGTTCTTGCTTAAATACATGCTTAGCCACTTGCATGTGCATCTTTTGACTTCATGGATTCACTTGTTAGTTGGTGAAGTCACATATGAACAATCTCTTCCAATTTTGAGTGGTAACTTGTGTGCATATGTGTATGTGTGCCTTTGGTTAAAAGGGTAAAGCTGAAGGAAAATGGGAAAAACAATTCCAAAAGGGAAGTTGGATATTTAAAATGCCAAAAGTAGAGCTGTAATGCTGCATTCTGTTGAAATAAAGTAATACAGGTTGGTGACTGAACTAAAGAAAACTGGGGTAGAACAACAGGCTGCTGATTTCATGGAATCTGATGCAGGCAGAAGCTAACTAGGACAGTGACAACACAAAAATTGCAAGAAAAAAGACAGAAGGTTTAATGAGCGAAGAGGGTTACAGATGTGAACCTTGAATTCACAATTTTATTCTCTGGAACATAAAGCTTATGGTGGTTGCTTTTTTAAGAGGTTTACAAGACCTTTAAATATATAGGTTAGAAAACCTTACCTCCACTAGGAAACAACTAGGATTCCAAAAACATAAAAGGAAATAAACAAAAAATCCGAATTAAAATATAGAGTTTGAAAAAAACATTGGAAAAATAATAAGAGTTGCCATATCAGGAGCATCAATGCTCAAAATGCAATTCTAAAAGATCCGACGGTCCGTTCAGCGACTTGTTTGCTGATTGCATGTAGAATCACCTGTAAAATTTGAGTCCGACCCAACAGTCGGATCTCCTGTTATCGTGGTTTTAAAGAGCTAACAAGTCTTGACTATTCTAGACCTTTTTTTGGACATAGACGTGCCCCACTGATCCATGAAAGCATATGCTAGGCCATCCACATAGCCTGTCTGCGCCAGATCCCCATCTAGTAATGTCAAATCATTACTTGAATGCTCAGAATCGCTCGTGTCTACAAGTCCGGCTATATCAAAATCATATGGTCAACTATCTAAGAAAACGATCTAGAGGCTAAATTTTAGGATTTGATTTTATTAATAATTTAGGCATTGACTTTATTATTTTTTCAAATTGTTTTAATTTTTATAACTAGTTAGTTTTATTATGGGCTTGGTTATTTTAGCCGAAACCAGGTAGTTTGAGATTTAGGCTTGGTTGTTGTTCTTAGTTTTATTTTGGTTGGAACATTGTGTAAAATCAGCTGAACTAAACATGATACTTCAGTAAAATCTTTGTCCTGAGAGTCTCTCTTCTGTGGCAGATTCCAGACCCTATATCCCCAAGCATAGTCTGCACTAGCTAATTACTTGCCTTGTGCACAATTGTTTGAAACGGAAATATGGAAGTAATAAGTACTAGTCTCTTATATAATGCAGTTTCAGGAAAAACTTCGGTGGCTATTTCCAACTACTTAATGGTTACAATACTTTTTTTCTTAGTTTTATACTACTTAGTGTACCCGTACACCTTTTGGTTGAGTTATAATGGAACGTTGAGTGTTCTGTGAGTTATTCCGCATGATATTTGCTGAATTCACCTTCGGTTCTGCATATAAAGGATTGTTATTCATTTGGATGCTATACACATAATATTTACCTACATAATTTTTTTATGGTAGTTAATTTGCTCGTGCACTGATGTAAAAACTTGCTTTTATCTGGGAGAAAGAAGTAAAAGTCACAATGGTTTGTTGTATTAATTGAAAAAAAAAATTCTATTACAAATGTAGATATAACAAAGGATTTTAAGCAAGGCTCGTCATGTAGAATTAGGAAAGCCTTATTTGGACAATTGGACAAAATGCTAATAATTTACTATTTAGTTGGTTACCCTTTTCATTCTCTTCATCAGAAATCAACCAAAAGGGTTCGTAGATCTTCTTTATTCTCAAATGCTTTATTGTTTCATGCAGCTATTATCATGGAAAGATATTGGCGTTGCTATTCTTCCTGGAGTTATCAGCCTTGTCGCTGGTCTATTGATGTGGGTGACATCACTTCCTCCTGTTCGGAAGTGGAATTTTGAATTGTTCTTTTACACCCATCAACTATACGTGGTCTTTGTTCTCGGCTTGGCATTGCATGTTGGTGACTTTATTTTTAGTATGGCTGCTGGTGGAATATTTCTTTTCATGCTTGATCGATTTCTGAGATTATGCCAATCACGAAGGACTGTTGATATAATTTCAGCCAAGAGCCTTCCATGTGGAACTGTGGAATTGGTCCTTTCAAAACCTGGAAGTAATGATGATTCTTCACATATCTTTTGTTTCGTTGCATGTGATCTATTACCATATGTTAATGTTTCAAGTTTGACAATGCAGATCTGCGGTACAATGCCCTCAGTTTTGTATTCCTTCAAATTCGGGAATTATCTTGGCTGCAATGGCATCCTTTCAGTGTTTCATCTAGTCCCTTGGATGGTAAATATCATTTGTCAATTCTTATAAAAGTTCTTGGGGAGTGGACAGCTAGGCTCAGAGGAAGTATCATGAACATATCCGAGGCTGAACAACCAGCTTCTCCTTCCCAACCTCGTCCTAAGATAACAGCTTCTGTTGAGGGGCCATACGGGCATGAAGCGCCATACCACTTGATGTATGTACTCTAATCTCAAGACCACTTATATTTGATGTATATACTCTAATCTCTAGGCCTTAGATTAGTTACTGCAAACAATTAAATGAAAAGGATTTATAAGCCTGAAGCTGTTTATAATTCTGGCATTTGACCAAATGTAGCAAATGATGCCATCTTTGCTACCAAATCTATGACCTACTTGAATTTCCAAGGCAGATCGTTTATTCTTCATTTCAGGAAAAAAAAAAAAAAGAGTTCAAGCTTGAATTCAAGAAAAGCTAACGCTTGTCATTGCTAGTGTCAAATGACAATGTTTGACAAATTAGAATAGAATTTACCAAACATCCAGCTTTACTCAAGTTTTATATCTGTTTCTAGTAGACTGACTTTGGCCATTTTGTACTCTTAGGTATGAAAACCTTATTTTGGTAGCAGGTGGCATAGGGATTTCACCTTTCCTAGCGATTTTGAGTGATATTCTCCACCGTGTTAATGAAGGGAGACCCTGCTTGCCACGGAATATTTTGATTGTTTGGGCTGTGAAAAGATCAAATGAACTTCCTCTTCTCTCGACGATGGACCTGGAATCAATTTGTCCATATTTCTATGACAAATTAAATCTTGAGATTTCCATCTATGTTACTCGAGAGTCAGATCCTCCATTGGTAAGATTATTTTTATTGAATATGCTCGTGTTACATGTCTTTACCTAGATGTTTTTCTGTCTTTCATGTTCAAATTATCCAATTTTGCCGTCTCTAAATTATTGTTATTTACAGGAGGAGGGTGATATTCATAATGTTACAGTTTCTTCTGTTTGCCCCATGTCAAAGGGCTGTGGCATGTCGGTTTTGGTTGGTACAGGTGACAGTATATGGTCTGGCCTGTACGTCATCTCGTCTACAGTGGGCTTTGTTATTTCGCTGGGTATTTTGTATATATTTTACATAAATCCTTGTAGCATATCAACTTGGTGGTACAAAGGACTCCTTTTTTTCGGATGTATGCTTGCAAGTGTTGTTATCTTTGGGGGTCTTGTGGTTGGTTTATGGCATCTTTGGGAAAAGAAGATTTCTGCCAGGGAAGAATACGAGGAAAATAGGCTAAAGCCTGGCATGGTTCAGCATAATGAAGATGCGGTGAATTTGTTTCAGAAAAACCATACTAGTATAACCACTATTCAGTATGGTTCAAGACCAGACTTCAAAGGTATGATTCCATGCAATGCTAGATTTTGTCTGGCATGTGTTACTCAATAGGGAAGATTTGACGACATACATTTAATGGGTGTGATTTGCATCTTTTGTGAATACAAGTATGAAATTATCATAACAGACTTTAAGCTTTTTTTATATTCCGTTATTCAAAATCATTTCCAAATCAGCTGACAGATCACAACGTTATACTAGGAGTAAATAGCATTTACGGTGGCTACAAGCTTGTCATCGTACATAGTTTGTACCTAGTTTATACTGCAAAAGTATTAAATAAGTCCTCTTCATTTAAACTGAACAAATTGCTGCTTCTTTTATTCTATGTGCTTTTTCCTAATTGTAGATATATTCGGATCAATATCGGAGCACTGGGGTTACGCAGATGTGGGTGTCATCATATGCGGTCCTCCAACTCTTGAGACCAGTGTTGCTAGAGAAATCAGGTCTCGGAATTTAAAGAGAGAATCCCACCATCCAGTCTTCCATTTCCACAGTCATACTTTTGATTTGTAGATGCCGTGTCCAGAAAAAATGTCTAGGAGTATATGTGTATATAATGGAGCCTAGAGGCTATAATATGCAGCTGGAATGAGGTGGCGTTCACCTGCAGCAGCTTCTTCAGAGATGCAATGCAAGTAGAGCATGCATCATTCACGCTTGTAATGCTCACGAAACCTGTAAGAATAGCACCCAATTATATCTTATGGATGTTGGAATCAAATATGTATAAGAAGTGCATGTAGTTAACAACAGCATATGGATATGGTCGAGGGAAAGTGCATAGCAGATATATGTGATTAATTTCTGTTTTTATTTGTTTCACTGTGTTTGTGTGTGTGTGTGTGTTTCATTTTTATCAAGTGAATGAAGTCAACATGATTGATGACGCAAGAGATTGAGGTACAACTGTAGTATAATAATTCAGTGGTTGTGGCTATTATACAAGCAGTAGCTGACAGATTTTAGTCTATTTAACTATATAAAAAGGGAGTACATTAATGATTGAACACTCAGCAGCATGAGCATACCATGCTCCTCTCGGTGCCAAAATAGTTCCTTCGTCGGTGGAGGGTATTTCTGTTTCTTTGTTCTAAAAGAACAGTGCAGTGGTGTGTATCAATCTGCCTAAACATTCTTTTTGATGCTTAATTGAAGAGTCAAGAGACTGGAGATGGAAAAGATGAGATATGAGAGACATCTAACAAAACCACAATAACTTAAGATTGTTAGTAAGTAAATGAAATGAAAGCAAGCTTGTCCAGTTTTTCATGTCATGGGATAAGAGAGCAGCAGCTGATATGAGGCTTTCAGTCTTATTATTTTTATGTACGCAAAGTCTAAATCAGTAATGCATACACTTTGTATACAAGCTAAGCAACGTGTGTGTGTATATATATATATATATATATATAGAGTAAAGAAGCATGAAGAAGGTGGAAAGCATGTCTTAAAGCGTCGGGAAACGTTTCGGTTGGAACTTGAAAGAGAAACGAGGAGACTAACTGCTGGTTTGATAGAAGCGGATGCCCCCATCTAAAATTGGAACTCTCAAGAACAAAATGAAGATGTTGTTATTAATCTCAAATCCTTAATGCTCAATCTTAATTGTCAATAATAAATTATAGTTTAACTTAAACTCTTCTTCTTTACATACATGATTATCATCTCTCTCTCAGTTATATATGTGTATAGTTAATTCTTACTTACCTCTATGCCGCCGCGGTCAGGTAAAAAACAATATATATGGGGAAAAAAACATAACCATTGTCAATGTCATTTATCGCAGAAGATTTTTGTTTTATTGTGATTTGAAAATTTAAAGTGTACGTTTAATAAAATTGACGCTAATAAATATCAATATTAATGTAATGCTAT
>Ga0307510_10007797_pt1 | contig 12766 bp, 14 predicted proteins | sample 12_EM_MG_FD_207224 | JGI IMG/M metagenome (GOLD analysis project Ga0307510, IMG submission 207224) | Populus trichocarpa ectomycorrhiza microbial communities from riparian zone in the Pacific Northwest, United States - 12_EM | ecosystem: Host-associated > Plants > Roots > Unclassified | place... | reverse complement strand
AGAGCACGCTGGTCACGGATACGAACAAAGAAAGGCCAGTCTTCCGGCCTTTTCAAGAAAGAAAAGAGGAGGGTGGGGAGGTTCATGGACCCATGGAACTTATTCTGTATGTATGCGGGTGGACGGACTTGATATAGAACTATGACAATGAGGTACTGTATCGTTACTACTGTATCTATTTTTACGACGAGGTCAATCAGCGGTTGGAGTGTGAGGTCATGGCGCATGACGGTGGGAGTGGGAATTCGGAATCTTTTAGACCTCACCCGAAACCGACCGAATGAAAAATGTTGCGATTGTTCTCTCCTACCTCTTTGTGCCGTCGCAGTACTGTGCGGTATCGTACTGCAGTGTACCCTTTGAGCTTTCAGCCGTGTGTGCCATTCCTCTCCTCCCCTTGCCTTTGGTTCCCCATCACACGCCACATCCATCAGTACAGCACTCAGGTACCACCCAAACCGAGCTAGTCCCGAAATTCCGAAAATGGCCACCATCGCCAGCCTCGCCACAGACGCCGCCAGGACGGCCCACGCCCACGTCGCACAACTCCTCGCCACGCGGCAGGTCAAGCCGGGCGATAAACTCCCGCTGAATGAGACCGTGAAAGAGACGGACCCCACAAAGCCGTTCTCGCTTACTCCAACTGGCAGAAACGTATTCGTGCGTATGCTCTCCCTTACTCTTTTAATTTAATTTTCTTTCTTCCTCTATGCACACTTTCTTTTTTTTTTTTTTAAAAGCAAAAATGGATTGTGAATGCGTTCGTCAGACGAACTCCCTCTCCCAATTATTTTTTCGCCCACCTTACGTCCACGTCCACGAAAAGTGCTCACGTAAACAAATACCTACAAACAATAGGTTGGCGTGCCTGGGGCGTTCACGCCCACGTGCAGCTCCCAGGCGCCCGGATACATTGAGAAGCACGACGAGTTCAAGGCGAAGGGCATCAACGAGATCTACATCATCACCGTGAACGACACATTCGTGACAAAGTGCGTTCTCTTTCCGTGTCTGTGTGTGCGCGCACAGCTCGTCTCGCTGCGCAGCAAGAACAATAAATCTCTTTTCTTGCCCCTCCTCCTCTTCCTCCTCCTCCTCTTTCTCCTTGCCTTCTCTATTCTTTCCTTTCGGTTCGTCTCGGCTGATAATTGATCTCTACGACGTAGGGCATGGAAGGAGAAACTTGCCCCTAATGGAACGCGTGAGTCCCAATTTGTTTTCCTTCGTGTCTCAAGAGGCTGATTCTGTCCGTTATAACTTGATCATCATAATCATGAAACGAAAAGCTGTCCGTTTCATCGCTGACGACCAGGCGCTTTTTGTTTCGGGGCTTGGTCTCATCCTGGATGCCACCCCGGCCCTCGGAGCACCGCGGTCAAAGGTAACGCATCCCCGCATTGGTTCACAGGCCACGTCCCGCTGACTTTTTTTCTTGTCGTTTTGCGTTTCTTTCCGTACAGCGCTTTGTAATTATCGCGAACGATGACGCTATCGAAACCGTCCTTGTGGAGGAAAACGCAGGCGAGTTGACCCAGACGGAAGCCTCGAAGGTCCTCGCGCTTCTTTAAAGGCAAAACAAAGGCCAAGTTAGAGAATTATCACCAAAGGGGGTCGCATTGATGGGGAAACGCAATGCATGTCTGAATTATTCTTTTCAAAATAAAATTTCCATTGTGTCGACATGTATACCATGCACACTGTAAATTGAATGAGACGAGCTGTATTGGGACGATGGACTGTCTACAGACAGACTTTCCAGCATATCTGAATCATGGCCATTAACGATAATCGGTGTGAAGATGGAACGGTGTGCTACCTTACATCAGCTCGTAACATCAAGTTAATGAGATTGTATAAAGATTCACTGTTTTCGGGGAGTTTAGTTGGAATGTCAATGCGTTCTCTCTCTCTCACTCCACTGGCAGGCACCTCTGACGGTCTCACCCGATCATTGCCTTGACCTAGGGACGACTGACATGTTCACTGTTACGCTATTCAAACCTAGATGTAGTCTCGACTCCGACTTGCGCCCAACTATTTCAAGCAATCATCCTGCGTACGTGCTGGAATTGGTAAGCCATCGATGAGGCAGTGCAAGTGACCTTCCCAATGACCCTCTTCTCTTGCTATTACCTCCTCCAGCTAACCAATCCCGCTCCCAGAGACTCCCTTTCTTCCCTAAATCGCGATATGACTCACCAACCTGATTCCGCTCGCTTTCAAACCCTTTTCGAACCTGCCTTGCGGGCCTACGAGAGGAAGGCGGGTGTCTCATTGACACAACATCCGCTCGCCATCAAACTCCAGAATTGCCACTCTGTCGAAGCCATCACTGGCCTTTTCCAAGATCAAGCACGGGCTTTTAGTGATTTTCAAGGAAGCGATAAAGTCATGAAGTCTATCAAGACGACTGTGTCGATTTTATCCAAACTTTCATCCGCTGCCTCGCTCGCCGATGCCTTTGGTATGGTATGTCGACAGGAACTGGCGGCAAATTTCATGTCTTTGACTGTTTGCTTACAGACACCCGCGAAAGCGATACAAGCTTGTCTTGCCATCCTACTTGATGTACGTGCCCATTCTCCGGTTCATGTGAAGACCGTCTGGAAACATCCATGTGATGCAGGCGGCCAAGGGCATAATATCCAACTGTGAAGCACTCATCGACTTGCTCGAGTCCATCGAACACTTTCTAAACCGTCTCGATATCTACACACGGATCCCTCCTTCGCCCGCAATGGACGAGATAGTGGTGAAGATCCTGGTGGAGTTGATCTCCACGCTCGGTCTAGTGACAGAAGAACTCAAGCAGCGACGATCGAGTGAGTCTGTTCTCGCCGACGTTTTACTTTTTCTCAGCGCCGCGCAGTCAAGTTTGTAAAGAAGTTCTTCAAGGAGAAGGACGTCGAGGCAGTGCTGGGAAGGCTGGACCGCCTCACGCAAGACGAGGCTCGGACAACCGCAGCTCATACACTCGCTGTTGTCCACGGACTCATCCAGAACATGAAGGGGTTCATGGATGGTGAGCAATCAACTCGGCTTATGATCCACTGTATTGAATCCCCCCTCTCCAGACGAGAAAGCATCCATAGACGGGATACGGGGAGACCTCAGTACGTTTTTTTGGCGACGAGCGAGTTCCGTGTTTCACTGCGCGCCAGAAATCTTACATCAAATGGCGAGCGAGATAAACAAGTCCAAACGTGGGTCATTCCTTAACGTCCTTAACGTTCGCATTACTTCCTGGAAGTGCTGAGGTTGTTTAACAGGTGACGAGTTGCTGCGAAATATCCGAAGTTGGCTCTCCCCCCCTGATCCATGGACAAATTACAACACCGCCCGGAAATTGCGGCAAGATCAGACGGGGGCATGGTTCATTCACAGTAACATGCTCTCGGAATGGAAGGCATCCGGATCGAGTTCCCTGCTATGGATACACGGGAAACGTCAGTCACCTCCCAGCGCTCACTCCGTCGCGGACTGACTGTTTTCTCCTTTCATAAGCGGGCGCGGGCAAGAGCGTTCTTTGGTACGTTAACCATTCAATATCTTCACCTTCGAGAACTTACGGTGTTGAGAAGTTCCACAATCATCGAGGATGTTGAGAATATGCAAAAAACTGGGCTCGCATCACTAGCTATCTTTTACTGTGACTTTAGAGTGGATGAAAAGAAGGGCCTCCGAGGTCTTCTCTCATCCATTCTATTTCAGCTTTGCGACCAGTCCGATTCCTATTACGATATTCTTGCCTCTTTCTATTCGACACACCGTGATGGTTCCCGAAGCCCTGGCGATGACGAACTTGTTCGGTGTTTAAAGGATGTCTTGAATCTCCCAGGACAAGCTCCAGTGTATCTGATTGTAGATGCCTTGGACGAATGTCCAAACCCCTCTGCACTATCCTCACCCCGCTTGGAGGTATTAGCGCTTTTAGAGAACCTTGTTGACTCACAACTGCAGAACCTGCGCATATGCGTGACCAGCCGACCTGAGGCCGACATCAAACATATTCTCGAGCCCTTGACATTCTGGTCCGTTTCTTTACACGACGAGCGGGGACAAAAGGAGGACATCGAGAACTACATCAAGTCGATCGTAAACACGATCAGGAACATGCAAAGATGGAGACTGGAGCACAGGCAACTTGTGATTGATGTCCTGACAGAAAGGGCGGATGGGATGTAAGGAATTTGATTTCTTCTTTCTTTCAATACACTCACCGGTATATCTCTGGTAGGTTTAGATGGGTTTATTGTCAGCTAGACTATCTCAGCAAATGCCTCCCAGGGCGCGTCCAGCATGCTCTGGACGAATTGCCAGTGACGCTCGATGAGACATATGAACGGACGTTGCAGGAGATCGATGACGCAAACTGGGAATTTGCACGACGGCTGATCCAATGCGTCGCGGTGGTCTCCCGGCCGCTCAGAGTCGAGGAACTGGCAGAATTCCTTGCATTTGATTTCAAGGTGGGCCAGATCCCAAGATTTCGCGAAGATTGGCGCGTCGAAGATCCACTAGAAGCGGTGCTTTCCACGTGTTCCACATTGGTTTCCCTCGTCAATGTCGAAGATTCGCAAGTAATACAATTTTCGCATTTCTCGGTCAAGGAGTTCTTGACATCTGACCGCTTTGGCGAAAAACACAACAGAATTTCCAGCCGCTACCATGTTTCTATGATACCCGCGCACACACTGGTCGCTCAAGCATGTCTTGGTATTCTATTACACCTGGACAAAAACATCACCGAAGCCATCCTGGCAAAATTCCCGCTTGCAGAATATGCGGCCCAGCACTGGTTCGAGCATGCCCGTTTCGAGGCCGTGTCACAACATGTAGAAGATGGGATGAAACAACTGTTTGACCGGAAAAAACACCATCTTGCAGCTTGGCTCTGGATATGGGACCCAACTGTTTTCCGAGCCCCTTGGGAACGAGGTAGATCGGCAGAAGTGCCGCGGACACCTTATGGAACGCCATTACATTATGCTGCGTTTTGCGGCCTAAGCGACGTTGTAAAATTCTTGGCCGTTGAACACTCAGAGGATGTGAATTCTCGGTGTTTCATTGACGGAGAAACACCTCTGCATCTAAGTTCACGAGCGGGTCATGTGGATGTGGCACGGTTTCTCATCGAGCATGGTGCCGAGGTGGCAGCTCAGCACGGGCACGGGGTGACACCGCTGTTTTGGGCGTGCTCAGGGGGTTATGTGGGTCTGGCCCGGCTCCTCATCGAGCACGGCGCAAACGCGGCAACCCAAGACGAGCACGGGGAGGTCCAGTTGACCCTGCTGCAACTAGTCTGCGTAAATGGTCATGTGGATCTGGCCCGGCTCCTCATCGAGCACGGCGCCGACGCGGCAGCCCAGGGCAAGTACGGATGGACTCCGCTGCATTGGGCGTCCTCAAGGGGTTATGTGGATCTGGCCCGGCTCCTCATCGAACACGGCGCAGACGTGGCAGTACAGGACGACCTCGGGTTGCCTCCGCTGCATTGGGCATTGGGAAGGCCTGATGTGGATCTGGCCCGGCTCCTCATTGAGCACGGCGCTGACGCGACAGCCCGGGATGTGCGCGGGTCGACTCCACTGCATCGGGCGTCCTCAGAGGGTGATGTGGGTCTGGCCCGGCTCCTCATCGAGCACGGCGCCGACACGTTAGCCCAAGACGAGCACGGCGCGACTCCGCTGCATCAGGCGTCCTCAAGGGGTGATGTGGGTCTGGCCCGGCTCCTCAAGGCCTCATCGAGCACGGCGCCGACACGTTAGCCCAAGACGAGCACGGCGCGACTCCGCTGCATCAGGCGTCCTCAAGGGGTGATGTGGATCTGGCCCGGCTCCTCATCGAGCACGGCGCCAATGCAGCAGCACGGAACGAGCACGGGTGGACCCCGCTCCATCGGGCGTCTGAAATGGGTTATGTGGATCTTGCCTGGCTCCTCATTGAGCACGGCGCTAACGTGGCAGCCCAGGACGAGCACGGGTCGACTCTACTGCACCAAGCGTCCTCAAAGGGTCATGTAGATTTGGCCCGGCACCTCGTCGAGCACGGCGCGGACGTGGCAGCCCAGGATGAGTACGGGTCAACTCCGCTCCTTCAAGCATCCTCAATGGGTCATGTGGATTTGGCCCGGCTCCTCATCGAGCACGGCGCCGACACGGCAGCCCAGAACGTGGACGGATTGACCCCGCTTCATTGGGCGTCCAAAGGGGGTCATGTGGATCTGGCCCAACTCCTCATTGCACACGGCGCCGACGCGGCGGCCCAGGACGAGCGCGGGGGGACTCCACTGCATGAGGCGTCTTCAAGCGGTCATGTGGATCTGGCCCGGCTCCTCCTAAAACACGGCGCTGATGCAGCAGCCCAGGACGAGCATGGGTCGACCCCGCTGCATTGGGCGTCCTTATGGGGTCATATGAATCTGGCCCTGCTGCTTATCGAACATGGCGCCGACGCGACAGCCCAGGACGGGCACGGGTTGACCCCACTGCATCAGGCGTCCTCAAGGGGTCATGTGGATCTGTCCTGGCTCCTCATCGAGTACGGCGCCGACGCGGCAGCCCAGGACTGTCTCGGGGGGACTCCACTGCATGAGGCGTCTTCAATCGGTCATGTGGATCTGGCCCAGCTCCTCCTCGAGCACGGCGCCGATGCAGCAGCCCAGCACATCTACGGTTGCACTCCGCTTCATTTGGCTCGCTCTGGGGGCCATATGGATCTGGCCTCGCTCCTCCTCGAGCACGAGCACGGTCAACAGCCCACCTCCAGCAGCCCAAATGAATCAAATTCATGACACTTTGATAGGGTTGAGCAATCTGGTGAAGTTCGAGCATTGGAATGACCATGATACTACTGCACTGAGATTTACTACTCATGGCATGTTCCGAGGACATCAGAAATATGTCTGTCTACGACACTTGGGACTGTTATTATTATGTTCCACCGTTAAGCATTCTTGCTTCGGTACTTGACCTGACTGGACAAAACGGTTCATCTATACTTTGAGGGATAAGCGCGCACGGGTGGGCACTTTGCGGACAAAGCAACAGTAATTGTACCGCACTTACGTGTGTCTACACAAATACAGACTGCTCATGTTAAAACCCTTTCCTTCCAAATATCGTACCTTTGAGCAAAGGTAGAGGTATGAGAAGGATTAGTCCCCCTGCCACGGACAAAAAACATGTGATCGGGTTTTTGTCAGTCGTCCAAATGTCCGAGGCCTTTTGCCGGTGACCACCGTGACCACTGCATTACGGATGTCCGGAACCAGAACTCCTCGACAATGGACGGTTGGAACGAGAAACAACTATAAATGCAGTACATGTTGTAGAAGGTGAGAAACGAATTCGACTTCTTTGATAAAAATTAGAAAGGACAGACCAAGGGACAGACCCACTGAGCTCTGAAAAACAGTGGAGGTTTCTGTCTTGAAATATTGGCCTGAGCATGATCTATAAGAGTAGATAACTCTAAGGAGGAAAGGAGAAGGAGTGAGGGTCGATCGCGCACGGCGAAGGCATCCTCGTCATACATGGTCCGTGCTGTAGCACTGCTCTTTCGACCACGTGACGACCCTTCGGCGCAACTGACGCGTCACCCTGTCCTCCGCCTCCTTCTCCTTTCCTCTCGTCGTACCTCAAATGCCACACGAAACGCCAACCTTCGCCTGCCGACACCACAAGTGTGTTCCACCTTGACAGCCGTTATTCCAACATTATGCGCGATGTGCATGACAGCTCGCCAGTCAGGCCCTTGTTCGTAACCACATCGGTTCTGGAGGCGCACTTTACTGCATATAGTTTCATTTGACTCTCACTGTACGTTCTTTGTCCTCTTTCTGTCCTAGAACACCGCCTCGCGCCTAGCGTACATGTACATAACCCGCCCTCACCTGGCTCCAGAGGCAGGCAAGAATCAACCAATACAGCCCAGTTTCCTTCCCTTTTCCCGTTCGCATGCTTTCCTCTCAAGTCACTCGTTACGCCCATCACGAATCCTATAGCTGTGCCGTTGGAGTTACGAGTGCCCACGGTCTGCGTCGTCGTGTCCCATCTCAAAGTTGTTCAAGCAACTCGTGCAGAGCCCTCTCGCATCACACACACACACACACTCTCTCTCTTTCCTTCTCTCTCCCCTTCGCCGGCGGTCGAGTGATTAACGCACGCCTATCCGTCTCCCCTTTACTCGCTCCATCGCACGTCCTTGCCTTGGGCATATCGCGGGTTCTATTCCCCCTATTCTATTTCCTTTCGAACTCACGTGCGGACAACCTGTCTGCGATATAATGCGGCAGGTTCTTGACGTTCACATCCGCATCCGATAAGAGGCGGTGTACACGAAACGGAACAACGGGTGGGAAGGGAGAGACCCTCACTCCCGGGAATGCAAGGCGTCCAAATACCGATATTCGGTCTTGGGAAGAACGACCGCAACCACCACGATGTATCCGAAGACGGTCGCGAGAAACATTGTGCCACAAGAAGCTAAAAGACCGACGCCATGCTCGCCATGGATACCAACCCCTATCCTTTTACGAGCGAGGGTGGGGAGGAGTAGGGACAGTATGGACGAGCCCGGTTCCCACCTCTACGCAGTATTCCACTGAAGCTGCAACTGGCCACATACCTGGGGGTGAAGTCATGGGCATTGGATCCAATTGTCAAGGATAGGGGTCTTCTCTCGTTCAGTTGGCGCTTATGATTAATGATGCTGGGCTGCGGGCTGGAAAATGGGGCGGAGTCGTGTATGCCGTACCGCACACTCAGAGAAGAGGTGAGGGAAAAATTGGCGCTGGAGATAGCATCAGCATGCACCGATCGGGAATTCTCTCGTATGGTAGTACCGTATATGTGCACTTCGTTGTGGCCGTGCGATAGCGTCGTCTCGTCTCTGACTCTGACCGCGCGCAGTGGTAGAACCAAAAGCAAGTGACTCTGAATGCCGAGTATGCGCGGTTGTAGACAGATCGGAGGAGGACGCTGGCACGATCAATGGTGGGTTGTAGGACGTGATTGGCGAGAAGGAGAGATGTACTGGTAATTCACGCTTATTTCGCGTTTGGAATAAGGGTGGGAGCCCGAGAAATGGTTGTGATCGGAAAGAGCGCGAACGCGTAGAGTCGGATAGGACTGTTAGAAATTCAGCGTGCCGCGTGCTCAACAACGGGGATACCGGTATGGGAAGAAGGTGGTCTGGGAGCTTTTCACAGTTCGGATAAGCACGAGTCCGAGGCTAAATGGATGAAACTCGGGAGGATAGGTTGTGACGTAGGTGAGTACCTTTCGTTCTGCGTAAATGTGCACGGGCATCATCCCCTTTTTCCTCTTTCAAAAATGGAGTGTATATGCGTTACTGGTGGACGAACAGCCTCTCCCCATTTTTTTTCACCCACCTTACGTGCACGAAGTCACATTAATAAATACCTACAAATAATAAGTTGGTGTGGGGCGTTCACGGGCGCCCGGATACATTGTGGGGTAACTTGCGACGAGTTCAAGGCGAAGGGCATAAACGAGATCAACTCTGTAAGGTAGAACGGCGTCTACAGGTCGAGTTCAAGGTTATCCCCAGGTGAGATGATGAGAGAGGACAAGAGGCCGCGTTCCCGGAGGACCGAGAACGCGCGAGGGAAATCGTAACGCGTGTGAGCAGGAGGCAGAGGGAAGGGGGGAAAGTGGGCCTATATTTGCATGGTGCTCCTTGGGTACTTTTTCTCCCGGTGCTGCACGCAGATTATATAGTTTTGTAGCTACTTACATTCTAGGCTATGACGTGTACTTAACAACAAGAAAAATGCTGACAGGTGAGAATGGAGAGGGCAGCAACGCGCACGCGCTGCCCTGTGGCGTCGGAGGTGTCGGGCGGAGTCTTCGGATGTGTTGGAAATGAGGAAAATAGGCCAGTTGCAAGGCCAGCGCACATGCAGGCCTTACACCTCCCGGGGGGTTTTGAAATTTGACCCTCCTGGGTCAACGCGTCACTGATGCTGTCTGTTGTCACTGAAGTCCTCCGCTGGCCATACGAAACGAAGTAGTGTGCCGCCGAAATGAGTGAACGCGTCGTCGGGCAGGCAGGTTGAGAGTGGGGCGGGGTGTGAGTGAGAGCGGAGGCAATGCGTCGAATGCGGCCTGCGCGACTTCGAGTTGGGGACGGAGGGTGCTGTGTCTGTGCGAGGTGCTGGGGGTGGCTCTTCTGGCTTGTCCGGATGCGGCGCGGCGGTCGGTGGGACTTGAGGACTGACGTCGAGGGGCGGGATGCGAGCACACTCGTGCTTTGGTTCATCGTCGCATGCGGTGGCGGTGGTGCTGTTGCGAATGGGCGAGGCGGTTTCGGCGTGTTTGCTGTTGCCGTTGCTATCGGCGACGTTGTTGAGGGTACAGGCGGCATTGACGCGGCGGGCAGTGTTGTCTAAGTTGCTCTTGCTGCTGCTGCTGATGTCGGCATTGGTCGTGTTGGCAATAAGTGGTCGGAGGTAGCTCGGGGCCCGTCGCCTGGAGGCGTGAACTGCGGCGGTGAGGACGATGACGAGGGTGGCAGTGGTGAGAGCGAAGGCGGCGAAGGCGTCATCGGCAAGGGTAGCAGTGATGATCATAGCAGTGGCGAGGGGGACGCTGGCGATGGTGCTGGCGTCGCTGGAGTTGCTGTTGATGCTGTCGGCATTGGTGCTAAGTATGCGGGCGGTGTTGACAATGCCGGTGGCGTTGCTGTTGTTGCCACTGCTGTCGTCGTCGTCGGTGTCGACGCTGATGGTGTCGAAGATGCTGCTGCTGTCGACGGCGTTGGTATTGGGGTCTTGGATGCTGTCGCTGCCGCTGCTGACGGTGCTGGCGTTGCCGATGTTGTCTGTGTTGCTGTAGCTGTTGTTGTCGTTGGTGTTGCTATCGGTGGCGTCGGTGCTGTCGGTGTTGTTGTGATTGCCGTTGCTGTTGGCGTGGGCGTTGGCATTGTCGTCGGAGTTGCAGTTGTCGCTGCTGGTGATGGCGTCGGCGTTGACGGTGCGGACAGCGGTGACGAAGGCAGCGGTGGCGATGGTGCTGGCGGCGTCGTCAGAGTTGCTGTTGCTGCTGGTGCTGTCTGTGGTGTCAGTGTTGTTCTTGTCGAAGTGTGGGGCCTGCGGGGTGCTAGTGACGTCGGAGGTGCCGGTTTGGGTGCCGCCAAAGTCGAGGGGGTGCGCTAGACGATGAAGGGAAAGGGAGCGCGACATCGCGTCGGCGCATCTTGAGTCGTCGTGAGGCACGGTGGGAGCATTATCTATTGAACACAGCGAGATGATGTCGCAGACGGGGATTGGGGTGGCTTGCGTGAATTCGATGGGGGAGACGGCGTCGGCGATGGACGGCGAGGCGATGGTTTTGTCGTGGTCACGGTCGCCGCTGTGGTGGGTGTTGGCGGTGGTGCAGGGCGCGCTGTCGCTGCTGCTGCTGCTGTCGCCGGTGTCGCGCATGGAGCCGTCCTCAGAGTTGAGGGTGTGTCCGCCTGGATCGTACACAAGGTTGCGTTTGCTGCTGGTGCCGAAGTCGCTGTCCTTGCATGTGTGGGTGTTGCGGTTGTGGTTGTGATTGCTGCCGTCGTCGATGCCGCCGGTGTCGTCGCACGCTGGCTTGCCTTTGATGCTATTGTCGTTGTTGTCGGTGCTGTTGTCATCATTGCCGGTGCTGTTGTCATCGCTGTGCGCTGTCTTGATGTCGCTGTCAGGGGTGATGTAGTCGTTTTGGGGAACTTGCGCTTGCTCCGGCTTTGTTATCGGGGTCGCATTGCCGTTTCTAACTCTTGAGATATCGGCTTTTTCTTGCATTTGGCAGCTAATCGGCTTGGCTTCAGTGGCTTCGGACAGATTTGGCGATACGGCGACGATTGACGGAGGCAGAGGCGGCGTGAGTTCGTGGACTTGAGGTATGGGAGGCGGCGACGGCGGTGGCGAAGGCAGCGTTGGTGGTAGCGGTGACGACGGAGGCGGCGACAGAGGCGATGGTGGTAGCGGTGATGACGGAGGCGGCGACAGAGGCGATGGTGGTAGCGGTGATGGCGGAGGCGGTGGTTGCAAAGACGGCGAGAGGGGTGGTGGTAGCGAAGGCAAGCCTGGCAAGAATGGCAGTAGCGGAGGCGGCGTCGGCAAAGGCAGCTGAGGCGGGAGTGGCGTTGACGAGGGCGGCATTAGCGATGACAGCAGCCACGAGGTTGAGGATGAGAGCAAAGATCCAAGGCTTGTGGACAAGGGCAAACATTTTGTAAAGCTTTGAGCGGGCGGCGGGGCTTTGTAAGCTGGAGGCATGGGCGGCGGTGGCAGTGGCGATGATGAAGTTGAACTTGGGCAACTTAGGGCGGACGGCGGCGGGACTTCACAGACTAGTGGCATAGGCGGTGGTGGAACTTCATAGACTTGGGGCAAGGATGGCGGCGGTGAGATTTTGCGAATTGGCGATGGCGGTGACACTTTGCGAACTGGGGGTAGCGGTGGTGCTAAACTTTGCTGTCTTGGAGCGGGCGGCGGCTGGACTGTGTGAACTGACGATGGCAGCAAGACTTCGTGAACTTTAGGTGCGGGTTGCGGTGGTGAGACTTTGCGACTTGACAATGGCGGCGGCGGCAAGACTGGACTTGGTCGGTTTTGGGCTGGCGGTGGCGGCGAGGCGTTATGGGCTGGGAATGGCGGCAAGACTTTGTGAGCTTGATGCGCGGGCGGTGGCGGCGGCAGGGCTGAAGTTGGGCGGATTTGAATGGACGGCGGCGAAACAGGGTTTGGTTGGCTTTGAGCTGGTAGGTG
>Ga0307510_10007795_pt1 | contig 12767 bp, 10 predicted proteins | sample 12_EM_MG_FD_207224 | JGI IMG/M metagenome (GOLD analysis project Ga0307510, IMG submission 207224) | Populus trichocarpa ectomycorrhiza microbial communities from riparian zone in the Pacific Northwest, United States - 12_EM | ecosystem: Host-associated > Plants > Roots > Unclassified | place... | reverse complement strand
GCATTGTGCAAGTGCAAGATGTCATACAAGCAACCAGTTGTTGGCTGTCATACATCCATCATACTTGTTCATGCCAAATGCTGAAACTAGTAAGCCCTGGCCAGGCTCATCCAACACAGTTGCAAGGCAATTATCATGCAATATTCACACAGCAACAGCAATGCTTGCAAAAGCTCACAAGGTAGGTGAAGATCTGGTATTTGCTCATCTTGCTTGCATACCCCTTACATAAGCTACCTACCAATACCAGGTTTTGAACCTTTTGCTGATGAGGTAGCAGCGGGCGAGCGCAAGTGAGAAGTGGACTATGCAGACAGAGGGCTCAGTTTGGCACGCAAAGTGACCAACAACTGAGGGGGCGCGAAAGTAACTACAATGGTATAAATGTAACAGGAATGGGAGAATACGAAATGGGGTCCTGAGCAGATGCAAAATCGAGGGTATGTACTATAATCGTGCGTGCATGCTGTCCATGTCAATCGCTAGCGCGATGTGCATGTGGCTCGACCGCCGCTTCCGCGACAGGGAATGGAGCATGTGGCAATGTCCTTGTGCAGCATGTGGGTGCGCAATCGCTGTCCTGTGGTATTGGTCGAGTTGGGTGATGGGGAAACTAGGCCAATTCCGGGGCTACAGCATGTGCACACTTTACACTTCATTCCTCCTCACTCAACTCATATTTTCTAGACTCAGGTCTACCCCACATTCTCACATGCGGGTCCTCTATCGCTTCAGGAGCCGTGTCGTTTTCTGCAGTAACCACAGTTAACAATGAAGTAGTAAGACAACTTGAAAGATGACAAGGCACGCCGTACTCTCTTAATTGATACTCCTATACGGCCAGTACACGACACGTATGAAGTAAGGGTGTGATCACTTATATCTAAATCAGTGATTCGTCTTAGAAAATTTTGAGGCACGGGATGGCTGGGGGTTCGACAAGTTGGGCTGCTGCCTTCGCATCGGCGCCACGTACGAAGAGGGAACCACTTCGGCTTTTACCGATTTACTATCTGACAGTTGTCAGGTTTTGTACTCAGCAATGACAAGGTTTTATTACTCTAGTAGTTACAGTAAGCAAGGAACATATGAGATTATATAATTGACCGGAGAGCATGCGCACAGAAAATGAGGGGTGCCTATGTGGATTGGCGCGCGATGGCTACGCAAATGAAGGGGAGATTGGGAAGGGACTGGGTTAGGCTGTGGAGGCATCGCGCGTGCGAAACGCGAAACCTCGAGTGGCAGGAGCGGGCCGAGCTGCGAATGGTAGGGGAGGGGTTCGAACCCGAACCAGGGCATACATGAGCACCAGCACATAGCTCCTTTCAAGTTCTGAAGATGCCTTCATTCTCAACACCAGTTCTCGCACGGGGCACCTTGTGTGATCTTTTCTTTTGACTTTCATGTAGGAAAAAACACCGAGAAGTCCCAAGAAGAAGTCTTGTCCATCACCACAGGCACGCAACAGATCACACGAAACCCATTCTACGTGGATTTAACACATCCCGCTCTCACGGACACGCGACGAGATTTTTTGTCTTGGGACTTGGACTACAATAGTTCGCGATTTCCTCGAGCTGAGCGCTGAGTGACTAAGGACAGTGTTACACCCCTTTGTAAGCGGCAACGTTGTCATACATGCTTGCGTTAAGCACGGGAAAACCATGCGCCGAAAAGTACGCCGAAGATAAAGGTTTACAGATACAGACTACTGTAATAGCGTTAAATAGAAAACGCACCACAAGGGTAACGTAGAATCACCACTTTTCACTTTTTGACCGAAATGGAGTGTTGCGTCGAGAGAATGGGAAGAACCTTCTTTGGCTATGTCGGGAATTGATTGCATTGGATCGTATGGTAGTAGTGGGCCACTATAGGAGTAGGATGTCAAGACCCTGGGAGTCATTATACGCACCAGAAGTCCCAGCAGAGCGATAAGACAAGGGGTTGTAACTGAGTTTGGAGGAGGGTGAGGAAATATTGGTCCCATTTGGATGCGACACGAGCTCAGGATGATCGTGGGCCTGTACGGAGTGTATTTCTGAGACATAGAATTGGGGAAGGTAAAATGGGTGTGCCACGTGTCAAGGAAGGAGAGGCGGAGGGGTGGATACGGTTAGAGTTCATGGAGAGCGGGCTGAGCGGCCAAGGGCTGACGAATGACTCAAAGACGTCGGGATTGGAACCTTGACTTACCCTATGTGCCATGCATACTACTAGCTCAACCCTTGATGTGGACCACGGGTCCCTCTGTGATAACTTCAGATGTCGTATAAAAGAAATGCCTGACAGACATAATACTCGAGATGTATATGACCAATGGCACAGCTCCATCTAGTTAACAGCCCACGACTTCGAAACACGTATCAAAGCATGCACGGTACAAATCCGACGGCAGATGTACTGCTCGAGGGGGAGAAAATGCGAGGCAGGGTGCAAGGGTCGGTGTTAGTGTTAGAGATGAGGGCGGCGGGGATGGCACGGTTGGAGAAGATGGTATGGACGTTTTCTTGTGGAATGCTGGGGATAGAGGTGTGTCGTACAAGGTGTTGAAGTCCTTCGAGGCAGAGACGATGAGGAGTAGGGAGGCGGAGCAAACAAAAGTCTCAGTCGGGGCAGTCGGGCAGTTCTCGGGCCGGAGGCCGGAGTCGCTTGTGCCGAATCACCTGGGCAATCACCTGACTTGATCTAATCGTTATCTAACGATAGCAACTTTTGAGTGTCGACACACTGGCTGAGGTGTAACATTGTCAACAGAAACATTCATAATTTAACAACAGAAAATGATACAAATGAATGCCATAAATGATATTTTGTACCATTTGGTGGAGATGCAAAAATTACCATTTAGGAGTTCCCTGAGTCATAGGAGTGAATCGCCTCTGCGTAATTCCCATCCCAAAACATGTCTGGTTACAAGAACTTTGCTATTGTCGGTGCTGGCGTAACAGGTAGCTTTATTGTCCGACAGCTCTCGAAAGATAAAGCGGCAGGGATAATAAATCAAGTCATCGTCCTCACTCGCCAGGTACAGTGTTTGTTTCCGTGACGGTGGACTATACTGCACTTACCACTGGCAACTACTGCAGGGATCCAAGACCACCATTGATGGCGATGCCAAGTTGGTCCCAGTCGACTACTCTGACAAACAGTCTATCAAGAGTGCCCTCAGCGGCATCGACGTTGTCATCTCGACCATCTCATCAGTGGCAATCGGATCGCAAGTAGGGATTGCCGAAGCGGCAAAGGAAGCTGGTGTCAAATTGTTCATCCCATCCGAATTCGGAGGGCCAACTGAGGGTGCAACGGAAGGACTCTTCGGCGCAAAGGCCAGAGTTCAAGACCAGCTGAAGTCTGTGGGCATCCCGTATGCCCTCTTTTACACCGGGCCACATGTTGACAGCCTTTGGGGACCGTATGCTACTTTATATCCCCCGTCTAGCATTCGATTTACCGTTGTGCAGGTTCGTGGACCTCGACTTGAGAAGTGGGAAAGTATCTGTCGGTGGCGATGGCAACAAGCGGATTTCGTTCACTTCAAGACCTGATATTGCGCGCTACCTTTCGTATGTTCTGACGCATCTGCCTGCTGAAAAGTCGAGCAATCGCTCATTCAAGATTGCGGGAGACACCAAGGCAGGTGGTTATAAACAATAATTCCCCAACAGCGCCTGACCTTGACACCAGAACATAGTCGTTCAATGAGATATTCAAAGCGTATGAAGCGAAGACGGGGAAGGAGCTCGAAGTCACTTACATACCGGTTTCCGAGCTCGATGCAAAGTTGGCCGCCAATCCTCAGGACTTTACTTCTTTCCTTCACAAGCTTTGGGCGACTACCGGACCGTTCCTGCAGACGGACAATCACATGTATCCCGACTGGAATCCGTCCTCCGTACTCGACAACGTCCCTGTTGCCTAGTTGAGGTGGAGAAGTACGTTTTCAACAACAGCACTGCCTGTATCCGTCATTGAAGAGTATTGATATCGTTCCCACTCTGGAGAGCTATCCTGGACGCCGTACACATTGAGTCCCACTGGCACATGCGTTGAACCTGAACTACCCGTATAATTGAGCTTTCACTGATGTGTCCGAGTCTGCCCTGAATCGACACAACTACCAGTGCGCAAATGACAGTACAACGGTTTGGATGAAAATACCAGAACGCACGAAGATGATGATCCCCTCATCATCCTTTTGCCACCGTTCAACCATCATATCGCCTTCTTCCTCTGCAATCTTTGAATACATGTTAAAGAGAGGCCCTGAGCTATCATCAAAGCGATACCCTTCCTTGGACGACCGGCGGAGGTGCCGATCACCTACACGAGTAGACCTAGTTAGCAACGCGCAAAGATAACATTGAGCAGGTAGTAGGTACTCGTGATATTACCCTATCTCAGTCATCGTTGATATGTCGAGACATATATACGAGGGTTCAACGGTATAGGGCGTAGATGGGGTTGGGTCCAGGATGGTTCTTGTGTGGTCCTTGGGAGGTATTTGACAATCCTAACAAAAGCGGCCATCGCAAGCGCCCGTCCGTCCACGTCATCATCACGCGGCTTGGTGTTGAAAAATAGTACTTACCCATTGCTAAGATGTCGTTGAAGAGGAGAGTTAAAGCTCTGTTATTCTCGGGCTGGCACCAAGCTTGCGGCAGGATTCCGGAAGTAATAAGCCAATATTACGTTTATTTCTTGATGCAGGTCTGGAACTTGAGATATGGCCAGATGAAATGGGTTTCCGGGTATATGAACCGAAGGAGACGAAAAAATGACCAAGCAGGAAAGACACCACATAAGTTGAACACAGACAGTGGTCCGACTCGATCGTTGAATGACACGCCTGTTCCGGGCCTGTTGGCTCACTGACGGTTCGGAAAGTTGCGAACTAAATTACATAATCTCGTTGGCCAACCAGCGACTCTCCGCAGCGCGCGACGCCGAGACGTTGCTCGAGTTTCATTCATTGGCTGCCATTCAAGCTGCCGTCGATATAACTACACAATGAAAGTCTTCGGGGCATATTTTATAAAGAAAACCTCTCAAGTTCATAACAGAAAACAATGGCATAGGAAAGTAAGGATTCTGAGAAGATTTACAGAGGATTTTCCTGGCAGGAACTTCAAGTTGGGCAGGAAATGGGTCAGGCGTGCGCAAGAAAACGCCCTCAATGGAAACGAGGTGAAACCGGGATCGAGGTCGCTTGGGACTTTGAGGCAAGGGATTGCAGTGTGTCGGAGTGGGTATCTTTGACACGAAGAATGTCGACGAGGGCGGAGGAGGAAAGGGAAATGAAGGACGACGCGTGGCAGGAGGCGATGGTGAGGCACAAGTTGAGGGATCTAGACAGGGAGCGCAAGAACGAAGACGGCCAGAGCGGACAAGGACACAAGGCAAGGAGTAGTACTCGCAGAGATTGTCTTGGTGTCACCGATACCCCTGTTTGCGAGCGGTTTCACGGTCACCACCTTACAATGGGTCACCGACGCCGAGGTGGAAGAGTGGTGGGCAATGGTTTGTGTTGAAGTGGTGGGGACTGGGTCGACAGGAGCAGGAGCACTGTGTGGGGGTAGATGATAAGCGGGGTGGAAAGTCTGGATGATTTGGGCAGGCCTATCGCCCAATGATGACTCGTCTGCAGGGTGTGGTGTGGAATTGCTGGAATGGGTATCGGACACAGGCAAAGAGGGAGGAATGGAAATGGCAGCAGGGAGGTGAAGAGTGTCTCAAACAGGCTCATGGTGAATAGGAGGTACCAAGTTTGGGAGGCGGTCGGATATTGCACAACGGATACGACCTCGGTTTTAACAGGACCGGGTCGAGATCGAAAGTGAAACCGGTGAACGCAGTCGGGGCCGCATCGGTATCTTGATGCAAAGCGAGGTAAATATGGCGAGTTGCCTTCAGGATACTGATAGAAGACGATGGATCTCCGCTGCCCCTGGCATTATGAACCAGTGTGTTCCACAGGCCACAGAACTCGTGCTGTAGTCTAGGATGGGTGCTGGGCAAGTCGAATTCAGAAAGGGGTGGCAGAAGGCGAAATGAAGAGAAATTGGTGTCAATGGCGTGACGAATCGAGTGGTTCAGAATGGCGAACAGGATGCTATCTCCATAAGCAAGATATTCCTGGAGAACATGCTGTGAAATGCCCAAGTAATCCATAGCGAGCGCCATCCAACGATCATCACGCTCATCCTCATTTGCGACAATGCTGGCAATTATCCATTGTGCGTACCGCCCGTTTCTCCATTTGTCCCAAGATCTCAGGAATTCCCCAAACTCGACAGATTGAGGCATTGTACCCCAGTACTGATCGATGATCTTCGCAAAGTTGTACTCAGATCCTGTGGAAGTATCCATCTCATCGGCGGCAGTGATGCAGATCGCGAGGCGACGGAATTTGGCTAATCCGGGGATCGTTTTCGCCAACAAGGTGCGGCGGAAGAAATCAATGAGTATGAGGTGGATCTTCGATTTAACCTCTTCCGAAAGACATCCTTGGAGATCCTCGACCACATCGGATTGATAGAAGCCAGGGATGGACTCGAAGAATTTTTCCCGTGTTTCATCCGACTCTTCCCTCAGACCATCAAGTGTCACTTCCAGGATACGAGTGTCAATCTCTGGTGACTGACGTGAAGCCTTGTCCGTCCTATTCTTGATACTGGAAGACTTAGAAAAGGCCCAACACATGAGAAAAAAACCAAGTGCAAAGATTATTATCGCTACCACGCCCATGCTAGGGACAGGTTGGGATTGTAGATCGTCAGCCTGAGGTGTAGAATCTACATGAATGACTAGAGCGACAGTGAGCAAATCCAGGAGGGAAAACAGGACCGTATACGGTGAACGGCCGAGCCAGCGTGATGATGTGATCACCATCCAAAAACGAACACAAGGTAAAAGCCCAGCACAACCGCAGACTGCAAGGAAGACAGTGGGGTGGATATGGGACAAATACCTGAGGAGGCCGGCGGTGAAGAGAAGAAGATAAATGTGCACCATGGCTGACAATATTTCAATCACCAAAGGAACAGAGAAGCCACCCGCAACGAATGCACGGACCCGTGCCCGCTCGGGTGGAATGTACTGTACTGGCTGCGTGACTTTGATGTATTGACGCGTCCAGTGTTGAGCCGATACCGCAAGTACGGCAGTTGTAAGGCTGATAAGCAGGCTCGAGAACCACAGTGCGTTCACTACAACAGCATAGTCCGGTGGAGAAAAGGTCGGAACGATAGAGGTGTTGGACGTGCGAGATATATTGGGATCTGCTTGAAGTTGATAGATTTTCTCGAGATAGAATGCAGAGGTATCTTGCGGGCCAGGTCTGAGATCCTGGATTGATATAGCAATCATCGTAGCGACGACGGCAGAGAATAAACCGCTCTACCAGATGCAGCTTTCTGGTCAATACGCACAGCAATCATGGAAGAAAAAACTAGGACATACGAAGACGATGATCCCCTCGGCATCTTTGTGCCATAGTTGGGCCCTCTTATTATCTTCTTCTTCCGCAATCTTCGAATACATGGTGAAGAGGGGCCATGAGCTATCACCGAAATTGGGCTTGCTCTGCAATGGGTGACCACCTGGCATTAGGGATATGTGATTTTAATGGGACGGGGAGAACCAAGCCGCAGATAACACACCATTGAAATCCTCCAACTCAAATTCTTGATTGAAAGCCATTGAGAGAGTTCTGCACGATATAAAGTGTAAATGTGATTTGGGACCTGGAGAGTCGGACTCAGAGTCCACCGTCGTACCAATAGTTGCTGTTGGAGGCAGACAGCACGCGGTTAACACGTGCATTTGGATGCACTCCAAGCAGAGGATCTTTTACGTACTGTATGGACACACGATCAAATCGAATGGACACTTTCTCGTTGGGTGACACACGTGCTTGGATGTGGTCCGTAGAGGTCAGTGTCCGCTTCCGGTATTCCGTGACCCGAACCAAGATGAACCGACGATATAAGAGAAAACCGTGAACTAACAGGGCGGGCTAGAAACGTCTCGGTGTCTTAATGTTCTTAGCGAGCCTTGAAGAACTTATTAATAAGCGAATCTTAAGCGAGCCAAAAATGGTAGTTAAGGCTCGGTAAGATGCTTAGCCAACAAGGGAGGCGCGGACCGGAAATCCCGGATAGGGTGTACTGTACAGTATACAAGCTCTTGCTCCCTGCCTACGGCAGGGGAGAAAAAGCGGGGGCTTGCGCAGTGTCGGGGCTCAATTGAAGGGGGGGGATGGTGTTGTGACGGTCACTTCGTTGGCAGTCCTCAAGTTACCTAATCTATTCACGCACGTCTCGGCATGCCAGGACCGAGTCGTCGAGTGGGAGGGAAACGTGAAAGCAGAAAAAAACCATTGATAGAATATGTACTGTGGACTGCATGCATAGTTACATAACGTTGGGTGGCTCAATGTATTCACGAATGGTGCAGCACTGGGGAGAAGAAAGACATAGCAACGCACCAAAAATGAGTCGCGTGCTGAGCAAAGGCAGCCAGACGTCGGCGAGGCAGAGAGGTTGATGCATGTCGCCCACTCGAGGGTGGCATCTAGTTACACACTGCATAGCGAGCATGCCGCGTTAGAGCGCTGTCGTGAGTGGGCGAGAGAACATCGCGAAGAGGGAGCGGTGGTATTGGTGTTGCCACAGGCGCGAGCACACGATGAAGCGCAGGCGGACACCGGTCAGCGAGCGGAAGAGCTGGAAAGACATGCACTCGCCCGAGCGCAGTGACGAAGTAGGAGTGGTCACCGGTCAGGCGCAGGAGGGATTCGAGCCAGAGAACGTGAGCGAGAGGCAACGCTGAGACACAGGGGCACTCACCCGAATGCAGTGACCAAATAGTAGTGCTCACAGGCACAGCCCGCGCAGCCGTAGTGATAGGCACAGGCGCGATTCAGACTGGGGAACATGATGCAGAGGTGACGGGAGCGGTGAGGGGAGAGCTGGTGAGGAAGTGGGTGGGTAGTGGTCGGAACTGGTCATGATTCGGGACAGTGCAAAAACAGTGAGGGACGGGCACGGCTATGATAGCTATGATTCGACCTGTGAAGGAGAGAGGTGAGAGGATGCGTGAGTAAAGGGCAAGGGACACCTCCCGTCTGTATCATCACGGAGGAGCGGGACAGTGGCGATGACAGCAGGGTGTTTCAGAGGCGATGGCAATAAAGAGGCGCACTCACCGCAATGCAGCGAGACCTTAATGGCGGTAACCGGTCAGACCGGTCAGGTCCAGCAAGGACGATCCGAGCGAGAGAACATGACAAACAGGCGAGGGCAAGAAAGAAAGGTACTCGCATGGTGAGGCCTGTGAGGGGACAGGGAGGGAGTCCACGTGCGGAACGACCCAACTCTCCCTACAATTGCAAATTCGCATCAAGACATCCACCCGCTTTTCCTTCCCCGACGGCTTGCCTCCTACTCTTTGCCACTCTCGTTTTCCTTGTACTCAGCCCCTCCTCCCTCACAACCTAGCCTCGAACGCCGCGCCCCATTTCTCCTGCCAACGCCGCTAGTGCGCGCCGGCACCTCGAAAACGCCGTCCTTCCATGTCGCACACGTCATGCATGGTTCTCACAATTCTGGACCTCGTCTTCGTTGAGAAGGACTTTTACCGTACATAGGCATAATCTGGACTCTTTTCGTACGCTCCTTTGTTTCCTTTCATACTAGACTTCCCGCCCTCCATTTCAGGTTTACGCCTTTTTACCTTAGATTCTTACCATCGGAAGTTGCCGTTTCCTCACCCTCGCGCTCGCTGTAGCGCACATTGAAACTATTCAGTAAATTCACTTTGGACTTCGCCCTCCTTTGCCATTGTCGCCACGACTTTGCTCGCCCTCGTTCCATCTTATCTCCCCCTTTCTCTCAGTCCATGCTTAGCGTACTTGTCTCTACTATAAAAAACCTCTCGCTTGACCTCGTCAGAGGCAGGCAATCGAAGCCCTTTGTTTTCTCTTCATCTCTTTTTTTGCGTGCTTTCCATCCTTCCTGGCTGCTCCATGATAACCCAAGCCACTGTGCCGTCCTTCGTCCTGCCAACCTCGCACTCTTCCCTCTCCCTCTCTCTTAACCCCACCCTTCGCAGCTTACTAAAACTACACCGTTAACTTCAACAAGCTTACACGCTTGATCTGCCTTCGCACACCCATATAACTTATTCAACATGCAGCCCAGCAGCTGGGTGCTTTTTCACGCGGCCGTTCAATCACAATTTGGAATAGGCCGAAACAACGATTATATAAGTTACATGATTATAAATAAAGGGCGTCTCACGGCGCTCGCCAGATCTTTGTCACCCAGCAGGCCACGAGGCTGCGCACTCCATCTCTGCCTCGCGTGGGGCGCCTCCGCAGCCTCCGAGCCATTCAAGAAATAGCTGCAGCCAGAGGCGGTGTAGTATTCGTGGCCACTTGCACTCGCTGTCCACCCGTCGGACACGTCAGATGACAAACCGATTGCGCAGAGGTTGTGCCGGGTTTCCAGTGCCGTGCTGATGGAGCAATACTGGCCTGCTTATTGACACTGTGTTACCCGGCTCCAAGGCAGCTCCAACCCTTGCGCAATCAGGGAGTAAGAAGATAAATACGAACGGATTGGATGAGAGCTTCATCAGCATTTCATCCGACACTCCCTATACAGAAACATGTCGGGTTACAAGAACTTCGCTATTGTCGGTGCTGGCGTCACAGGTAGCTTCGTTGTACGCCAGTTTTTGAAGGATAAGGCTGTGGGAACGGTCAATGAAGTCGTCGTCCTTACTCGTCAGGTGGGCCTTGAGGACCTGACCTTGAGCCATATACCGCTCGCTCACCAGTTTTGGCAGGGGTCTAAGACGGCCATCGAAGGCGACGCCAAGGTGATCCCAGTCGACTACTCGGACAAAGAATCAATCAAGAGGGCACTGACTGGCATCGATGTCGTCGTCTCGGCCATCGCCCAAGCGGCTCTAAGATTGCAAGAAGGGATCGCCACAGCTGCGAAGGAGGCCGGCGTCAAGTTGTTTGTCCCATCCGAATTTGGGACACCAACTGAGGGTGCAACGGAAGGACACTTTGTCGAAAAGGCCGGAATTCAGGGCCAGCTGAAGGCAGCGGGCATGCCTTATGCCCTCTTTTACACGGGAGCATTTGCAGACTTCGTTTGGGATGCGTACGTCGCTTTCTCTAAGCGGTTTCCTCCGATATCTCAACTCACAGTGGTGCAGGTCTCTGGGTCTTGACGTCACAAGTGGGAAAGTATACGTCGGCGGCGATGGTAACAAGCAGATTCCGTTCACCTCCAGGACTGACATAGCCCGATACCTTTCCTATGTTCTGACGCATCTACCTGCCGAACAATTGAACAATCGCTCCTTCAAGATTGCGGGAGACACCAAGGTACGTGGTTGAAACCAATACTTGCTCAACAAGGCCTTACCACGACACCCCAAATCAGTCTTTCAATGAGATATTCAGAGCATATGAAGCAAAGACAGGGAAAAAGCTGGAAGTTACTTATGTGCCGGTTTCCGAACTTGATGCAAGATTGACGGCCAATCCCCAGGACCATGCTTCTTTCCTACACAAGGTTGGGGCAACTGTGGGACCGTTCTTGCAGACAGATAATCACCTATATCCTGACTGGAAACCGACCTCGGTTCTCGACAACATTCCAGTTGCGTAGGTGAGAAAAAACACCTACTATCTGACGGCAGTTCCGCACGTACATGTCATATATAATGAGTGGAATATGAACTACCAGTGTGAATCAAGGTTCCTCTGACGCGTCGAAGCACATTCACCATCACCCAGACGAACTGACCATACGGGTTTCCCCACTCTGCGAACTTGTCGTTGCTCTGGCCTCACTCCTCACTCGAGAGGGTTACCTATGATAAGATAATCGCGAGGCCCAGGGGGTGAGCTCGCGAGATGGAGGGCTGCACAAATCGTGATAAGACGAAGGATGATGCCGATTGGGAACATCTCGTGACCTTGAGCCTTCAGCGCTTCAGCTGGTTTTCCAGTGGCAAAGACCTGGGACCGTGTAGTAGGCCCAAATGAAACGGAGGAATGAAGAACATGACTAGCAGCACATGATTGACTGAATGGTGCCTATGAGCTGAGGATACTCAGGAACTATCATGGGGCGTACTTACGTTCTTCAAGTCCCTTGATGCTGGAGAGGTTTATTCTCGCTGTGAAAGTGAAGGCGCTCTGGATGACAACATGGAGTTGGATCGACACCTTCCTAGTACAGTCGTGGTCTTGGTCTCCTTTAGGTATAGTGAATAGGCCCGCAAGGGTCACAACGCCAAATGCCGCAAATGATTGAACGCCAGACGGCAGTGGCGTTGGCGCGCCAGGCGCGGCGGCAAGACGTGCTTTTAGTAGGCCTCATGATCATAAGGCGCCTGTCTATGTCTATAACAGCCAGGTCCATTTCCTTTCCGGACCAGAGACAAATTCCCAGTTCGTTGTTACCGGGCGGTCGGGCCGCTTCCGGTTATCCTCGCACTGTGATCTGCGCAGTGCGCGGCTTCCCAACGCTCATATGCCCATGGGGCTCACCCTGACATAATTTTTGGTTCTTTTTCCTTCCCTGTCTGCAGTTTTTTTTTTTCAGCCTTCACGCCTACGACGCGCGGGGAAGCAAGGCCGAAGACACGATACCTCAAGGAGCTAACTCGCGCACGGGATTCGAACGCTGAGTCGCTGACCCACAATGCCGCAACCCTTATATTCGTTACAAAACACA
>Ga0307510_10007794_pt1 | contig 12768 bp, 20 predicted proteins | sample 12_EM_MG_FD_207224 | JGI IMG/M metagenome (GOLD analysis project Ga0307510, IMG submission 207224) | Populus trichocarpa ectomycorrhiza microbial communities from riparian zone in the Pacific Northwest, United States - 12_EM | ecosystem: Host-associated > Plants > Roots > Unclassified | place... | reverse complement strand
TCATTGGGCCATCCCACGTCCAATTTGGCATGCCAGGGAAGAATCACAAAAGCAACGCAAAGGTGCCAAACAAGCAACATTGGACCTAGTTGGAATGAAGCTGGGGGGACCACAGTTGTTTACCCGCGAGAATCTGCTTCATGCAGTCACTCAGTTCGTCACTGTGGATGACCAGGTGGGACTTACAGTTGAATCCAAGTTGAATATGTGTAACCAGTCCAGTAGTCGCTTGCCGTTGCAAACAAGGCAACATTTCGAAACTGTTTGGTGGTGATGCGGCCAAAATCAATATTACTTGACTTACCAAGTACTCATGATGTCGTCAACCACCTACATAACGAGTTTGTGCATTGGGTGTGTAGGTTGGAAGTGGAAATCAAGGTAGTTAACATTTTTCATGGCATAGAATGTTACTGACGCACCGGTGATAATAAAGGAGGCCCCAGGATCCATCTCAATAACTGCGGATACTTGGACAGTTGATACAACAAAGGCGGCATTCCTTGGTGTTACAGCCCATTGGATTGAGATAGAAGCAGAGAAATGGAAGGTGCAAGCTGAGGTCATTGGTTTTCAGTCGATATCGGGGGATCACAGTGGGAAGAACCTCGGGCGATACATCATGGGAGTGTTTGACCGGGTTGGGATAATGGGCAAGAATCACTCCAAGGTAAACGGACAAACACTTTCAACGATACAATGTTTTTACGACCTGGCAATAGTTGCTCACTGCTACACTCAATAATGCATTGAATAACACAACTTTGTGTGAAACGGTTGAAAACATCCACCTATGACGAAAGCTTCCCCCTTGGTGGTCAGACGAGAACCAGTTACTGTGCGTTTTTTTCTTCCATTGTCTTATGGTCCTACTGACTTGGTCTGATCACATTACAGATGTCTCGGTCATGTAGTCAACCTTGCAAATGTTGCTGTGATGGACCGCATCACAAAGATTGCGGCGGTAGAAACGATGACTGCCATTTGGGAATATGACCCATCACTGCCCGACAACCGCGTCCTTAATGGTTCGCTCGATGTTGTCGCAGCTGTCTGAACACTCGCAATCAAGGTTCGTCTGTTCTTACTTCAAGTTATCCTCCCCAAATCTAATTTGTTGGTATAGATACAGTCTTCTGGTCAACGCATCAAGGCATTCAAGGCGCTTCAGCTCGAATGTGGACTTGCCAACACCCTCGTCATCCCTCTTCACAGCAATGTGAGGTGGGGAACTGCCCATAGAATGCTGAGTGTGTCATACAAGCTCCGTCAGGTATGATATTCCATTTTCTTTGAATTCTGCGTCACTAATATCGAATGTTATAGGCCATCAATCTCTTCGTTTCAAGTGCTGACCATCGCTATGGTCCCATCACAACCATTCGGCGCGAAGGAAAAATCGTCAAGAACATTCCGTGGTCGGCTTTTGCATTCACTAAGGGGGATTGGGAACGGGTGGAAGAAGCAGCGGAAATACTACAGGTGCGTGAACGTTCCATCCCTTTCTGTAAAAGACTAATTCCCCTCCAGCATTACAAGGACTCGAACAAAATCCAACAATATTTCTCCACTGAGAAACGTCCCACCTTATGGCGAGCTCTGCCCGCAATCGAAGAACTCCAAACCGCCTGGGAAGCCAAGCGGGATAACGACCGCTTTTCGGCCTATCGAACGGCGATTAACGATGGCCTCGGAAAGCTGGCCAAGTACTATTCGCGGTTCGATGAAAAGCCTGCGTATGTAATCGCTCTTGGTATGTCTTTCTTTGAGCTTCGGGCTTCTTGAATCTTGAATGACCCCCTGACTTCCATAGTCCTGCACCCGTACTTCAAACTGGCTTACATCGAGATTGCGTGGGGCGGAGCAGTGGAACAAGAAGCCGAACGTAAGGCAGGTGACCCATTTGCAAAGAATTGGCAAGATGAGGCCCGGAAGATACTCGAAGGCATGGTATGTGCCCGTCCTTTGGTGGATATCAATATATCTAATTTGCATTTACATTACAGGTGGAACGTTACTACATGAGCCAGCGAACTATGACCCCAACGCCGACGCATCCCCCCACCGAGACCGATTCACTTCTTTCAGAGTTTGATCGTCATCGCCTAACATTGCTATCGGGCCAGGAGGGGGAGGGATGGCAGGCAGAGTTGCACCGATACCTTGATGACATGCCTGCAAACGTCACGAAAGATACTGACATCGTGAAATGGTGGCAGGTGCGTAGTTGGCTTCAATGTGCTTGGTATTACTCATTTCTAACTGCTTACAGGATAACGGATCCCATTACCCCACACTCTGATGTATCGCAATCGACTTTCTTGCATGTCCAGCATCCTCCGTTCCTTGCAAGCGGCTCTTCTCTGGTGGCGGCGAGATCGCGACAAGACGTCGTGCTCAGTTAGGAGTGACGCGTTTTGAAGAACTTCAAGTTATGAAATTTGCATGGAGAAATAACATCGGCAACCTCGCCGCTTGGAATTCGAGTCAGGTAGAGGAAATCGATGATGAAATGGGGGAGTATCGAGACATTCTGGTCGCGGACGGGGAGCAGGCAAGGTGGGATCATGACGTCGAAGTTGTGTCATTCTACAGTACATAGGCTAGTCTAGACTACAAAGCAACGAAATGGAACGGAATGGAACGGACAAGGAAATGGATACATGAGCAGGGGTTACAGCTGCGCACACCCTTGGAACGGGGAGTGGTCCCACACGACACAACTTAGTGCGAACATAGGAAACTTGCTGATAATAGTGATAAGGTTCGAGAAACAGAGGGACCACGATCGAGGCAAAAAGGCCAGCGTCAAGGTCATGCCATTTTACAGTACACTGTACACAGGCTAGTCTAGACTACAAAGCGACAATTGGAAGTAGACAAGGAAGCAAAATGCGTGAGCAGGGGACTACAGCGAGCACACTTGTGCCCAATTTCCCTCATTTTATATGTGGTATATGTGTCATATCACTTGTATTGAGCAGTAGAATAGGTGTATCATAACGAATGAGTACAATACCGCCCAGAAGGAGCTCACCCATTCCATCCCGAAGTGCCAACCCCGGACATCGCACGACCCCTTCCGCATAGCACCACATGGCATTCCTCTGCCTCCGGAACCTCCGGCAGCGCAATTGTTGCCGTCCCGTGGGCTGCATCCGTCGGTGCGTGGCGCCTTGGCGGTGGTGGTCACAGTGGCGATGGCAGCGATGGTGATGGCAATAACAGCAGCAGCGGTGACAGCGATGCGGGATGTCGCATTGCCGAGGTGGGGCGATGCGACGGTGGTGTGTGATGTGAGAAAGCTATGGTATGCGTGGTCGATGACGCTGGCGCCGGCGCCACTGCTGAACATTTCACCTGCACTCGGGCGGCACGCGGAGAGAATCAAGCGTTGTTGGGCTTATTAAAAAGCCTGGAGGAGGGGGAGCGTGGTCAGCAGTGGCCAATCCACCTTTCCCTGACCCTCTCGGTCTCGCTGGCAGCCTGGCACGGCTGTAAACGCCGACATGGACACAAGGGAAGTCGGACCCTCGGGCGTCGGCACGCACCAGCGAGGGGAAGCGCTGCGGATCCTGAGCGCTGCACTTGCCATGGCCGAAGGCACCACCTGCGTCGAATCTGCTGGCAAGGCTGAGAAAGCCATCGCTGCGAAATCCGAGGCATTGGAGCCCAGGGCGTATGGCAAGGCACGCAGGCGCAAAAGGCCACCCCAAAGCGGGGCCTGGCATGGAGTCGAGACATCGCCGCAAGAGGGCAAGCAAGAGGGATACGTCAGGACATGGGGAAAAAGCAATCGAGTGAGGGGTACTCACCTCTGGAGACCGCAGAGGGATGGGTGCGTCACGATACGGGACGAAAGCAGCCGGGAAAGGGCCACTTGCCCTTTGGAGACCGCAGAGGGGTCACGGAATGGAAGTGACCTCACAATGGCACGAGCTGGGGGCTGCAGAGGGAGGAACTCGTCAGGGCACAGAAAGAAAGCGACGGTGTGAAGGGGACTCACCTTCTGGAAGAGATGGCAAAGGGAGGAAGGGAGGGCACGCCAAATGCTTTGGTGCAGGAATACTGGAGATAATCGAGGCCAGCAAGGGAATCAGAGGTGAGACCAGAGGTTGTAGCATCAATGAAGTCAGGGTTCCTGGGGTACTCAAAAACTTGCTTGAAGGGGCCTTCCATTGTGGTTATAGGTAGTGGAGCAAGGGAAGAGTGGATTGGATGTGGGAACGCAGAGTGAGGGCCTTGCCAAGACATGGAAAAGAAAGCGACTGAGCTCATGCGTGCCCGGTACAGTGGAAACCATCCTGTCTTTGGGCTGTAGGAGATGACGCGTCACCCCAACACGGTAGTTACGCGTTATATGGTTGCAAACCATATCACCCTTCTGCACATTGTTCAGCCCCTTGAGCAGGAATAGGTCAATGAGATAGAATGCTGGAAGCTTGATTGTGAATACAACTCACCTGTTACTTCGAAAAGAAAAAAACAATCAAAAGACCAAATGGGACCGATGGTAACCAGTCCTCACAAAGACCAGTCAAGACCAGTCCATAGACCGTAGTTGGACCGGAATGGACCGGTCTTCTTCGGTCCGGTCCAGTTAAAGGTGTTTTCTTCACCGGTCTAGACTGGTCTCGGTCCCGGTTAAGGTCAAATCCGGTCCGAAAACCAGACTGGACCGGACCTTAAAACACTAATCTACACCCTGCTGTGATTTGTAAAGGGGATTCCCGCGTGGCATGCCATGTAATGGGGCACCTGCACTTGCAAAAGGGAAGTGGTCAATGACCACAGTTGGCATCGCCTCTGTATTTCCCGCCTCCATGTCATTGGGCAATCATTCAGGTGCATCTGGGGTGTCCGGTGACTCATTGATAGTGAGCTGATCGGGGGTTGTCGTTGCAAAATTTTGATTGTTTTGTGCTAGCTCCTCAAAGGCGTCTGCGTCAGCGATGTCGGCAGGGTCAGGGGCTTCATTGGTGATGTTGGCAGGGTCAGCATATTCGATTGGGGCCCCATTGTGGTCTAGTTCGTCACCATCTAAAAAAAAAAATTTAAGATGGCAGGGTGGGCGGCAACATATGTCACGGCGAACTCACCTTGTGTTGGCTCGTTGTATTCATTGCCCAGAGTGTCTTCATCCGCAAGCTGCGGTGCCCAGGTTGAGCATAGTGTCGGTGGTGACCCCATACGAGGATAGGCTGTTGATGCCAGATGGGATTGACATGTCACAACAACATGGCGACAACGCAAATCTTGAGTCCTGCTGACATGCTGAGAAAGGCCGCAAGGGGTAAAACGCTTCTCGCAACCAGGGCACAATACTTGAGTGGGTCACGCGGCATTCATGGTGGGGGGTAACAAGCAAGGGACGTCAAAGAAAAAAATAATCTATGAATGAATCAGGTTAGCCAGTACTGCAACGCGAAGATAAAAGGGGACATACCTCTCACACAAACTTCATCCCCACTCCTGTCCTTTTGTGTCATAAATCACTCTCATTTTTCTCACTTACTTTGCTTCAACAATGCCACCATGTGCACGCTGTGTACTGCCAAGGGCTGTCACCAATGTAGCCAGGTAAGAAACAACTCCATTTCATGATAATACAGAGGCTAAGATGTTCTGTACCAACAGTGCGGGCAAGGAAAATAACCTGTTATCTGCGACCAGCAATGGCCCTGAAAGTAAGTCCATCTGCAATGTCATTAGACACATCTGACACACCGCGAAGCACACAGGAAACGTACCTTTGACTCTACTCAGCCCAATAATTCCACAAGTTCCACTGCACCACCAACCAGTAACAGCCAACCCCCAGCAAAAAGAACACAAAAAAATGGTGTGTGTCTTGCAACCATAGGGTATCAAACTGAGCAATGATCCTAGGCCCAGTTCATGGCCATCCTGTTCAGCCAAAGTTAACAGGTCAAGGTAACGCACCGGCTCAGCAAGGGCAACTTACTGCAGTTGCAGTCGAGACGGTTGGGCTGATAGACGACAATGATAACAAGTCATTGAATCAGAGTTGAGTTGCCACCTTAGTAATCATGTTTGTTGATTGTCACCTGACTTGTGGTCATGAAAATTTTCAGCGTTGTCTTTTTATCCTGGCTGCAACAGTGATATCCCCTCTGCAACGTATCTTGACAGTTGTGCCCATAACCGCTTTGACATCGCTGGCCAACTTGGTGGACTTGATGGTAATGACAGTGACATAGAGACCGAGGCTGAATGGTTTGACAAGCCAAGTAATGATGGCCCCAAGAACACGTCCAGAATGTCAGACACAATGGCTGCTGAGGTATGTCCCCTGTCCATTTAACTCTTTTGGTGACCATAGACTTAGGAAACAATTTTTTTAGATTCCATCATGGCATGGGTCTGGGGGTGCTACTGGATCAAGTGCAAGCATCCCTACTTCGACGCAGGCCAGCAACGATGCCACGTCACATGAGTCCAGCCCCCCTGCACCCAATGTCACTTGCCAGGCTTACTACGAATGGCCATCTGACACGGAGATCATCTTGTTTCCAGGGACTAACAAGGTTATGCTTACTATCCAGACCCCACTGATGCGTTTGATATTTCAAGACACCTTTGAGCATCTCTGAGCATCTTTGTTGTTCATTCACGTGTTTCCAGACCCTGCTCTAACTCGTTCCATGATCTCTGAAGCCCTTACTGTCGCGACCCAGTCCCACTTGCCAAGAGCGGCAACTATTAGGCATCATCTTGAGTTGGACGATGAGTACCTGTCCAAAATGTGTTGTCTGGTGAGTCCCCTTCTGGTTACTCATTTCGAATACATGTTGACCAATGCATTTAGCCCTGTGTGCGGATCCCCCTTTTCCGAGGGGAGGTCAAGGAGTGATGTGCTAGGATGATACATCCTTTGTTCTTCTCACTAGGATCAGCAACCGAAATTGTACAAGCGGTTGAAAAGCAGTTGGCTGAGTACTATTACACCTTCCCAACAGCACACAGTGTATTTTTATTATTATTCTTTCACTGCTTGGTCTACACTGACTGAGTTTTGTTAGACTGACCCAATCAGAGGGCTTCCAAGGCGCACGCATCCCTATCGCAATGTCCAGATTATATCAGTGATAAAGGAGTTGTATTTTGGTCCAGGAACTATGTCATATGCATATCGGTTTGAAGAGTATGTCGCATTTTTTCTTTCTTTGATGCAACGGGTCTTGCACTGAAATATACATATAGTCACTTCCCAACATTTATGGGCAATGATGGCATTGTGAGGCAGGAGGTCCCAATCCCAATGGTGGCCCTAGTGGCCACAGCGGTGAGTGCTGCTGTGTCTATGTAACATAATACTGACTAGCACTATAGCTCTATGCTGCCATTCATGAATGGCGTTTAGGAAAGCATCACCCAACAGAGTTCTTGTCAAATTCGTACCTTGATGTTTATCAGGGCCACATCGATACATTCCACCACATTCAAGATAATTGTGTTGGTGCCTTTCACCTCATGATGTCGGATATATACGATCAAGCAAGGTGCGCGTTGCATTAACAGATTGGCGATCCGTCATCACTGATATATCATTGCATCCTTAGTGTGCCAGAGGAGACTGTTGCAGTTCCGATCGCAGAGCTCGACCTTGATGAAATGGAAGAGTAGAAGGATCGCGATTACATTGGTTTCAACACCAGTTGTCTCAAGGGTCTTATTGTAAGTTGTTGGCATGCTGTTACTTCACAGATTTACTGACTTAAATCAGTTCAACAATAGACCTCTATACCCAGTCGTCAAGCTATTGCGTTGTGTTATTCCAGTTTTTTTTTCAAGTCATTCATTATATTGTCCCAGTTATCTCATTCATTGCGCGTTGCGTTGTTCTGGTTGTTCCCCATCCCCCTATGTGATTTGGTGTCAATGATACCAATGGACAATGCCTGTGTTGGTGTACCGTTGTGGTAGTGTGGCCAACAAGTTTGTTACATCGATAATATCATATTATATTGTCGCAAAAATATGTGTGAATGTGCGTGAACGTCATAAGAATTATCCCACTATATCGCACAGAAAACATGGTAACCTAATAATAATCTGAAGTTGGATACTGGCGGCAAGCTAGCGAGCGATAATCTAGGTTACCCCCAAAGTACTGATAATTACCGCTAATAACCCGACATTATCTTGGGACCTTTTTCCTGATGGTGGCGGCGATAAGACCGCGCCCGAGCACCCGCTTGATAGACCGTGCAATCCGTTTCACACAGACACATATTACCTTGAGAACCTCATTCGTGAACGCTCTTTGAATGTAATACGCATAAATGTTGGCCGGTTTGTGGCTCATCTGGCATTTCAGATCTACATCGGTTTCGCGTTCACGAAGGGACTGGTTGATGTGATGACGAACGAAGCTGCGTTCTATCATGATAGCCAAAAAGGACCTTGAGTCACCGGCCTTAGTTTAGTCACTACTACTTTCCGGTATGCACACCAATAGTTCGTACAGCCAAATATCTTGTCGCACAGAAAGCTTCCGTACCGCTTGTCTAACTATCTTTCGCTGTGTTTACGACATGTGTATGCTATACGATGCATGGCATTTGGCCAGAAAACATGCGCTCACCAGTCACCACGTGCAGTGTGGACACGACATGGCGTTGACGTGAATCCGCGCACAAAACTATGGGTCATGGGAGAGCGCTGGACACCAAATGCAGGAGGAAGAACCTCTCCGACAATGCTGAGGTGGGACAAACTCTGGATGGGAGTGCGACATGGCGAAGGAGGACAGGCGTAGTCACAGTAGCTGCGCTTTCGCTTCATCTTCATATAACTTGAAATCACGTTACTTTGATTGTTTGGCGTGGTTGCGCCTGAATGCTCCGACCACACCCTGTATCTTGCCCGCCCGGGCCAATCAACCCTCGAAGAGAGATAAGAAGGGTATTGACTTATCTAGGTGTTAATTCGGGGACCTACATCAAGCTGCTGAAATCAAGGGGGATGTGCTGTTCAGGGCCCGGGAACGTCTGCCAGTGGATCAGAGGTAGATAATTATGTATGAGTTCGGCATCGTCAGTGAAGGGAAGGGGAAGTATGGCGTTTTTGTTCCTTGAATAGATGTAGTGTAGCATTTTTTAACGTCAAAAAACATGTGATGAAAAGGAAAGGAAGCTAACTTACTGGTTGTGGCCCTGTGGGCCTGCATTTACTAATTAATTTCGAGCCGGTAAGTCTAAATAATTTACGGTATAGCGTAATAGTAGCGTAATTGATCTGAGGAGCGGCTCAACTTACTCCACGCCGCATTACGACCCCATCATGTTGTTGTTACTGCTAGCCCTTTCTTCTCTACAACATGGCTCACGAGTACACCCTGGGGTTACCATTCCTTGCAGGAATCCTCATCCTCACTTCCCTATTCATCACCTGGTACAGCAGTGTGGACCCTTTCGTGAGGCCCCAATTACTCTTTTGACTCCTGGCCAGTGCTCATAAATCGCATCCCTAGCTTGATGTTATACCCACAATAGGATTTTCCGACCCTATCCCCCCATACTTGTCTGCTTTCCGATTTCGTTTTGTGGATGGCGCTCCCATCCTTAAGGAAGGATATGAGAAGGTCCGCATAGCCCGACCGTCGTTTTATCTGTTGCGAGAGCTGAGGGTCATGTGATTCGGAGTGAACCAGGTCTATTCAGGTTTTCCGGCTTCAGGCGATGGGTCGTGGTGCCATCGGGTTCAGAACTCATCGAAGACGTGAGAAAGGCGACGGATGACTTTCTGTCCATAAATGAACCCCTCAGGGAGGTGCGTACTGCCCATGCTGCATGTCTTATGCCTTACCCATCGCCATGAGTATTCAGTTCACTCAGACCAAATATACATTTGGGTTCTTGAACCTCGATGACCTATATCATAGAAATGTCATCCGTTCAAAATTGACACGGAACACCACGCCTACCTTTGATCAAGTCCATGATGAGCTCCTTGGTGCTGTAAGAGAGTGTATCCCGGCGGCGGGAAAAGGTATTGTGTTACTCCCTCCCAAAGAGACGCATCGATGGCTTCATTTATTATCGCAGAATGGGTCAAGTCTCTATCCTGCCAACCATTTGATTTGTCGTATCTCGAGTCGGGTATTTGTGGGTGCCCCTCTGTGTGCGTGGCCATTCATCAGCCTGGTCATTCACCTGCCATGACTCCCGACAGGCCGAAACTCAAACTATCATGCACTGGCCTCAAACACTTCGGTAGATATCATCAAGTCGGCCCACATCATTGCAATGGTTCCAAAACCCCTCAAGCCGTGCGACACCTCGTCTACTCCCGTTTATCCGATGAGAGAAAGTCAGGATCGTCGCGCGAATTGTCTCGAAGATTCCGTCCTACGTTCGACGGACGATGTACATCCTTGGACCTATCATCTAGGAGCGCCTCGCGAAAATGGAAGCACTCGGCGAGAACTGGAACGATGCTCCGGTTTGTCAGCAGGTTTAAATTTGGCGTCATTTTCATTCATGCGGGAGGTGCACAGAATGACATGCTCATGTGGCTCATGAGTGAAGCCAAGGTTGTGGGAAAGTCACTTGAAGGCTTAACCCGGCGAATGCTCCTGGTCAACTTTGCATCTATCCATACGACTTCAAATGTGAGTAAGTCCTCCCACGCACTTTTACTCGTCACAATGTGTTCCTAATAACAGATGGTCAGACGCCCACACAAGTACTATACCGCCTACTAGACAACCCGGAATATATTGAACCTCTTCGCCATGAAGTCGAGGCCGTTGTAGCATAGGACGGCTGGACCAAAGCTAGTTTGGACAAGATGCATAATATCGACAGTTTCATTCGAGAAAACCAACGACTCGATGTTTTAGCGACCGGTTCGTGGGCTCATATCCGCAATATCCCAGTTATTAATGCCTACTCATATAGTGGGAGTATCACGCCTCACCCTTCGCCCTTTCACGTTCTCCAACGGCGTGACCATCCCAGCGGGTATGCTCGTGGCGCTCCCGCTCCGTGGGATCCACACAGATGAGGAGATATATCCGAATCCTCAAGAATTCGACGGGTTTCGCTTCTCGAAGCTTCGTGAGCAGGAGGGCGATAGTGTGGTGGCTAAGCACCAGACAGTCTCAACGTCCGCGGAACATTTGGCTTTTGCACTTGGGCGCCACGCATGGTGAGTCTCACACCCAGCTTCCCTCGTCGCCTCATAAACTCTTTATTCACTGTTAACAGCCCTGGGCGGTACTTGGCTGCCATTGAAATGAAGGCATTGCTCGCTCACATCGTTATGACATATGACGTCAAGTTTGAGGAGGGCAAAGGAGTCCCGTGCGAGCACCAGCTGGGCCGGTTTCGCTTCCCTGGGAGTGCCAATATGTTATTCAGGAAACGTCAGATATAGGGGAAGTACGTGAAGTATATTGGTATGTGTGTAATCATCGGCGTGGAGATGACTCGCGCGCGCAAAACCGCGGTGGGAACATGTGGGGTCAATACGGTTAAGTGATGGGACAGGAAGTACTGTACAACGGGTAAACTTTCTAATATGATCTGAGGATCAAAGTCGAAGAGATTGCTTGGCTCACAGCCCGAAGGCAGTGCACGCTGATCTGTTCATTTCATGTGGACCATCCTTTGGTTCTGGTCGAAACCTCCATATTCTTTCCGGCCTTTCCTTTGACGGAGCAAAAACCTTGTGATGCCATGACGAGGGCAGAACGTGAGATGTCTGTATCCCTTATTTCTGCGGACTCAGTGGTAGTACGTTTCTGCCGGGGCCGCGGCTTAAATACTTCATGGGCCGCAATTCGCCCTCACAATAAGGTATCATTGGACCCGGAAAGCAGCGGTATGACGCACCTCCGTTCCACGGGGGTTAGTTCGACACTTCGCAAAGACAAAAAAATTCTAATGCTCCCTTCTGGACCCGCCCGGGATAACCTAGTCGTAACTTCGATATCGTCCCCATATTAGCGGAAGCGCTGGCGAAGATCGGACTGTTCAGCTACGGACGAGGCAAACGATTTCACATATAAGCGATTCATTTCCCTTGGTTGTGTTTGGCTGTAACGTTACCACCGCATGGCCTACGAATCCACACTCGGAGCACCGTTCCTCACAGGAATTATCGTCATTGTCTCCTTGTTCCTCGTATTGTATAGAAGTGGGGACCCCCTGGTAATTGAAGTCGTGTAAGTCTTATCACTCAAGCCAGTACTAATCGATGGGGTCCCCAGCTCGATGCCATTCCTACCATAGGCTGGTCTGATCCTATTCTCTCATATATATCCGCCCTCCGTTACAACTTCTTCGATGGCCGTTCCATGATTGAAGAGGGCTACAAGAAGGTAACGTCATCGGAGCCATTCATTCACGTTATCATTGTGAAAGTTATGTTACGGTGGTCTTAGTCAAAGCCCGGTTTATTCAAGATTCCCGGTTTCCGCCGATGGGTGGTACTGGCCGCAGGTGCTGAACTAATTGAGGACGTCAAGAGGGCTCCTGACCACATTTTGTCAACAGGTGAAGCTGTTAGAGAGGTGTGTACCACGTGCAGATTCGACCCACATTCCGATACTCAACACAATCACGTCAGTTCCTTGAGATGGATTACACCCTTCCCATGTTGAATCACGATGACACTTATCAAATCGGTGTAATTCGCTCGAAGTTGACACGAAACTTCGCAGCAACTTTCGACCAAGTTCAAGACGAGCTTGTTCAGGCATTAACGGAGTTCATTCCCGTAGACAGTGGCGGTATGTGA
>Ga0307510_10007793_pt1 | contig 12770 bp, 10 predicted proteins | sample 12_EM_MG_FD_207224 | JGI IMG/M metagenome (GOLD analysis project Ga0307510, IMG submission 207224) | Populus trichocarpa ectomycorrhiza microbial communities from riparian zone in the Pacific Northwest, United States - 12_EM | ecosystem: Host-associated > Plants > Roots > Unclassified | place... | reverse complement strand
TCAATGCAAGAGATGTCAAGAATATTGGTTTTGCATGAATATTAATTTATTTCTTTATAATAAGAAAAAAAACACTTAATTGATTAAATTAGCAGATTTAAACATTTATTTTGAACATATTTGAACATATTCATAACAAAACTTCTAAATTATCATAAACCCTAATATTTTTAATAACTAATTATAAAAAAAATAAAATTAAAATTAGACAATAAAAAAAATAGAAAAAATAAAAAAAATTACCTAAAGCATAAATTAAAAGGCACCAAAGATTAATTAATGAGAAATTTACGTATAGAAAAGACAGAACAACAACTGAAAAAAAACCCTTTTTTATTTTGTTATACAGGGAAAGATAAAAAAATAAAAGAGAAAAGGGAAAAAATTAGGGAGCTTTTATATATATATTAACATATGAGTCAAGTTAATATTTTAATAAAAAAAATAAAATTAAGGGAGTAATTCCCCCTTTTGATCCATTGTGGCTCCGCCACTGGCAGGAACCATGTATGAAGGGATAGGAACCATGGCAATTTTCGCTCCTCTTATCATCAACCAGGGACAGCCTGGAATACCAACAATTCGTGCTCTAATAATTAGTGGTCCCCTAATGGTCAGAACCAGAGAAGCATCCGATGTCATCTGTGCAATAGGTTCAATCACACAGCTCAATTTTTCGCTCAACGCTTCAATCAATCTGAATACCCGGCTGCCTATATATATGGTCACTCATGTTCCCTCTACAGCCACTTTGCAATGGCTTCTTAGGATCATCTAGCTGATGTTTTAACTAAACCTCCAGCTGCTTCTCAGTTCTAACTTGTTCGATCCAAGCTTCAGGTTGACTCCCTCCACCGTCAGCTTGAAGGGGGCATATTATAGCACTTGATATAGTCGGTTATATAATATGTATATATAGGTGGCCATATTTCCTGTCATACAGCTGGTATGCATTAACTTTCCTATTGTGTATTCAAGTAAGTGCGCATCAAAAACTGAAGCCTAGAAGATCATTGGCTTACAGTTTGCTCTCCTTGTTTCTTGTTTCTTTTTGTGTCTCAACTGACATAAATATAACATTATTCGTTCTGCGGGTGAAGACATGTAGTCTTTCAAACTGTGTCTTCTGTACCGTAAACATTCAATCATCAAGAATGTATTGTCGGGGACCGCATGGTGTTCAAGATCAATGCCTGTTGGAGGTTGAGCGCACGTGTATAATATTTAACATGGTTCGATAAATTACATTATAGTTTATATTATTAGAGATAGAGAAGGGATATCTATTTTCACATTCACGGGAAAGAAGGATCATCAATTCACTCAACTCCCATCACTCTTTGCTGCCCTTGGCAGCCCTTCTCTCTTTCTCTCCTCACATGTTTCTCTCTAATATGCTGCTCATTCTTTGCTCGGTGCCTCTATTTTAGGCATCAGTGGCCAATAACTCCAGCTCTTTCTCAACAATTTGGCCACCTATCTCACCAAACTTGTTTGACATTTGGCTGCTGCACTTTTTTTTGTCAATGAACGGTGTCGTCTATTCTTGGTTGATGCACATGTGAGCTTATGCTTTCACATTAACGGCAACAAACCTAACACGTATGGCTTATTTCTGTAGCTTAGAAGCCTCGTCATTTTAGTTACCAAATTCTCTTCAGTTATTGATTTATAGAGAGGCATTTTAGACTTTCTTGAATCTGGATGACCTGCTCCATACATCACATCAATATTTAGCAGGAAAACATCTGTCCTCAAACCTGTTGTGACTATAGCCATCACTCTAATGAAAGATAGAGAAAAGAAAAACAGTTCATTCGATTATCGGACCTCATACATATGTTTTAGTGAAACAATCAGTCAATCCCTTTAGTTTTAAGAACCTAATATGGAGTCTTTAGCTATATTTTCATATTTGTTTGCAACTTAGTCCCTCTATTGATTTTTCGTAATAATTTAATTGTTTTTTTTCTTTTCTAAAACATCCTTCATTTCAAATCAAGTTTCCAATATCACCTCGTTAAAAAAAGTAATTAATTTTTTTAAAACATAATTGACAATCAACTTTATCAAAGGACTAGCTTATGGTTTTCAAAACCAAAAGACTAATTTACAAAATCATCAAAAACATAGGGACTAAATCATAAATTATTTTATTTTGATTCAATGCAGCGATCAAGATATAAAATTTCATCTAAATAATTTTTTCATCCTCAGAGAAGCTTCCATCATATTCTCTCTATGACTAAATGCACTAACTCTGATATACTCTTCACCACCAGGACCAAATCCTCTACCTGGAACTGTCACTACATGTGTTTTCTCTAGAATTTCATTGAATACATTCCATGAACTCATCCCTGGAAAATGAACCCACACGTAAGGGGCATTTTTGCCTCCATAGACCTTCAATCCAAGTGATGCAAATGCTTCAACAAGTATTTTCGCGTTCTCTTTGTAGTAGTCAACCACATTGCACACAGCCTGAAACAAGTATTGAAAAGAGTGAATCCTAATTGAAAAGGTCAGCTTTGTGATGCTACAAAAATCTTCCAAGCGAGGCAGTCACACCGCTAACTCACCTGATAACCATCTCTAGAAAGGCATGCTAGTCCTCCAGCCTGAACAATATTTGAAGCGCCATTGAAGCAGGTGCATACAATGCGGTTGAAATCTTCTATGACAGGAAATCCGTTGGAGTATTTCAACTCTTCAGGAACCACTGTCCAACCGAGGCGGACGCCAGTGAACCCAGCAAATTTGGAGAAGGATGAGATCTCAATAGCAACCTACGTCACAAAAACACCGAATTCGATTATCATTCAGAAAAAAGGAGCTTCACATCAAATGCAGAGGCAAGAATTAGTATAATAATCGCTGTCAATGAAAAACCTCTTTGGCTCCAGGGATTTCAAAGATTGATCTTGGGCTTTCATCTGATATATAGGCAGCATATGCAGAGTCATAAACTATTATGGAGCCGTTTGTCTTGGCAAAATCAACCAGTTGCTTTAATTGCTTCCAAGATGCAGCGCTACCAGTTGGATTGTTTGGAGAGCAGAAGAATATTACATCTGTCCTTGGAGTAGTAGACAGGTCAGGGAAAAAATTGTTCTCAGCTCCACAGTTCATGTAAACAATGTCGCTATACTTCCCAGTTTTCTCTTCCAACTTGCCGGATTGACCAACAATTACACTGGTATCAATATAAGCCTGTCTCAAGCATATATATAGCCTATCAATATGGTGACTGAAACTCCACAAGTGTCGAAAGAGAAAGCAGAGTGGAAAATATTGCAGCATAGGAATATTACGAACACAATAATATTCTCAATTTGTATTGTACGAATGGTTCATTGCGGGTTAACTAGATCCTGATAAAATTACCGGAAAAGAAGGGTCCTGAACAGCCACCTTCACATTGGAACCCAGAAGCATCTGCCAGGGAAAACAAGAAGTCGAGGTTTAGTATTGTAGCATCGGTTTATTGGCTATATTCCACTTAACCAGTGAGTCCTGTCTACCGGTAACCATTCTCTTGTTTACCTGAAGACGTGAAATGTCACATTGTGCTCCATCAGATACAAAAATCTCACTGCCTTTCACTCCAGTACCTCTGTAAAGCGTTTCCGCAATAGCCATTCGTAATTCCTGTATAGAGAAGCAACAGAACTTTAGTTTTGTAATATGGGCTGGATAGAATAAACTGCTGAAGAGTGCTGTACACAGACAGATTCGCAGAGAATACCTCACAATATTTATTGATATGTATTGCATTTTTTTCAGATGTGATCAGATCTTGAGCAGCATAATAAATTAGTCTATTTCTCTGTTAATCTTCTCTCTTCCATTGGGTATAGAACAGAATTTATTTTTTTTCTTCTCTAAGAAAGAACAAAACTTAAATCTTTCATCGTTGGTCTGGACGTAAAATAATTTTCCAGACTTAAATTTGGATTTAATCACCATGCTTGTAACTCTGTGATATTCTAGCATGAACAAGAGCATTAGATTTTCGATTTTGAATCTCACATGTCACATTTGTCATAAGTCAAATAAAATTCAAGCATATCCTTAATAAAAAATCCGGCCGAGTCGTTTTGTTCTCCGTTTAAGCTATGTAGAAAAATTTTCAAATATTATAATAAAGCTTTGGCTACTCTTGGAGCAAAAAATCGGCGTTTGTTGTTGAAAATTAATGTAAATTTACCACACCTTTTTTTTCAGGGTTTGTGCAGCGTTTACACTAGAGTTTTAATCAATTTTGATTTTTTTAATTTTAAATTATTATTTTTTTATGTTTCTGAATTTTTTTTAGGTGTTGGTATGAAAAATAAATTTAAAAAAATAAAAAAATATTATTTTAATATATTTTTAAATAAAATAACACTTTAAAAAACAAATTCAACCCTAATATAAACCTTGCGTTACCTTTTTAGATAGCATGGCATGATTTTTGTTTCATTTTCCTGGTATTAACCAAACACGAGAAAAAATGTACACGTACTTATGTTGTATACAGATTTTCTAGTCAACAGCAAAACCAATTAAGTTGGGATTCATTATTTTCTTAAGTGATAAAAAAATAAAAACGGAGAAATAATTTATCAATCTGTACTGCTTCATCTCACAACCGAACAATTCACTCAAGCATCTTCATGTGCTCAAGGATTTGTGTCGGAGTGAAATTAATGAAGAGGCTGTCCTTGTACATTTTATAGCATCGCTCAACAAAGGTCAATCTGTGGGGATCGGGATATGGTAAAGAGAGGTGAGTTTTGTTTTTTTATCAATCATTTTAAGAAAAGAGCAGCACAAGCACGAAAGATGCTATTATATATACCATGTTGCCCTGCTCTGCTCCATATCCTCTGTAACCTCGCGTAGTTGACAAAGCATCTGCATGCTGCAAGAAAAAGGCACTTGAATGTTAACAGAGCCTAGAACAAAATTAGTCAATAGTTCTGTTTCACCAAATGGCCGAGGGGAACTAGTCACCTCAGCCATCGCCGTCGTTATGATGTCTGGTATAGGCTGTGTGGTGTCACCAATTCCAAGTCTTATCAACCTTGCATTTGGGTTCTTTTGGATGTGTTCATGCTCACGTATGGATATCTGATTAAGAGGTCCCGAGGAATGAAAACAATCAGTTAGTTGTCAATGATTAAGGAGCATATTTCGAATTAAAAAAAAAAAGAATACATGATTTGATAGAATTAACGAGCACGAATCTAAAAGAGTTATGGCGCATGATAACAACAACGAGAGCACCTCAGGAAACAAATATCCACTTCGAAGGCCCTCCATATTAACATTGCGGGGGACATGTGTCCAGTGGCCTGTCATCACATGCACATTCTTTATCATAATTAGCAGACCGAGATTATGCTTAAGAAACTTAATGCTTGTTTAAGAAGCACTGTGGATTCGAAAATGACTCACCAGCTCTTCTCTCATTGCCGGACTTCGAACTGTAAATATATACACCAGCAAAGGTAAACGGAAATCAGTAAACACTGTGATAAAACATAGACATGGAGTGAAAGATAGAAACTGAAAAACGGAAGAAACAGAGATGGAATCTATGCATGTAATGACACTAATCAAAGTCATATCTGTAAAAAGAATCACCTGGTCCAGTTTGTTTTAGGTTGTAATAAAATTGCCTTGGGTATGCAAATGCACGATGTCACTTGAGAATAATTCATAATTGGGTTTCAGGTTTTCCAAATGAATAGGTATCTCCTCAAATATGTGAAGCTACAGAGAGTTTATACAGAATTCAGGTACGAGAATGTCTAGCGGCATTGATGCTATATATACCAACAGCTTCCGTAGGCACACCGGATAAAATTTCCAGCGAGTTTCTACTTTCTATAAGCATTCTGTCTACTGTAAATACATAGAATTTTCCAAGAAACTTCCAACCTGTTGGAAAATTGAGACATCAAATGATAGCAACATGCAAATGCTCAAAACCGGACTGTATTAATGCAATTTTCAGATTGTTTAATGTCATCTCACATTTTCTACTACAGCCAAGACTAAGCTAGTCTTCGCATTTTCCACAGGAAAAAAACTCATCCACTTTTCTTAGAAATTCGTGCAAAGAGAGCGCTGATCGGTTATTGACTAAAACAGTTAATCTTTAATTAAGCCTTTATGAAAAAGAAAAACTAGTCTTTAAGCCTTTTTAGCTTTAAAAAAGAAGAAGAGGAAGAAGAAGGCTTTATGGAGTGGGAATAATACAATTGAATCTGTCGACAATGACAAGACCTGTGCTATCATTTCTTCTTAAATTCCCTTAGAAAAAAGAAAAGAAAAACTTAATGAAAAGGATACAAGTAATATTTTCTGGTCACACATGTGGCAGCCACTCAAAAACTGAGGATGGGGGCCTGGCTGCTGAAGCCTGGAAGAACCTGATATTTCGGTTTCATTCGTAGCGTGAAGTCGCCAAGCATTTGTTTTTTTCACACCTCCTAATACTTCCAACTCTTTGTATTCAGAAAAAAAGAAACAAAAAGGAATTTTTCTAAGATAGGGTGAGTAAATTAATTGAATTATGCTCGATTGCGTGCAAGTTATTCACGGCAAATATTACCAAACGAGTTTTCTTTCGAAGAATAGAAATTGGGCTCGAATGCCAGATTTTCGAAGCAACTTCAAGTACCTTGATCAATCATTTTTCCCCGAAATGAAGCCACCTTGTGGAATTTATCATCATTAATGCACGTTTGCTGTAAAGTGAACTTCTAGAAAATAAATTATTTATTTATATTTGATAGTATTATAAAAATAAATTAAAAAATATTTTTTAATGTTTGGTTATGTAACAAAAAATGACCTGAAAAATAACTTATTAATGTTTTATTTTTTCTCAAGTTTATTAAAATAATAAAAAATAAATATTACAAATTAAAAAATTGAATGAAAATGAAATTAAAAACAAATTTAATTTCATAAATTATTTCAAATAAAATAAATAATAATTAAAATAATGAAGATCAAATCTAATAGATAAGAAAATTAAAAGATGATGAAATAATAATAATAATAATAATAATAATAATTTTATAAATTATTTCAAATAAGTAACAATAAAAAAAATGAAGACTAAATTTGATAAATAAAAAATTTCAATTAAAAAAATGATAAGAGAAAAACAAATAACAATCATAAAAGGAAGAACTAAAGTTAATATAAAAATCAAATTAAATCAAATTTTAAGGGATAAAATTGAAAAAAAGATATTCAAAACAAAATATATAGCAATTAAAAGTTTGAGAACCAAATTTGATATAATCAGCAAATAATATGACATTTCTAAATTTTTCACAACTTCTGAAAAATGTTTTTCCGTCTAAAATAAAAATAATACACTTCTCTGAAATCAAGTTAAATTTTTCTTCGACTGGAAAGTGTTTTTCATTAACCAGTTCTTTTAATGACAAACAACCAAAAAAAATTAAAAAAATTATTTTTCATGAAAGTTGCCTTTTTTCGTGAAAATGATATTCTCTGGCTGACAGACAGGCAACTCGAGGAAGTGCCCTTGTGAAAAGTCTAGTTTTGTGGAAATTAGACTTTTCATGGAAAGGGGGCTTCCCATTATTATATAACATCGGCTCATCTGCACTTAGAAAAGTCCAATTTCCACCGTTCCACATCAATCCGATGCCGGGAGGTTGTGTTAATGGAGAATGGTCCCTCTCATTATTTTAGAGCATTTTCCTCCTCCTTCTCCTCCTCCTTTCTAAACGTGGATGTGGAATTTGAAGTCTTTGTAGATTTAGTAGGAGCCAATGCCGGCCGACATAAGGTGAATATAATTTAATCAAACACCATTAACATTTATAAATATAAAACAATAACTAATTATCAGCTATACCTCACACCATAGCACCAGGCAGCATACAAGCACGTTATTTTGAAACTGTTTCGAGCAAATTTGCAGTCTCCGACAGAATAGACAGATTTATTTTTTTGTTTTTGATACTTCTGAACTGATAAAAATAATGATTATAATTGGATTTGTAAGAACACAGAATTTACAATTTCAGATTCATCTTGTACAGAAGAAAAAACAAAAGAAAGTGACAGAAAAGAAAAGGAAGAGATCAAAAACAGAACCGAAAAAACTTCTTGTTATTACTGTCCTATTTCCTTCCAAATCGACAATGTCACTACTTTACGCAAGATTTCCACTGCAGGATTGTGAGTTTTCAGATTACTAGGCATGCAATATCAGGGCAAACAAAAAACTTGATATAATTCACATGCCTTCATAAGAAAGCTTGCTGCTTGCGTAACTCTTCTGGGCTTTGATAGCCCAGTTCATGGACACTGACTGTCACAGACAACATGTTCTTATTTTCAAGTCCAAGCATGTATATAGGACAAGGACAAGCAACCTAACAAACCCTTCTGGGCTTCCTCCCTTTCATTTTAATGGTATTTGTGTGAAATCCAAATAAAAAATTCATTTCTTAATCAATTCATTTAATTTCTTTTTAAGTTATGTTTTTAATGGTAATTTTAATTCAAATAGCACAATAGTAGATTTATTAAACAATTTTACTCACAATAGTGAGAAGCTTTTCTTATTATCTCCCAATTGCTCTCGGGTTAACGGCAAGCTTCATTTTCACTTCAAGTCTTTCCTCCTTCCAAGTCTTAGCTCACAAAAATCAGGTCACCCAAGACAGTGCGGTTATGACAGTTCAAAGAGGTCTACGTGCTGCAATTGAACGGCCATCGGGGGACCAGAATCAAACTAGTTAAAACCTTAAAAAGTACACCATATTCTGGCATCACACTCCATGGCCACGACGATCACTGTACACCTTAATCTCCACAGAACAAAAGATTTCTTCAGTCTTCACATCCTTTATTTACATAGGTATAGAAAAAGAAAGGAAATCTCATACATTTGCCGATGTACAACAATCCTAACAAATATCGCTTGGGATTGTTTAACGAGCTGATGGATGATGTGCAAGGTTTTGTGGATATCTCAGAGACAAAAGTAAATGACATGGAAGGCGCATTCATGCCCAACATGGAGGTGATGCATTTGTGCCTTTGGAGCAGCTTCTCACGTATCCTCGTGGTGTACCTCATATCATCGTTGAACTGTTTTTGCTGAAAGTGAAACTACAAAGCTCTGCAAATTCGGGCATCTACCACAGGCATTCTGTTGGAAGAATCTGAGATTTTCAGAGCCTCAGATAGTGACAAGCTGCGGTTTCTCCATGCAGCCTCTGCCCACCTTTTCATTTTCTCTCCTTCACCCTTTCTGTTCTCTTGAATGCAAAGTGTTTCTGCATAGCCACCTACAGAATTGACCATTAAAGGGATGCAACAACCACAGAACAGATAAAATCACAATCTGGTGCCTGTATTTTATCAAAATTTCTATTTGAGTTCATTTGCTTTACTATTTTTTAATCTTTTTCTTGTAATTTTAAAATACCATCAACTAGTGCTTTTGTTCTTAAACCCTTCTCAAGAAACTACTGCCACGCTAGTAATCAAAATGGTATTTATGGAACAAATGCACTTGATTTATAGTTCTGAAAAGCACAAGAACTCGTATTGGAAAAAGAGGAGCTCATAGAAACACTAAAATTGTGGTTATCTCCAAATTTAACCTCCCAGCTAATTACACTTCCAGACATCAGATATTGTCCATCCCGTGCACAAAACACTCTTGAAGCATTCTACAATCCAAGCAGATAACAAAACCACCTCCAGAATTTACACACAAACTTAGAACACCTATCCGCCTTACAACCACAAAACCCAAGTCAAGGTAACAAGGTATAATGATGCCTGAATGGTTGTTTAGGGACAGGATTCACAGCAGAGGCCACAACATTCAAGGCTTCAGAGAAGTGAACAAGGACAGGCTTGATAAAATGGTTTAACTACGACAATTGGCACGATATTCATATCAATACCAAAAGAATATCAAAATGCATATCTAAGCAGTTAAATAGTCAACCGTACCTCTTGCAAGAGCAATGATATCCATCCCACTTCTCATTGTTCTATTAACTGCGCAATCAAAAACAAAATGAGCACTGTAGTTGCATGAGAGGGAAAAAAAAAATCAACTTCATATACCTTCTAAGTCCAGAGGTGGAGCTTTCAGCAACTCTATTGCCCTTCTATAAAGACCCTGTCAATGATTTATGACCCATACCATAGCAAAAGAGTGAAAACACAAATAAGTTACAGTGACTTGACCACATCAAGCTGATGTTATACAATGTTGTACGTGACCACTTCAATCAACAAATGAACATGACACTGAATTCTTTTCTTCTTTTTTTCCCTCAAGAAAAGGAGAAATGATCAAGAGACTAAAGTGAGGTTCTCAATGAAACAAAGGAAAATTAATCTGACACTACCTATCTTATCTATCTATCTATCTATAGTTTGATTTCTACGGGGTAATGCCTCATAACCTTTGCCAAAACAAATAATATTCTACCATGATGGTCCCTAGATCCAAAATATACTTGAACTCTAACTTGCTAGATGAGATCAATGATCCAAAATCAACCAAGTTATAATTTTAAACCATGAAGGTTAACTGATGGTGAGGTAATAAAGTGAAGGATAGAGATTGAAATTTTAAAATTCGGACAGTATTTCTATGATTAAGGTAAGGTTCTGACCTCTTGTATTAAAAGAGAACTTGAGTGCTCTTGTTTTGATTTATGCTGGAACATGAGAGCCAGGCATGTTAAAACTACACCAACCTTGGGATGACGAGAGCCTACATGACAACAATAAAACCATAGAGAGTTCTGATAGATCCTTAGATAAACTCCAAAAAGTTCCAAATTAAATGCAATTAAAAGTACAAATTCAAAATAGCACACCAAAAAGTTGCTCGGCTCTGTTTAGTGCACTAGTCAATGTCTCTTCTGCATTGCCAAAGTTCCTGAAACGAATATAAGTTTTAAATGGAATGAAAAGACAGCGATAAAAAGGAAATGGTCAATTAAGGGCATAAAATAACTCTAAGCATACCCCATGTGCACCTCAAGCTGTCCCAAAGCACAGGTAGCTGCAAGCAGAACTTCCTCTGAAGCCATATTACAAGCTGCCAGGGCACGGACATCTGTAAAGTCTTTTTTATTAGCCACCTCTTGAATAACCTTCTGGTAGAAGTCCTTTGCCAGTGAAAAGTTTCTCGTGGCATGCAAGAATTCTCCATATGATAAAGCAGCATTTCCTATACACCAGGATATCAAAATGCAGTCTGCAATTGTCTACTAAAATTTCTTAAAACCAAAGTGATGCTCACCAATGCAGCCTTTATTGTCCAGAAATCCTTGGAAGAATGGTTCAGCTGTACAGACACAGCCCAGAATTCAACAATGAAACAAACGAGAACAACAACAAATAGATTAACTAAAATGTAGAAATGGTTTTACGTGAACCTGATTCAAGATTGCCTTGGACAAGCTCAGCTAGCCCTTTGATTGCTTTAGCCCGAGCACTTGCAACCTCAGAGCCCTCATCACTATTTTTTAATTCAACTTTTCCTAAGAGTTCTAAGCATTTATCTGCGAGCACTGATGAAGTATCATCCTATATAAGGGGGAACCATCTCCGGATAAATTTTTTAACTCCTAAATAGAAAACTGGGTTATTGTAAAATACACAAAAAAATATAGTCTTGAAAGAAACTTACATTCCCCATCTCCAAATTGAGCCCAACAAGAGCTTCCATTGCAGCAACTATAACAAAAACAACAACAACAACGGCATTTCCATTGCATAACCAAAACTCAGCAAGCCAATGTTAATTGTAAGAGAAAGAAATACAGATAGAAGTCACAATTACCCACCTCTAACATCCAAATGAGAGTGTATTAAATCTTGAATATTTTGCAGTTTTTCCATTGCATCATCATAACTTCCTCTAAATAACACCAGATTAAAAATCAATATAACATTTCCAACATGCAAAATCAATATTATAAAACCAAGTTAAATAGAAAAAGGGGACAAATGAAAGACCTTGCAGATAATAAGCTAGACATGGCAAGCAGGACCATTCCCTTTGAATTATGGGTAACAACATCTTGGTTTTCACTAGATTGAGAAGAGAGGCACTGCTCTAGGACTAACATGGCTTGGCCTTGCGATTCATCTGCATAATCAATCCATAAGTGAAAAGGGGAATCAAGAAAGAGAGAGAAATTATGTAGAAATGTGAACGAAACCTGATTTTTGAGATTTGGCAAGAGATAGAGCGTAGTCAATCATTTGAAGAGCAACTGGGTTTGCATTTAGGCTTTTGATGATTCCATCATGGATCAATCTATATGGCGATGATGAAGATAGTTTGATGGAGGTGAGTCCCAACCGGGCTGTTCGAGCCACGGTGGCCGTCGCTACTCTTGATAACTTGAGTGAAGAGGGCAACATCGTCTGTTTGTAAAACCCTCTGAAAGGGGTTCAGGGACTGGAGCTAATGAACAGAAAATGCTAAATCTATTTTAATTTTAAAAATTATTTTTGTATTAATATATCAAAAAAAATAAAAATTTAAAAAAATAATAATTTTTTTAAAAACACAGTTTGAATCAAACAATCTCTTATCTAAATAACAATCTTTTCAACATCACTCTACTCCAGATTAAATATTTTTTTCCTAACAAAAAAGTTATAAATATTACATGAAGTTATTCATATTAAAAATATTATTAAAAAAATAAATATTTTGTATTTATATAAACATAAAAAAA
>Ga0307510_10007792_pt1 | contig 12772 bp, 9 predicted proteins | sample 12_EM_MG_FD_207224 | JGI IMG/M metagenome (GOLD analysis project Ga0307510, IMG submission 207224) | Populus trichocarpa ectomycorrhiza microbial communities from riparian zone in the Pacific Northwest, United States - 12_EM | ecosystem: Host-associated > Plants > Roots > Unclassified | place... | reverse complement strand
TGTAGATCGGCGGCAGCGCGGGGTACGCGGCCTTGAAGCCGATCAGCAGGTCTTGCAGGCCTTGTGGATAGACCTCCCAGCCCATCTGCGTGCGCTCCACGCCATCGAGCGGCACGTCGACGAAACCGTGTGCGCCATCGCTGCGCAGGTTGGAACGGAAGTAGTAGTTGATGCCGAGGAAGTCCATCGGGCGGCCGATGATCGCCATGTCGCCCGACAACACCAGCGGCTCGGCGCCGGGCCACAAGCGGAACAGGTCGGCCGGGTACTCGCCCTTCAGCAGCGGGTCGAGGATCCACGCGTTGTGCTGTACTTCGTAGAGGTGTGCGGCGTCTCGGTCGGCCGGCGTGTCGCGATCGGACGTGCCGCGTCCGACATTGGCGACGAGGCCGCGCTGAGCGCCCGGATCGTTCGCCTCGAGCACCGGCAACGCCAGGCCATGGCCCAGCAGCAGGTGGTGCATCGCCTGCGTCGCGAAGCGCACGTTGGCGAGGCCCGGCGCGTGGCGGCCGTCGCCGTAGCCGAGGTAGGCCGAACACCAGGGCTCGTTGAGCGTGGCCCAGGACGTGACCTGGCCCTTCAGCTCGCGGCTCATCAGGTCGGCATAGTCGGCAAAGCGGTACGCGGTCTCGCGGTTCAGCCAGCCGCCGCGGTCTTCGAGGTGCTGCGGCAAGTCCCAGTGGTAGAGCGTGACGAAGCGCTGCAAGCCCTTGGCCTCGAGGCGGTCGAGCAGGCGCTTGTAGAAGTCGAGCCCGGCGCGGTTCGGCCGGCCGTGGGCGTCCATCACGCGCGGCCACGCGATCGACAACCGATAGGCATCGACACCGAGCGATGCGATCAGATCGACGTCGCTTTCCCAGCGGTTGTAGTGGTCGCAGGCGACGGCGCCGGTGTCGCCGTTCAGCACCTTGCCGGGCAGCGCGGAGAAGGTATCCCAGATCGACGCCAGCCGGCCGTCGCGATCGGTCGCGCCCTCGATCTGGTACGACGCGGTCGCCACGCCCCAGGTGAAGCCGGTGCGGGCCATGGGCGAATTGCTCGGCGGCGCCAGCAGCGGCAACGAGTAGCGGGTCGTGGAATCGGAAGCTGGCATCGGCTCGTCTTCCTCGCAGGTCGAAGGAGGTTCTTTGAAAAGTGGAATCGATTCCACTTTCGATGGGGATTACAACAGCGTCGATGCCGCGAGTCATGAGGGACAACCCCAGACCGCTTGTTTACTGTCGCAGTGCCGCCGCGGCATGCGACCACACGGCCCCCCTGTCGCAGGCGCTTCAATTCGTGTGCTGCAACGCAGCATAATTCGCCCCACAACATGTCGGACACGAGGTTGGCGCCACGAGCGTCGACACGCCTCGTGATCCTCGAAGCCCGCAACGCTCGAATCCAGCGGCACCGCATACATCTGTCCCGAGCGGAGCTTTTTCAAACGAAGGGCCTCTGCGCCTTCCTCCATCGACTCACGGAACTGCATGACCATGATCACCACGATTGCGTCGCCCCTCTCGCGAGCCACGGCGACACCCGAACGGCCCAACAATGCCAGAGCGCGCTGGCCCTTCGCCGAGGTCGAAGCCCTCTTCGAGCTGCCGTTCATGGACCTGCTGTTCCGCGCGCAGCAAGCGCACCGCGAGCACTTCGACGCCAGCGAGGTGCAACTCTCCACGCTGCTGTCGATCAAGACCGGCGGCTGCCCGGAAGACTGCGGCTACTGCCCGCAGTCGGCCCACTTCGACACCGGCGTCGAGGCGAGCAAGCTGATGCCGCTGCAGGACGTGGTCGAAGCCGCGCAGGCCGCCAAGGCCCAGGGTGCGACGCGCTTCTGCATGGGCGCCGCGTGGCGCAGCCCGAAGACGCGCGACATGGAGCGCGTGACCGAGATGGTGCGCGAGGTCAAGGCGCTCGGTCTGGAGACCTGCATGACGCTGGGCATGCTCGACGCCGAACAGGCGCAGTCGCTCGACGCCGCGGGACTGGACTACTACAACCACAACCTCGACAGTGCCCCCGAGTTCTACGGCCGCATCATCGGCACGCGCACCTACCAGGACCGGCTCGACACGCTCGCCCACGTGCGCCAGGCCGGCATCAAGGTGTGCAGCGGCGGCATCGTCGGCATGGGCGAGACGCGGGCGCAACGCGCCGGGTTGATCGCGCAGCTCGCCAACCTCGACCCGTATCCCGAGTCGGTGCCGATCAACAACCTGGTGCAGGTCGAAGGCACGCCGCTGGCGGGCACCGCGCCGCTCGATTCGTTCGAGTTCGTGCGCACGATCGCGGTCGCGCGCATCACGATGCCGAAGACGATGGTGCGCTTGTCGGCCGGGCGCGAGCAGATGGACGACGCGGTGCAGGCGCTGTGCTTCGCGGCCGGCGCCAACTCGATCTTCTACGGCGACCGCTTGCTGACCACCACCAACCCGCAGGCCGCGCGTGACAAGGCGCTGTTCGATCGGCTCGGGCTGCGGGCCATGCCGTGAGCGCGCCGGGCCGTCCCAAGCGCGATACCGCAGCGCGAAGCGCGGAGGTTTTCTGATGAGCGAGACGCGCAAGCCGATGACACTGCATCGCCTGCGCGCGATGCACGCGGCGGGCGAAAAGATCGCGATGCTGACCTGCTACGACGCCGGCGTCGACGTGCTGCTGGTCGGCGATTCGCTCGGCATGGTCCTGCAAGGTCACGGCAGCACGGGGCCGGTGTCGCTCGCCCCGTGAAATGCCCGCGACATCGCGAACTCGAGCGATCCATACCGGTCAACTCATCAGGCCACATGGTTGACGCGACCCTGCCTTTCCAGGCCACGGCTGCGTCCTCAAGACAGCATGTGAGTCCGCGCAAGACGTGCATGATTCTGCGGCTCGATCGACAGGCACCGCAGTTTGACGAATGCGAGCCCCGCCATCACCGCATCGTTGAGCGCATCGTGCGCCTCTCGCAGCGGCAGCGCGAGGTCGTTCATGATCGTCGCGAAGCGCAGGTCGATCGGCTCGCCGCGCGCGTGGGTCGGCGTCTGGCGAAGCTTGAAGTCGTAGTACATCGCCGAGACCTCGATCTTCGGTTGCGGAAGGCGCACGCCGAGCATCGGCCAGATCTCCCGGTTGAGCATCGCGATGTCGAACTCGAGGTAGTACCCGACCAAGGGTCGGCTGCCGATGAAGTCGAGGAGCAGGCGCATGGCCTGCTGCGGGTCGACGCCGTGCGCCACGTCGCGTTCAAGCAGCCGGTGCACGCGCATGCCGGCCACGGTCAGCGCGCGCTCGGGCCGCACAATCAGTTCCAGCCGCTGGCTGGTCAGCAATCGATTGCCGACGATGCGCACGGCGCCAATCGAGACGATCCGGTCGTTCCGCACATCGAGGCCGGTGGTCTCGCAGTCGAGCGCGACCCATTCGTCGGCGGGCGGATCGTCGTACATGAACGCGAAGTGCTCGTCGGCCAGGTGGTAGAGCAACCAGCCGCGGCGCAGCGCGCCGAGCCAGCGCCTCATCGCGTGCCAGGGCCTGACGATTCCCAGCATCACGCCCCCTCCAGGTGAAACTGGTTTCGAACGATGGCCTTGAATCGCTTGACGACGGCCATGGCGTCCTTCAGAAGGTCGCGCTCCAGGCTGCTGAGCCGATCGCTTCGCACGGCGCCGCTGACCGTGCCGGCGGTGTCGAGTTCAGCGAGGCCGGCTTTCAGCTTCAACCCCATCAGGAAATGAAGGCTGTCCCCAAGATCGATGGCGAAGGCGGACGACAAGCGCCCGGCGGCCACCAGTGCGTCAATGCGCGCCTGCGTGCCGGTAACCTGCACATGCTCGCTCAGCGCGAGGCTGCGCACGCCATGCACGATCGGGAAGATGCCGCACTTCTTCAGGTCGAGTGTCTGCTTGTCCTGCTCGCCGATCAGCAGCAACCGGTTCCACCAGCCGCCGGATTCTTCGGGGAACGAGTCGATTGCCGCGGCAAAGCGGGCGAGCAGCGCATCGTCGGCTGCGACGAGCCGATCCACTTCAGCACGAACCTCCGTCAACAGTGAGGCATCGCCCGCGACCGCGTGCGCGTCGATGAAGATCGCCAGCGCCATCAACCCTGGCGGATCGGGCCGGAGCAGCCAGTTGCGCACGACGCCCGTGAAGTCGCGGGCACTGCGCCGCCACGCCGGGTTGCTGACCATGATCCCGCCCGGGCAATCGGGGTAGCCGAATTCGCGCAGCGCCGCAGAAAAGCGCCGACACGCTTCGGCAATGTTTGCTTCGCTCGTCTTCACGTCGTCACGCAGGATCAGGCCGTTGTCCTGATCTGTCTTCAGCATCTGCTCGCCGCGCCCCTCGCTGCCCATGACGAACAGGCAGCTGTCGGCCTGCAGGTCCGCTGGTGCGACCAACTGCCAGGTGCGTTCGAAGAGCTTGGCGTTCAGTGCCTGCACCAGCTTGCCGATCTGGCCGACCTTGGTGCCGCCGCGGTACAGCAGCCCGACAAAGCGCGCGATCTTCGCGGCCTGAGCGCCGAGCGCGTCGAGGTCTTGCGCCTGCACGATCTGCAACGTGATCAGGTACGAATGGTTCGACAGAAAGCTCAACAGGTCGAGTTGTTCGAGCAGCCCGACGATTCGGTCGCCCTCTGCGACGACCAGCCGATGCACCTGATGCTGAATCATCAGCGCGAGCGCGTCGAACAATGGTGCGTCGGGCGAGATCGAGACGAGCCTGAAGGTCGCCATCTCGCGCACCGCCAGCGCAGCGAGCGGTCGGCCGTCGAGGACGGCGCGCTGCAATCCGGTGTTGGTGAAGATGCCGAGCCGCGCACCGTCCCGCACCAGCACGCTGCTCGTGCGCTGTGCCTGCATCAGCGCGGCGACGGCGACGATGTCGGTGCAGCCGTCGACGACGTGCGCCGGCCGGAGGAACGCCTCCACGACGCGCGATGTCGTCAAGGCGTGCATCTCGCGCTCGCTGTGGCGCTGCGCCAGTGCGCCGAGCTTGTGCGAGAGGTCCGAGAACAACAGCGCGCCGAACGTGGCGTTGCGCGAGATCAACGCGTTGACCGTGCCCTTCGCGAGCTCGTAGGCGAGCACCTCCTCGGCCGCGACAAATCGGCTGCTTGCACGGCCGGCAACGAGCGAACGGCCGTCGAAGCAATCGTGCGGACCATAGGTCGCGACGATCTCGCCCGCGTCGAATTGCGAGACGTGGCCCTTGATGACGACGAACAGGTGCGACGGTTCGATGCCGATGTCGAGAACCGTCTCGCCCTCGCGGAAGTACGCGATGTCGACGGCGTCGCGAACGAGCCGCTGTTCATCGGCGTCGAGACCATCGAACGGCGACGACGAGAAGTCGAATGCGTTGGGCATTGCGCATCATGAATCACCTCGCGACCCATGGGTATGTACCAGCGCCGCATCAATTGCGCCAAAGCTTGATGCAGCTCAAGCTCGCGTGCTGCGATGCGGTCACTCTGTAAGCAACGTGCATGGAATGCCATCCACGATAGAGAAAAGGAGACCCGCATGAGCGAAGTTCAATCGAATCTTTACCCGCCGCCTCAAGCAGTACGAGACGCAGCGCATGTGTCCGGCATGAAGGCATACGAAAGGCTGGTGGCTGAAGCCGATGCCGACCACAGTGCCTACTGGGCCCGCCTGGCGCGCGAGTTCGTGACCTGGAAGACACCGTTCACCCGATCGCTCGACGCCAGCGACGCACCCTTCTTCAAATGGTTCGAAGACGGCACGTTGAACGTCTCGTACAACTGCCTGGACCGGCAGGTCGAGCGCGGCCTGGGCGACAAGATCGCCATCGTCTTCGAAGCCGACGACGGCTGCGTGACGCGCGTCAGCTATCGCGAGTTGCTGGCACGCACCTGCCGCGTGGCCAACGCACTGAAGGCCCGTGGCGTGAAGAAGGGCGACCGTGTCGTCATCTACATGGCGATGAGCGTCGAGGGCATCGTCGCGATGCAGGCTTGCGCGCGCATCGGAGCCACACACTCGGTCGTCTTCGGCGGCTTCTCGGCACACAGCCTGCGCGACCGCATCGAAGGTGCCGGCGCGGTGATGGTCATGACCGCCGACGAGCAGGTGCGCGGTGGCAAGCAGTTGCCGCTGAAGGCCATCGTCGACGAGGCCATCGCGCTCGGCGGTTGTGAAACGGTGAAGGACGTCATCGTCTACCGGCGCACCGGAAGCAAGGTGCCCTGGGAGCCGACGCGCGACCACTGGCTGCATGACGAGATGCAGGCCCAGAGCGAGACCTGCGAGCCGGAATGGGTCGGTGCGGAGCATCCTCTCTTCTTGCTCTACACCTCGGGTTCGACCGGCAAACCCAAGGGGGTGCAACATTCCAGCGGCGGCTTCCTGCTTCACGCCGCGCTCACCACCTGGTGGACCTTCGACCTGAAGCCCGACGACGTGTTCTGGTGCACGGCCGACATCGGCTGGGTCACCGGGCACACCTACATCGCCTACGGCCCGCTCGCGCTCGGCGGCACCGAGGTGGTCTTCGAGGGCATCCCCACCTCCCCCGATGCGGGCCGGTTCTGGAAGATGATCCAGGACCACAAGGTCAGCGTGTTCTATACCGCGCCAACGGCAATTCGTGCGCTGATCAAAGCGGCCGAAGCCGATCCGGCGGTGCATCCCGATCGCTACGACCTGGCGAGCCTGCGCATCCTGGGCTCGGTCGGCGAGCCGATCAACCCCGCGGCATGGGAGTGGTATCACCAGCACATCGGAGGCGGCCGCTGCCCGGTTGTCGATACGTTCTGGCAAACCGAGACCGGTGGCCACATGATCACGCCGTTGCCGGGCGCCACGCCTCTGGTGCCAGGCTCGTGCACGCTGCCGTTCCCGGGCATCGCGGCGGCGATCGTCGACGAGTTGGGCAATGACGTGGCCGACGGTCACGGCGGCCTCCTCGTCATCAAGAAGCCTTGGCCGAGCATGATCCGCACGATCTGGGGCGATCCCGATCGCTACCGATCGAGCTACTACCCACCCGAGCTGAAGGGCTACTACCTCGCAGGCGACGGCGCGATCCGCGATGCGAAGACAGGCTACTTCACGATCACCGGCCGCATCGACGATGTGCTCAATGTCTCCGGCCACCGCATGGGCACGATGGAGATCGAATCCGCGCTGGTGTCGTGCACCGCGCTGGTCGCCGAGGCCGCAGTGGTCGGCCGGCCCGACGAGACCACCGGCGAGGCCATCTGCGCCTTCGTGGTGCTGAAGGGCGCGCGCCCGACCGGCGACGAAGCCAGGAGGATCGCCAACGAGCTGCGCAACTGGGTCGCCAAGGAGATCGGTCCGATCGCCAAGCCGAAGGACATCCGCTTCGGCGACAACCTGCCAAAGACGCGCAGCGGAAAGATCGTTCGGCGGCTGTTGCGCAGCATCGCCAAAGGCGAGGCGATCACTCAAGACACGTCGACGCTCGAGAACCCGGCCGTCCTCGACCAACTCGCCGAAAGGAATTGACCATGGAAATCGACCTGACAACACGCATCCTGAACGATCCGAGATACCAGGAACTGAAGGCCAAACGTTCGCGCTTCGGCTGGTGGCTGACGCTGGCGATGCTCGTCGTCTACTACGGCTTCATCCTGCTGGTCGCCTTCGCCAAGCCGTTCCTGGCGACAAGACTGGGCGCCGGCGTCACAACGGTCGGCATGCCGATCGGCTTGGCCGTCATCGTCTTCACGGTCCTCATCACCGGCCTCTACGTGCGCCGCGCGAACAGCGAATACGACGCGCTGACCGAGCAGATCGCCAAGGCGGCTCTGAAATGAGCGCCCGCATGCTCGCCAGGTCGCTTGGCGCGATCGCGCTGCTTGGGGCTTGTGCCACGGCAATGGCCGCTGGCGCAGACCTCGGCCAGGCCGAGAAGCAGCCGACCAACTGGACGGCGATCGGCATGTTCGCCGTCTTCGTCGTCGGAACGCTGTTCATCACCAAGTGGGCCGCGGCCAAGACCAAATCCGCGGCCGACTTCTACACCGCCGGCGGCGGCATCACCGGCTTCCAGAATGGCCTGGCCATCGCCGGCGACTACATGTCGGCCGCATCCTTCCTCGGCATCTCGGCCGCGGTGATGGTCGGCGGCTTCGACGGTCTGATCTACTCCATCGGTTTTCTCGTCGGCTGGCCCATCGTGACGTTCCTGCTCGCCGAGCGCCTGCGCAACCTCGGCAAGTTCACCTTCGCCGACGTGGCCGCATTCCGCTTTTCGCAGACGCCGGTTCGCGTGTTCGCGGCCTCGGGCACGCTGGTCGTTGTCGCGTTCTATCTCATCGCGCAGATGGTCGGCGCCGGGCAATTGATCAAGCTGCTGTTCGGCCTGGAGTACTGGATCGCGGTCGTCATCGTCGGTGCGTTGATGATGGTCTACGTGCTGTTCGGCGGAATGACCGCGACGACCTGGGTGCAGATCATCAAGGCCTGCTTGCTGCTGGCCGGTGCGAGCTTCATGGCCTTCATGGTGCTGTACCACTTCGGCTTCAGCCCCGAAGCCATGTTCGCCAAGGCGGTCGAGGTGAAGACAGGCATCGCGGTGGCAGCCGGCAAGTCGCCGACAGAAGCGGCCGCCCAGGGCTTCTCGATCATGGGCCCCGGCGGGTTCATCAAGGATCCGATCTCGGCGATCAGCTTCGGCATGGCGCTGATGTTCGGCACCGCCGGGTTGCCGCACATCCTGATGCGCTTCTTCACCGTTCCCAATGCCAAGGAAGCGCGCAAGTCGGTGCTGTGGGCCACGACCTGGATCAGCTACTTCTACGTCCTCACCTTCATCATCGGCTTCGGCGCGATCACCTTCGTGCTGACGAACCCGCAGTTCCTCGACGCCAAGGGCGGCCTGCTCGGCGGCGGCAACATGGCGGCGGTCCATCTCGCCAACGCGGTGGGCGGCAACGTCTTCCTCGGGTTCATCTCGGCCGTGGCATTCGCCACCATCCTGGCCGTGGTCGCGGGCCTGACCTTGTCGGGCGCGTCGGCGGTGTCCCACGACCTCTACTCGACGGTGATCATGAAGGGCAAGGCTGACGGCGCGGCAGAGCTGAAGGTCTCGCGCATCACGACCGTCTGCCTCGGGATCGTCGCGGTGGTGCTGGGCATCGTCTTCGAGAAGCAGAACATCGCCTTCATGGTCAGCCTGGCGTTCGCCATCGCGGCATCGGCCAACTTTCCGGTGTTGCTGATGTCGGTGCTCTGGAAGGACTGCACGACCCGCGGCGCGGTGATCGGCGGCTTCCTCGGCCTGGTCTCGTCGGTGCTGCTGACGCTTGTGTCGCCCGCGGTCTGGGAAGTGACACTCGGCAACCCCAAGGGCTCGGCGCTCTTCCCCTATGCGTCGCCGGCCCTGTTCTCGATGACCATCGGCTTTGTCGGCATCTGGTTGTTCTCGATTCTCGACAGGAGCCCGCGCGCTGCGCAAGATCGTGCGGGCTTTGTCGCGCAGCAGGTGCGGTCGGAGACAGGCATTGGCGCCTCCGGGGCTTCGGGGCATTGATTGACCTGTCCATTCTTCAAGGAGAAATCATGAGCAAGCGAGATGTGGTGGTCCTGGGTGCGGCCCGGTCGGCGATCGGAACGTTCGGTGGGGCGCTGGCCGACCTCGAGCCAGCCGAACTGGCCGGCCTCGTCATGAAGGAAGCGGTCAAGCGCTCCGGCGTCGATCCGAAGGCGATCAACTACGTGACCGTGGGCAACACGATCCCCACCGAGAGCCGCTTTCCCTACGTGGCGCGCGTGGCGGCCATCCAGGCCGGGCTGCCGATGGAATCGGTGGCGATGTCGGTGAACCGTCTCTGCTCGTCCGGCCTGCAAGGCATTGTCACGACCGCGCAGAACATCCTGCTGGGCGATTGCGACTATGGCGTGGGCGGCGGCGTGGAAGTGATGAGCCGCGGCGGCTACCTGTCCACGGCGATGCGCAGCGGCGCGCGCATGGGCGATACCAAGCTGGTCGACATGATGGTCGCCACGCTCACCGATCCGTTCGGGGTCGGGCACATGGGCATCACGGCCGAGAACCTGGTCGCCAAATGGGGCATCACGCGCGAGGAGCAGGATGCGCTGGCGGTGGAATCGCATCGGCGCGCAGCGTCGGCGATCGCCGAAGGGCGCTTCAAGTCGCAGATCGTGCCGATCGTCAAACAGACGAAGAAGGGCGAGGTGGTCTTCGACACTGACGAGCACGTCAAGCCCGGCACCACGCTCGAGACCCTGGCCAAGATGAAGCCGGCGTTCAAGAAGGACGGTTCGGTGACCGCAGGCAATGCGTCGGGCATCAACGACGGCGCGGCCTTCTTCGTGCTGGCCGATGCAGCCGTCGCGGCGGCTGCCGGCCACAAGCCGATGGCGCGGCTGGCATCTTATGCAGTGGCCGGTGTGCCCAACGAGATCATGGGCGAAGGTCCGATCCCGGCTTCCAGGATGGCGCTGAAGAAGGCCGGCCTCACGCTCGATCAGATGGATGTGATCGAGAGCAACGAAGCCTTCGCCGCACAGGCCATCGCAGTGGCCCGTGCCCTCGAACTCGACATGAAGAAGGTCAACCCCAACGGCGGTGCGATCGCGCTCGGCCACCCGATCGGCTGTTCGGGCGCCTTTCTTGCCACCAAAGCGGTGTACGAACTGCATCGCACGGGCGGTCGATACGCGCTGGTGACGATGTGCATCGGCGGCGGGCAAGGCATTGCCGCGGTGTTCGAGCGCCTCTGATCACGCCCGATCATCGAGAGTCGAACGTCCGAGGAGTCGATGCCTTGCTCTGCGCTTATGTCACCCACGCCGACTGCCTGCGCCACGAGATGGGTGCCGGCCACCCCGAATGCCCCGACCGCCTCGCGGCGGTTCACGATCAGTTGCTGATCAAGGGCCTGCTGGACCACATGCTCGTCGTCGACGCACCGCTCGCGACCGAGGCGCAGCTCGCGCGTGCGCACTCGCTCGCCTACGTGCGCGACACCGTCGGCATGTCACCGGCCGAAGGCCACCGTCAGGTCGACCCCGACACGTCGATGAACCCGTACACGGTGACGGCCGCGCTGCGCGCGGCCGGCGCGGTGGTGCGGGCCACCGATCTCGTGCTGAGCGGCGAAGCGCCCGCCGCTTTCTGCTGCGTGCGACCCCCGGGGCACCACGCAGAGCGCGCCGCCGCTAAGGGCTTCTGCTTCTTCAACAACGTCGCGGTCGGCATTCGCCACGCGCTCGAAGCGCACGGACTGCAGCGGGTCGCACTGATCGACTTCGACGTGCACCACGGCAACGGCAGCGAAGACATCTTCCGCGGCGACGGCCGCGTGCTGATGTGCTCGATCTTCGAGCACGGCCTCTACCCGTTCACCGGCGACGACGCGAAGGGGCCGAACATGGTCAACGTCGGCCTGCCGTCGCGCTCGGGCGGCGAGAAGTTCCGCCAGGCCGTGACGACCCAGTGGCTGCCCGCGCTCGAGGCCTTCGCGCCGCAGCTGATCTGCGTTTCTGCCGGCTTCGACGGCCATCGCGAGGACGACATGGGCAACCTCGCACTTGTCGAAGGCGACTACGCGTGGGTCACCACACAGATCATGACGATCGCGCGCCGGCATTGCGAAGGCCGCGTCGTCTCCTGCCTCGAAGGAGGCTATGCGCTGAGTGCACTCGGGCGGAGTGCGGCGGCGCACGTCCGGGTGTTGATCGGTGCCGACTGAACCGATGGACAAGCATTACCTGACCCCGCTCTTCGCCCCCGAATCGATCGTCGTCTACGCAGGCCGACACGACGACGACCTCGGCCGCACCGCGCTCGGCAAAGCGGTCAGCGAGGGGCTGCGCGCGCAGCGTTACAGCGGCACGCTGCAGTTCGTCGACATCAACACGAGCGGTACGCTCGCCGACCTTGCCCAGACGCGCGCGGACCTCGCGATCATCGCCCTGCCCCCGCAGGACCTGGCCGCCGCGCTCGAGGTCGCAGGCCGCATGGCATGCCGCGCTGCCCTCGTGATCAGCAGCGGCATCGATGTCGAGCATGCCACCGAGCTGAAGCGGATCGCGAAGCGCGAAGGCGTGCATCTGCTCGGGCCGAACTGCCTGGGCTTTCAGCGACCGAAGTCGCAGCTGAATGCGAGCGCGGCCGGCCCGCTCGCGAAGGCGGGTTCGCTCGCGCTGGTTTCGCAGTCGGGCGCATTGACGTCGTCGATGCTCGACTGGGCGAGCAAGAACGCGGTGGGCTTCTCGGCAGTGGTGTCGCTCGGCCCGAACACCTCGGTCGACATCGCACAGGTGCTCGACTACCTCGCCAACGACGCGCAGACGCAAAGCATCATCGTCTACCTCGAAGGCATCGTCAGCGCGCGGCGCTTCATGAGCGCATTGCGCTCGGCCGCGAGCGCGAAGCCGGTGGTCGTGCTGAAGGCCGGCCGCAAGCCGGCTGGCAACGAGGCCGCGCACACCCACAGCGGCGCGACGGTCGGCAGCGACGACGTGTTCGATGCGGCACTGCGCCGCGCCGGCGCGGTGCGCGTTCGCTCCTTTGTCGAGTTGTTCTCGGCCGCGAAGTGCCTCGCTTCACGCTACCGGCCGGTCGGCAAGCGGCTCGCGATCGTCACGAATGGCGGCGGTCCCGGCGTGCTGGCTGCCGACTGGGTCAACGAGATCGCGCTCGAACTCGGCAAGCTCTCGGCCGAGTCGATCGCGGCGCTCAAGCCGGTGCTGCCGCCGACCGCATCGCTCACGGATCTGATCGATCTGTCCGAAGACGGTGGCCCCGAACACTTCCGGGCAGCCATCGTCGCAGCGGGCAAGGATGCA
>Ga0307510_10007789_pt1 | contig 12774 bp, 14 predicted proteins | sample 12_EM_MG_FD_207224 | JGI IMG/M metagenome (GOLD analysis project Ga0307510, IMG submission 207224) | Populus trichocarpa ectomycorrhiza microbial communities from riparian zone in the Pacific Northwest, United States - 12_EM | ecosystem: Host-associated > Plants > Roots > Unclassified | place... | reverse complement strand
CCCAGCCCAAGTCGGGACTATCCGTTCAACCTCACTCGGCGGAGCGCGGAAGAGCTCGTCCACTCGATCCCGGATGCTCGCGCCGAGCTGCTCGACACCTCCGACGTGACGTCTGTGCGGGGACCGTTGCCGGGCATCATCATCTCCACTGTGCCAGCGACCGCGAAGACGACGGAATAACATGTCCCGGAATCGTTGTTCCTCCGTTCGTCCCTCTTCAGCGCGGAGACGCCGCTGCTGAGATTGGCAAAGACGGTGGCGGGCGGCAAGTGGCACTCGGTGATGGGGATCGAGGTGCTTCTCGAGCAGGGCTACAGACTACTGAGCTGTGGACGGGAAGGAGGTATCCTCGGAGCGTGGCATCCAAGGCGGTTTTGGCGGCCTACCAGGTGCATCAGGAAACCCCTCCCGCTCTAGCGAGAGATAGCACTGTAGTAGTTTAGCAGTAGTCAGAATAAGGATGATAATATTTTGTTAAGCATGACATACCCATCACTATTGATCACAAGCTGTCAACGCCACCAACTCCCACCATTGTCAAGGTTGCACGCAAGATAAAATACTGTATAATAACCTATGCAAAAGTCAAGTAGCTATCTACATCGGAAAAAGCGTTGATATAGAAGGTATTGCAGAGGTCGAGTACCATAAAACTATTCCATTCCCGGGGCATAACTGGTCCAAATTGTGGGATCAAATGGATGCTACAAATGATGGTCTCGGCCCTAATGACACTAGCAGATCTGTGACCGTTCTCTATAAGTCTAGATACCTTATACATGCCATGTTTGGGGTCTGGTGTTGCTGGGATTGGAGTGAACCATTCGACGTATGCGAGGTGCTTTGGGGGGTGGCCAAGCGCGTCCAAGTTGAACACCTCCGGAATGATGCTGTTTGGTAACTCAAAGACCACGCGAACCTGCCCGATCTGATATCCTGGGAATGGGTTACTTGGGTCCGAACCTCAGTGTAAATAAAGTAAAGACTCACTTTGTTCACTGCCCTGAACGAGTACTGTGTCGAATCGCGCTGGGATGATCCGCCCTCGTTTGTCCTTTTGTTCCGGCCGAACATAGACGGCGTCTACTATCTCCCATTTTTGGGCGTCATTAATAGCTATGAATTTCATATTGTGGTAGACGCGGACCGAGCGGAAAGGAAGGAGGGTGTTTCCTGCACGTGTGTGCAAGGCATGCACCCTAAGCCCAGGATTATTGACATCAGCAATGAAGTCGGCCAGGGCGTCCTGAAACAGGGGGGCGTTGTACTTCCAGAAAATGTCGGGAAAAGGCACAGCCTTTCTGGAGGGAGTTTGAGGAATTTTGATGGATCGAGTGCGCACCGAAAGGGGTCCGATCGGGGTCCGAGTCCGAACGTTTTGCAAATGATTCTGCCTCCAATCAATGGAGGCAGAATGCCGTTGTACCTTCTCGCGACGCTCCAACCACGTGGTCATTTGAGCATACTCGTCTTTGCGATTTGTCGCACGGAACGCATTCTTTGCCAGATCAATATGAAGTCGTTCTGACTGTTCGGTATTGTAATTATCCGTTGTACCAAACAGACGGATCGACGATGTGTAGTGGAGCATGCTGTGAAATTTAGGAATATTAAAGTTTTTCCGGATGCCGAGATCAACAAAGACGGCTTTGTTGTTGTGAAACGCCACAAGATAGCCCTCCAGCTGAGAAAGAGTTTCACTTGTATGAGACCGGAATTGAGCCAGAAAGAGGAAGTCCAGGAGCGCACGTGCTGCCCTGACCACGCGTGATGAATCCCGGCCTCCAGAGACAGGAAGATCGACGATTAGCCCCAGGAGAACTCCGCAAATCTTCTTGTGCTCTTGACCCGTGACGCGGGACAGTATCGAGATCCCCTTTGGAAAAAGTCGGATATTGTGATTGGGCGGAATTGACTTGCATCGCGCGTCGATTGCTGAAGACCCAAAGATGTCAGTTAACCAACTAATCAGGTGCTTCATCACACCCTGAAGCATTTGATGGAGAATATCTGGTGTGATTGAAATGAAGATGTCAGCAAGTGGGAAAGTTGCCCAGAAGGGATGGACAACGGGCTTCAGTCCAGCTTCATGGCAAGTCCAATGAAATCTGCGCATGTCCTGATCTGCCAAAAGATAGCTACCAATCACAGCTCTCTGTGTGCGCAGCGGAAATGATTTGTATTCACTGAGCTCATCAGGGGAAACAAGGCATTTAGGACACTGCCCATTGAATGTGCAGGTCACTAGCACCTGCTCGGGATAGTTGCCAACGAAGATGGCAAAAATGGGATGGCATCAGTGCCAGACACCATCCCCACTCATCATCGCGATCCCAGTTTCGCCAACAGAACTAATTGAGCCTAGTATGTTCCGCATGCAAGAGTGAAAAAGATTTGCAAGAGCGCGATGGCGACCAGCCTTGGTCAGCATGCCTTCCAACTTGGTCGTCAGAATATACCCAATTAGTAACTGGGCATGGTGCGATGGTTTCTGATGGATATCCTTAGGAATATTGCCAATAGTTAGATATATCAGGTATGCCATCTTGTCTCTGAAAAGCATAAGTTGAGTCTTGTCAGAGGATACAATCACTGGTATGATTGTACCCCCTGGTCAGCACACCTCTAAGTCTTCCTGAAATCAAACTTATCAGTACATAGATTTGTCTGGAAATGAATAACATACCTGGACTGACCACCACCAGTCACTTGTGTATAGTTTGTTGTAGATGCAGGAAGTGCGCGCAGGACTTGTGTAATGTTGCTTGGGCACAAATGCCATCTCCTGTGCCCAGGCGGGATCACCATAGAGTGATCAGATACATTCCAGGATGTCCCTTGAATAGAATTCAAGCTCCTCATCTCCAATATCCAGCAAATTGCATTGGAAATGAGGCCGCCCAGGTAATTCAGTGTTGATCACATTATTGAGTTCATAGACAGAGCTATATGATAGGCTGAGTTTATCTACAATCTTGGTCCTCAAATTAGTACAAGTCGAAATTGAACATAGAGAAATGGTCATACCTCTGGAATGGCTAGCAGTTCTGCTACTGCTGACGATGTTGAGCCATGCATTTTGGCCCAACGTGCAAATAGCCAGTCACTTTGAGAGGTAAATGGGGACCAGATTGTGTCCCCATCTGCGCTATGCTGTGATTCGTACATGGAATTCCCGCGTCGCATGTCATTTATTGGGGCACCTGCACTTGCTAAAGGGAAGTGGTTGATGACCACAGTTGGCATCCCCTCTGTGTTTCCCACCCCCATGCCATTGGGCAGTTGTTCCGGCGCATCTGGCATGTCTGGTGACTCATCAATAGCAGGCTGATTGAGGGTTGTCATTGGAAAAAAATGGCCATGTGGTGCTAGTTCCTCAAAGGCATTAGTGTCAGCGATGTCAGCAGGGTCTGGGGATTTGACTGGGGTCCCATCATGGTCTAGTTTGTCAACTAGAAATTTTTTGTAATGCAGCAACATGGGCGGCATGTGTCATGGCGAACTCACCTTGTGTTGGTTCATTGTATTTGTTGCCCAGGGTGCCTTCACCTGCAGCCTGAGATACCCATGTCAAGGATAGTGTCAGCGGTGGTCCCATATGAGGAAAGGTTGTTGAGAACAAGTGGCTTTGGGACGTCACAACAACATGGCGACATCGCAAATCTTGAGTTCTGCTGACGTGTTGAGAGAGACCACATGTTAAGGCCTATTGAACCTTAAGGCGCGACGTATGCAAAGGTGAAATATGTGGCAGTGACGAAGTTATAAGGGTCGTAATTCCCTTAATAACTTAAGTGCTTTGGAAGGTGATAAAAGCAAGAAGGTCGTTAAGACCAATGTCTGGGTGAAGATAAAGAGGAAAGGGAAGTAACTTCAAGGACTTGAAGATTACTTCAAAGAAGGATAAAAGGGAAATGTTTGTTCAAGCAACAAGGACAGAGAACGCAATAGATTGCAAACTAAGTCAGGCTTAAGGCCCAACTCTAGGATATAAGTCCAGCTTATATACAAAAGGGCAGCTACCTGACTAAGTGTACAAAAGTAGAGAACAATGGAGTCACAGACAATAAGCGTCACAGAACAATGGGGTCACGAACAATGGTGGTCACAGACTACTATAAAGAGAGAACAATAGGAAAGGAGGGAACAATGGAGTTCCCGACAAGGTGGCTCTGTTGTACAGGTAAGCGGTCATGTGAGTCGAGATCATGTGATCATATAAGTACATAACAGACAAGAAAGAAAGAAAAATGTGGGCCAAGTGCCCAGGAGCGTAACATGACGCCCTTCCTAGAGAGTTGCTACCATGCAACTAGACATCTGATCCTTCATAACAGGTGTCAGCGTTGTCCCACTCTGCCTCCTGGTATGCAACCTCTAACTCATGATGAAGTAATCTGGCTGGAGTTGCCGAACAATAGCTGCTGAAGTTAGGGTGCCCAAAATAGACAAGGCAACGATTAGCTGCACAGGAATTATGGGGGGAGGGACACTCGTCGTGAGTGTGCTGAGTACTAAGGCACCAGCAGCATGTCTTCCAAAGAGGACACTCCTCGACCCTGTGGTCAGGTGTATCCTGGTTGCACTTGAGACAGTACAGGAAGGTGACCTTGTTTCCCCGATGCTGCTTGCCAAGTATAGCGCAGCATTCCAAGTTGTCTTCTCCCTCTTCAACATCAGGTGGACCTTGGGCAGCGAAAATGTGTGGAACCCGATAATCACAGGTGGGAATAAGGAAAGTGGGGGGGGAAGGGGGACGTGTGGCAAGGAGGTGTTGTTGGAGGCGGGTACGGACTGCACTAGAAGCGAGGCGTCGTTCTACTATGAGTAAGTCAGCCTCAGCCTGAGTTTCCTTTTTCTCCAATTCTAGGCGTTGTCTTTTGGCGCTAGAAATGATGTTGTGCAGAGCCCAAAGCCGATGAACATCAGCAAGAACCCCAGGGTCTTTGAGATTGACCAATGCTGTATCCACCATAAGGTGAGAAAGATGGGCGGGATGAAAGAGGTTGAGGTCAGTATCTTTGACCCCACAACAGTTGAAATTGGGAGATGGGTAAGCTTTCGCCTGTAACGGGGTGGCGTACTCCCTATTGCCCTTTCCTTGAGTCCCCACCAAGTAGGTATCTTCTTCCATAGAGCAAAAGCAAATATACTTGGCTACTTCTGATTGTCCTTCATTGTTAGAAAAGACGAGGGGGTAGTGCCCAGGGTTACCAGCATCGAAGAGGGCCCATCCTTCTCCAGGATATGTAGGGTCTTCAAACTCTTTGCTTAGTGGTGGGTTGATAGTAATGGGAGATGGGGCACTAGACTGGGAGATAGTGGGGTTGTACCGAGCGGCAAGGGACTCAGGTGGGTCGCTCTGGACACTGTCGTTGTCTAAGAATGGCTCTACCTCAGTTAAAATTTGAGGGACAAAGAAAAGATGTTGGACAGCGGAGAAATCTCGAAAGCTAGTAGTAAAAATTTGATCGTCGAGCCCGTCATTGCCAAGAATGTTAATAGCGGGCATCAGTCCCTCCGTCCAAGCCTCAAGAGCGTTTTCGAGTCTTTGATGTGCTTCCATGGCTTCCAAGAGGGCTTGACAGTTCTTCCTGACATCTTTTACATCTTCTTGGCTGGGTGTCCCCATTCCGAAAATCATTAGTGGAGTCCCTTGGTACTCCAAAGGGGGGGACTGGGATCGATTGCGGAAGAATGATGGGAGAGGGGACCAGGTATGGTGGAGGACCGTCGGTGTTAGTGGATGGGATGGGGAAGGGTTCGGGGTAGCTGGTATGGATGAAAGGGGAGGGTTGGGGGACCGATCGTCAAATGGGAGTAGGGACATGGTCGCATTCACTGTGGCATCTGCCAGGGCAAGTAGTCTCTGGGAGGGGGATGTAGAATGCCCCGTAGCATGAGGGGGTCCCAGGAACGTCGGTGGTGGTACTGGGAGTGGCGGTGTCGATGACTGAGAAACTAGGCTGGGGGAGATAGCTGGTGGATCGGGTAATTCGCCCAGGGTAACTATCAGAGGTGTCCTCACAGGTGACGATGTATCCATCGCCATGTTGTTGTCCAGTGGTCCAACTGTGGCAAGTGGCATGTCCTGGGGTGATGATCGTCGAGAAAAGGGATATGTCGCCATTCCAGTCGATGCGTTCATGGGTGTAGATGGTGCACTGGTCTTGTTGGTAGACATAGCTTTGATAGTGAGGGATGGTGAGGTTACTGGACATAAGAGGGATGAGGTTGAGTCATCGAGTTGGAGGGTTCTTATACTCCTTGATTGTTTTTCAAAGTCAGCTAGTAACTCCGGTGCGTGGAGATCCTCGGAGTTAGTCCATGAGTCATGTGCTGGTGAGTAACCCTTCCAGCGCACAAGGTACTGCTTCTTCTTCCAACAGCCAAAAGACCTCTCCTTTAGAATTTTCTCGACTTCCCATTCAGGTTCGCCTTCTAGAATATCAGGAGGTGGTTCGATAAAATTGGGGCCGTGTTGATCGGTTTCTTTGTAAGGTGTGAGTAATGAGGCGTGAAAGACGTCATGGATTTTCCAGGTGGAAGGGAGTTCGAGTTTGTAAGCGACTTTCGATACTTGGGAGACTACCTTAAAAGGTCCGTATCTCCTTGGGGAAAGCTTGGGTGTGGTGTTACTTGGAAGTCATAGGTTGGTTCCTTCTAGCCAGACCTTTGAGCCTACTGCAAATGGGACGTATTGTGGCTTCTCTTTTATCCAGGATTCTTGTGCTTTACGTTGGGCCTCTTGGGCGGCTTTCCTGGCTTCTTCAATGGATGAGAGTCGTTGTTCTAGGGAGGGAATGGTGGTTTTCCGGGTTGGCTGGTGTACTTGGGGTGTATATCCGATGAGTAAGTCGTATGGTGTTTTCTTGGTAGTTGCAGATGGCCATGAGTTTTTAGTGTACTGAGCGAGTGGTAACCATGCGTGCCAGTTGTTCTGTTGTGTTCCGCAGAATACTCAGAGATATTGCTCCAAGGTTTGATTGGTTCTTTCACTTGCTCCATCGGTTTGAGGGTGATACGCCATGCTGATATTCTGATGGATGTTGAGAATACAGCATAGTTCTGTTGAGAATTTCAATACAAAACGGACGTCACAGTCCGATATGATTTTGCGGGGAATGCTGTAGTGGGGAATGATGTGATTGAGATAGAGTAAGGCTACTCCTTCCGAGTCGATGGTCTCGTGACAGGGGATAAAGATAGATGCTTTGGAGCAGTCGGTGTCCGTGATCATGAGAATAGTGTCAAAACCACCTGACTGTGGGAGTTTAGTGATGAAGTCCATCGCGATGGTTTCAAAGGGTCACGCATTGTCTGCAGGGGTAATGGGAAACATGGGTGGATGGGTAGGATGGGTGTTGACTTTGGTCATTTGGCATGTAGCGCATCCCTTGATGTATTCAGTGACAAAGGTTTTCAGATTGGGCCACCAGTAGTATGGGGTGATTAGTTGAAGTGTCTTGGTAATCCCGGCATGCCTGGCAGTCATGTGGTCGTGAAAAAGGGAAATTACTCCCCTCCTAAGAGCGTTGTCTGCCATGACAACCAGGGCGGTCCTGTGATACCAATGTGTGCCGTCCAATAGGGAGAGGTTATGTGTTGGTGCCCATTTCTTGAGTAGCAGTTGCTCTTTGTATTGAGCCAATTTGATGTGACTATCCAAGTTATCACTGATACTGTCCATGTCGAATACTCGAATTGAGGTATGATTGTCGCAAAAGTAGTGGTCTGGCCATACAGTGATGTCGTCATTGATTGGATTGGGGCCCTCATAGTCAGGTCTTCTGGATAATGCATCCGCGTGATTAGTAGCGCCAGGTTTGTATTCCAAAATGATGTTGTATTGCTCCCTTTCAGGTAGATATCCAGCAACGTGTGGGCCTATTTTTCTGGGTTCCCGGTAGTAATGGAGGTTAGCGTGGTCAGTGAAGACTAGGACAGGTATAGTTGTTCCTTTGAGGAGATGAGACCAGCAGCGTAGTCTGCGCATAACTCCTAAGAATTCCTGGTCATAGATAGGGTAGTTTTGTTCAGTTTGGGTGAATTTCTGGGAATGAAATCCAACTGGTCGTCTTGGTCCTGGTTTTTGGGTGCCATCTGGTTTTGTTATAGGAGGATCCCATTGATATAGTATGGCACCTGTTCCAATTTGTGACGCATCTGTTTCAAGCTCGAATTGTCGTTCCGGGTCTGGTTGAACAAGTACTGGTGCATGGGTGATCATGTCAATGAGTTTGTTTTGGGCCTCTTTTTGTTGAGGTCCCCATTCAAAAGGTATGTCTTTTCCAGTAAGTTTTGTAAGTGGTGCGGCAATGATGCTGAAATTAGGACAAAACATGCGGTGATACCCAGAGACTCCTAGGAAACCATGGACTTGTCGCTTGTCTTTTAGCTCCTGTGGGTAGTCTCTGAGCCCTGCGACTTTAGCTGGGTTGACTGTAGCTCCATCCTTTGATATCCGAACACCTAAGAAATCCATTTGTGGTTGCATGAAGACAGATTTCGATAATTTGAGGTGTAGGCCATGGCGTGCAAGGAGGTCGAATAGGAAGTGGATAATGTCGACATGAAGATTGAAGTCCTTGAGTAGGGTTCCTATTCCACAATCATCCATATAGTTCTGGAGTATGCGCCGTATTTCGAGTACACCTTTCTTCTCAAAGTGTTCATATAATTCTTCAAGAGTACCGTTCATAAAGCGTTGAAAACTTGCTGGTGAGTTGCTCATACCAAAGAACATTACTTTTGGTTTGAATAGTCCTTGGCGGGTTTTAAAGGCAGCTTTCCATTGGTCCCCTTCATGTATTCGGATATTGTTATAGCCCCAGCAGATGTCGAATTTACTGAATAATTCCATTCCCTGTAGGTTTTCAATGCATTGTTTGAGGTTGGGAAGTGGGGTGACATCTTTCCTTGTGACCGCATTGAGGGGGCGATAATCAATAATATACCATTTCTCTTTAGAGTCCTTTTTAGGGACCATAAAGGTTGAAAAACCGTAGGGGGAGTCCGATGGTGTGATATATCCTTTAGCCAAGTTTTCATCGATAAATTGATCCTCTGCCTTTTGTTCATCCCATGAGAGCAGATAAACTTTACAGTTAAAACGAGTGGGGGCGGTGTCCATTAATACAATTTTATGGTCTCCTTCGCCACAAGTTGGTGGAAATTTGTTCGCTTCTTCATCTGAGAATAATGCTGTATGCCGTTTGAATTTTTCTGGGAGGGTGATTTCCTCCTTCCCATGTTCTGTTGCATACTTATGGGCCATTTCTACCGCTGTATGGGTGCGATTGACTTCCACTGGGCCTCTCTTTATTTCTAAAGAGGTTACTCCCAACCATGGAGCGCACCTGGTTTGTTGTGCTTTGAGGATAAGATCTTCATTAACTGGTACTTTACTTTTGACCCATGTTTTTGTGTGTTGAAGGGTTCCAAATAATAGAGTTTCCATTTGAACTTTTGGGCCTAAGAGTGTTCCCTTTTCCCAGTCGATTTCTGGTTTAAAAGCTTTAAACCATGGGTAGCCAAAGAGGAGTTGATCTTGTCCTAGATTAGTGACAAAGAATCTTTGACGTTCCCTTTTGTTGCCTTTAGTAACAACTAGGTCACAGGCATGAGTGATTGTTCCATGGCGGTTAAGGGTTCCATCGACATTGAATACTGGGCGGGGGTAGGGGAGTTTCTTCATTCCTAAGCGTAGTTTAACAACGGTTGTATGATCAATGAAATTTTCAGTTGCCCCAGTGTCAAGTAGGACTGTTTCTTCTGCCTTCCCTCAATAGTGTGAAAACGCAACTTTTATTTGCACAGAATTTGAGCGATTTACAAAAACACTATCAATGTTGGGAACTCACTACTTTATGGGTAGCAAGACTCGACGACGGCACGGAGTTGAAGGTGACTGATCCAAAGGAGCAGCAAGGAGATGTTGAGGAGGAAGAGACAGAAGGCGAGAAGAGGCAGGATGGAGTAGATGGCGGAAGACAACAGGTGAGCTGCTGACAATGAGGGAGCTTTGAAAGGCTCCAGTGTGGGGATTGACAAGAGAACAGTCTAAGGACTGTTCACCTAAATTCATAGGTCTTATATACTAATACAGGGTGGTCTGTGTGCAGTTTAGGGTAGGTACAATTACAGGTAATGGGGACTGCGCAGTCGATGCGCAGTAACTGCGGATTACATTATACATCTCGATTAGGGTCTAGCCCTAATGAGTCGCGTCTTCGTTGATCGAGTCGCGTCGTGTGTTTGTTGATTGTTTAGTAGACGCGTCTTGTTGATCGTTCCCACAATCTGCCACATGTTGATCAATGGGTTAGATGCGCATCCAAAGCGTGTCTGGTCAGGTGACTTTGTTGATGACCAATTCCTTGATAGGTCATGTGTTATCTTCCCAGGGTCACGGGGTCGTAGGTTCCCAGGGTCACATGCTGATAAGTCACGTGATGTACAAATGGCGGAGGGGTCACGTGATGAGTCACATGCAGGGTCATGTGATATGTTCCCACAGTCACGTGGTGCTGAAGTTACAGGTTTGTAGCTGAGACTGGGGGGAGCAAGTACCGCTCGTGACAGTATCCCCTCTTTAGGATCTCCTTGTGCCTGCAAGGCTCGTATGCGTATCCCCTCTTTAGGGCGATTACGGGCGTGGAATTCGGCGACTAATTCTTTGGCGTATGTTAGTTCTCCAGCTGGGATCTATGAGTTGTCTGTGTCTGTGTAGCCTTTCCAGTGGACGAAGTACTGTGTGCTCTTGCGATTTCGTGTGGGACGTGCTGCTAAGACTTTGTCAATTTCGTAATGTCCTTCTTCTCCTCTGATGATTTCTGGAGGGGGTCACTCGAAATTGGGTCCATGTGCTTGTGTTTCGTGGTAGGGTTTCAGCAATGAGTTGTGGAATACTGGGTGAACCCTCATGGTCTTGGGTAGTTGCAATTTGCAATTTGTAGGTGAAGCCCATATGACCTTGAAAGGTCCATATCTTCGTGGAGCAAGTTTCGCTTTAGGGTGTGTCATTTGTAAGTTTGTGGCTTCTAAGAGTACTAGGTCGTCTTTGTGGAACGTGTAGGATAGTTCTTCAGGTCCTCCGCTTCGCATTTCTTTTGCCGCGATCATGAGTGCTGCAGTGACTTCTTTGCATATTTGCTCTAGGTATTGGATGCAGTCATCCACGCTTTGTAGTCTGGTCTGTAGTTGCAAGGGTGGTTTAAAGGTTGGCTGAAAGCCATACCAGACTTCGAAGGGTGATCTATGGGTGCTGCGGTGCGGTCGTGCATTGTGTGCGAATTCGATAATGGGGAGGAGTGTGGTCCAATTGTCTTGTTGGAAATTTCCACAGATACGAAGGTATTGTTCGATAACTTGGTTAACTCGTTCTGACTCTCCGTCAGTTTGAGGGTGAAACGCGGTGGACAATTTCTGCTTGATCCCGAGCTTTCTCCAGAGTTCTTGTGTTACTTGTGCAGCAAATTGTGGTCCTCGATCCAAGATGATCGCCTTGGGGACGCCTGTTCTTTTCCAGACGTTGTCTACTAGTAGTTGGCTCGTTTGCTCAGCCGTGATGGTTTTATGACAGGGGGATAGAATGATGGCTTTGCTATGACGGTCGACGACTGTGAGGATGCTGTCATATCCTTGTGATACTGGGAGGTCTACGATGAAATCCATGGTGATTGTTTCCCATATCCCTTCAGGGATCTCATTGGGCTTGATTGGTACTTTGGTTGGTGGCCGTATCTTTGTAGTTTGGCATGTGGCACATCCTCATATATAGGCTTTGACAAATTCGGTAATGCCTGGCCACCAATATTCGCGTGAGATTAGTTCGATGGTTTTCCATTGTCCTGGGTGTCCCATTAGGTTGTCATGAAATTGCTGGGTGACTCTTCGTTTGAGTTCTTCATTCTTTGTCTTTGGAATGTATATTAATCCTTTGTAAAGGATTAGGCCATCTTTGTAGTTCCATTCTTGTAATCCTTTGTTTACTTGTCTTGGGCCACTAGTGAGGATATCTTTGAGTTTCTGGCCTGTCAATGTGTCTGTCTTTATTGCTTCTTGTATAGCTTCCTTGAGCTCTTTGTTGATCCCCATAGGGATTGCCATGTTATGTAGTGCCTGTATATGGAATTGCTCTGGCTTGAGTAGGAATTTTTCCGGTGTGAGCAAAATTGTTTCTGCATTCTCGGATGCTATCCCCTCTTTATAATCTGGACGCCTGGACAGCGCATCTGCCTTGTTAATTTTGCCAGGCTTGGGGATGATAATGTAGTCAAAAGTGCCGAGGAATAGGGACCACCGCGCTTGGCGACGTGTGAGCGTTTGTTTCGTGGTGAAGTACTTGAGGTTCGCGTGGTCCGAAAATATCTTTGTCTGGTGGGCACTGCCTTGGAGGTAATGGCGGAAATGCTTGAGAGCATGAATGATAGCCAGGAGTTCTTTGTCGTGTATTTCGTAGTTGCGTTCGGCTGGCTGGAGGGACTTGGAGTAAAAAGCGACTGGGTGCGACCGTCCTAACGCGTCGTCTTGTTCTAGAATTGAGCCCGTGGCATAGTCGCTAGCATCGGTAATGAGGGTGAATGGCTTGTCGTAGTCCGGTAGGATTAAGACCGGTGCGGAGGTGAGTGCATGCTGTAACACAATAAACGCGGTTTCTTGTAAATGGGTCCATGCCCATGGTTGATCCTTCTTTGTAAGGTCGAAAAGAGGTCGTGCCAATGTGGAGTAATCTTGCACGAAACGATGGTAAAAGTTGCAAAATCCTAGAAA
>Ga0307510_10007788_pt1 | contig 12776 bp, 10 predicted proteins | sample 12_EM_MG_FD_207224 | JGI IMG/M metagenome (GOLD analysis project Ga0307510, IMG submission 207224) | Populus trichocarpa ectomycorrhiza microbial communities from riparian zone in the Pacific Northwest, United States - 12_EM | ecosystem: Host-associated > Plants > Roots > Unclassified | place... | reverse complement strand
GGGCCTGTTTAGCGACCGTTTCTACTGTGAAAATGGCCTTCTCTCCGCTTTGAAATGGAAGGGAAAGGGCAATTTGTATGGGGGAACGGAACAGAACCGTTACATCCAAACATGCCCTAATTTTGTCAAGGTGCTATAGCAAAAGATCAAGTGATAAGAGAAAGCAAGCAACTACCTGCTCTCTGTCTACCCGGATGTCTAAAACCTCTCAGAATATTATTAAGCTTAAATGGTGTGGCTCAAGCCTGAAAACCTAACAGATATCTGCGGGCATCTTCAGATATCTGGCGGTATCTTCAGATATCTGCGGGCATCTTCAGATATCTGCGGGCATCTTCAGATATCTGCAGATATCATCCACACATCAACGAAATATTGACTTGTCATATGGAATATACCGAAAGCCTGCCGCCGCCGCCAGGCACCCATGAAGCCTGCAAGCTTCCCCAAAGCCTGGCCTACGAAGCCCAGGTCTGTCTCACACTGGCCTGACCTGACCGGACTGAAAGCCGGCCGGTTATCTGCAGGCCGACCTGGCCGCTTGCGAACACTGGTGGCGGATAGATGGCTCCAAAGAGCACAAAGCATGGAATAACTTTGGGACGGAGCAGGGAAGTTTGCTCTTTCTTTTCTAACTACAGCCACTGCATATAACCAATACGCCAAAAGCTCAGAACATGTATGGCTCCGGAAGCCTATATATTGATTGTACTAACTTTCTGACAAAATGTGACGCTTTTACATGTAACGCCAAATATAACACTATTTGTCAGCAAATAATAAATTGAAATATGAGTGAGAACTTATGTTTAACATACCCAGTATTCCCATTTCCAGCCTCATTAAAATATTTATCGAACTTTTCCTCATTGCTAATATTTCTTTGTTCCATATCTGGAAGCTTGTATTAATCTGTAAGGCTCATATCCTATGTTACTCTCCCTTACATAATTCAAGTTTGGGTGGTAGGTTTCAAAACCTGGAAATAGCACAAAAGGTTGAAAGCGTTACACTTGGCGTTACAGGCAAAACCGTCACTTTTTCGTTAGAAAGTTAGTACAGAATAGGTTTCCGGAACCATACATTAAATGATATCTATTATGAAAAGAACATGAGAAAGCGAAAGCCAAGGTAAACTCCAAAATAAAAAACCTGCACCCATTTCTGATCGTCAATGCGGCTTGTTTCCACTCTCGGAGGCGTTGGGGTGAGCCGATCGGAGTCGCAGCCCTTGTCGCTCGGGATCGTTGGCACCGGAATCTCCCAGCTGACAATGTGGGCGCTTCCTGTCCGGAGAGGGGTGGCGGGCGGGCAACAAAGAAGGCGAGCCGTAGAATGGTTTTGAGGATCTCGTGTTGGGGGAGATCTCGCGTTTTGGGGAACTCGTGTTTTGTGGGCTTGAGAGCTGCTACCTGTCGTGGGTGGCTCACAGACCCACCATGGTGGAGCTATGGTCCCGAGCTTGACGCGCCGTCGGCCATACCTTTTTCCATTGACCTCCGAGACACTTCTCCGTCCTTCAAGCAATCCCCCGCGTCCTTTGCCCAATTGGCAATGGGTTGTCCCAACCCGTCATCTGGTAAAGACATGAGTGGATATAAATCATAAAGAAAATCGCCTATGACTTTCTGGTCTTTCTTTTTCCTCGCATGTAGAAGGTGCTTAGTGGGCCCGGGTTTTATCATATCATATTTTACATATTCTAGAGTGCCTCAAGTGTCGGTGTAAGCACCCTGCTTGGTGCACGGGAAAGTTCACAAACACTGGCACTACCGCAGTCGGAGAGCTCAGAAACCGGACGAAGGCACCTGAATCTGAGGTGGTAGATTGAGTTCTGCGGTGGGCCCTCCGGAAAATCCCAGGTATTCAGGTATTCTCATGAGAATCAACATCCGTAGGATCGGTAATTTGGCTTTGCTGTGGCATCACCAGAGTGGATAGAGAGCGATTTAGAGAAGCCTTTGAAAGGGAAATTGAAGGTAGGAGAGAAATGAACTGCTTTGGTCTTATTCGTAATACTCAGAGGACCTGATCATCTATATAGCCTTCTTCTCTTTCTTGCAGGTGCTTGATTTACTTCGTCTACTACACAGCATCATAATACCGTAGAAACTTAAATAATTGAACCGTATGCTATGTCATTGGACTTTCCTCTCTAAGGTCAAGATATTTTTGTTCTTCTTCCTGTCTCGGAAGGGGGAAAGGGGCTGTGTGTTTGGTGTGTTTTTTGCCCCCGTTCCGGAGAGGGAAATTCTGGACTTCATAGCACACGGTTCAATTATTCGAGTTTTTACGGTATATCACTCATAGTTTGGTTGTTGTCCCCCCCCTGTCGCCAGCCATCCTTGGCCTTCCTCCTCATTTTTTCCCTCTATCCGCGGTGGCCCTCTCCAATCCCCGCCATCTGTGGCTACCCCCCACAGTCGTTGACACGAGACCCTTGGCGAGAAAGGTGTTAGGAAAAATCTCGGCCCAGTAGGTGATGAACACTTAAGGCAGGCCAGAGTTGTAGGAGGAGTTGCAAATGGAGATGGGGGGCAACGATCGCATTTCCCGCAGCCCTGAACTCGTGCCAATTAGGAGGTCCTAGTGGACCCCTTGGTGAACTGTCTAAGTCCCGCTTGGGACTTGTTCGGATTACTCCTCAGGGCTTGCCACGGGAATCCGCCGGCGTAGCATGGCGGACGTGGCCGCGAGAACATCTACGCTGCCCGCGATTCCTCCTCCGACACCTTCTCAGACCCATACGAGTGCGACGAGGACTTTCTCCTGAAGGGACTGCCACTCTCCCCCGTGGGATCTCACTTCTGCGAGGCTGCAGTTGTATATGCACCCCCAATGGCCCTCCCGGCTCAAGCTCCTGTCGGAGTTTGGGGTCCGTTTGAGAGTATGTCCAAACGGGGAGTGGATAATACAGCTATCGGCACGGCGTGTATATTCCCGTGACGCAGACACAAGAAACACCCCAGGCAGCACAAAAGTTCCTTCTCCTTCCTTCCCTCATCCAGGGCATACGGCCTGAGATAATGCTAAGTGATAGAGACAAGTAAACAAAATCTTTTCAATTTAAGACCGGGGCGGGTCTGAGGGGAGACGGTTAGGGCTGCGGCATTGAAGGTGCTAACCCCGGCTACTGCAAGGGTTGTTGGGGCTGTGCCCTAGTGAAAATGACTTCCCGGGGGGGAGGGGAGTGGATCAAGAAGGTTAAATTAGGTGGTTTATTTGACACGCTCGTTCTTGGGCCCGCTTTTCCGCTTTATATCGATTTACTTGTTTGTTGGTTCTTGGTTCCGAACCTGGCCGAACTTGATTGCGTAATACTGTTTTTTCTTGACAGAAGCAATTAATCTATTGTATTAATTTGCCGAGTGAGATCTTGTGAATTGAAGTGGTAGAATACAGTACTCAGGAGCAAATTAAATACTCGAAATACCAGTGTCAACAATCATCCTTAGTCGGTCTTCAGCAAGTGAAAAGTAGCGCAAACTAGTACTAGAAAAAAAATGAGAAAAATATCTCTCCCACGGGGTAACCCCAAGGAAAAACGAGAGTGGGGAAAAAATACTGAAAAAAACTTCGATGTTGTGGCTATTGTGGCAGTAGGTACTATAGTAGTGAGTTTGGCAGAGTGATGGTATGATAGTCGGTGAGGGACATTCGCTGTTGCTCCCTCATGTTCGTGAAATTAATTTTCCGCCCTAGCACCCGTATCACTAGACACTCATACCCACTCTACCCCCCCACCATGCCCACCAGAAGCCCACCGAAGCTCTCACGCGGCCAGTACAGCACCTGACTGCCGCTCAACCGAAAGCCAACCAACCCATCACCAAGTCAGGTCCCATGAAAAACTCCGGTCAACCAATCCCCCCTTCGGCAATCAAACCCTTAAGTTACAGATCAATCCGCCAGCGAACACCACAAAAAGTAAGGTCAAAAAATAGCTGGGAGAGAGACGCCTGAATAATCAGGATGGAAGGAGTTTTTAAAGCCAGGCTCACCACTATTAGCGAACGAGGGGATAAGTCATCGTTCTTTCCCCTTTTTTCGTGTTCTGTGCTTAGGGGGAATTTCATAGTTGTACTGTTAGGTTCTCGGAATTGATTCTCGCCTCTCGATAGAACTTCCGCTTGGCGTTGTCGTGGTGGTGAAGGTTGGGGGAGCTGGTGATGTGGGATTTGGACCTCTGTGGATTATTGGTATGGTGTTTATTGATGAGTTGTAGGTTAGATGCTCTCTTCAGGGGTCATATATAATCACCAGTGATTAGGGATTTTCACCACTTCTCTTGGGGAGTTTATGCATCTTTTTTCTCTCCCAACATGACTACCATTTTTCCCAGCCTTGCTTATGGTATTCGTTCTGCGGGGCTGTCCTAGGTTAATTTGTACAGTAGCTTCCGGCAGCCGGAATTGTAGGCTGTGAGACTCAGATGTCATGCTCAAATCGCTTGGCAGTTCCAGCCGTCCTTAGGAATTGAGGATTGCTTGTCATGATGCACTGTGCAGGGTGGTTGAGAGGTTCAACTTTTAACGCTTTCGTTAAAACACCTAGCGCCTGTATAGGAGTGGACTGCGGGTACGGTAAGGATGTATGTAAATGGGCCATACGCTAAGTCGTCCAAAATTTCCTGAGACAAACGACAGAGCAAATGGAAGCACTAAATGATATTATTATGTAGAGGACGCAACCCTAACGCTCTAGCACAAGGTCGGCTTACTTGAGTTCTTGTGGCAGTGTGGCGTCCACTTGATACTGTTTGGGGGTTTGGGCGGTTGTCGCGATTTACTCATGAACCTGTAGATCGTTGGCTCCAAGCAACTAAGCCCTTTACGCCGAACGCAGGGATCTCTCTGCTCCCCATTGGACAAATGATTGAGTATAGGCGCCGGTTCACGAATTTTGCCCGTAGCCTCGTGATATATATACTTCCTCTGATCGAGTACTGAATATGCTTTCGGCTTTCTAAAAGTAAAGCCTTGAAAGGAATCCCAGCGAGAACCATATATTCGGCGCTCTCACCCCCGTACATTGAAGCTTCTATCACGGTTACCCCCTGGGCACTCCATTTTGTCCCCAACCGCTATTCCTCCTTCCCCTTTCCTCTAGGAGCGTCCCTCTTGAACACTTCAACCACCTCCACAAATCCACTATAGAGCAAGTAACCGGGGACGAAGATCCAAAACGAATTCAAAAGTACAAAATACACCCAGAAATAGTACCACTCCGGCCTAGCACTCTCATAAACCTCGATCGCAGCGGTAGCGTACTATAATACTTCACCGTACAATTGTACGAGACTAACGATTATCTGAAGAGGGTAGCGGCTTAAATTGTTTCCTGACTAAGAGAGGTAAAGTTCAGGGTTGAAAGAAAGGAGGAGGGTGGGTAGTAGGAAATTTTAGTCAGAAGTGGGAAGTCTTTAAGAAATTCTTGCACATACCGTACAATTCCTACGAAACCAATGATGTGAATTCAGGAAAACATACCGTAAAAACTAAAATAAACGAAAAATGTGCTATGTAGTCCAGAATTCCCTACTTTAGAAAAGGGGCGAAAAACACTGCAAAAAAAGAGCTGTTCAGCCGCTCTGAAAGATGTATAAAAGCAAAAAAATGCCAGACCTTACCAGAGGAGGCAAGTCCAACGACATAGCACATTTTTCGTTTATTTTAGTTTTTACGGTACTCGAGTAAGGAATTAAGGGAAGGGTTCTTGCTGAAATGCGATGTTGCAAGAATCTTTAATGCAATCGGGTAAACACCATAATGACGGCAGTAGACCCTCTCAATTCATTGGTTGCTTGCCCCAGTCAAGAGGTCCTAACGGTTTAAGACTGGTTTAAAACCTCGATTTCCCTGCTTGAAATCGATTTTGGGGGCATTCAACACTTTCGCCCTCAAAAAATTAGCGGGAAGGCTGTCCAGCCATTACAACTCTTATGTCCTTCGTCTCTGATCTCTGAGCTGTTATCGTTATATCCCTTGCCAGGCCCTCTATTAGAGCTCGCTGACGCTAGTTACCTTAGCATCACGCTACTGTATGTTGGGACTTTAAAGTTTGGACTTAAAAAAAGCTAAATTTAGCAAGGTATCTAAAAGGCTACCCCACCGGTAGATTAGTACCTCTCCACCACCGAGCGCGAGGATAGGTGGAAGAAAAATAACCGGGAAACAGGAGTCAGATTTTCGCTGCTTGGCCGTTTCGTCGGGTGACGTAGGATAAGGCGAATTTGCAATCTGAAGCTATCGGTTGGCTTACCTTGGGATGGTACTGCCTTGGGTTGCACATAAGCCTGGATTGGCGGTGGTTCTCGTTATTTGGGTATCATACAAAGAAAAATCGTGAATGGTGAATGCAATAGTCTACTTGGGGTGAACGAATAATCCGGTTTCCAAGAAGTAGTAGCGCTGCAAATTCTACATCTTGGCAACCGAATTATATTGCTCACTCCAAGTACTCGAGCGGATATTTGAGTTCACTATTCCACCAGCTTGAATAGTTCTTAGTCCTTCTCGTCATAGTCTCAAGCATGCTAATCAGGTACAGTCGCGTACTCAAAGAGGAGGAACTATCACCGGAAAATTCTCCAAGTCTCATAGGATCCTCCCCGCGTGGATGTGGCTGGACCTTAGGTATTGTCACACCACAAGCCACATCGCCCTGCTTTCTTTAGTTCCGCTCGTAGAGAGTTTTCTCAACTATGATACCCCGATACCCCTAAAAATTACCACACCATTTCTGCCCTCAACCAACATTTTTGAAAGAGCATCATGGCCCACACTACAAATGCGCACTCGATCGAATTGGGCGGTCGTAATGCCAACTGCGGCAACATAACCGATAGTTTCAACACCACCGTCTTTAAATCCGACGAGCATGCACGGATCATGCGTTGGCTCTCTCCTTTAGAGCCGAATAACAGGCACCAGAAGGGCGTGCGCACCTGCCGATTTAGGGGCGTTGGGGATTTGCTTTTGGAAACGAGCGAGCTTCGGGAATGGAGGGAGGGTGGAGCCGATAAGGCAGTCTTGTTTTGCTCCGGGAATCCGGGGGTGGACAAGACCTATCTGAGGTAAGTGGCAGCATTCTTTGAAGGAAACGAATGCGGCTGACGGGCGAGAAATCATAGCTCCCTGGTGATCGACAGCCTGTGCGATCAGGCAAGGAAGGAAGATATCACTGTTGTACTCGAGTATGCTTGTGCTGCGACTTCCTTGCCCAACGAGAGCAGACAATCACCAGCATGGTGGGAACTATTCTGGGGCAGCTAGTAGGCAGAGGCGACATCCCGATTTACCTACGTGAAGAGTTTCAGGAAGGGCAAAAGGAGACTGGTGGTAGAGGGCTCCTACTTTCGGATTTGATGCGAATGTTGAGGACAGCTATTGCTTAGCTGAGGCAGGTTTTTATCTGTATCGATGCGCTCGACGAATGCCTACCGAAGAATCTGCCGGAGCTTCTTGGGTCCCTGAGAGATGTTGTGCGGGAGTCGTCTGAGACGAGAATATTCCTCACAGGGAGGCCCCATGTTGGGGGAGCTATTCAACGATATTTCATGAATCCGGTCGTGATACCCGTCAACCCTAACACAGATGGTATCAGGAGGTTCCCGGAGATGAAAGCAGACGCTGGAGGCGATGGACAACAATTTACGGGCTGATATTGTGAAAGCTATTCTGGGCATGATGTCGGATATGTGCGTAGGAGCATTTTGCCTTTCTATCCTATCGATGATGTATGCTTACGAACAATTATGTGTACTAGCAGATTCCTCCTCGTTTCGTTAAACATTGAGGCTATTCTAGAAGAAGTGACAATTGGCCAGAGAAAGAAACTTGAAGAGATGGCACGAGGCAATGGACTTGGCGATGCCCACACGGCGACTCTGGCCCGACTGAAGGGGCAGAAAAAAATTAAATCAGCATTCGGATTTAAGGTCCTAAAGTGGGTGCTGTATTCGGAACGACCATTACAGGCGGAGGAGCTCTGTCATGCCCTGGCAGTGAAGACGGGGTCTCTAGATCTGAATCCGAAAAACATCTCTGTGTTACGGACACTCTTACCATCTTTCCTAGGGCTTGTCGCGGTCGAGGCATCTTCATCCACAGTGAGCATCTCTTAAGTAGCCCGACCCCATTCCATAGTCCCCACTCAAAAATTGCTGAGGTTTGCTTGACATACCTCAATTTTGGACGTATCCAATAATCTCCCGCCAGCTCTTTACCCAGCCCCCCAACAATGCCCCTTCTAGAATATCCTTCTTTTTACTGGGGGAAGCACGCAGGGATGGGGATGACGGGGAATATCAAAATACTTGCGGTGAGGCTTCCGGATCGATTTGATGAACATATATCTGCTCAACTACTCTTATTGCGCTGCAATAAAAATAGAGGTTCGGGCCCTTATTTTCGCCTGGAGAGAGGGGATACCGGATTTACTGTACTCCACGCAGTATCGTTTCTCGGGGTAGTAGAGATAGTTGCTACTGTATTGGAGGGAAAGTAATGGGATGTTAACGCGACCGATCGCATGGGGAGAACGGCTCTCAGATGGACAGCTAGAAAATGGCACGCAGAATTTGTAAAGATGCTTTTGGAACGGGAGGGGATCTATCCCGACCAGGCAGACACTATATATGGCCGAACGCCAATTTCGTGGGCGGCAGAGCGGGGGCATGAGGGGTAGTAAAGGTGCTTTTAGAACGAGAGGAGGTCAATCCCGACCAGGTAGACACGACTACGGCCGAATCCTACTCTCATTAGCAGCTCGGCGCAGCAATTCTGGGGAAACAGTAATTCAATTAAAACGGAAGGAGCGGCGGTGGATCGATAGGGCACGGGCGGGGTATCTCGCCGTAGAGGAAAGCCGTCGTGGAGTAGGGGCCCTGCGAAGGACTCGGAGGAAAGGGTGCGATAGGAAAAAAAGAAGTGTATTCGTTGTTAGATGTAAGTATAGAGAAAAGAACTCAACCATGATAGAATAAATACAGCGTGTAGTGGTCAACCTATGTAGTTGGCTCACTATCACATATCGCCCGGAACCAGTCCCCTCAAGGCACTAAACCTGGTGACAAACCTATCTGTATATCATACCGTAACTTGACATGCCACAATGGGATTGTTCCATCCAGGAGTTCCTTACCTTCACGCATGCTTTCAAGAACTCGATTACACTATCATACCATTGGATAAACTTACCGACATCACAGACCTTAGCGCCCAATCTGGACTCCCACCAGCTAACCCCACTGAGCTGGAAGGGCTATTTGACCCAAAGGAGCCTCTTCCCTGGTCCGCAGATCGCGACCTCTCCTTAACCGAACCACCTAGGCTGCCTTACCCACCTTCCCTCTAGGAAAACTAATACATATCCTAACAACACCAGACCAACCCTCTCGCTCGCAGTTGACCAGTATTTTATCATCGCATCTTTCATTTGTCTCTTAGCTTTTCTCATTTACATCCCGCCTTCCTCGTTGCCACACATATCCCCATTCCATACTGTAAATAATTACCTAACGTAGGACTGGTGAAGGCAAGGTCCCTGCCGGTTTATGTGAATAAACTCCGATAAGGCGGTTACTGCACAATACTGTGTACCGTGAGCACGCGAGATGGCTCAAAAATTTCCCTCCTTTCCCAGTACTTTAGATAGTATTCTAGGGATCCATCGGGAAGGGATTAGGAACATAGGTAGGAGTAGATTTCCAGAAAAAAGAAAGCTTCGCGATTGAAGGGTGCTTGTGCGGATAGATACTCTACTACAGACCAAGGAACTTCTGCGCTCCCCCCTTTATTTCCATAGAACTACAGCATCATACTCGTCCCCTGAAACCCCGATGGGGTCTTTAAGTTCTGGGCACGAGCGAACCACACTGCCGGTAATGAGAGGGGAGGCCAATTGAAGGTTCTATCTTGACAGTAGACGGCAGGCATATTCCTACGCTTGAGGAATCGTCCATTGGGCACTATTGTCGCTTCCTAAGTGCCCTGTTCAATGTCCTACGCTACGACCAAGCCCCCACCGGCTAGTGATATTTACTATGGTAACAATAACATTAGCGTCACCGCCCGGGGGAAAATTAAATACCCGAATGCTAGTGTCAACAATCGTCCTTATCATCAATCACCAGCAAGTGAAAAGTAGCACAACTTAGTATGATACTAGAAAAAAAGTAAGAAAAATATCTATTCTACGAGATAACCTTAGGCAAAAATAGGTGTGGGGAAGAAACACTGAAGAAAATTCGATGCTGTGGTTGTTGTGGCAGTAGGTAGTATGAGTGTGAGGTTAGCAAATTAGTAGTGTAATAGTAGGTGAGGGACAATCGTTGTCCCTCCCTCATACCGGTATTCGAATATTTAATTTGCCCCCGAGTAGCGGTATGTCGTGTTGATCGTGGCGGCTCGCAATCCGGAAATGACTGCATGGGGATTGTTGCCACAACAAGCCACATCGCCCCGCTTTTTTCAGCTCGGATTACAGAATGTTCATAAACTCCCCTAGTCCCCCCACAAATCGCTACACTATTTCTACTTTCAGCCAACATTTTGGATAAGGCATCATGGCCCAAGCTTCATATTCAGTCAGCGTCGGCGACGGTAATATCCACTCCGGAAACATAATAGGTAGTGTCAACAACACTTTCTATAACTCCGACGAGGATGCGCAGATCATGCGATGGCTCTCTCCACTGGAGCCGAATAATAGACACCAAGGTGTGCGCACCGATCGGTTCGACGGTGTAGGAGATTGGTTTTTGGAAACGGGCGAGTTTCGGGAGTGGAGGGGTGGTGAGGGTGGAACCGATATGGCTGTCTTGTTTTGCTCCGGGAATCCGGGAGTGGGCAAAACATATCTGAGGTGAGAGGCGAGATCCTTTGAAAGAGGCGAATACTACTGACAGCTAGAAATATTAGTTCGTTGGTGATCGACAGCCTGTGCGATCAGGGTGGGGAGGAAAATGTCGCGGTCGCAGCCTTCTACTGCGACTTTCTTTCACAGGAAGAGCAGACGATCAACAACATCGTAGGGGCAATTCTGAAACAACTAGTAGGTAGAGGGGGGATCGCGAAGGCTCTACGGGAGGCGTTTCAAAAAGCGAAAAGAGAGGTTGGTGGTAGAGGGCCGCGACTTGCGGATCTGATGGGGATGTTGAGGACTGCTATTGCTTCACTACCCCAGGTTTTCATCTGCGTTGATGCCTTAGACGAATGTTTACCGAGGTGCCTACCGGAGCTTCTTGAGTCTCTGAGAGATATTGTTCGGGAGTCACCTAGCACGAGAATATTCCTCACCGGGAGGCCCCACGTCAGGGAAGATATTCAGAGGTGTTTCACCGAGATGGTCGTGATACCCGTCAGCCCTAACACGGATGACATCCGGAGTTATGTAGAGATGAGGTTAGCCAGGGATGCCGACCCGGAGGCGATGACCAACGATTTGCAGGGTGATATTGTGAGAGTTATCCTAGAAAAGATTTCCGATATGTGCGCAGGACCATATTGCATTTCCACTCCATTAGTGATGTATGCTTACCAACTATTCCGTGTAGATTCCTCCTTGTTTCGCTCAATATCGACGCTATTCTAGGAGAGGTGACAATTCACCAGAGAAGAATGAAACTGGAACAGGTGGCACATGGCAATGGATTGAGTGATGCCTACACGGCAACCCTAACGCGACTGAAAGCCCAGAAGGGATATAGGTCAGTACTCGGGCTGAAGGTCCTGATGTGGGTCTTGTATTCGGAACGGCCATTACAAGCCCAGGAGCTTTGCCATGCCTTGGGGGTGGAGATAGGATCTGCGGATCTGAATCCGGAAAACGTTCCCGCATTACGGACACTCGTATCATCTTGTCTGGGTCTTGTCACGGTGGAGGTGTCTTCGTCCACAGTCCGACTAGTACACTTCACTCTTCAGGAGCACCTCGCAAGCGATCCGACTCTATTCCATAATCCTCACTCAACAATTGCCGAGGTTTGCTTGACATACCTCAATTTCCAATGTATCAGGGATCTTTCGCCGACTCTTCGCTCGGCACCCGCAGAAACGCCTCTTCTGGAATATGCTTCTGTTTACTGGGGAAGGCACGCGAGAGGGGGGATAACGGAAGGCACCAAAATACTTTCACTGAGACTTCTTGGTAGATTTGATGAGCACATATCTGCCCAACTGCAATTATTGCGGTATAGTCGGGATAACCACGATGGCCTATACTTTAATGGGGAGAGAGGGCCTACGGGGTTTACAGGACTCCACGGCGTCTCATTTCTCGGGATTGAGGGGATAGTGCCTGTTATATTGGAGATGAAGGAATGGGACGTTAATGCATATGATTGCATGGGGATGACGGCTCTCACGTGGGCAGCTGCAAGGGGGCACGAGGAGGTCGTAAAGATGTTTCTGGGACGGGACGACGTCAATCCCGACCGGGCAGACACCAAATATGGCCAGACACCACTCTCGTGGGCGGCTGAGAAAGGGCATGAGGGAATAGTAAAGATGCTTTTGGAACGAGAGGGCGTCAATCCCGACCAGGCAGACACCGAATATGGCCGGACACCACTCTCGTTGGCGGCTGAGGGCGGGCATGAGGGAATAGTAAAGATGCTTTTGGAACGAGAGGGTGTCAATCCCGACCAGGCAGACACCTTTTATGGCCAGACACCACTCTCGTGGGCGGCTGAGAAAGGGCATGAGGGAATAGTAAAGATGCTTTTGGAACGAGAGGGCGTCAATCCCGACCAGGCAGACACCTTTTATGGCCGG
>Ga0307510_10007786_pt1 | contig 12779 bp, 14 predicted proteins | sample 12_EM_MG_FD_207224 | JGI IMG/M metagenome (GOLD analysis project Ga0307510, IMG submission 207224) | Populus trichocarpa ectomycorrhiza microbial communities from riparian zone in the Pacific Northwest, United States - 12_EM | ecosystem: Host-associated > Plants > Roots > Unclassified | place... | reverse complement strand
CCAACAACCAAACCCCCCCCACACAAAAAACAAAAAAAAAAAAAAAAACCCCACCCCCCCCCCCCCCTCGGGGGGGGGGGGGGGGGGGATGCAAAATGATGGACTAGCTCAATGTCGAAACCACATAAAATTTAGAGAGCAAGAATAAGCAAAATTAGACCAGAGGTACATCCATATAATGTCATAAGCAAGCATTCCTAATTTTCTGAAAAAGCATATCAGTGGTTACTCGGGGGAATAAAAATACCTAACAGGTTGCTAGACAATAAGAAGAGAAGAAAAGAGAAAAAAAGAGGCAACTCCAACTACAGTCAATGAGTTTGTGGGTGTGATCATATCTTGGTTTGGTGAAACAAAGGAACCTAGAAAGAGTTGAATTATGAAAAAAGGTTACACAGCCAACCCAAATGGTAAAACATTTTAAAGTTAGGATAAATCAATGCTAGTGAAGGGAAACTTGCCAAAAGAGTTCCCTGAAGCCCAGTGTTCATTGGATCAGTGGGCACAATTGGTGGATCAAGGTCATCTCATCCAATGGATAGTGGATTATGAGTTCCCCTCATCAAATACAGCATTAATTAAAGGCTCTAGAATTCTCCTTTCAGACTTTAGTTCACTTAGTGTTGACCAGGGTTCATTATCTCTACCTCGCTCAGATGTCTCCTTTGCAGAATTAGAACTTAGATGGATCTCCGAGTCCAGGTCATTAGCTTTCTCATTAGAGCTAGACTGTTTAGGATCAACAACAACTGGCCCATGATTGACAAATGATTTATTCTGGACCGCATCAAAATGACTTTGTAATTGAGTAAATTCACCTCTCAAACAAACAAATTGGTTTGGATTTGAGTGTGCCATCACCAAGTTGCTATTTTCCTCATCAGTTCTTTGCAGAAGTGGGTGGAAGTCAATACTGCATGATGCTGAAGTAGAATCCTTACTGGTCAAAGATTTATTAAAACTATCAACAACATGGTTTGCTTGGTGATGATAATGAAAGAGACTTAGAGATTCAACTGGGGTTGATGCCCCGAAAAGAAACTAAAAGTACTAGATGCACCAATATTGCAGCTCAAAGGTAAATATGACAGACGGCCACTTTCTGAGGCCTGGAACAGTAAAGGATGCATTTGAAGGTTGGAATCAGTGCCTCTTTCTTCAGCAATACATGCATTGTGAACTACTGCAGATTCTTCTAGGTGTGAATCCGTGACATTGTTTGCTGCTTGATTACTCTTATCCCTTCTTGTGTCTACTGAACTGGAGTTCTCAAATTTCCAGCATGTGGAAGCTGAGAAGCTAAATTTTCTTTTCAGCATCACCAATCCGACTTCCTGATGCAGACACTTTGATACATGATCCACATTGGTTGTTTTTGAAAGCTGGCTGAGAAATTATACGAAAAGATCGTGGAAGATTCACAGGGGTTAAATCTGGTGCCAATCTCACTATGCGCACACTATCAGTTTTACGACTCTGGTATGGCCGCAAATGGATTTGGGACTTGGAGCTACTCAGTGACATATAGAAATTTGATAGTTTGGTAGAATGGTATTAGGAGGGGAGGGCTTAATATGAGTGAGAGAATACTGGTTAGAGCTGGATCCATAAGGAAACCCATTCATGTTATCACTCCAGAGTTGAGCTTCTCCAGGCCTCCAATTGTTTGGATGCTCTCTGGTGTTTGTATCCTCTTTTGACAGTGGATCACTGGAAATGACACTCAATGCACCTGGTCTCTAATCTGATAAAAATGCCTGATGTACATAAGCTTTGTTTGAGTTATCAACACAATCATCTCCACTGCTATTTCCTCCACCAGTTCTGTCTGCCTAATTGTCCTGTACTCGGCCAAAGAACTTAATGACATTAGGTAACACATTACACTGTGAATCAATGAGCCCAAGCTCAGCTAAATTATGAACTTATGAACCACGCCCAGCTAAGCTCTTTAACTTTATGAAACTGCGTAGCAACGATGTCAGTGTTTTATAGCACACATGTGCACAGGGAATATAGACACACCACTGAGTGCCTGTGAGATTTTCACAGAGCAATTGTACAACCAAATTATGGTTCAGTCAACCAGAACTCATAAAAAAAAAGTAGCTAAATCATATGGATATTGAGTGACAAGGTAAGATGTTGATCCAGGATAATAGCATACCTCCTTGTCAGATGCTGGTTTCCAATTTGCTAAATCTGCGGTTTTAGACCGTTTCTTTGCTTCAGATATCCTTCTTTTCTCCTTTCTAGCAGCATCTTGCTTATATGACTTCTGAGTTCCAAGGGCAATCCGCAATTGCCAAGGTAACAAGGATGGATCCCTATGTGGGACATCAAGTTTCCATAATGACAACAAATCAAGTTTGTAAACCCTGAGTCCCTGGAGTGCATGAGGTTACATTAAAAATCAGACAGTCACAATCCAAATACGGGCCATCTGGAAAAAACATAAGAAATATCCAGGATGATATTACCTCCTGAAATCGTTCTGTCTCTTCTGCAGTCAACAAGGAGGTTTTCATTCTCCGAACTGCCTGCACAAAGTAAAAATATTAAATTTTCACTTACTAGAAGTAAAGAGGATATATTCCAAAAGTGAGCATCAAACTGAATGAAGAACCAGACCAGCCTACACAGTAGATTTTGATTCGTTCTTCAATTCAATTCACTTTAAAATATACACACCCAATTAATTTTTGTTGTGATCTAGTCTATATCCCTTATTGTGTTTCAAATTCAATTGGGTTAAGGTTTTTCAACAAGCAGAGATACAGCTGAGAACTACCATTCATGGGCCTGGATTCAAGATATACCTTTATAGGATTTTCTGGTGCCTTAGATAAACAGCGATTTTTCTGCCTAGCAAAAACCTGCAAAAAAGCAGCATATGTTGTTCAAGTGTCACAATAATACTAAATAAGACAACTGTACATGTGATATTGACTCAAACATCAGAAAAGAAAAGACAGACCAAGAGAGTAGCAACACAATTCTTTAAACACATGGAAATGATTATTACAAGAACCCAGAAAACATTATGCCGAATGTACAAGCTAGAAAGCAACAAAAATAGTATGTACATAGCTGCAATGAGAAACAAACAACACATATTAGGTCATAATTAAATAATAACATCTTAATAGAAGCTCGCCATTCAATCATGGTTATTTATTTTTTTTGGTAACTTTTTGGTAGCAACAGCACAAACTTTTACCACGGTATTAGACAATGGTCTCCAGTCTCAATTCACAAAAACACAGATACAAGTGTATAGATCAGAGGCATACCAGAACAAAAAATAAGAAACCTATGAGTTACCTAATACTGACCAAAAGATATGGAGCCCCTATTTTCATTAGCATAAAGTAGTAATAGACATGAAAATGGCACCAGTTTATAGTTTAATTCTGGCAGCAGTTACTAGAAGCATTTATGTTTATAACAGGAATCCATGATGAAAACTACCTGATGCTTAGACTTGCATGGAAGAAAGAGTTGTTGAATCACCTTCCAATCTGTATTATATTCCATGATGCCTAGTGCGAATAATCTGCATCCAAATCCATGAAAACTTTGAGCCTTGGCAATCATATCTTACTAGTCATAACTAAAAACTATAAATTTAAATGGTAACAGCATTGATGACTGGAAGACAAAACAATAGTGGGATACGATATCGATGATTCCACATTTATAGTTTTTCAAAAAGCTATGATTCGGTAAATGCTTTCAACGAATTGATGATACAAATCCTGGTTTTGAAGGGTTTTTTTTTCCCCTGAAATCTTATACACAAACAGACTCTTAAGCCTGTCATATTCCATGACCTTACTATAAAATATAAACAGTCATCAATACGAATACATTGCCTATTGATCGTTTGAATACTCGAACTTCATGCTGTTTTCTTCCAAAAAAAAAGCTTTGGAAAAAACAACTTTGGAATAATGCTCCTAGACACAGTAAACATCTTTCTTGATTGAACAGTGGAAACTGAAAGAGTAGATGAGAGAAACTAAAGGAAACATTCCACTCACTCGTCCTCTGAATCAGTAAAAAGGACTCGATTTGCAACAGCTGCAGGGGGTGGTTTATGTGGAAATAGAGCTGGATTGAACAGTGGAACAAATCGCTGAGCTAACTTGCTAATATTCTTTGGGACTAATGCAATTGATTGCTTCTTGGTACTTTCAACAATGGAAACAGCCAACGTCTTCTTGGGTGGTTGTTGACCAGGTGAGGATGTTTCCTCTCATATCTTCACCATTTGCCTCACCTAATAACGGAGAACGAGGAAAGTAGAAGAGTGGTCATTCCATGTTTCAGAACTTGAATTCAGAAAACGCTGCCGATACTCCCGGACAGCTGTCAAAATTAATCAAAATAATTGGCAGAACATACATAGCTTGAATGCAACAACAAGAAAACAATTGCAAGAGAACTACATCCTGTTATAAACATCATCCATATATCTTCCAACTAAATTAAGCGGGGCTACATCCAGAATTGATACTATTGGACCATTTATGAAAGGCATCCAAATCGAGTCAGCAATCTGTGAAGAACTTATTTTCTAGTTAGAAGCATGCTCGTCTCTTCTTTGTGGAAGGGGGATATTTTGAGATACTGACATCTGCAGGTTTAGAGCACGGGGTGACTCAAAGGTGCACTGTGCTGGCCAATGTTGGGCATTTCGTCTGATACAGATGAGCATATATATGGAGGACGAAAGAAATACCAGGATATGGAACACTTTTGCAGGCTATTACATCATCACGTTTGTGAAGCATCTCAAATATCAGTCCCTGAACCAGAGAGGCAAGGTGTTGCCGGGAAGAATCAAGAATGCAAAGAGAGAATACATGAACAAGTAGCTGAACATGTTCATGTATCAAACAAAGTAACTGGCCTATTTGCTGTGGCGTAAATCCATTTATTAACCACCCCCTTCTGCAGAAGACACATAGCTAGGAGCAGTCTTAGGTGCCAAAGTTCTCATTGACAGCAGGAAAAGGAGAAGGGAATCCATTAGGAAAAACTGGTAAAAGAGGGCGCAAGAGCTTCTTCTTATATTGAGCAGAAGCCTTTTGATGCTTTTTCTGCCTAGTCTCTGGCCGTCTTCCACCTCTCTCATACTTCAATCCCTGACCCTCATCCCTTGCACCATCGTCAACATCACTGTCAAGCAACTCTTCAAGTTCAATCTCAAAATCCACATCATTATCCTCATCTTCATCATCAACATTTTCACTGATCTCTTGATTTGACTGACCATCACCATCTCCACCAAGCAAAACAGCCGCAAGAGAAACTTCCTACACTCTACCTCGTCATCAACATTCGGAAGATCATCCTCATCATCACTCTCTTAAAGAAATGTCTCTAACTCATCCAGCGTAAAACTAGCAAGCGAGTACCTAGCCCTTGTCCTCTTACAAATAGCATCCTCGTCATCATCCACATCCAACGCAACCTTTCTCACCCCACTCTCCTTTTCTTGCTCGTTCCCATCTTCCACATTCGACCCAGAACCTGATTTCCTCTTCTTACCCCTCCTATCACCACTACTCCCCAATTCCCTTTCACTTTCCTCCTCAACCCCACTTGCCACAGCAACCTCCTCGCCATGACTCAAATCTCCACATCATCCTTTTGCAATCACTCCTCACCCCCTTCACACCCTCCTCCAAACCTTCAACTTCAGAACTCAAACTTGACGACGCCTCCGGCGAAGGCATTCCCTTTAAAAAGGGATTAAGATCCATATCTTCCTCCTCATCCTCTTCCACATTCTCATCCTCATCCGGTAACAATTATTTTCTGTTAGCCAACTGTTGACAAAGAGTAAGAAGACTAAATTATAATGTTTTAAATATAATGTACCAACGTATAATTTATTTTAAGATACTGGGCACTAAAAAATAATCTGATTTTATTCATATAAAATACAGGTGGAAACGGTGGCGTTTAATAGATTAATCCCTGAAACATGTTCCGTCTCGATGATTTCCAAATGTTCAAAAACTCAATAGCCCCCTTGACTACTCGATGAGCAGGCATTAACACATTATTCCAAACCCTCCCCTTCCTCTGATTCCATATAGCCCAAAGAGCAGCTGCTACTTTTGAAATCAAATCCTCATCCTGCAGATAGAACAGGTTGAAGAACCAGTCTTGGAGCTCACAGTCTGATGTCATATATATGAACACCAATTCCTAACTCCTGCCAACAGCACTTAGCAAATGGACAATGCACAAATACATGTTCCTTCGATTCTCCCACAGCTTCACAGAATACGCAGACATCAATGATATCAACCCCCTTCTACTGTAAATGTGCCCTTGTTGGGAGACAGTTCTGGCAGGCCTGCCACAAAAAATGCTTTATTTTCTGGGGAACTTCAGGTTCCATAACTTTCTCCATTCTCCCATTGAAGCTTCACCAAGACTAGGACACACCGCCTCAACAGCCACGTGATAGCCCGACTTGACATCATAAATTCCATTGTTTTTTTAGTGCCAGATCAGCTCATCATCAACCCTTCTAGATGATATTGGGATGCTCAGAATTGCTAATACATCACTGTGCTGGAAAATTGTGAATATTTTACTTTCATCCCAAACAGATCCATCATGTCCCAATAAATCACGAACCATTAGTGTCTCCTGCCCTAGAATTATTGGTGTTTGAATGTCCTTGCAGTTGTCCAAGCTCAACCATGCATCAGGCCATACATTGACTTTAGTCCCCATACCAATACGCCATCGTGTTAATCTCCTGACAATTTCAAGAAGTCCCCTCGCGGGGAAGTTTTTAGCTTTGAGAATCTTGTTTACGCTACTAACTTCATTTCCTGCATTGCTTCATGTAATGTATAGTTTCAAAAGCCACAACAACATTATCAGTTATTGCCCTTCCTGGAACAAAGGCAGCCTGGGTTGGTGAGATGATTGCTGGCATTGTTCCCCTCAATCTGTTTGCTAAAACTTTGGCCCTTATTTTATAAAGAACATTGCATAATGCAATGGGCCGAAACTCCTTCATAGCTTGTGGACTGTCCACTTTGGGAATCAGCACCAACAGAGTTTCAGTCAATGCAGCTGGGAACTCTCTTATATCCATCCAATTCCTGCAAGCATTACAAACCTCGGAGCCTATTAGTGCCCAGAATTCCTGATAAAATTTTGGACTCAACCCGTCAGGACCTGGGATTTATCAATATTTAATTATTGTTTGTCGCTTAAATGTTATGTATATATTTACACAAGTTGTATCTTTTTCTAAGACTAAGTCTGAGATCTATAAAAAGGCAGCTAGGAAAGACATTTCCTGACTAGGATCGACGTTGCTTTCGTAGTATTGTTATTTGTAGGAAAAGTCCTTTTCCCTGGCTCTTCCTCGAGTTGAATCTGTTTCTAATTGCTTGTTTTATTAAAAAAATAAATTCATCATACAGTGACAAAACTCATCATCTCATTGAGGCTAAAAACTCCTAATAAAAATATAAATTTAATATTTTTAAAAATTAAAAGCAATTTAAAAAACAGGTGGGATACAAACCACCTAGAAACAAATTGCCTTTATGGTGTCTTCACCAGAAGATGAGCCCTTTTCCTTTGCTTATCCTTTTGCTGATACGTTGCTCATTGCTTTTTGGGTGGAGCCACGGCATTTAGTGATAAGAATCTTACTCTTGTGGAAGCTCACGATAAATGAGAACTGGAGAATTGATAGAGAAGCCAATGAGACGAGGGGTATCTCGATAATAACAAGGAAAAACATCATCACGCCAAAGGATGAGTCAAAAGAAGAGAGAGAGAGAGAGGCAATGGTTTTTGGAGGATGATTTGACAAGTTTAGGGCATGTTTAGTGAAAAAAAAAACCATTTTCATCTCTATATATTTTCAAGTTTATTTTTTCTGTTTATTCATAGAAACGAAGAAGAATTTTTTTCGTAGAAAACAAAGGAGAAAAATACATCAAGATTATTGAATTGATAGTTGAGTTTAGATTTGATATCAAAATTAAGCGTCGTGATTAAGCCTTTTACATTGCTTTGAATTATTGTATTTAATACATGTGGGATATGTTCACCAACTCTCCCTCAGTTAGAGCCTCTCTTTAATTTGATGTTATCTTGTGGATTGAGCTGCCAGAACTTCATTGAGCTTGAATATCTCCAAAAATATTATCCAAATCTTCTTTATGCTATTGCTAGTCTATTTCACAAACAGTAGCTTCAAATAATTCTATCTTTTGAAAACTGGAACCTTTTTTTTTCATCAATAATACAAGCCAATCATCATGTTCTACATGAGAGGTAATGAGATTTTGGTCAATTTGAGAATCTACCATGTTCAATTAAGAAAAAGATTTTCATCTCCAAAACATCATGGCTCATCATGGGAGTCTTAAAATAATGTAACATGGGTAGGGATGAACGCCATGGCTGTCTTCCAAGAGGTCAAGCTGAAATATGCGCAAGACACTAAGATTCAAAAGAAGCAGTCAAAAAATACCACAGGACACCATCAAGCTGAATAATTTACAGACCGTGATGTAGATATTAAAGAACCATTTCAATCCAAAAATTTAAGTTGTTAGGTTAGGTTTCATGATATGATTTATATTATTATCTAATACACCTCTTCAAGTGAAAGTCCTTTGGAATTGAAACTTGTACAGATCCATTTTACCTTGTACTTAATTTTTATCAAATAAATAAAGATGATGAGATTCGAACTCGTGATCACTTAGTCATTAAGATTATGATATTATTTTAAAAAACCATTTCAACTTAAAAACTTAAATTATTAGATGAAGTGTCATAATATAATTTATATTACTCTTAACAGTAAATACATTGAAAATGACCGGGTTGGCAAGCATCATTAATAAAAACAAAAGGTTAAATCTCTAGGATGCTTCATGTTTATTCATTTTGAGACACAACACAAAGAGCCAAGCCAACAAACAACGATATATCACAACAAATCATCCAAGTTTGAAAGCTACCAGTCTTTTTTCAACAACCAAATGATGCTTGTGACTATAAATTCAGTGCTCCTTACATGCCCTTCTCCTACACCTTCATGACTTGCAAAGACTTCTTGTTAGAAAATGGCTTGCTCGGGTCACACCTCAGATAACACAAATCAAGATACCAAGGGTCACTTTTCTCTTCTTTCTCTTCCTTTCCTTTTCTTAGGGTCACTTAGCTGCTGTAGTATGGTCTTGTTTTCTGATACGGATTGTTTGTTTCAGCTGCAAAGAGTAATCAAGACTCCAACCTGCAGGATTTCTCTGAAGATGAAGAGAATCTCATTGCTAGAATGTTTGGCTTGGTTGGGAAGAGGTTAGCTTGGTTTACATATCTTTTCCATTACATGTCTACTGAATTGCTGATCTTTTAGTGTGAAGATTTCTGATGTTCTTTAGATGTGCATCTGTAGATGGTCACTAATTGCTGGGAGAATACCAGGAAGAACAGCAGAGGAGATTGAGAAGTATTGGACTTCAAAGTATAGATCATCAAAGGAAAGATGACTTTTGTTAGACATGATGATGGTACATGCATGGCCCTGGTAGAGAATTGAGTTTCTACTTTCTATGGATAAATCCAACAATTAAATAGTACTGTACAACAGCTACAGTTTATACGATTTTCTTAGACATGAGGCAGGAATTCAAGTCCCAATTCCTCAATTGGAGTTAGGGAAAAGCTAGCTCGGGGGTAATATGTGCATGATTTCACAGGGAAATGAACAAGACATCTTCTTGTGTAATTATTGTAAAGATGTTACAAGATTGCACCAGTTTGATTCCCTGTTATGCTGCTGTAAGAATCTTTTTCAAAAAATAAAATTAAAACTCGATTCCTAAAGTTTTAACTGGGTTGAAATATCGGGTTTTACTTTGTAAAATTGAACACAAATGTTTTATTTTTATTGATAATTGATAATAATTGTTAGAGATGTGTTAAAGAACATGTAGCTTTATGTGTAACTAATAAAGCAAAAATAAATAAATAAATAAATAATTGAGGCAAGGCCATCCATTGACTTCCAGTTTTGTACAACTTCTTGGACATGTTACTATCATATGATGGAAATGGAAGGTGTGGACAAGGATGGAGTTCTTGGAAGCATACATACAAAATTGTGTTTCTGTTGGTTGCTCTTTCATGTCAAAAGGGCTTGGACAATGGATAACACTCTCAGCAGTTTACTTTATTGCTTTGAATTTTCCTGGTTTTGCATAGTGATTAATTTTATGAGCTTTGAGTTTTCCCAATGGGATTTTAACCCACTCAAGAAATTCCCTGATTTTATTTAATTCTCTTTTTTTTTCATGGCAGGGATTGGCTTCATGGGGGGTATGCTTCCTTTTTCTAAGAATCAGGTTGTGTTTGTTAGTGTGATTCAATTTATTTTTTAAAGTGTTTTTAAACTGTTTTTCATCTGAAAAATATCGAATTAATGTTTTTTATGTGTTTTTTAATGATTTTAATGAGTTAAAAATAAAAATAAAAAAATATTATTTTAATATATATTTAATTAAAAAATACTTTTAAAAAACATATTTTAGTCTCTCACTAATATTTTCCATGTCAAATGATGTGAAAATGAAATCCATTTAAGTATTTCTACTTCCAATATAGATCCCCTGTACTTATTTTTTAGTACACTCCATAAATTCAATTGGGTTAATTATTTTAGGAAAACTTTTGATGTAGGGAAGCACCAAAGACAATAATAAGCATTAAAAAGATAGAATTTGATAATATTGCAAATACAAAACCTAGATTCTTAGTTTCATTCTTTAAAATAAAGTCTAATGAATTCTATCTTTTTAAAAGGTTCAAAATTCCTTTAAATATGTTGGAAAACCAACTTTTACAAGGTAATAAAGTTTTAAAAATTAATGACAATAACAAAAAAAAAATAACAAAATGAGCTCAAACAAGATCTTTTAAGCTTAATTTGAGAAAATTTGAGTAGCGCATCAACTGATGAAGCATCCTTTTAGAACCTGACCTCAAGAATCTCTTGTAAAAATTTGAATTTTTTCCAATCATTAGATCGAAAATCATAATCTATTTTAATCATTGTAATGGTTTAACATGACTAAATCTCCTCTTAAATTTATTTTGGTCCGTTAATTTATAAAAAACACTTATTAGATTATTCTCTTTCCTTCATTTTTGCCCCTCCCCCTCTCTCTCCACAAATAGAACCATGGATCAAAAAGCATTATAATTGAAATTTAAGCATCAAAATAAAATTAAAAAAAAATAATCAATGGCCAAGATCCTAGACTTCTATGTGAACGGCTAAAATGGCTTAACACCTATGCTGCACCAAAAGAACCGATCTTTATATTATGATAATTGGATCCTTCCTCTACATACAATATTCATAACTATGCGGTCTTCAGTTTAATACCTTGCATGTATGTATTCAATGAAATTTCTTATTTTAACAGTGTTTTTTTTTTTTTTGCAAAAATATCTTTAAAAGATTTAGTTTTTTTTTTGTTTTAAATTATTTTTTATATATATTTTTTGATTATTTTAACGTGTTGATTTTAAAAATAAATTTTAAAATATAAAAAAATATTAATTATTATAATATATTTCTAAATAAAAAAACAATTTAAAAAACAACACCTCAATACTAACACTAAGCATGATGGAATCATCTCCATTAATTATCAAAACTCAAGGTGACCCCCGCATTAATTTCCAATGGCTCAACACCAAGAAATCATCAATTTAAATATTTATCCCATGTTCATCATGGAACAAAATAGGGTAGAAAACCATGCTCTTGCACTGAGATATATATTGTGTTTTACTTCAACAACGATAGCATGCATGAAATTAAATTTTGTTGCCGCAAAAAACCCAATGAAAAGGTTAAAGCCACGTACGTACCTTTTGAATGATGACTCTTTCTGAAATATAGAGGCGCCACTCATCTTCTTCCCCGCAAAACCTCTTAAAACTCACATTCTTCAAGTAAAACAAATTAAGAGCATGGCAATGAAAACTTAAGAGCTGAATCCCAGATTTTTCCGTGTTGAAAACCAAGAGGGAAATAATAACTTCAATGGCATAGCTGTGTAATGTCTGCTGTGTTTGCAACAGTTCTATCGCTTTGAAGCAACCTCCTCTTGATTTTGCCGAAGCTGCTCTAAGGATTCCGGCCATCAAAAATAAGTTCTTTAAACGAGTTCAGTCTACTCACTTCATTTGTTAACTTCAATTGTTGATTTTGTACTCTCGAAGGCTTTTAGGCATGTTTCGCAGGCATCAGCATCATTTGACTCAAGTGTCCTTGAAATTGCTATAATGATGTTTGGATGTATTTTAAAAATATATTTTACATGAAATTGATAATTTTTTATTATTTTTTAATAATTTTAATGCCTGTTTTAAAAGTTTATTAGGATGTATTTTATTTTTTAATGATTTTGATGTATTAATATAAAAAATTAAAATTAAAATTAAAAAAATTGTTATATATTTTTAAATGAAAAACATGTGAATGTTTAATAACGTGATGCAAAATAATTTTTAAAAGTGCTTTTAATTTAAAATATATAAAAAATTATGTTTTTTATATAATTTTTTTTTACATAGAGACGTAAAATTATTAAAACAAAGCTTAAAAATGTTAATTTAATATTTTTTTCAAAAACAATAATTTTAAAAACATTTTAAAATCAAAAGCTTCCGCACAGATATTCACATGCTTTGAGTGCAGCGAA
>Ga0307510_10007785_pt1 | contig 12779 bp, 12 predicted proteins | sample 12_EM_MG_FD_207224 | JGI IMG/M metagenome (GOLD analysis project Ga0307510, IMG submission 207224) | Populus trichocarpa ectomycorrhiza microbial communities from riparian zone in the Pacific Northwest, United States - 12_EM | ecosystem: Host-associated > Plants > Roots > Unclassified | place... | reverse complement strand
AGTAAGAATTGCGTGAGGGGAGGCCCAACAAGGGACAACAGAGGAGTACGCTGCATGCACGCCAAAACTGCGGGGGTAAGCACTCGGAACAGCAAGCGTCAGTCAACAAAGGTTGGCGAAAATAATTAAAATAATGCCGCGAAATGGGACTCGGGGCAGGAGATATAGTTGTTTCAAGTGTGGAGACATTCGACAGCGTGAGTTGGAAAGATATTTCTTGAAGTGTATGAGAGCACGCGGGGTGGGATACCTCTAGGGACGTATTCAAGGCAGAGCACGTTAGTCCGAGCGCGAGGAACGAGGGAAAGGGCAAACGCCGTTTTCGATGCCACCGAAGCATGAAGATAGCATTACATCGCATTATGCTGGGGATTCTGGATAGACATCCTCAAATCCTCAAGCTGTGGGTGCTGCATGGCCAAGAGACGCGTCAAAATGTCACAAGTTCAGGTCAAAAAAAAATCCATTGTCCCTATGTAAGAGTGAGTACAAATGCCCCTAGAGCATACCAGAAGGGTTGCAAAGCGGGATAGTGCATAGCGCAAGGGTGACAGGTGTGGGTACCAAAGGAGTGCCACGGTGAGACACTCCTCACAACAGAAAATTGACAGACAAAGGGGTAGGGAAAGCCGGTGTTTATTGGGTCTTGATGTCGGGTCGTGAAAGCAGTACAACTTGAACTCCGTCCGAGTCAAGGCAAAGACAACTTGCCAGCGCAATCACACACCAGTGTTTGGTTTAGCGTGGTTCGGAACCAAATGTGGTAGGTAACAACTAACAACCGTATATCCACCAGAGGCTGAGTTCGCAAACTCGCCAAACTCAAGTAGACCGGGCTCGGCTTGACTGCTCGGTTTGTGGTCCCTGCCTGCTGATACACCTCGCTCTCCCAGACTTTTCTCAATATAAAACAAGACGGAGGTAGTGAAGGAAACGATCAACGTTGCTGGCCTGCTCACCAACGTCTACTCGCGATCCGATCTGCGTACAAAGAACTGCTCGGAGCCCGTCGTCGCGCTTTTCATCTTGCACGGGAGGTTGGATTCCTCCGACACCGTCGATCCCGCTGCGCGGGCGGCATTCGCGTGGGCGGCCGAGAGGCAGGCCTCGTCGAAGCAGGACCCGAGGGATTTCGTGGTCGTCACGTTCGTACGTTGGGTTTCCCTCCCTCCTCCTTCGCTCGCCGGTTCCGACTTTGGGCGGTGAGACGATGTGATCGGGCGGGGCTGATCACGCACGGCAATGGGCGGACACTGACAGGACATGCGGAACCACGGCACGAGATTGGTGGATGATCGCGCGAACATGGGGTATAGTCGTAAGGAGGAATATCACAACGAGCGACAGGCGTGAGTAGTATGGGGGGGTCTGAGGAAGACCTTCAGTGAATTGTTCACTGACGTGTCCTTCCCTCTCTCACTGCACAGCGTCGACTTGTACGCCATGCTATGTAGGTCAACCGATTGCGCCAACAGTCGCGCTCTGCCATGCACTCTGGCGCAAGGAAACCCAACCTGACTTCTTTGTCTATTTTTGAAGTGGGCGCAGTGAAGGACGTTTCGTTCCTCATCGATCTCCTCCCAGCATACATATTTCCTCACGACGAGCGCACCATCGGCGAGTGGGTTCTAGCGGGCTTCAGTCTCGGCGGACACGCAACGTGGATCGCGCTCCGACAGGGTACGTGTGCGCACCATGCCTCGTCTCTCTCGAACCTCCTCACGCTCGCACTCGAAAAAAAAGAACCGAGGATACGCATCGGCATTCCGATCTGCGCCTGTCCCGACTACCTCGCGCTAATCGAGCCAAGCGCAGAGCGCCATGGCATCCCCCGCGCGCCGCCGTATCTCCCTTCGTCACTGCGCGCGCTCATCGGCGCACACGCTGCCATCACCGCCACCACCACTCCCGGCAAGCCTGACGGTCCCAGTGATCATGCGTCTGCATCCGTCTACAGCGGGAAGAGCGTGTTGGTGCTGTCTGGTGCGGACGACAAGATCGTACCGTGGGAGGTATCGCGCGCCCTTGTGGAGGCTGTGGACGTCGGGCGGTCAGGAAGGAAGGAGGTCGTGGTCGTGGGTGGGGCGAAGCACGAATTTACGGAGGAGATGAGGGAGGAGATGTTTCGGTTTTTCTGGGAAGAGGCGCTCGTAGGCGGCAGGACTGCTGCTGTGCAACGCAGTGCACTTTGAGAAAAGTCCGAGGACGAGCACAGTGGTGTATCGATGGCTGCTTCGGCGAGTGTGGACAAAGGAGGGGAAGAGGGAAGAGCAAGAAGGACTCGGAAACGAATGCGCACACGAAAGACTCCGAACGAAAGACTAAGACTTCTAATTGTTCGACTGATTGTCTGTTATCCTCTACAGTGAGGAGGTAGGTTTTATATACAAGTCAGTACCTACGGGCGTCTTGGTTGAGGCTGTAAGTACTGAATAGAGGCAGTAGTGTACATTTGCATTTGAGCGGGATTGGACCCCCGTCATGCGTCACGCGGAGAGTGATTTACGCGAGTTTTACGCGCGTCGATAGAGACGCGTCGCGTCTTGGCGCACAAACTCATCATTCCTCCAATTTGATCCTTAGAGCATATCACCTTCATCAACATGGCGGCAGAACAACAAGCTGGGATGGAACCGGGTATCGGGCCACCTTCTGCTCACGAAATACGTATCACTCAGGGTGGCAAGATTCACACGTGGGTGGAATTCGCTCTCAAATTTTTCGAGGTATGTATATCTCCAGTCATTATGATGTTGCACGACGAAAGGTGAATGAATGCTCAGGAGAATGAAGAGAAAGCGTTGGTATTACACACCCTTCCCACGGTGGCGAGGACAAAGTCCAAGGAGAATGAGAGGATTGAGGTCGATACGGGTAATGGCAGCGAGCTTCAAGCTTCACCCGAGCCACGGCAAAGAACTGATGTGGTAGATCAAGATCAAGAAAAGAGGAGGCTTTCAGTATCTACGACCACCATCCCACGTCTGATCTCTGTCGTGGAGATCATAAAAAGAGAGTATTTGGTCGCGATGAACGCCAAACGGTCACTTGACCTTGTGGGTTTATACCAATACAACGAGATGGGTTCTCTGGAAGATCAAGTCGGAAACGAAAGGAGGGAGGGAGAGGAAAGTGCAGAAGATCGGGCAACGATGATCACAGAGGCATTAAACGGGACGAAAGGGTACGTACAGTCTATACGCCTCAAAATCTGTGCTGTGCTGAAAAGGGTTGCTAGCGTGAAGGTGGCAAGATCGCCATATATGAAAATAACATTATGCCGGAAGGAGCTTACTGGGATGAAAGAACGCGGAGCGACGTGAGTGACGTCATCGTTAATATGTCGATCTCGACGTGATATAAATACAGTGCGCAGGGACCATTGAAGAGGAAATTGTCTAAATCAGCGAAATTGCGATTGAAGAAGAGGCAAAGGAAAGCAAAGGGTGAGGGTGAGGGTGAGTCGGAGATTGAAGTAGAACGGGAATAGCCGAGAGGCGAGGGCTAGCCCACGACAAGCGGTGCTTTGGCTCCACCCAAGAAAGGTCGTGCTCATAGTGTCAAACGTCCTACTCGTACTCCCTTTCTCTTTTGTCTCGCCCATTTGCCTCTGTATTCCTTTCACGATAGAGTGCACCACTCCCCCCACAGGGTCAAACAAAAACCAGGTTCTTTGGCGAATAAACCGGCCTGAAGTTCTTTGATTTAAATCCGAATCCGTGTCAAATCAAGAGACTAATAAAGTAGCTCAAAAGTCAGCCCTCTCATGCCTCGTCGCGCTCCCGCCCTAGCCACTCCCGACACTTCCACTCCCCTCACCGACCTCTCCCACAACCCACAACTAGATGACCCCTTTGCCACAGAGATTTCGCTTCTCAGGCGCCAGTGGAAATGGGCAGCTTTCAGCCAGTTCTTCTACACTTTTGCAGCTCTCTTTGCCATGCCTGACGTTTCTCTTACCGTATGTCTCCGTTTTCCCCCTCTTCAAAGTCGCGTCCCCTTTCGTGACTCGTCCCTCCCTATTCGCGTTATACCTGTCCCTCAACACATTCTTTCCCTCCTCTAGGACATCGAGGACGATTTGACGCGGTCTACGTCCATCGTCGTTCATCGAGTAATACATCGCTTACTCGTAACGGCCACCCAGGATCGAAAACTTTCGTGCGTCTTATTCATTCTCCCGCGTGTTGTAACCCCTTTGATGTCATACTATTTCCCAGGCTGGAGAACTGGCAAACGTCCTTGCGAAAGCAGTACAAGAAACGTGATCCTGATCTCAACCCGATTGGTGCGGAACCCGTCGTCCAACTCCCCACCCCGGCACCAGACTCCCCCGCCGGTCCCGATGATGATGAAGTCAAGCCAGAGTCCACATCAACCCCAGGACCTTTTTCAGATCTCCTACAACCGAGCCCTCATCAGGCTGGTACTGCAGAGAAGGATGACCACCCATCTGAGCATGATCAGCCAAGAGACTTTTCCACTGAACTGGAACTCGACGAGATGAAAGTCGAGTCAATGAGCATCCAAGGAACTCCCCTTGACGGACCGGAGGAGAGCAAAGATTGGCTTACGCTCCCCATGCTCACAAAACTTGACTCGTTACATCTTTTAACAGAGTGGCAATTTCATAACGTCAACCGCATTAGAACAATCATGAAAAGTGATGACGAGACGGCTCAATGGGCACGTACGCATACGCTTCAGTCCTTTCTTTTACTCATGGAATTCCGTTTTATAGCGGATTGAACCAATCGGCTACGACTCCAAGGCGAACGCGTATTGGCTGATTGGGCGTATGTTGCATTCAACGTGTGGTTGTGTCGCATCGCTAATCCTTTCATGGTTAGCCGACCGCCTCTGGATTCAGCGTGACCCCCCAAAACCTCCACGCAAACTGAAGCGCAAGCGCGCGCGGCCCAAGTCCAAGCCTAAAGCTCCCGCTGCTCTCTCGGACGATGAGCCCGATACGCCACCAGCTCCTAAGAAGCGCAAGGCCTCGATGGCTGCGCGTTCGAGCACCAAGAGGACCCCTGCCGTTACACCAAAGACCCCGACCCATTCTGCGCGGACGCGCCGTCCCCCGTCTTCGCCCCAAGAACTGGGTCCTATCACTAGCCGAGGTCCTCGCGCAGCTAAAATGCAGGCCAGCGTGAAGCTCAGCGCTCAAGCTAAAGAGCTTGCCGAATTGCAACGGCAAGCAGCGTTGGAGAGTCGCCGCTCAGGCAGGCGTGTCGTGTCACCGTCACCGTCACCGTCCCGGAAAGCCAGCCCACGGCGCCCAATGGGTACGCGCATGAGCGCACGTCTGCGGGGCATGGACCAGGGTGACGACGTATGGCAGGAGATTCCAGATGAGTGGCTCGGCGATGCTTCTGGAAATGAGCGATTGGACGGGGAGGCAGGAGTCGGCCGAAGTAGTGATCTTAACTCAAGACCAGAGCTGGAACCCGAGTCACTACTTGATCCTGACACGGATATTCAACCAACAAAGACAGGGCTGGAGAGTGACGACGACGCTGTTAGTGAGTTGACGGAGCTGTCGGAAGTTTCACCACCTGCGACCGTCCTCGCGTCTCCTTCCAAGTCGAGGAAAGTTTCGAAAAAGAGCAGTGGTAGCCGCAAAAAGACGAGCAGATCTAAGCGTCAGACCTTGATCGTCGATGATTCCGTGCTCGTGGAGCAACCTCTTGAAGAAATCGAGCCTGAGGAAGACGTCGAGCCCGAATGGCACCCACCAGACGACTTTGTTGAGTGGGAGACAGTGCGTATTTCTTTGGCTGAATACCCTGGTGCAATTAATAACAGCATGAGTGTCTAGATATGCGTCACCCTAGAAGATTGGGAACACATCTGTGAACGATTTGAGGGTGCTACGCATTACGCAGAGAAAGCTTTGTACAAATTGCTTTCCCAAGATATAGTATCTGCCATCGTTGAAGAGCTCCGGGTAAGCATCTTTACATATTTTTATCTTAGGTCCAGACTTAAACCAGAACAAAACAGGAGATACAGCGGAAACGTCAGATGGAAGAAGCCGTCTCACAACGCAAACGCTCCTCGCGTCTCGCTATCAAAGAAAGTGAGAAGGAGGAAGCACGGTTGACGGCGCTCAGGAAAGCCGAAGAGGAGGAGAAGTTGAGTCGCGTGCGGAGATTGGAAGCAAGACAGAAGAGGGAGGAAGAAGAGCGGTTGAAGAGGGAGGCTGCTCGGGAGAAACGCCGGCTTGATAGGGAGGAACGAGAGAGAAGGGCCCAGGCAAATGAAGGGGAAGAAGGGTTGGTGGCTTTCCTTGAATACTTGCACGCTTGATGACTTATGCATCATTCAGGACGACTGCGACTCCGTCGATTGACATTGTCGGGGTCGACCCACTACAACCCAAGGCGCCTACTAAGCCTCCCAAAGGCAAGCCCGGAAGGCCAAGAACGAAGCCCGCTCCACCAGTGGCGAGTTCCTCGGCTAGTGCAAGTGGTTCACGGACACCAGTGGGTGAAGATTGGGTCTTGGATTGCGAGATCTGTCACCGAACAGGTGTCAACAAGGTTAATAGATGTGCCAAATTACCGCAAAGTCATGGTTTCGCTCACAATTTTGAAACTTCAGGACGATGGCTCCCCTCTGTTATGCTGTGGCAAGTGTTCAAAGTGGCAACACATCGTCTGCCACGACTTGGCAGATCGCCAAGCCGGACGTCCTAAGCGTAACTGGGACACGGAAGAGTTCATCTGCCGAGCCTGCCAAGTTCGCACCCTTGCGAATGGCAAGCAGGTCCTCAACGGTTCGTCCTACGACTCGGGTCGAACCCCCAGTCCATACCACCGCCAACCAGTTGGCTATGCTGGACAAGCCCCTTACGGCCAAAATTACACCCCTCATCCTCACCATGCGCAATCGCCATACCCACAACACACGGCCATCACATTCTCACATTATCAGCCGCAGCATTGTGGATTTTCCAACACCCTCTCATCACCGCACGCTCAGGCAACGTCTCAGGGACCATCACCGTATCCTCAAACCCACTACACGACGCACAGCTCGCCTTCCAAGCTGCCGCAGTATTCGACTCCCCAGGCAAGTGTTATTTCGATGTACTTCGTCAGATAAGCTAGCGGATGCTAAGTCTTCTCGATGCAGTACCCCCATCACCTATTCTCGAATGGCACAACTTGGCCCGCGCCAGGATCCTCTTCCCCTACACATTCGGGTCCAAGCTGGTCATCCGCCCACGCACCCGTTGCGCATACCACCAACTACACGACGATACCACCATCGTCGTCTTCACCGCCGCCATCGTACAACTCGAGCGCGGAACGCTCTTCAATGTCCGGCGCTGGCGCCGCATATGCGAATTCTGCGGCAGCGGCAGCGACGCAGAATGGGATTGCGGCCACCACGGCCGCTATGACCTCGGGCACTGCAACCATGCAGTCGCAGCAACCCTGGCGAGGAAAATCCTACGTCGCTCCCATCGGCGCCGGTGGTGGTGGTGGTGGTGGTGGTGGTGGCGGTGGCGTATCCTATTACTCTTCAAGTTCACAGTCGCAAGCTTCTCCACAACATAGAGCACCCTAACCTAGGACATTTATCTTTTTTTTGTTTCACTTTCTTACGGTGCTCCCCCTCTGTGCGCAGCTTTTAAATTGTGTATGCGCATACGGGCGATTGTGTTGAACATTTTGTAGGTGTTTTCCACCCCCCGTTCTGTTTCAAATCTTATTCGGGGTGTCGTTTTGTTGTCGTTTTTGTATCACAAAAATGTAGGTAGTCCTTTATAATCTTGTTTGTATTCTTTTTTTTTTTTTTGTCTTATTAGGAACGGGATGTTGTTTTGGAGATCTTTATCCATTCATTGTCTAATGGCAGTTGCGAGGTCGTAAGTCAAAGTCTAACGAAGCTCAGCTCGGGTAGTCGAGGCTCTCTGGGGCGTCTATGGGGGCGTGGTGAAGATATTTGCATGCAGGCAGGGGCAGGGGCCCACGGTTGTTTCATGATTTCGGAAGAGTTTTAGAATCCCTCATGGTATCATTGAATACGAGAACTAGAAATAGACTAAGAAATACAAAATGGTCGGCCATGACGATGCGGCCATGGACGGACGGACGCGATGGCGACCGCCATGACGGGCGCGCCGCCACCGTCGTGCGACAACCAAGGGTGGTGGGATGAACGCTATCGGATGTGTTCGTACATTTTAAACTTTGGATCGACGAACGGGAACGGATCGTCCCACGCTGCTTGGTCCCTGCAAAAAATAAAAAGCAAAGGTAAGAAACGAAAGGCTATCGGTTAAATTCACGCCTCGTTGTTGCGATGCCATACGTAAAAAGGCACGAAGCAGGGGCACGCGGTCGGGGAAGAGAAGGGAAGGAAAGGAAGGGGAAAGGCGAGGGAGGCATGTTTGGTTCGAAGGGGAGGGAAAGGAGGCTCACTCGATGGGTCCTAATATTCGCATGCCACGGACGTGGGTGTCTTTGCCGTTCATGTGGTTCGCGAGGATGATGACTTGGAGGATGTACGCGTGTATCGGTTTGCTAAAAAAAAAATCAAAACGTGGGTCAACGGTGTTGCACGTGCGATATAAGGAGAGGAACGCACAATCCTTCGCCGTCGTCGGTTGGTTCCGCAGAGACGTCAAAGGTGATCCAACCGTCCGGACGGTCGAGCGTGACCGCGCGCACCTCTTGTAGGTCGCCGGGGCTGGTGCCTGCGCGTACGGAGAGCGCGGCGGGGGTGTAGGAATCGTCGAGCTTGTAGCTGAGGTAGAGGCTGAGTTTCTAGTCGTCGTACGTCGTCGTGTTTGGCGGCGGCGTAGGAGAAAAACAGCCAGGAAAGAAGGGGGAGAGAGAGAGAAAGGTTTTTGTGTCCCAGATGTGTCTTTGGACGAGAGAGGTCTTACCTGGATTGCCATCTTTCGCGGAAACTCGACGGTTATGAAGTGCGGTTGGGGACCATCGGAGCTGAAGGGAAAAGGACGGTTTGTCAGGGAGAGAGGGAGAGATGTGTGGGTGGGGTGGGGAATGGGACAGGTAGGACTGACTCACTGCCAGAATGTGTCGGGATCCTGATCCTGCAGGCACTCGGGTCCAAAGCCGAACTTGAACGAGGAAACGGACCACTTGGCAAGGTGGCCAATGTCAGGCCATGGCAGCACTGGTGGCCTCCTAACTGCGTCCACCACAATGGGTTGGAGATCGAATTGTGGGGCGGGAAGGAAGGGGGGAAGGCGCACGTACGATTGTGAACGAGAAAGACGCCTTCGGGGGTTGCGGCAGGGACGTCTTGGGGTGGAGAACCGTGTTGTACGGCTGAGCTCATAGTCACGCGGGCGGTCGGTTTTTGGAACCTTTCCTTTCAGATGGATGATGATGAGGTGAGGTGGTGGTCGCCGTGATTTACGATTACGACAATCAGGGCCAAAGGCCGACTATTTCCAAAGCGTCGACGTGTGTTCCTTGTCCCTGTTGCGGTCGCCAACGCGCCACACACAAACACGACAAATTAGGTCGATCCGTACAGTGCAGTAACGGTCGACAACGACAACAATCATTCATCCATGGCCACAGCGGGCGGTCTTCACCTCGAGGATTACAAACGATATGGCAGGCAGATGATCCTTGACGGCATTGGGTTACCAGGCACGCGACGCTCGTATACTCCTTACAGTGTGCCAATTACAATCCTACACGCCCCTCCTTACAGGTCAGCTCAAGCTCCAGCGTGCGGCCGTGGTGGTGGTCGGCGCTGGCGGGCTAGGCTGCCCAGCTCTGCAATACCTCGCCGCGGCCGGTATTGGCAAGTCGAATTTGTTTGCGGTGTCCCCGTGTTTTCTGCGACTCTCGACTGACGACCTAAAATAATATATCATACTGTGTTGGAAACAAAAAATATTATTATGCACTTGCCACCACGTTGTGCGCGTGCGTAGGCCGCATCGGGATCATTGACCACGACATCGTCGAACTGTCGAACCTCCAGCGCCAGACGCTGCACACTGAATCTAGGATAGGCATGCCCAAGGCGGAGTCAACCGCCTGCGCTCTCAAACAGTTTCGTTTTATGGGGGCCCCAAATATCACCCACCCCACGCGGGCGCCCTCTTTTTTTTTATTTATTCCCTTGAGTTTAGTCCGTGCTCACGATGGCTGCTGGCGGCGGTCTGCTGTCTCCTCCTCTCCAGGATCAACTCGCGCGTCCAAGTCGACGCGATGGTCGATGCGCTCACGCCCACGAACGCGCGTGCGCTCCTGGGGCCTTACGACGTGATCCTAGACTGCACCGACAACCCGCCGACGCGGTACCTGCTCTCCGACACGGCCGTCCTGCTGGGGAAACCGCTCGTGAGCGGCGCGGCGCAAAGGCTAGACGGGCAGCTCTGCACGTACAACCTGGGTCCGGACGGTCCCTGCTACCGCTGCCTCTTCCCGCGGCCCCCGTCGTCCCCGGAGGCTGCGCCGAGCTGCGAGGAGACGGGGATCTTGGGTCCCGTTACCGGCGTCGTCGGGTGTTTGCAGGCACTCGAGGCGATCAAGATCGTCGTTGGATTGCACGGCACGTCCCGTCCCTCTCTCTCTCTCTCACCCCCCACCCGGTAATAAATCGGGTTGGAAATAAAACAAAAAGGTTAAATTGGGGGGGGGATCAGAACAACGCTGACGTTATTTCTTTTTTCTTTTTCTTTTGGGTATGTCGGGCAGATACGCAGCCGTCCCTATTGGTTTATGCTGCGTTGGGCGTACCGCCCTTCCGGAGCGTCAAGCTTCGAAAACGCCGCGTTACTTGCCCGGCGTGTGGTACCGAAGGTCAAAAGGTGGGAAAGATCGAGGATGTCGACTACGTGCAGTTCTGCGGAGGAGCCAGGCCAGATTGGGAAGCTATGGGTCTGAACCCCGGTGACGGCGAATCGAGGATAACGGCCAGCGTGCGCGCTTTTCTTTTTATTTTTTCCTTGCTTCTGGGGGACCAAAACTCTCCTGAAAACGGGCCACGTTGATGGGTCCCCCCCACCCTCTTCGTGATTGCGCAGGAGCTCAGGGGCATCATGGAATCGAAGAAGCCCGTTAGGATTCTGGACGTTCGACCCAAAACAGAATTTGGGATCTGTCATCTGCCTTCGTCCATCCGTACGTGTCGCCGCCGACTTGTTCCCCCCCTGCTCGAAGACTCTAGCTCCATCGATCTCCATAGATGTTCCACTTCACGACATCGTCGCCAACCCAGGTGACCATGTGTCTGCTCCAGAATTCGATACGTACGTGGTATGCCGACTCGGAAACGACTCGCAGATTGCGGTGGACGCCCTGAGAGGCGCTCGGCCAGATCCCGGCTGCGTTATCAAGGACCTTGTCGGCGGACTGCGCGTGTGGTCCCGCGATGTCGACCCTGAATTCCCCGTTTACTGATCACAACCTGGACGGGAATACAATACATGTGAACTCATAGTTAAGATGACACAAAAATGAAGTTAACCAGGTGTCTAATGATGTGATGGGGTTACGGCAAAAAGATACTACAACAATCAGAGCAACTACAAGACGGTTTCTCGGAGGGTAAAAAAAGGGCTTAATTAGATCATGTGGGTGTAAGGCGTCACTTCTCTGGAGAGAGAAAGTCACAAGGAGGGGCAGGGTGACAGATCGATGGGGACGTACTGTGACCTAGCTTGAGCCATTTGGGTATCTTGACATCCCCGCCCGTCGAGTCTTTTGCCTTGTTCGAAGAGCTAGACGCCGATGCGGCACGCGACGACGCTTCTCCTTGTTTCTGATCTCCATCGGAACCTTGCGACGCAGGGAGGTCGACGGCGTGTTCCAGCACCACGGACGCGAGCGGCGCAGGCAAGTCCGAACCTGGTGAGAAGATCAAACAAATCAGTCCGGACCGATTCGGAGAAGGGGGGGGAGGGGGAAGCGAAGAAGGATGGATGAGGAGAGAGAAGAGAAGAGACGTACGGTTCAGAGTGTCATCGAGGAATCGGAGGAGGAGGACCGAGGAGGGCGCTAGCTCTAGCTCTGCTAGGGTGAGATCGCGTACGGCAGGATCTGATACTTTCAGGTCGCGCGGTGGAGGGTTGGACGCTGTGGAACGTGGAAACGTGTGTGTAAGCCACCCAGAAAAACAAAAAAAAGAAAAAGACAGGATGGACATGGACGGATGGGAAAACATTGGACGAAAGATACAAACACAAGACGAATTTAATAGGCCTGACGTCCTCGCGCAAACAGTCGCGCACGAACGCGTACACGGAGCGTATCTTGCTGCTCGACGAGAACGTATTTTCGAGCTGCGTGAGGTCCGGAAAGCGTACCCTGATCCTCGTCTATCGAGAAACCGACAGAATAAAAAATACCCATTTATGTTCGTGACATTCATATCATGTTCGGGGAGACGACGTACATCGGGCCAGCGATCGCGCTTGGCCTTTGCTTGCTCCTCGCGTTGAGCGCGCGTCAGAAGCGGCGCATTGTTCAGCGCGACTGCGCGCGCGTGGAGCTGTTGTTGCCGCGCCTTGAGATCGGCGATGGTCGGTGTGAAATAGTCATCTGGCAGATCGTCTGCACATCGTTCATCGAGAAAAAAAAAAAAGAGTCCGTCGTTTGGCCGTGTGCGATGAGGTGGAGGTTGCATATGCGGGCGTGTGATGTTAGTGTTTTTTTTTTTTTGCAAAGCTGGGGACTGGTTACGAACCTTGCGGCGCTGAGGTCGTTGGTGGCCTGTACACCTTGAACTGTTGTTGTGGCTCGTCGGAAGAAGGCGGCGTGGTCGCTGATGCGGCT
>Ga0307510_10007784_pt1 | contig 12779 bp, 5 predicted proteins | sample 12_EM_MG_FD_207224 | JGI IMG/M metagenome (GOLD analysis project Ga0307510, IMG submission 207224) | Populus trichocarpa ectomycorrhiza microbial communities from riparian zone in the Pacific Northwest, United States - 12_EM | ecosystem: Host-associated > Plants > Roots > Unclassified | place... | reverse complement strand
TGTATCTTTTTAGGTGATTCTCTTATTTCTTGGAAGAGCAAGAAACAATCTATTGTTTCTCAATCATCCACCGAAGCAGAATATCGTGCCATGACATCTACTACCAAAGAGATTGTTTGGTTACGTTAGTTACTTGCTGATATGGGAATTTCCTTTTCTCATCCTACTCCTTTGTATTGTGACAACCAGAGTTCTATTCAGATTGCTCATAACTCGGTTTTTCATGAGCGCACTAAGCACATTGAGATCGATTGTCATCTTACCCGTCATCATCTCAAACATGACACCATTGCTTTGCCTTTTGTTCCTTCTTCCTTGCAGATTGCAGATTTCTTTACCAAGGCGCATTCCATCTCTCGTTTTCGTTTTCTGGTTGGCAAACTCTCGATGCTTGTAGCTGCCGCATCGTGAGTTTGAGGGGAGATGTTAAAATAATATTTATGTAGTCTTATTTATTAAGGGTAAAATAGTACTTTCAGTTTGACCTATATATACTTTATTTGTATTTAGGTTAACTCAATGCATTCATAATAAACAGATTATTCAGAATCGTAGCCTCCTTTTTGTATTTGATCTCAATTATTTTAACACTCAATGCTTATTCAAACCCATTTCCTTCTCCTTTGCGTAGTCAAATAATGATTTGTCTATTTAAATTTTAAGATCATAAAACCTATAGGTGGATGTATTTCAACCACACCTCTTAACTGTTATAAGTTGTTATATCTATCTTTATGTTGTTTTTTATGAGACTTGGTTTTTAAAAGGAAAAAAAAAATAAAAGAGGCGTGCGTTTTTAAATATTATTTCCAAAGTTAATTTTAAGAGGAGTTGATTTATAAATATTTTTGCATATTTTTTTATCAATTAAATTCCATTTAAAATCTAAATTAGTACGTACCCTCAAAGGGTTCTAAATATAAAAATTGATTTAATTTTATAAATTCAATTCAATTCACAGGACTTTAATTAAACTATAAAATTGTCAAACAATTGTTTCAATTAGGATGTCTTTACAAATGCTTATAGTGATTACCTAAAAAGTAATAGTTATCAAGAAAAAAAAGAGCTTAGAACATGTATTGGGTTCATTAAACTAAATTAATTTAATGTAATATGATTTTAGTTCATGGTATGTAGTTGCTATAGCGCGCAATATCTTATTCTTATTCTTTAATCCTAACATAATAAAACAGAATTAACAGTTAAAGTACATTCTAGTCCATAAAATTGTCACACTTTTTATTTATTTGATCCCTATAGTTTCAGTTAAAGTTTATTTTGGTGCTTTACATCTTCATATTTTTCATTTTGCTCCTTAAATTTTAATTATTTGGTGCATGTACTTTTGGTAAAATTTTATTTTAGTCCCTTAATTTTTAATATTGGTCCTTAAAGCTTTGGGTAGTAGTGTTCTTTTGATCAATCACATTATAATAATAATAAAAAAAAAAAAAAGCCATGATCTTGGCTTCATTGGGTTGTTTTCAATAGAAGAGTTTAATATAAGTGATTTTGATCTTTAACAATGTTAGACAAAATAAATCAAAATCTAGAAAGTTTTTTTTTTTATCTGGATTGATTTTGAATTTTAGACTGATTAAAAAGTGTTTTGGGTTTGAAATAGAATTATTGAGATTTCTAAGATGGTTTTTTCCCCTAATTTTAGGTAAAATCATGTTGAAAATAGGATTTTAGGGGTCCCACAACTTAAACCTTGATTTTCTAATTATCATTGGGGACTGGAATTTGTTATAGTGGACGATGCATTGTTCACTCTATTTATAAAAAAAAACATTTGAGAAGACGACATGTGATCTACTCTTTTTTTTTTTTAATAATGTAATATGGGAATAGCCTTCAGGCCTAGGTGTGTTTTAGCTGATTTTAGTTTTTAAAATGGGCGGGCAACATGTCACCCGCCTAATTTTTTTAAGAAAAAAAAACAAATAAAAAGTTGTCTAATGCCAAGAATCCGTTCACTAAAAAAGTGACTGAAAAATCAGGGGTGTTTTTCTAACCTTAAAATCCATTATTCAATTTAAAGCCTTAATTAAAAAACCAATTTATCAACTCGAAAAATACCGAAAAGGTCCAAAATCACATAATCAACCTTGATATACTTTTTAGAGCAATATGAAGGTTTAAAAAGACTTTATTAGGATTCTTTTCGTTAAATAGATCTCGTTGACATTGAAATCAACCTTTTTTGCTATCGAAATATGATCAACCAACAACTTTTTCTCTATTTTATCATTTAACGTGTGACTTTTTCTCTTCTCTCTCAAATCTAGCAATTGAAATATGAATAAAATAAAGTCTTGGAATAATTTTCAAACTAAAAGGACAAAAATAAATGGACAAAATCTTAAGGCTAAATTTCCAAAAAGAAGACCTGCTATTTTTCTAAACTTTTAATTTTGGTCCTCTCATCTTTCATTTTTTCTAAACAATAAAATTGATTTATTTTACAAAAATTGAGAACAAACCCCATGTTGGAATGTTTTTTGAGACTGTGATAAACTGTCAGAAAGCAATATCAAATAAATTACCAAGTTAAATAATCAATCAATAGAATATAGAATGATGAAATTAAAAAGAAAATATAGGAGAATTAAAAAAAAAAACAAAGAACCATATGAGAATTTATTTTTTTTCTAAAATAAAGAGCTAGTATTTCACATTACTTTTAGTTTTGGTCCTCTTATTTTTATTTTTTCACAAACAACAAAAAAAATTTTTTCTTTTGCAAAATAAAGAGCCAATATAATGCTAAGATGTTTTTTTAAGATCGCGATAACAAAAAAATAAACCATCTAGCCCAATCATCAATTAATAAAACATGAAATTAAAAAAAAAATACAATGATCATGGTAAAAAAAAAATGAAGAACAAAAAAATAATTAAAAACAATGTTGCAATCCACAACACACTAAGAGGAGAGGTATGATATTTCCCTAGTCCTTGGTCATATATTTTTTAAAAAAATAAAAATGGGGAATAGATTAACTAACTAACTAACTATGTGTGTGTGTGTGGATTATAGGTGGATCTTGCAAATAATTTACACTACCATAGGTCCATAGGTGTATTTCTAGTAAATAAACTAACTATATTACCAAGGACCATAGGTGTATTTCTTTTTAATAAAAAAGGGTGTATAGATAAACTAACTATATACACTCAATATGAAATATTGTATTTTTTACATTTCTACACATATTTGATGTCACTTCCAATAAATTTATGTCAATTTTAAAACTTAAGATACTGATGTAAATATGCCACTTGTCATAACCCAATTTTTGACCTATTTTAATTATTATTATTATTTCATTTACTGAAAAAATTGATGATGGAAAGAAATAATAATAATGATAGAAAAATAAGTAAAATGAAATAAATGAAGAATGAATTAAAATTTGGGTTAAGGGCAACATGATTGGAAATTTTGGGGTTTAATTAAACTTTGGAATTAATCTAATTAATCCAATCAAGGGTTTAATTGGAGAATTAATAAAGTTTTGAGACTTAATTAAGCTTGGAATTAATTTAATTAATCCAATTAAGGGTTTAATTGGAGAATTAATAAAGTTTTGAGACTTAATTAAGCTTGGAATTAATTTAATTAATCCAATTAAGGGTTTAATTGGAGAATTGATAAGTTTTGAGACTTAATTGAGCTTGGAATTAATTAATTAATCCAATCAAGGGTTTTAATTGGAGAATTATCAAAGTTTTGGACTTAATTGGCTTGGAACTAATTTAATTAATTTAATCAAGGGCTTAATTGAAGAAATATCAAAGTTTGGGGTTTAATTGGGGTCCAAATTGCAAAGATTAAAATCCAAGGACCCACTTGAAAATAGCGCAGAAATGTAAGGATCTAATTACATTTTAACCAGGGGTCTGATTGCAAAAGCACAAAACTTCAAGGACCAAAACACAAATGGCCATTAACAATCAAACGGCGTCGTTTCAAAGAGAACCCATCATCTTCATCCGTTCACCAAACCAGAAAAACGGATGTCCAACGATGCATCGCCATTACACCTGCAATTATCACAATTGATGGCTTGAAGAAACGGTTTTGTTCTCTAGCTATAAAAGCCAGAGATAGTCCATGCACATGGGGGGGACGAATTGGACTGAAACGGGGGACGAATTGGACTGAAACGAAGGAGGAACCCAGCAAGAAAACAGAGAGAGTGAGCGACCGGAAACAAAAAAAACAGAGGACGAACAGAGGGGGGAAGAACAGGGAGAAAACTGAGGGGAAGAACAGGGGGAAACTGAGAGGCAGAACAGAGGGGAATTGGACCCGAAAACCAGAGGCAAAAAAAGAGCAAACCGGGGAAGAAAACAGAAGCAGGAAGAGAGAAACGCAAGCAAAAACAAGGAAGAAAAACCCAGAAAGACGGAGGAAAACCAGAGCAAAAACAGGGGCAGAACCAGAGTAAAGAACCCGAGAAAGCTTGGGTCCAACCAACCCAAAAGCTTTCTTTCCGAACACAAAGGCAAAGAGACAGAGCAAAGAAGGAAAGAAAGACGGAGGGGCAACCATTTCGCACCTGCAGAAAAAGAACAACCCAAAGGACAGTGAAGCTACCCCGGGAAACAAAATAAAACAGCCACCGCGCCATCGTCTTCGGCGCCGTCCCCCGCTGCACAGGTAAGTTTCCATTCTCTGCATTCAACAAAACTTGCAAATGCAGTGTGAAGGTAATTTAATTACCTTCACACTATTCATGCACGCGTGAATTAACTTCACGCGTGCTTCTTCTTCTTTTGCCCAGCCGGGCTACTGGTTTGGGCCAGTGGCCAGGCCGGGCTGGCTGGGTCCAGCCCAGCCCCCACATGGGCTGAGCTGGGCCCAGCCCCCCAAAAAAAATAAAAAAATAAAAAAATAAAAAATAAAAAAAATAGAAAGTATAGAAATAAAAATTTTGCATGTCTTAGAAAAAAATATTTTTTTTCAATTTATTCACTGATATCAGGATCAGGAATAGAAAAAAATATATACTGATTTTTTTTTTATAGCTACGAATTTTTACCAACGCCAGAGTTGGAATTATTCGTGGTGAAATTTTTACCAACGCCAGAGTTGGAATTACTCGCGATCGAATATTCACTGGCGCCAGAGTCAGGAATATCATAAACAAATCATCATAGCATAAGCGGATAAATGTTTAGCAATTTAAGACAAAACCAGCAATGCAGTCTGCCTCAGGCAGAATGTTTAAGGGGTGATAATATCTTCCCTTTTACGTAACCAGTCCCGTACCATAGAATCTCTGTTGACCAGTTAGGGTTCCTAGTGATCATAATACTAGGTGGCGACTCCTTAAACAAGACATTTTCCCTAAAAGAACAAGATGCCAGAAATCTGTTCTTTTTCCACGATCTGTGATTTTTTTTAAGGTCGCCGCAATGTCGGGTGCGACACCACTAATCCAAAAAGCCGATAATGGAAGATTAACGATGGGAAACATACAAGGGTAGAAATAAAATTGAAGTAAAAGAGATAGATCCAAAGTAATTGAAGAGTAGTCTAATGCCGAGAATCTGCTCACTAGAGTTGGCTGAAAACTCAGGGGGTGTTTTCTTACTTTAAAATCTATTATTCAATCCAATTTTACTTAAAAATATTTAATAAATACTCTTAGAATCTCAAAAATTCAATCTATCAACTTAAAAATACTAAAAAGGTCCAAAAACACATAATCAACATTGATCTACTTTTTAAAACATTATGAAAGTTTTAAAAAACTTTAATGAGACTCCTCTTGTTTCAATAGAACTTGTAGATATTGAGATCGATATTTTTTAATATGGAAATATGACCAACTGATAATTTTTTTTTCATTTCATAACGTGACTTTTTTATTTTTCTTTCAAATTTAAAAATTAAAATGTGAATAAAATAAAATTTTAGACTAAATCATATAATTTTCAAACTAAATAAACCCAAAGAAAATTGGACTAGATCTTAATGCTAAATTTTTAAAAAGAGCTGCTTTTTTACTAAACTTACAATTTCTGTCCTCCCATCTTAAGGCTAAAATCTTAGCGTCCAATTGAATGAAATTCTCTTTACACCGAATGAGTTTTTTTTTTTTTTTTTTACTTGCAATCTCATTCAATTATCTATAATGTTCGTATTAGATAATGTAGAAAGCTATATCAAATCCAATCACGGTTTCAGAACTAAATACTATTAGATCAACGATTAGGATATTTTTTGTATTTTTTGAATTGTTTTTTTTTTAAATCAATATCTTACTTGCTGGAATAAAAACGCAAAAAAAGAGAATAGTATTACGTATTCACTTCTCCTCCTCTATTCTCTCTTTTTTTTTTTTCCTTCCCTCTTTTTTTCAAATTTTCATTAATTTTCATTGGGTTTTATAAGCAATAATGAGGGGACACTGAAATTTATAACCAAGAGATACGGCTCTGTCCGAAGAAAAAATTTCACTACCCCAACAGCACCAACTACTCCAATAAAAACTTCTGCATTATTGAATAAACCTAATTTGAACTACTAAAAATCAATTTTAATAACAAAAATAATTAATTTCAAATATAGAAAAAATATTTTTCGAATGGTAACAACTTGGTAGACCGGCTTTTGACTGAAAATACTGATTTTAACCCAAAATAACCTGAAACTCATTTTTTATCCCGGTCGACATGGTTTGACTCATATTGACTCGTGGACTTGGTTTAATCCGAAAATGACGGTTTTGACCCAAAACGGCATGAAACTCATTTTTTACCCTGGTCAACATGGTATGGCCCGTATTGATCCGGTGGACTCAGTTTTGACCCAAAACGGCATCAAACTTATTTTTTCATCCCCACTGACATGGTTTGACTCATATTGACCGGTGGACTCGGTTTTCATCAAAAATGATATTTTTTACCCCGATCGACACAGTTTGACCCATATTGACCCAATGAGCGTTTTTTTTTTGGAAAAGGGCAGTTGACTCGAGAAAATATATTTTTGAATTTTAAACTTTTTCTTAATTTTTTTGGATTTTTATGAGCAAAAATAGATATAAAATAGCATTCAAGAAAATTTGAAGAATCCAAAATTGGGTTATTACAGTTGGATAAAACAAAAAAGCAAGCTGGAGATTCTTGCTTTCTTAAGCATGATCAAGTAAAATATATATAACAAGAAAATAGCACTAACAAGATTAAGAAAAAGTGAAAGGAAAACAAACTTGGTCCATTATATTGTCTTCAAGGATTTTGATTAGCACACAGAAGAAGGAACCAGTGCCAAGCTGGTCGACAACCAGGAGACCTCCTGTCCTGCTTTGAGAGAAAGAAAGAATTAAGTGAAGTTCAGAGCAAAAAAGAATCAGTAAAAGGAAGCAAAGTATTCCTTACGAGGCCATATATACCAATACAGAAACTAGAAGAACATTTTCCAAGATAAACACAAGGAAGTCGAGAACCACCATAAAGGGTAAGATCAAACTATTAGCCAAAAACTAGATTGGATCTAGTAAAAAACGAAAGTGATGTTTTTCAAAGAAGAAGAATAAAAAGACAAAAGCAAAAGCAAAGTGATCATTGTGCGTAAAGGTATGGTGTTATCTTAAGGGTTGGTTAATATGGTAAACTTGGAGTTAATCGAAGAAAATAAGATATTCTTTAATACGAAAGTATATTAATATTTTTGTTCATTTGGAGAATATTAAGTTATATTTTAGTTTTATTTCATGATAGAAATAACAAATATTCTTTGATCGAGAACATATTTGTTAAGAGAAACATATATAAAAATACAAATTTGTTTGTCCTCAAATCCCTCTAGAAAGTAGAGAGGCCTAATAGAAGTTGGCACGAGATACATGATAAAAATAATATTACTAGTTAATCAGGTTAAAGAAAGGTTTTTTCATTATTATATAAGAAAGTCGAATTCAAAAACATTTTAAAAGAAAAAAATATTAATATTAATTAAATTACAGTTTATTATTGGTGATGAAAAGTAAGTTAAGAGGAGCATCAAAATCCACAATTTCCCCGCCTCCCATATGATCAAGTTAAAGCTAGGTTATTTGAGCTGTTCAAAGAGGGTGTTTGTCTCGTATTGGATCAAATTAATTGCCATGTCTACTTTCTGCCCTTATGGATATTTTTAAAACCATCAGCGATCTTCTTCGGAAATGCCCACCAAAAATATTTCTCCATGGCAAGAAAACACCTAGAGGTAATGTTAAACGTTGTTTTGGTAAAAGAAAGATCATTTATTTTCTTGTTTCCCTTTAATTATAGTTTTATATAGAGAAAGTACTAGTTTTTATTTAATATGTTAAATAGAAAATTTGAATCACACACTAGATTAATGACACCAATAAATTGTTTGTAAAGGTCAATAAGATACTTTTAATTCTTTTCTTCTTCTTTTTTTGAGAATTTTAATTCACGCTTTACTATAGCTTGTAAGAACACAATGAGGAAGAAACTATGTCCTGATGAACTCTGATCTGATCAAGTCAAGAACTCCTGAACAATATCAGGGTAAAAAGAGTAACTTGCAAGAATTCTAGATGACATGTAATCTTGGAGAAAAGAAAAAAGAGAACATGGAGCTTACCTGGCCCAACAAGATCTTCAAACGATGATCTGACGAAACTCAGAAGGAATTAGAGAAGCAGTGATGAAGGGAGAAAAGAATGTGGCATGCACAGCTAAGAAAGGAATTTAGTGTAGCGTAGAAGAAAAGCATTTTGTTTGTGCCACCCAATGGTTTTTCTTAAAATCGCTTTAGTATATATTCCAAAAAAAAGTTATTTTTTAAATATAAAATTTAAAGTTCTTTAATATATATAGTCTATATTTATAAGAAAAAAATTATGTTTTTTTAATGTGGAATAAAAAAAAATTTATTTAAATACTTCAACTTAAAAGGATAATATAATATCTTTTCAATGTGAGATTATAAGGATTTGAAACCTTTTAAGATATATACTCTATATTCACAAGAAAAAAAATTATTTTTTCAATGTAGGATTTGAAACCCTTTAGTAAATACACTCTATGTTCACAAGAAAAAAAAATTATGTTTTTTTTAATGTGGAATAAAAAACTTTTTAATTTAAATACTCCAACTTAAAAAAATAAGATATAATTTTTTATTATCAATGGTTCATCCATGTAACCAACGACCTGATTCTTAGCTGAATCAACCCCCAGATTAAGTTTCATAACTATAGTTTTTCATCGTCAACAGTTTATAGAAAAAAAAAATTGAAAGTGTTGTTGTGTCTGGTGGCTTTTCGTGGCCTAGAAGGCTTCTCAAGTCTCGACAAAAAATATGAGTAATGGCTGCAATTCGGACAAAACATAAGATCGCAATCTCTATCTCATATATATTTGTTTGTGATATGTTTATGTTTTTTAAAAATATTTTAAAAAAAATAAATTTTTTTTATTTTAAATTATATTTTTTAATCTTTTCGAATCATTTTGATGAAATGATGTCAAAAATAATTTTTTTAAAATAAAAAAAATATTATTTTGATATATTTCTGAGTAAAAAATAATTTGAAAAACAACAGTACGTTACCAAACTTTAAAATACCCTTTTAGTTTTTTTTGTGGTTTTTCATGACAATTTAATTTTTTTTATATTACAATGTTATTCTTTTTTTTTTAATTTTTCAATCTCACAAAATATAGATAAAATGAGAAATGCATTTAAAAAGGGTAATTAATTGCAAACTGTTGAACAAAATATGACGAAGAACATAAACAAAAAAACAGAAAACAAAACAATTGATCCATTCAATTAAATCCTGTCATATCACTTGTACAAAATGCATTCATGATATCTATTTTCAGGCGCCTGCCATTTTCGAGGTGGCATTCTCCATTCTTTTGAGTGGCAATTTCAAATTCCGCCTGTCTTTTGTTAACATAACCATGGGCATAACATTTGATAACAACCAGAATTTTATGAGATGAAGCTCCCTCTGTCTCACCAACTTAAAATAAGTGTGTTTCTGAGCATATATTTGAAGATTGGAATGGGATTTAATACATTTGTAATGGTTAAGAAATAAGGGAAATATTCACGGATCGTTTAGCAGCCCTTTGATCAAATCAAGAACCTCAAAATTTGAAGAAAAATTCACTAGATCACACTATTTTTTGAGGAAGAAAATCTGAAAATATATATATGACGATAAATATTCCTTGACAAAAAAGAAAGAAGGAATAATGTGAGACCACGACTTTTTGAAGCGGAAAGAGTTTGATGCCACCATCCAAGAAAGTGGTAGGCGATGTCAGTCCTCCCTTCAAGAAGCCAAGGGAGGATTTAACAGGCAACACGTACCTTAGGTTAATCAAAGGAAGAGTAGATCAGTTTAGCCAACTGAGGATTTGGTTTTTTTGAAAGATGGAAGGCTGGACCTTAGGTCAGTCCTTTTAGTACACGGCATTCGTGAGATGCGGATTGGAACCAAAGAATCCCCGTCTGGGAAGAGCTCGACGCTTTCCCTCTGAAAAAAAGAAGAGAGCAAGGCTTTTTCCTTCAACACATAACCCCTCGGTCACTTCCTCCCTCGAAAGCTAACAACAGCGGATAAGAGAACTGCTTGTGAAAGAAGACTTGTTCGCAGCTAAAGAGACAGAGGACAAGATCAATAGTACATGACTTTTCTTGTTTCTCTTAGTTTTCCATGACTTTCTTGAATGGAACCACAAGTCTTCTGAAACCGGTGGCTTATTAAGAATTATTTGGCTAATTACCTAGTACTATAATGCTATTATTTAAGGCGATTGGACTTTTTCCAACTTTTTTTTTTTAAAAAAAAAAGGTTTTCAAATCATGGGCAATTAGCCAACTATTAATCATTTCACTACCAGAAAATCTATGAATAAAAACAAAATCACCGACAGAAAACTTCAGTCGATATTTTGGAGTGACATTTACCAACTGATTTCATTCCATCGCTACGTCTATCAGTAAATACCGACGGACTGGTTTCGTCTGTAAATACTAAGGGAATTACAATCGGAATAAAAGGAATTTAAAAAAAAAAGTATGATGACATGTATTTTTTAGGGACGCTTTTACCAACGGAATTACAATTGGATTCAAACAGGATAAGCCATATAGTGACATGTTACTTTTACCGACAGAATTATCGACGGATTGACAGACAGAAACATTCCATCAGTAAATCCATCATTAATAGTTAATATATGAACTGGCCATCGACCCACTCCTCCCCTCCCAAATCTGCAACAAACAGCCCCCCCACCCCTACATCACCCCTTATCCTTTCTCGACTTTTCCAATAACATAACAATTTTATTGTGGATTTTTCATTTTAAGTAAATCTACTATTTTTTAATTTGAAAACAATTTTAAAATGTTACTTTTTTTATTGCATATTTTTTGTAGTATATGTATTTTAATTGGGTGTTTACTTGTTTTATTAATTACGCAACATCTATTCCAAGAAATAATAGTGGAAGTGGTATTAGGAGTCCATGCAGGAGGTGTTAAAATAAAAATTTTCTTCATCCAGATGTTGTAACGATGCATCTTTTACATAAAGGGTTCATGAAGGAATACTTGTCTTGGTATGCACACGGAGAACCATTTGTTCCTCACGAGACCATGGTAGAAAGGATGGCTTTGTCAACTTTTAGTGCTAACAACGTGCATGGAGTTGAAACTAACAACAGTAATCCTTATAGAATTATGGTTATGGATGCGATAAGAATAAATCAGGGTCATGTTGGTCAATGTCAAATCGTAGATGAAGAACCTAATACAGACGCGGCCATGTTTTTCAATCTTTCAAAAGATTATGATGAATCATTATGGGATGGCTGCACAAATCACAGTAAATTATTGGTCATCGCACATGTGTTTACCACTAAGTCAAATTATGAGTTAAGTGAAGTCGGTTATGACAGAATTGTCGAATGGGTGAGAAGCATTTTACCTAAAGGGAACAAGCTGAAAGAGAACTTTTATACTGCTCCATGATGAAACCCCTCAGTCTAGGATACCAGAAAATTGACATGTGTCCAAACTTCTGCAGGTTGTACTACCTTGAAAATGCCGAGCTGACTGAGTGCTAGACATGTGAGCATTCCCGTTATAAACTCAGAATTGGCTGGAGAAAGACTCTTGTAGCACATAAAAAACTTAGAGACTTCTCAATCACACCTAGACTACGGAGGTTATTCATGTCACCAAAGACTGCTGAGCACATGACATGACACCAATCACATGATGTGGTTGATGGAGTGATGGTGCACCCTTTCGATGGTGAAGTATGGAAACACTTTAACAATGTGCATCCTCACTTTTCAGCTAAATTAAAGAACATTCATCATGGGCTATGTACAAATAAATTCAATCCATTCGAGTAATTGGTTGCTCATTTGCCAACGGATCATATATACAGAAAGAACATAAAGGATTTTTTTATTGGCAGAATTAAAAAATATGTCATACCCCCGCATCTTTTTGGTAAAGAATTGTATGATGTAGTGTCAGAATACGGTGGCATTGTATTTAGTTTCCAATCCGGTAAACAGAAATTTTATAGTTTTGGTTTGACCCACAACTGGGTAAAGCGAAGTATTTTCTAGAAGCTTCCTTATTGGAAGACCAATCTCCTCCGCCACAACCTTGACAACATGCACATAGAAAAGAACATGTTTGAAAACATTTTCAACACGGTTATGAACGTGAAAGGGAAGACAAAAGATAACATCAAGGCTAGAATAGA
>Ga0307510_10007783_pt1 | contig 12780 bp, 10 predicted proteins | sample 12_EM_MG_FD_207224 | JGI IMG/M metagenome (GOLD analysis project Ga0307510, IMG submission 207224) | Populus trichocarpa ectomycorrhiza microbial communities from riparian zone in the Pacific Northwest, United States - 12_EM | ecosystem: Host-associated > Plants > Roots > Unclassified | place... | reverse complement strand
GAGCGCGCCGAACAGCGGCACGATCTCGACGCTCGCATCATGAACCCGTTCAGAGAGAAAATTCTGCGTGCGGCGGATTTCGGCAGCGCCGGGCAGGAAGGCCAGCACCGAGCCAGGATCAGCGCGCAGCGCGACAGCGATCGCATCCGCCATCTGCCGCTCGATGGGTGCATCCGCCTTACGGCCGAGATAGCGCGTCTCGACCGGAAAGGCGCGGCCTTCGCTGGCAACCACCGGCGCGTCGCCGAGCAGTTTGCCGACCCGCGCGCCGTCGAGCGTCGCCGACATCACCAGGATGCGCAGATCCTCGCGCAAGCCGGTCTGCGCATCGCGCGCCAGCGCCAAGCCCAAATCGGCATCGAGCGAACGTTCGTGAAATTCGTCGAACAGCACGGCGGCAACGCCTGACAGTTCGGGATCGTCGAGAATCTGCCGCGAGAAAATGCCTTCGGTGACGACCTCGATCCGCGTCGCGCGCGATATCTTTGAGCCGAAGCGGACGCGATAGCCGACGGTCTCGCCTGCCCGCTCGCCGAGCGTCCGCGCCATCCGTTCGGCGCTGGCGCGGGCTGCGATCCGCCGAGGCTCCAGCATGATGATCTTTTTGCCGTTCAGCCAGGGCGCATCGAGCAGCGCCAGCGGCACCCGCGTGGTCTTGCCGGCGCCGGGAGGCGCCACCAGCACGGCAGCATTGTTTGCCGCGAGCGTGTCCGCGAGCTGGTCCAGCACAGCGTCGATCGGCAGGGGTGTGTCGAAAGTAAGAGGCAATATCTCTCATCCGTCATCACCCGCGAAGGCGGGTGATCCAGTAAACGCAGACGTTTCTGATTACTAAGACCGCGCGTACTGGATACCCCGCCTGCGCGGGGTATGACAACAATAGTTACTTCTGCAGCTCGGACGTCCGTCCAATGCTCTCATACGTGAAGCCATGGGCCGCCATGTCTTCGGCGCGATAGATGTTGCGCAAATCCACCACGACCGGCTGCGCCATCTCGCTCTTGATTCGCTCCAGATCCAGCGCCCGGTACTGCACCCACTCGGTGACGATCACCATGGCGTCCGCCCCCTTCACGCACTCATAGGGGTCGTCGCAATATTCGATGTCGGGCAATTCCTTGCGCGCCTGCTCCATGCCGACCGGATCGTGCGCGCGCACTTTCGCGCCCATGTCGAGCAGGCCCGTCACCAGCGGAATTGACGGCGCCTCGCGCATGTCGTCGGTATCCGGCTTGAAGGTGAGGCCGAGCACGGCGACGGTCTTGCCGCGCAGGCTGCCGCCCGCCGCATTGGAAACTTTTCGCGCCATCGCGCGCTTGCGGTTGTCGTTGACGCCGAGCACGGCCTCCACGATCCGCAACTGCACGTCATAGTCCTGCGCGACCTTGACCAGCGCGCGGATGTCCTTGGGAAAACAGGAACCGCCAAAACCCGGACCAGCGTGCAGGAACTTCGTGCCGATGCGATTGTCGAGACCGATGCCGCGCGCGACTTCCTGGACGTCGGCGCCGACCTTTTCGGCAAGATCCGCCATCTCGTTGATGAAGGTGATCTTGGTGGCGAGGAATGCGTTCGCGGCGTATTTGATCAACTCCGCCGTGCGCCGCGCCGTGAACATCAGCGGCGCCTGGTTGAGCGACAGCGGCCGGTAGACGTCGCCGAGCACCTTGCGCCCGCGCTCGTCCGAAGTGCCGACCACGACACGGTCAGGGAATTTGAAGTCGCGGATCGCGGCGCCCTCGCGCAGGAACTCCGGATTGGAGGCGACCACCACATCGGCCGATGGATTGGCTTCGCGGATCAGCCGCTCGACCTCGTCGCCGGTCCCGACCGGCACCGTCGATTTGGTGATGACCACCGTGAAGCCTGACAGCGCAGCTGCGATCTCGCGCGCGGCAGCGTACACGTAACTCAGGTCGGCATGGCCGTCGCCGCGTCGCGACGGCGTGCCGACCGCGATGAACACGGCGTCAGCTTCCGCGACCGGCGCGGTCAGGTCGGTCGTGAAGTCCAGCCGCTTGGCCTTGACGTTGGACGCGACCAGCGCGTCGAGCCCGGGTTCGAAGATCGGGATTTCGCCGCGGCGCAGGGCGTCGATCTTGCCGGCGTCCTTGTCCACGCAGGTGACCTGGTGGCCGAAATCCGCAAAGCAGGCGCCGGATACCAGCCCCACATAGCCCGTGCCAATCATGGCGATTCGCATGAAAACAGTCCGTATCTAGCTATCTGGTCAGGACCAGATAGCTAGCCTTTCGTTTTGACGCGTTTTCTTCACGCGAACCGGCATCCACTTCGCTCGAAAACGCTATCTTGATGGTTAACGCCAATCCCGATTTTGCGGGCGTCTTAGAGCATTTTTCAGCAAAGGGGAAACTGGAAAAAGCGAAGTAACCCGGCATGTCGTTTGTATGGATAAAGGAGAAAGCAACGGATCGGGCCGAAGATGCGGCCGCGTCGCGCCGAAAAGGGACACCGATGACTTTAAACGGTACAGCCGCCGGACCTGAGCGTTCCACCCGCATCGACTGGGTGGACTACGCCAAGGGCATCTGCATCGTCATGGTGGTGATGATGCATTCGGTGCTCGGCGTGGAAAAGGCGGCCGGCGACACCGGCTTCATGCATGCGTTCGTCGTGTTCGCACAGCCGTTCCGGATGCCGGATTTCTTTCTGATTTCGGGCCTGTTTCTCTCGGTCGTGATCGACCGCGACTGGCGCACCTATCTCGACCGCAAAGTCGTTCACTTCGCTTACTTTTACGTGCTGTGGATGACGATCCAGTTCGGCTTCAAGGCATCTGGCTTCGCCGCCGAAAGCGGCTGGAACCATGTCGGTTTGCTGTATCTGGAATCCTTCATCGAGCCGTTCGGCACGCTTTGGTTCATTTATCTGCTGCCGATGTTCTTCGTCGTCACAAAACTGTCACGCGGCATCCCCGCCATGGCGGTCTGGCTCCTCGCCGCGGCGCTGGAGACGGCGCATGTCGCAACCGGCTGGACTGTCATCGACGAGTTCTGCGCGCGCTTCGTCTATTTCTATTCCGGCTATCTGTTCGCTTCCTACGTGTTCGCGCTGTCGGATCGCTCTCGGGCAAGACCTGCGCTGGCGTTGATTGGATTGGCGCTGTGGGCGCTCGTCAATGGCGGCCTCGTGATGTCGGGCGTCAGCCATTGGCCGCTGATCTCGCTGGCGCTCGGCTTCGCGGGCGCGGGCGCCATCATCGTGATGGGCACGCTGCTGGCGCGGATGCAGTGGCTCAATTTCCTGCGCTATTGCGGCGAGCATTCCATCGTCATCTATCTCGCCTTCTTCCTGCCGATGGCGGTTACGCGCACGCTCCTGCTGAAGACCGGCGTGATCACCGATATCGGGACGATTTCCCTGATCGTGACCGTCGCGGGCGTCGCAGGTGCAGTCGTGATCTGGCGGCTGGCGCTGGCGCTGCGCGCGGACTTCCTGTTCGAGCGCCCCGGCGCCTTCTGGATCGCACCGAAAAAGGCTGCCCCGGCGTTGCAGCCGGCGGAGTAAAGCTCGCTACGTCCAAGCTGTCATCGCCCGGCTTGACCGGGCGACCCAGTACGCCGGGCTCCCTCAGTTGAACACGACCGCCTCGGCGTACTGGATCACCCGCCTTCGCGGGTGACGACGGCATGTATTCGGTTCAAAAACCACCTCCCAAGGCTGTCATTCCGCGCAAAAATCCCTAAATTTCGGCCATGCCGAAATCAGCCCCCAAAGCCGCCGCAAAACCCGTTCCCGCCAAAACCCCTGCCAAGCCGCCAGCCAAACAATCAGGCAAGGGCGACCACGTGTTCCTGGTCGACGGTTCCTCCTACATTTTCCGCGCCTATCACGCGCTGCCGCCGCTGAACCGCAAATCCGACGGGCTGCAGGTCAATGCGGTGCTCGGTTTCTGCAACATGCTGTGGAAGCTGCTGCGCGACATGCCCGAGGATGACCGGCCGACGCATCTGGCAATCATCTTCGACAAATCCGAGATCACGTTCCGCAACAAGCTCTATCCCGACTACAAGGCGCACCGGCCGCCGGCGCCGGATGACCTGATCCCGCAATTCGCGCTGATCCGCGAGGCGGTGCGCGCGTTCGACCTGCCCTGCCTGGAACAGGGCGGTTTCGAGGCCGACGATCTGATCGCGACCTATGCGCGGCTGGCCGGCGAGCGCGGCGCGACCACCACCATCGTTTCCTCCGACAAGGATCTGATGCAACTCGTGACCGACAAGGTCACGATGTACGACACCATGAAGGATCGCCGTATCGGCATTCCCGAAGTGATCGAGAAATTCGGCGTGCCGCCGGAGAAGGTGGTCGAGGTGCAGGCGCTGGCCGGCGATTCCACCGACAATGTGCCCGGCGTGCCCGGCATCGGCGTCAAGACCGCGGCACAATTGATCGTCGAATATGGCGATCTCGAACAGTTGCTGTTCCGCGCCGGCGAGATCAAGCAGCCGAAACGGCGCGAGGCCCTGATCGAGAACGCCGAGAAGGCACGGATCTCGCGGCAATTGGTGCTGCTCGACGACAAGGTCGACCTCGACGTGCCGCTCGATGACCTCTCCGTGCACGAGCCCGATGCACGCAAGCTGATCGCTTTCCTCAAGGCGATGGAATTCTCCACCCTCACCCGCCGCGTCGCCGAATATTCGCAAGTAGACCCGTCCGACGTGGAGGCCGATGCAAGCAACAAGAGCGCGGCGAGCGGCGCGTCAGGCGCACCTGCCGGTGCAAAGGCGGCCGGAGGCACCACCGGCGACCTCTTTGCGAGCCCACCCGCCGCCAAATCGGGAGCTGACAAGCAGGACAAGGCCGCGAGCCCAAAGGGCACGCCGATTTCGCTCGCCGCCGCCCGCGCGGAGGCGGCGCGAAAACTACCGGTCGACCGCAGCAAGTATCAGACCATCCGCAACCCCAGTGAACTCAAGGCCTGGATCGCGCGCGCCTACGACGCCGGCCGCTTCGCGATCGACGCCAAGGCGAGCTCCGACGATCCGATGCAGGCGGACATCTGCGGCATTGCGCTGGCGCTGGCGCCGAACGACGCCTGTTACGTGCCGCTCGCCCACCGGCAGTCCGGCGACGGCGCGGGCCTGTTCGACGCCGGACTCGCGCCTGACCAGATCAAGGCCGACGACGCGCTCACCGCGCTGAAGCCGCTGCTGGAATCGTCAGGCATTCTCAAGATCGGCTTCAACATCAAGTTCAACGCCGTGATGCTGGCGCAGCACGGCATCACCCTGCGCAATACCGACGACGCGCAGTTGATGTCATATGCGCTCGACGCCGGGCGCAATTCGCATGCGATGGATTCGCTGGCCGAACTTTGGTTTGGTCATGCCGTGATTGGCGAAAGCGAGCTGATCGGCAGCGGCAAGAACAAGCTGACCTTCGACCAGGTCGCGATCGACAAGGCGACCGCCCATTCGGCCGAAGGCGCCGACGTGATCCTGCGGCTGCACCGCGTGCTGAAGCCGCGCCTCGGCGCCGAGCACATGACGACGGTCTATGAAACCCTGGAGCGGCCGCTGGTCTCCGTGCTGGCGCGAATGGAACGGCGCGGCATCTCGATCGACCGTCAGGTGCTGTCGCGGCTGTCGGGCGAGTTCGCCCAGACGGCCGCCCGCGTCGAGGCCGAGCTTCAGGAGATCGCCGGCGAGCCGATCAATGTCGGCAGCCCCAAGCAGATCGGCGACATCATCTTCGGCAAGATGGGAATAACCGGCGGCACCAAGACCAAGACCGGCGCATGGTCGACCTCGGCGCAGATCCTCGACGAACTCGCCGAACAGGGTCACGAGTTTCCGAAGAAGATTTTGGAATGGCGGCAGGTGTCGAAGCTGAAATCGACCTATACCGACGCGCTGCCGGAATATGTCCATCCGCAGACCCACCGCGTGCACACCACCTACGCGCTGGCGGCGACCACCACGGGGCGGCTATCGTCGAATGAGCCGAACCTGCAGAACATCCCGGTGCGCACCGAAGACGGTCGAAAAATCCGCCGCGCCTTTATCGCGACACCCGGCCACAAGCTGGTGTCGGCGGATTACTCGCAGATCGAATTGCGGCTCTTGGCCGAGATCGCCGACATCCCCGTGCTGAAGCAGGCGTTCCGCGACGGGCTCGACATTCACGCCATGACGGCATCCGAAATGTTCGGCGTGCCGATCAAGGACATGCCGGGCGAAGTGCGCCGCCGCGCGAAGGCGATCAATTTCGGCATCATCTACGGCATCTCGGCGTTCGGCCTCGCCAACCAGCTCGGCATCGCCCGCGAGGAAGCCTCCGCCTACATCAAAAAATACTTTGAGCGCTTCCCGGGTATCCGCGCCTACATGGACGACACCAAGGAATCATGCCGCAGGAACGGCTATGTCACCACGCTGTTCGGCCGCAGGATGTACTACCCCGACATCAAGGCCTCCAATGCGTCGGTTCGCGCCTTCAACGAGCGGGCGTCGATCAATGCGCGCCTGCAGGGCACCGCCGCCGACATCATCCGCCGCGCCATGATCCGGATGGAGGATGCGCTGGCGGAGAAGAAGCTCTCAGCGCAGATGCTCTTGCAGGTGCACGACGAACTGATTTTTGAGGTGCCTGATAACGAAGTGGCGGCAACGCTGCCGGTCGTGCAGCATGTCATGCAGGACGCGCCGTTCCCGGCGGTGCTGCTCTCGCTGCCGCTGCAGGTGGACGCCCGGGCGGCGAACAATTGGGACGAGGCGCATTAGCGGGCGGTGTTTCCCTGCTCGTCATGCGCGGGCTTGACCCGCGCATCCATCGTCTGCGGCAGCAGACGGAAAAGATCTCTTGCGAAGAGGATGGATTGCCGGGTCAAGCCCGGCAATGACGAAGAATCTCAATCCAGCTTCGCTTCCATGCCGCGCTTGGTTGCTGGGCGGGCCATCAGCGCGTTGTACCAGCGCTCGACATTCGGAAAATCCTTCAGCTCCACCCTGTGGCGCGGGTGGCGCCAGGCCCAGCCGAGGATGGCGAAGTCCGCAACCGACAGGGCGTCGGCGACGAATTCGCGGTTTTCGAGCCGACGGTCCAGCACGCCGTAGAGCCGGCGCGTCTCGGCCATGTAGCGCTTCAGGCCATAGGCGCGGTCGGTTTCGTTCTCCAGCGCGATGAAATGGTGCACCTGGCCCGGCATCGGCCCAAAACCGCCCATCTGCCACATCAGCCATTCATAGACCGGGATCCGCTCCGCCAGCGGTTTCGGCAGGAACTTGCCGGTCTTCTCGCCGAGATAGAGCAGGATCGCACCGGATTCGAAAATGCTGACCGGTTTGCCGCCGGGGCCGTCGGGATCGACGATTGCGGGAATCTTGTTGTTCGGGCTGATCTTGAGGAAACCGGGCGCCATCTGCTCGCCCTTGCTGATATTCACCGGGATCACCTTGTAGGCCAGCCCCATTTCCTCCAGCGCGACCGAGATCTTGCGGCCGTTCGGCGTGTTCCAGGTGTGCAGTTCGATCGTCATTTTTACGGTTTCCCCCTCAAAGGCTCGGGTCTCCGTACCCCGGAACCTCCGGGCCTTACAACCCGCGCTTTCAACGGGGCGCCCCTGCGAAAGCAGGACGCATGCGCCGCTGTTGACGGCACGCGATCAGCGCTGGAATGTGCCCGGCAGCGCCGATAGATTGCGCCCGCCTCGAACCTTCGGAAACAACGCCTTGTCCAAATCCGCCTCCCGCGCCCGCCTCGCCGAGATCATCCGCAAGCGTTCGTTCGGGCGCGGCGAGATCACGCTGGCCTCGGGCCGCAAGAGCGACTTCTACTTCAACCTCAAGCCGACCATGCTCGACCCCGAAGGCGCGGCGCTGCTGGCGGAACTGACCTATGAGGCGCTGAAGGACGACAATCTCGATTTCGTCGGCGGGCTGGAGATGGGCGCAGTGCCGCTGGCGGGCGCGATCGCGCAGCTGTCCTGGCTCAAGGGGCACCCGATCGCCGCGTTCTTCGTGCGCAAGAAGCCGAAGGAGCACGGTGCCCGCCTCGCGGTGGAGGGCCTGGCCAAGGGCGAGACCCTGCAGGGCAAGCGCATCGTCATCGTCGAGGACGTCACCACGACCGGCGGCTCGGCGCTGAAGGCGGTCGAGGCCGTGCGCGAAGCCGGCGGCGAGATCGTGCTGGTGCTGACCATGGTCGACCGCGAGGAAGGCGCGACCGAAGCCTTTGCCGAGGTGGGGCTGGAGTTCCGCTCGCTCTACAAGGCCGGTGAATTTTTGAAGGCGTGAGTGCGGTCGTTCCACACTGCCGTCAAGCCCGGCCATGACGTGGCAAGAGCGCGACCGTTTCGCTCCACATTTCTTTCCACGCCTTCGACCTCCGAACACCACTCATTTACCATCGCCCGTTAAGGTTACCCGAACTGAAGCCTAAAGCGCTTCAGCGCGTTGGTTGCGTGGGGTGGAGTTGGCGTTGCGTACAGAGTTGGCTTTTTCGCGCGTGCGGCGCCGCACGACGTTTGTGGCCGCCGCGACCCTTGCGGGCTCGCTTGTGCTTGTACCCGGCAGCGTCTCCGCCGAAGGTCTGTTCGATTTCCTGTTCGGTGGCATCCAGAAGCAGCAGACGCGGCAAGCCCCCGCGCAGGCGAACTTCTTTGCCGACCCGTTCGGCATCAATCAAACTGCCCATCCAGCGCCGGCGCAGCGCGTCGCGGGCTCCGGCCCCGCCTTCTGTGTGCGAGGCTGCGACGGCAAGTATTTTCCGCTGACCATGCGCGGCAACGCCACGCCGGTTCAGACCTGCCAGGCGTTCTGCCCGGCGAGCGTCACCAAAGTCTTCTACGGCAGCAACATCGATAGCGCTGCCGCGGGCAATGGCGAGCGCTATGCCGACAGCGAAAACGCTTACGCCTATCGCAAGGCGCTGCGCGCCGACTGCACCTGCAACGGCCGAAGCCCGTCCGGGCTGGCGCCGGTCGATCTCACGCTCGACACCTCGCTGCGCTCCGGCGACGTCATCGCCACCACCGACGGCCTGGTGGCCTATACCGGCGTTCGCTTAGGCGCCGACCAGACGGCGGAATTCACCCCCGTCGCTTCCTATCCCGGCCTCACGGCCGATGTCCGCGCCCGGCTCGGCGAAATGAAGGTGGCGCCGGTCAGCGCCGAGATGGTCGCGGCCAATGCGCCGCTTCCCGAGACACGGCGCGATATCGAGCTGCCGACGGGTTCGATCCCGAAGGCGGCCGTGCCCAAGCCGGCGAAGCGGGCGGAAGTGCGATAAGGCTGAAGTCTCTATCGCAACAGCCCGCCGCCATAGCGCAAGCCATAAACCTTGCTTCCGGCGCGATGAATCTGCTCCTCGCCGTGAAACTCGGCGACGTCTCCCGATGAGGTGTTGACGTAACGGAAGCTTTCATTCTCGAACTGCGGCGGACCGCGAAACGGACGGTCATCGCGAACAGCAAGCAGCGCCTGACGCAGGAAGGCGTAGATCGAGAGAAATTCGTTGCGGTCGACGACGGTGGGAGCGACGCCGCCGGCATAGCTCATCGACCAGATAATACCCTCGCCGGCCTGCACCGTCTCGTGACCGACGAAGAACTTCATTCCGAAATAGATATCCCGGTAGCTCAGATCGCCGGCGCGATATCCAAGTTGCTTGGAGCCTGGCAGCAGCGGCGCCGAAACCGTCGCGTCGTCGTCAAGTCCGGCATAGGTCCGGCGCTTGGCGTCGACAAGGAATTCGGAAAGACGCGCACGCGATATCTGGCTCATGGCCCTAGCCCCAAGAACAGTATTGTAGCCAACGCGCTCACCGCCCGACGATGACGCCGATCACGTTTGGCGCCGACAGATATTTGTCCTCGATCGCCGCACGCGCTGCGGCGCGGTTTTCCGGCGTCAACAATCCGCGCTTCTCGGCCAGGATCATCCAGCAATAGCCCCACCAGTCGGTCAGCATGCCCTGGTCGTCGACGAGGTCGTAGCCCTGCTCAGCGGCGAAGATGCGCGCCTGCGCTTCATCGAGCGCGTCGAGAAAGGCATGGTCCTCGACCGAAAACAGCTCGTCGCTGAAATCGTCCGTGGTGTAACCCCACACCGACATGCAGACCGCGTTGAACTCGCGGTCGATGGCGTCGTCGTCGACGAGCTGGCGGCGCGAGGCCTGGTGCAGGCGCGACAGCGAGCGCGCGAAGTCGGCGATACGGGTGAGAGCGAACTGATCGAAGGCGATGGTGGACATGTAGTCCTCGCAAACTCGGATAGACCATAAATGTTGTGTCGGCGGTGTGCCGAATCACAATGATATATCAAACACTTGCTAAGTTGTTCTTAATTTGTTCTGGCGCCGCCGCAAAATCCACCCTATCAGGGGTTAGTTTTCCGGCGACTGCTGCCAGGAATCGAAAAACAATGAACGGGACACAAGCCACCCAGATCCGGTCGCTGTTACTGGAAGCGGCCGACGCGATTGATCGCGCCAATGCGATCGTCTCCGCGCTCGATAGCGACGACCGGGCCTTGCTGGCCATACCTCTCGACGAGATATCGTCCGCCTTGCATTTCGAGCTGCTGCAGAAGCTCTATCTCCGCTACCCCGGGCTTGCCGAGGAAGGCGCAGGCTGGGACGCCACCATGGCATGAGCTGTGATGCAAAAACGACAGCACCGATTGCGCGATCTCGATCTACTGCTGGGCGACCTTTGCAGGGAATGGGGTTTTTGTAGCCACCTGACAGCCAAAGAGCTGGTCCCTGCCGGAAAGGCTCTAACTGACACGGAATTCGCCCATGCAGTTCTACGAGCCGAGAAAATGAATCCGGACCATGAGCCGACTTGGACCCAGCGGATTTGCGAGAAATTCTCGGCCCGCTTCGGCCCTTCGTTCACTCTCATGGATTGACGTTTGCCTCGGCGGCCTGAGGACAGCGTCTCATGCGAACCGCCACCTCCCGGCCCTTCACATCGCCGACAACAGCTTGTCGCCGCAGGTGTTGGCGTAGAATTTTCCGCCGCACTGCCGCTTGAGCGCCGCACAGCGTGCGGCCGGTGAAGCGCCTTGCGCGACATTGAAGGAACAGCTCAGGCCGTCGGCGCTCTTGCCGGCGGCAGAGGCGGCGCTGGTCGCGCTGATGCAGACTACCAGCAATGCAGCGGCGGCGATCTCGATCGTCAATCTCATGGCAGGCCTCCGTTCTGGCGGCACGCATTTCGTTGGCGCACACTGGCGCCCGGTTACCAAACCCGGCGATCCCACAGGCTTTCGCAGCCCGATTATATCACCAAAAGCCGACCCCCGGTGCCGCGAAATCGGCCCGGTCCTTGCATAAAATCATACCAGCGCAGTGCACAACATAGTCAGGCGTTTCGATTGCCGGGCAAGGCGCGTATCTTGGTTATGAGTCTCAATCGCAGGGATCGACGTGTTGCAGGAACAAATCCCAGGAAATCATCCGGCCAACTATCCGGCGCTGGGCCAGCCGATCGACGAGCTGGCGCTGGCCGAGATCAAGGGTGCGATCCTCGCCAAGCTCAGGCTTGCGATCGGCAAGGACGCCGGCATGGCGACCAGGCGGGACTGGTACAAGGCCGCCGCGCTGGCGCTGCGCGACCGTATCGTGCACCGCTGGCTGACGGCCGAGAAGGAAAGCTACGATGCCGGCAGCAAGCGGGTCTATTACCTCTCGCTCGAATTCCTGATCGGCCGGCTGTTCACCGACGCGCTGAACAATATGGGCCTGCTGCCGGTGTTCGAGGCGGCGCTCGGTGATCTCGGCGTCGGCCTTTCCGACTTGCGCAAATGCGAGCCGGATGCGGCGCTCGGCAATGGCGGCCTCGGGCGGCTCGCGGCGTGCTTCATGGAGAGCATGGCGACGCTGGCGATTCCCGCCATCGGCTACGGCATCCGCTACGATTTCGGCCTGTTCCGCCAGATCATTTCGCAGGGCTGGCAGCACGAATATCCGGACGAATGGCTGAGTTTTGGCAACCCCTGGGAATTCCAGCGGGCCGAGGTGGTTTACCACATCCATTTCGGCGGCTTCGTCGACCACGTCGACGACCGCGGCCGCGACCGTGCGACGTGGCGTCCGGCGGAAACCGTGCAGGCCGTCGCCTACGACACGCCGATCGTCGGCTGGCGCGGCCAGCACGTCAACGCGCTGCGGCTGTGGTCGGCACGCTCGCCGGACCCGCTACGGCTCGACGTCTTCAACACCGGCGATTACCTCGGCGCCGTCGCCGAGGAGGCGCGCGCGGAATCGATCTGCAAATTCCTCTATCCGAACGACGAGAGCCCGGCGGGGCGCGAGCTGCGGCTGCGGCAGGAATACTTCTTCGTCTCGGCTTCGCTGCAGGACCTGATCAAGCGGCACCTCGCTTCCGACGGGCAGTTGCGCAACCTCCCCTCCAAGGTCGCGGTGCAGCTCAACGACACCCACCCAAGCCTCGCCGTCACCGAGCTGATGCGCATCCTGGTCGACCTGCACAATTTCCGCTGGGACGAAGCGTGGAAGCTTACGGTGGCGGTACTGTCCTACACCAATCACACGCTGCTGCCGGAAGCGCTGGAGACCTGGCCGGTCGAACTGTTCGAGCGGCTATTGCCGCGGCATCTCGAAATCATCTACCGCATCAATGCCGCGCATCTGGCGATGGCCGACGCGCGCTGCCCGGGCGACGTCGATTTCCGCGCCTCGGTGTCGCTGATCGACGAGAAATCCGGCCGCCGGGTGCGGATGGGACAGCTCGCCTTCGTCGGCTCGCATCGCATCAACGGCGTCTCGGCGATGCATTCCGACCTGATG
>Ga0307510_10007782_pt1 | contig 12780 bp, 11 predicted proteins | sample 12_EM_MG_FD_207224 | JGI IMG/M metagenome (GOLD analysis project Ga0307510, IMG submission 207224) | Populus trichocarpa ectomycorrhiza microbial communities from riparian zone in the Pacific Northwest, United States - 12_EM | ecosystem: Host-associated > Plants > Roots > Unclassified | place... | reverse complement strand
TCCACAATTCAGCTCCTTGCCTTCAAATTAGAACTGGCCTATCACGGGTCAAATGTACTCCATGCCAAGGCGGCGATGGCAACTCTCGGGAAGGCCTTCACCGCTGACCCACGAAGCCCCGGCGGTATTGCTGGCGGGTATTTATGTGTACAACTTGCGGTGTGTGCATTTGGGGTGGCCGATCTTTTGGCCCGCTCAGATTCATAAACAATTCCTTAAGAAAGTCTGGCTGGGCTAAAACTAAGTCATTAAAGCTAGTTGTCTCTCGTAGCAACTCCAACTTCCAAGCGGCATATTGCGCCAGAAATTTCAGAATTGGATCCGAGCTGGGAAGGTTGTCACAAGCGTAACCTATGACAATAGCAAGGCCAGCCACATCACTCCCGCTGTTTGGCTCAACCGTAACGTGGCTGATCTCAGAGTGGAATTTTGATTCTGCGAGCCTTTTTAAGGTGGGTATGTTGAATTTATCGGCAAATACGCAGAGCTGAAGGTGTTTGTGAAGGCTCTGCCATGGATCCTCCTTCTTTAGGTGGGTTTCCATTGTCTCGTCTTCGCGGGCGTAGTCTCGAGTGTATGCCCATTCGATGAAAAGGGTGAGCGTCTCTTCCCCCTCCTCTGGTAAATGTATTTTGCCCTCGATACCTTCTCTCATGTTGTTGTTGATGTGCTTGTTGAGCTCTGGAGATATGCTCGCGAGGAGATTTTTATGCATTTCCATTATTTTTCTATCCTGCCCGACATGCAGTATGACTGTTCCATCGGATAGAAAGCTGGTGAACGAATGTTAGTCATTGGACCCAAGAGGCGCGATTTTGGGAAGTAAGGAGTGTTAGTCTAACTCTTTGTACTTTGGCAGGTGCTTGGTTGTGGTTTTATTGCCAATACTAGCGGGGAAAAGAGACATGATGAGAAGATCGGACGGTATCGGAAAAACTTGTTAAACTGACTACCGCAGCTTGGCCCCTACCCTTCGTAATGAGAGATAAAACACCTAGAGAGGGAATAGTGCTTACCTAACACAGCAGGCGAAAGCAACTTGAGCGTGCTGGATCTCGTTATCTGGGATGAGAAATTTCCTTAGCTTGCTTATCCAAGGTAATTGTGGTCTAGCTTCCCCGCTGATACGATGGGAGATTCAACGAGTATCGGGTAATGGGATATTCGTTGGAAAACTGTGAGCTAGTTACAGTCGAGAGGGTGCAATATGAGAACTTGCAAAGAAGGGTGTAAGTTGACGATGGGGTGGAATCTCAATGTATATGCACATGGTGCCGGAAGCAGTGAGGGGAAGTGTGTAACCCACGCACTTACTTTTTTTTAATTGGCAGAAGGTAACCAACCACACTACCTTGGAGTTTAGAAGCACAGTGGATTGAGTACTCGAGTATTTGTATGCAAGCATTCTCTGACCAGGGTTACACATTCCCCCTACGGCTTCTGGAGCGATACTCGTAAGTTTCTGACGTTTGCGAACCCAACTGTTATTGCATATGTGCGAAAAATTGCCTGGAGCCTCAAGAGTTTGGTATACAATAGCAGTCGTGCTTGCAAACATCAGAAACTTACCAGTAGAAAGGTGAGTTCTGAGTACCTCATTCATTGTCTTAACCCAAATTCTGCCTTCCAATATTCTAGCGAGACTAGCCCCGCTTCCACTAGGCAATAATTAGGACAGGATAAACTATGGGCTTGCCCCATTCCATCCCTGAAAATTGGGCCTTTTTCGGCACGGAAGGCATAGGAATAGAGTTCACTGTTCCCAGTAGTAGAGTTTTATGTGGTGTGAAGCTTCGGGTTGGGAAAGTGGGGTTTTGGAGGTAATATGTTAGGGTGCGGCTTGTTGGTTTTCGTCATTGAAGTTCTGGGTGAGGAAACGAGTAAGAATGTATGAAGGCAAAGAATGTGATGAGAGCTGTCTCAGCTGGTATGTGGTAGCTAGAGAGTGTATGCTTTATGGGGTCAGCCACTACACCCGTGCCAATTATCAGGTGAAGGGGTGTTTCTATAGTAAAAATGCACAATGACTACCGTATCGCTTACGATCCGCTGCTCTATATAACTTTAGGATTAATAAATTTTGTGTTCTCGTCTAGGTCATGGGTAGTTATGGGAAAAAAGAAAGAATCAAATATATTTATCAAATCAAAGAGATAGAAAATAAGGACATATGTCCACAATTCAGATCTGCCGCTAAGCGGGAACGGTTCTAGTGTACTCGAGGCGCAAATGGTATATGACAGCCGGGGGTAAGCTCCCGCGCCCTGGGCTCTGACTGGTTTGTGGCACATCGTCTATATGCGTGCTGATCATGTATTAGGAACTTTTAGATATGTTAGGCTTAGCAGTTAACCCGTTTAGATGCTTAACGAGTTCCTTCAAGAAGGTGGGCTGCGTCAACATTAACTGATTAAATTCAGTTGCCCCCCGCAGCAATCCGAGCTTCCAAGAAGCGTATTGTGCCAAATATTTCAGAATTGGATGCGAGCTGGGAAGGTTATCATATGCATAACCTATCACCATAATAAGGCCAGTTGCATCGCTTTTCCTACTTGGCTCAATGCGGTTGATTTTGGTGTGAAATTTCGATTCTGCGAGCTCCCTTAATATCGGCATGTTGAATTTATCGGCGAATGCGCAAAGCTGAAGGTGTTTGTGAAGGCTCGGCCATGGATCCTCTGGCTTCGGGGGGCTTTTCAGTGTGACATTCTTGTGGCCATAGTCTCCAGTGTATGCCCATTCAATGAAGAGAGTGAGTGCCTCTTCCCCTTCCTCAGGGATATGTATTTTGCCCTCGATACCCTCTCTCATGTCGTTGTTGACGTGCTTGTTGAGCTCTGGGGATATGCTCGCGAGGAGTTTTCTATGAATCTCCATTTTTTTGCCATCTAGCCCGAGGTACAGTGAGACGGTTCCGTCGCACAGAAAGCTGGAAAATAGGTGTTAATCACCGGTGGAATTTGAGAAAGGACGTGTTAATCTTACTCTTTGTACACTGGAAAGTGTTTAGTTGTAGGGCTAGCGGCAGTGGGTTCACTGGAAGGTGGGAGATGTGCACTGGGGGGTTGGATATGGAGCCGGCGACATTGAGGAGAGCTTATTGTGCTCTGATAACACTCGTTCCCGCAGTTCTCATAACACTCATAAGACATGGAGAGTAGATCCGAGTCTGAAGGTGCGTATCGAAAAACTTGGTAAACTACTGCGGTCAGGCCCAACCGTCGCAATAGGAGGAATAGTGCTTACCTAACCCGGTAACCTCAAACAAGCCAGGCTCGCTGGATATTGTTAACTGGGGTGTGTAGTTTCCTTAGCCTGCCCAGCCAGGATGGTCGTGGCCTCACACCACTGATAGGAGAGTAGGGTAGAGGAATATTCGTTGGGAAACTGTGGGCTAGTTATAGTTGAGAGGGTGCAATATGGGCGCTTGCAAAGAAGAGTTGTAAGCTAACAGTGGGGTGGAATCTCAATTTATATGCATATGGTGCCAGAAACAATGAGGGGGAGTGTGAAACTCCCGCACTTCCTTTTTTTTAATTGGCAGAAGGTAACCAACCACACTACCTTGAAGTTTAGAAGCAAGGTGGGTTGGGTGTTTGTGTGCGAGCGCTCTCTGACCAGGGTTACATATTCCCCCTATGGCTTCTGGTGCTATAGAAAGGTGGGTTCTGATTACCTTGCCTTAACCCAAATCTTGCCCTTCAATCAAAATTTATTCTAGCCAGACTAGCCTGCCTTCCACTAGGCAATAGTCAGAACAAGATACACCATGGGTTTACACCATTCCATCTCTGAAAATTGGGCCTTTTTCCGGGACTGAAGGCATAGGAATAGAGTTCGCGGTTCCTGGCAGCGGAGCTTTATGTGGTGTGAGGCTCATGGTTGGGAAAGTGGAGTTTTAGAGGTATTATGTTAGGGTGTGGCTTGTTGGTTTTCATTATCGATGTTCCGGGGCGAAGAAGCGAGTAAGAATGTATGAACCCGGAGGATGTGACGAGAGGTGTTTCAGCTGGTATGTGGTAGGCTAGAGATTGTATTCTTTATGGAGACGGGGTCAACTCAACACCCATGCCAGTTATAAGGCGAAGGGGTGTTGCTGTCAGTGTTCCCAAAGGGCCAGGTAGGGCAGGGCGCGACAAAGCCTGGCCTGGCCTATTGGAATTCTCTAGGGCCTGGCTGGCCCGCCTATGGGCTTCGTAAGGCTTGAGTCTGGCCGGGCCGGGCCCGCCTATAGGCCGTATAGGCTTAGTACCGGCTGCCTGATAGGCCGGCCTACATGGCCTAGGCCGGACAGCCTACTACTAGCGAGCCTCGATGCAGTGTCCACGGCAAAAATTCACAATTAATGTTTTCCGATTACCAAGTAACTTAGCATTGAAAATACAAGAACAATTTCACTTTATTAGCAAAAATACTTGAGATACAGGAGTTAGTTGATTAATTAAATTAATTGTAGAAGGAGAGTCGAGGACACGGAAGTTGAAAGAGGTGGGGGAATCAAGATACCCTTAAAGCGATCTGTTCCCAACACTAATCACCGGGCCTATTAGGCATGATATGCTTTCGCAGGCCGCTCGAATTCGGCCTATATCGGCCTATAGGCTGGCTATGAGCGGCCTGGCCCGTTGGGAACACTGATTGCTGTAGTAGAGATGTACAATGACCATTGTAGAGCTCTGCTACTTTATATAATTTAGGATTAATGAGCTTTGTGTCCTCATCTAGATCATGGAAGGTTGTGGGAAGGAGGAGAATATCGAAACAAAGAAATTACGCTTACTTTGTCTACATTCTGAAGCACAAGAGGTACAAGCCAACGATCGTCGCTATCAGGAAACCCCGCCTAGAGAGAGAAACCATACAAGTCGCGATCAATTCAACTCTCCTAAACTAATCGACAAAGCTCTCATCCAAGCAGAACCCACAGAAAGGAGGGGAAACCAAGCGAAAAAGGAAGCCCAACCTTGCTCGGTTGTCAAAATATTTATGCACAGGCGGTACTTCTCTTAAGACTTTTTCTTGTTGCGCACTATGAGGAACCCTTTTTCTTCGTCAGTTGTTCGAAAAAAACCGCTACTGCTATCGTCGTGAGGAAGAAAGAAAAGAAAAATCATTCCCTTATATGCACTCTGCCCCCCCCCTACCAGCCAAGACTTAGCAAACAACCACCGTGCAGTAGATATAATGCCTCCCGGCCCACCGCCTCATATGAAACGCAAGTACTGCATATTTTCCTCCTAAGCAAGGTCCTCTTTTGAACAGCTGTTCATGCTCCGTAAACCTCCCCAACTAGCTAAAACCTTCTAACTAAGTGAAAGCGAATTGTATCCCCTACAGTATCAAATATATTCATTAAATTAAGGAGACAGAAAATAAGAACCTATACCCACAATTCAGATCTGCCATCAAGAGAGAACCGGTCTAGTGTGCTCGAGGCACAAATGATATATGGGAGCCTGGGGTAGGTTTTTGCGTTCTGGGCTGTGACTGGTTTGTGGTATATTGTTTATGTGTGCTCATCGTGCGTCAGGTGCTTTTGGGTGTTTGAGGCTTAGCAGTTAATCCGTTCAGATGCTTAACGAGTTCCCCCAAGAAGGTGGGTTGGGTCAACATTAACTGATTAAATTCAGTTATCCCCCGCAGCAACTCGAGCTTCCAAGAAGCGTATTGCGCCAAAAATTTCAGAATTGGATGCGAGCTAGGAAGGTTATCATATGCATAGCCTATGACCGTAACGAGGCCGGTCGCATCACTCTTGCTACTTGGCTCAATGCGGTTGATCTTGATGTGAAAGTTCGATTCTGCGAGCTCGTTTAAGATTGGTATGTTGAATTTATCGGCGAATGCGCAAAGCTGAAGGTGTTTGTGAAGGCTCGGCCATGGATCCTCTGGCTTCGGGGGGCTTTGTAGTGTGACATTCTTGTGGGCATAGTCTCCGCTGTATGCCCATTCAATGAAGAGAGTGAGTGCCTCTTCCCCTTCTTCTGGTAAATGTATTTTGCCCTCGATACCCTCTCTCATGTCGTTGTTGACGTGCTTGTTGAGCTCTGGGGATATGCTTGCCAGGAGATTTTTATGAATCTCCATTTTTTTGCCATTCGGCCCCACGTACAGTGTGACTGTTCCGTCGGACAGAAAGCTGGTAAATAGATGTTAATCACCGGTGGCACAATTTAAGAAAGGACGTGTTGGTCTTACTCTTTGTACTCTGGAAAGTGCTTAGTTTTGGGACTATCGACTGTGGGCGCACTGGGAGGTGGAGGAGGTGGAGGAGGGTCCTGAAAGGTACACTTCAACTCGCACCCGCAACTCCAACAATAATGATACATGGAGAGAAGGTCTGAAGGTGTGTATCAAAAAACGTGGTAAACTACTGTGGTCAGGCCAAACCGTCCCAATGGGAGGAATAGTGCTTACCTAACACAGTAGGCTTAAACTGGACCTCGTTAACTGCCCTGTGTGATTTCCTTAGCCTGTCTAGCCAGGGTGGTCGTGGCCTAACACCGCCGATACGAGAGCAAGGTAGAGGAATATTCGCTGGAAAACTGTGGGCGAGTTATAGTAGAGAGGGTGCAATATGGGCACTTGCAAAGAGGAGTTGTAAGTTAACAGTGGGGTGGAATCTCAATTTATATGCATATGGTGCCGGAAGCAATGAGGGGAAGTGTGTAACCCCCGCACTCCCTTTTTTTTAATTGGCAGAAGGTAACCGACCACACTACCTTGAAGCTTAGAAGCACAGTGGGTGAGCGCTCTCTGACAAGGGCTACACATTCCCCTTATGGCTTCTGGTGCTATAGAAAAGTGGGTTCTAATCGCCTCATTCCTTGCCTTAACCCAAATCATGTCCCTCAATCAAAATTTATTCTAGCGAGACTAGCCTGGCTCCCACTAGGCAATAGTTAGAGCAAGATACACCACGGGCTTACCTCATTCCATCTCTGAAAATTGGGCCTTTTTCCGGCGCTGAAGGCATAGGAATAGAGTTCGCGGTTCCTGGAAGCGGAGCTTTATGTGGTGTGAAGCCTTAGGTTGGGGAAGTGGAGTTTTAGAGGCAATATGTTAGGATATGGTCTGTTGGGTTTCGTTATCGAGGTTCTGGGGTGAAGAAGCGAGTAAGAGTGTGTGAACCCGGAGGATGTGATGAGAGGTGGTATGTGGTAGGCTAGAGATTGTATTCTTTAAGTAGGTGGCGTCAATCCCTACACCCATGCCAGTTATAAGGCGAAGGGGTATTGCTCTAATAAAGGTGCACAATGACAATTGTATAGCTTATGATCCGCTACTTTATATAATTTTAGGATTAATAAGTTTTGTGTCACCTAGATCGTGGAAGGTTGTGGGAAGAAAGAGAGTATCGAAACAAAGAAATTCCGCTTAGTTTGTCTACATTCTGAAGCACAAGAGGTACAAGCCAACGATCGTCACTATCAAGAAATCCGGCCGAGAAAGAGAAACCACACAAGTCGCGATTAATTCAACTCTCCTATCCTAATCGACAAACCTCTCACCCAAGCAGAACCCACAGAGAGGAAAAAAAAACCAGGCGAAAAAGGAAGCCCAACCTTGCTCGGTTGTCAGAATATCTATGCATAGGTGATACTTCTCTTAAGACTTCTTCTTGTTGTGCGCAATGAGGAACCCTTTTCTTTCGTCCGTTGTCCGGAAAAAAACCGCTGCTGTTGTCGTCGTGAGGAAAGAAAGAAAAGAAAAATCATTCCCTTATATGCACTCTGCCCCCCCCCTATCAGACAAGACTTAGCAAACAACCACCCTGTAACAAAAATAATACCGCCCAGCTCACCGCCTCATATGCGATGCAAGTACTGCATATTTTCCTCCTAAGCAAAGCCCTCTTTTGAACAGCTGTTCATGCTCCCTAAACTTCCGCAACTAGCTAAAACCTTCTAACTAAGTGAAAGCAAATTGTATCCCCTACAGTATCAAATGTATTCATTAACCTAAAGAGACAGAAAATAAGAACTCATGTCGAAAATTCGGATCTGCCACCAAGCGGGAACCAGTCCAGTGTGCTCGAGGCGCAAATGGTATATAACAGCCTCGGGTGGGCTTTTGTTACATCCTGGGCTCTGACAGGTTCGTGATATATTGTCTATATGTGGGCTCATTGTGCGCCAGGTTTTTTATAGGGGGCTTTAGGCTTAGCTTTTAAGCCGTTCAAGTGCTTGAGTAATTCCTGCAAGAAGGTGGGCCGGACCAAAACTAACTGATTGAATTCAGCTGTCTCCCGCAGCAACTTGAGCTTCCAAGAAGCGTATTGTGCCAGAAATTTCAGAATCGGATGCGCGCTGGGAAGGTTATTATATGCATAACCTATCATTATAGTAAGGATAAATGCATCGCTCCAGCTACTTGGTTTAATGCGGTTGATTTCGGTGTAAAATTTCGATTCTGCAAGCTCGTTTAAGATCGGTATGTTGAATTTATCGGCGAATACGCAAAGCCCAATGTGTTTGAAAAGGCTGTGCCACGGATCCTCCGGCTTCGGGGAGCTTTTTGGTGAGGGACTCTTGTGGGAATAGCATCCGGTGTAGGCCCATTCAATAAAGAGAGTGAGTACCTCTTCCCTATCCTCTGGTAAATGTATTCTGCCCTCGATACCCTCTCTCATGTCATTGTTGACGTGCTTGTTGAGCTCTGGGGATATGCTCGCGAGGAGTTTTTTATGCATCTCCATTTTTTTGCTATCTGGTCCGACGTACAGTGTGACTGTTCCGTCAGACAGAAAGCTGGTAGACAGATGTTAATCGCCGGTGGCACAATTTGAGAAAGGACGTGTTGGTCTTACTCTTTGTACATTGGAAAGTGCTTGGTTGTGGGGCTATCGGCAGTGGGTTCACTGGGAGGTAGAGGAGGCCCACGGCGAGGTTGAGGACGAGAACGGATACGTTGAGGAGACCTCGTATCATAATGCCCGTTCCCGAATTCATCGGAATAGTCTTCGTCATGATAAGACATGGGGAGGAGATCTGAAGGTGGGTATCGAAAAACTTGGTAAACTACTGCGGTCAGGCCTAACCGTCGTAATTGGAGGAATAGTGCTTACCTAACACGGTAGGCTCAAACAGGCCAAGCTCGCTGGATATTGTAAACTGGGGTGTGCAATTTCCTTAGCCTGTCTAGCCAGGGTGGTTGTGGCCTAGCACCACTGATACGATAGTAGGGTAGAGGAATATTCGTTGGAAAACTGTAGGCGAGTTGCGGTTGTGAGGGTGCGATACGAGCGCTAGCAAAAGAGTTGCAGACAGTGAGATTGAATTTCGATTTATGTACGGAGAAAGGTGACGTAGGTGATGGTATTATCGCGTAAGTGTGATGGTAGGAGAAGGGTGTTGTGTTGTGTATTCTCTATGGAGGTTGCTAGCGACTGTTCACCTTAAGAGCCCGTTTGGCTACAACGGCCCTTCTCCTTCCGTTTCAAAACGGAGAGAAGGTTATTTTCACAGCAGAAACAGTCGCCCGACGGAATGGAACAGTTGTAGCCAAACAGGCCCTAAGTAGTGCAAACTCTACATGGGTAACCCTATACCTCCGTTCATGCCCTAGAACCTTCACTCGTCCACACTTCGATGTTCCTCCATCACATGTGCGATTCCTATTCTGATACCTGACTCTTTCCTCCTAATACAATTTTTCACTGCTGGGATTATTCTACCATCAAAGGGTATGTGCTGAGTACTGTAGGCCTCAACTTAAATACTGTTCTGAATCCAAATTTACTCTAGCGATACCGTCCTGGCTATCCCATCGACTGATAAGGAGTGTGCCAGATTGCCCGCCTTTCGGACAGAGTGACTCTCTGTTATAGTATTGTGAGGAGACTTTTCCGCAAAAAGACTCTTGATATTTCACGAGCGTTTTTGTGAGGCGGGGTCACTGGATCATACTACGAGTAGTATCGGTATGAGGGAAGTGGGGGATGTTTGTCTTATTAGTATGGGATACGGCACCGTACTACTTGGCAATTTAAAAAGTCTCCGGATGCTTTTGTGCCAAGATAGGCATTAATAAGTCAGGGGCGTCCGGGGGGTTTAAAATTGCCAAGTAGAGCATATTGTGCCTGGACAAAATTAACCGATCAACGAACGTGCCTAATTTTCGCAGTGATGTCGTCAACCTCCTTGATACAACCACCCCAACCCAGCCAAGAAAAACAAGTCAGAATAATTTAAATACATGGCGCTAATCAGTACTTACTCGAGTAGTATACCATCCATCAGCCTTGATAAAAAAAAAGAGAAGGATTATGAGGTGCTTGTTAAGTGGTAATGATTTTTGTGGGGGCCCGGAAGCGATGGGTTGCCACGCTTACCCGGGTTATCGGTTAATTTTGTCCAAGCGCAATAGTACCAGGGCTGATAAGTCGTTTCAAATACTTGTACTCAGAACAACAGAACCCTATGCAATACCTTGTCTTAGCTAAACAAACTGCATAACTCAAGATTTTATAATACCGTATTTACCATTAGGTTATTGTAGCGACAAGACCTCTCAAATACCGATACTTGAGAGGCTTAATTGTTATTCCTGTGAGTATTGTGCTTTACCCACCTGGCCTACTCTGTCGACGGCATGTTACGAGGAGGCTTAGATGTGAATGGTATGATAGATGTAGAAAAAGAATGGAACCGGGTAGGTATAAGGGTTCTCAGTGGGTGAAACCGGGAAATCTGTATAATACCTCGGTCCACATGTGTTAGGACTTGAGGTTTGGAATGGATTTCTGCGTTGTGTGGAGTAAGTAGGCTGGTTGCTATAGATTCCCGGGAAGTTGCCTGGTCCAGATGATTGGCGAAATGAGGGGATGATGTGTTCACGGATCGTTTAGTCTAGTGATGCCGGGAGATGATAGCTGTGTGAATTACCGATTTTTAGGAGAAAAAGCTCACCCTATCCACTTATCTTGTGAATTCAATTACACTTGTTAAGGTGTTGATGAGCCAGGTTGCCATGACTGTGTATTCCGGTTTGGACAATAGTATGACCACTAACGGCGGAGAGTGGGATATTGGTGTTTCGATCAATGATAGTACTTATCATACGAGGTTTCCGGACCGCTGGTGTTGGGTATTCACTGATTATGAAACTGGCCTCGGCAACAATTATCTAGTGACAATACATTATACATTCCGAGATGGAGAATTCTATAATATGATAATAGTGCATTCGTTCACTCATTGGTGACGCCCGGAATCTAACCTAGCGATGGAGCACCCAGTGGATATCAAATGGTGTATAGGTGTATACGTGATTGGTATCTCATTGTTGATACTTTGGTTTAGAACTGCTACCATAAGATGGGTTGAGTAACATAGGATAGCGTTGGTTCGTATTGGGGTTGCTTATCAAACGAGGCTTGGACGAACTGCAGTCCAAAGGGCATGCTTAACCTAAGGTGAGGAATAAGTATAATAATATTATGATATTATCATAGCATATCAAATGTTATAGTACAAGACCTAGAATTAGGCTCTTTTTCTGCGCGGAAGGCATGGGTTCAGTGTTCACCGCCCCTGGCAAATGACTTGATGTGGTATGAGACTTTAGGTTGGAAAAACGCAGTTTTGGAGGCACCGCAAGTCAGGGCCCAACCTGCCAATTCTAACCATCGGGGTTGTTGAAAATCTTGGTTGTGGAGGTAATGATTTACGGTGAGGATTTTACGCAGTGGACTGAAACCGCTTAGGTGGAGATGAGAATCATGATTGATTGATGACAACTTGGTGGAAGGAAAGGCTTGAGGAAAGTTGTGTACAGGAAGGAAGGTGTGAAGCGAGGAGAAGGTAAGAAGGAAGGAAAAACAAGTGGGGTGAAAAACATTTTGAGAGCTTGCGCGTCCTTCAGCTAGTGCGTACGTCTGCCTCTGCGGCCACAGAGAGCGGGCACATCCCGCAACAAGTGCGGCCATCGACTGCTATTTCCAACAGGGGTTCCGGGTTGAAGAGCGAGTGAGGATATATGAAGGCAGGGGATGTGATGAGGTGTTTCCGCTGAGGTGTAGTAGGCTACGGTAGAGATTGTATCATATGCTTTACAGAGACAGGGCCAACCCTACACCCGTGCCAGTTATAAGGCGAAGGGGTGTTGCTTTAGTAAAGGTGCACAATGGCTATCGTATAGCTTATGATCCGCTGCTTTATATAATTTTAGGATTAATAAGTTTTGTGTCCTCACCTAGGTCGTGGAAGGTTGTGGGAAGAAAGAGAGTATCGAAATAAAGAAATTCCGCTGAGTTTGTCTACATTCTGAAGCACAAGAGGTACAAGCCAACGATCGCCACTATCAGGAAATCCGGCCGAGAAAGAGAAACCACACAAGTCGCGATAAATTCAACTCTCCTAAGCTAATCGACAAACCTCTCACCCAAGCAGAACCCAGAGAAAGGGAAAAAAATGTGAGCGAAAAAGGAAGCCCAACCTTACCCGGTTGTCAAAATATCTACGCACAGACGGTACTTCTCTCAAGACTCTTTCTTGTTGCACGCTATGAGGAACCCTTTTCCTTCGTCCGTTGTCCGGAAGAAAAAAACCGCTGCTGTTGTTGTCGTGAGGAAAGAAAGAAAAGAAAAATCATTCCCTTATATGCACTCTGTCCCCCCCCTATCAGACAAGACTTAGCAAACAACCACCCTGTAGCAAACATGATACCGCCCAGCCCACCACCTCATATGAAACGCAAGTACTGCATATTTTCCTCCCAAGCAAAGTCGTCTTTTGAACAGCTGTTTGCGCTCCCTAAACCTCCGCCCCTAGCTAAAAC
>Ga0307510_10007781_pt1 | contig 12781 bp, 17 predicted proteins | sample 12_EM_MG_FD_207224 | JGI IMG/M metagenome (GOLD analysis project Ga0307510, IMG submission 207224) | Populus trichocarpa ectomycorrhiza microbial communities from riparian zone in the Pacific Northwest, United States - 12_EM | ecosystem: Host-associated > Plants > Roots > Unclassified | place... | reverse complement strand
GATGGGATCATGACGTGTTGTGAGACTGTCATGAGGTGATATGGAACTTGTACTGCGCGTATCAACTCACAATGGAAGATATTAACTCATGAGGCCCCATCCGATTCACCACGATTTAGCGATGCACTACTCTGGTTTTATGTTGCTAATCTAGCTCTATGTGCCAAACTAGGACGGCTGGCCCTCCTGAGTAACCGAAGCCGAAGTATGATTGGCCCTCATGCTGGTCACCGTGGCCACAAGGCTTCCTCGGCTCTTTGTTGTAAGTCAAATTCGCGTGGCACAGCTAACTTTTCAGAGGCTGCGGCACGTCCTGAGGGCATTCTGTGGACCTCTGCACTTTGGGCGCCTGAACAATTTTATTCTGCTTGGGTATAAATCGCTTGGTGTCATTACTGTGCCATAATAACAGAGTGATCCGTGACGCCTGCCCCACTGGTAGTGCACGTTGGTTGACTATTATGATCGTGCGCTTTACGGTGACAGTGCGGAATTACCCAGGTTATTGACACTGAGCTGACATTCCTAGATGCAAGTGAGATTAAGCCATAGTCTTTAAGCACAGTTTGCCAAACGTTCCTGAATACATATCACGCCGTAGCCTGAGCATGAATACATGAGAAACCTGATAAATCTGTCAATGAGAGCGATGTCGAGGGAGTTGAAGTGAGGGAGAAAGGATCAAGGGACAAATAACAAGGCGATGCGAGCTAATGAAGGTTAGAGCTGGTGAAGGGCCTAAGGAAGGTCCAGGAGAGAGGACGTGAACGCGTTGGCCCTGCACCGCACCGGATGACAGGAAGTCAAAGGAACTAAGGACGAAGCTTTGAGACAGGGACAGTGACAAGAAGACTTCTTACGCCGCAATTGATAGGCGCTTCGTCGTGGTCGTTCACGCGTGACTGTACGGCATGCCATACAATGACTGACCGAGGCTGCGGGGCATGAGCGCTGAACCTTGATTCCCGTTCCATCAGTTCAGTTCCATCGGATGACCTCACCACTTGAAGCCCTTTTCGAAAATTTGCGTATATTACGCTCCACGGTGAAGGGTCACTGGCATATTAACCGCTTCCGCTTCCCAAGGTCATGTTGGGCCGCGCTCCTAGCCTATCTTGGTCGCAAGTTGGGCGGATGGTGGTATTCATGGCTCAGCAAACCAGGTACGCATAGAAAACCCAAGCCAGCCGACCCGTCGTTTCCCGGAGGTAGTAGGGGAGGCTCTTGTTCGGTATCATGTGGTTCAGCTCGTGGCCTGGGGCATGTGGCCCACTGGCAGGTGGCTGCCAGCGCAGTTCCCACCTCGGCGAACGCCGCGAACCGACCAATCCGCGAAAGAAGAAGCCCCACCGCTCCAAGTCATATCTCCAGGAGTTCGAGCATTCAAAGCGCTGGTGATAGACTCTCAACGATTTCGAATTCCCGCATATCATCGCGTGCCTCAGGCCAAAACGATCAGCCATCGCGAAATGATCCCAGAGGGATTTATCGCCAGTTCGGACGCCGATCATCCAGGTCGCCTTCTCCCCAGCCCTCCCTGAATACAGTCCAATCCCGTCACTCCGATATTGTACCGGCTGATGTACACACCCATCATGATGCAGATAGGGGAACTAGTCCTACAATCAGCCTTCGAATTTCCACGGATTTCCTCACTCCGCTCTCCCCGCAAGAACGGGCAAGCCCACCACCCATCCGCCGGAGTACGCCAAGCACGACGAGCATTGGTTCAAGTTGGGACGTCACGGTCCAGTCTCCATCAGTAGAATCGCTACCAAACTCTTCCTTGATCTATGCACGGGAACTCACGGATGAGCCGATGACAATGGAAACACCCATTTCACTCACGGATAGATCGGATACAGACTCTCAACATTCTTATCCGACTTCCTTCGCGCAATCAGACCACTTCCGAGTCATGCCGCCCGACGGTCGCATCGTTTGTCTGATCAATCCAGATCAAATTCCACGATACACGAGGGATATCACGACGCATGTATTTTTTTTCTATAACCACGCAGTCTTCACACATCATACATGTTTGCAGCCCTCGTGAGGGAAACCTGCGCTTTGTGGAACCCTTAACAACTACATTTCCTTAGTAAGCCCCGGTCCCGTGACTTGTGACATAACCTCGTCAAATAGAACCTGAGATCTCCACAGCCTTCCGGAGCCAAATGGTTCTGATCAGGGATCGCCCAGGCAAGATTGTAGTCCATGGATACCAGCGGCCCATCCGGATGGCGCTCTGTATTTCTACGATCCAGAGAGGGTACGTCGGTGACGTTAAAACCTGCGCCCTTCAGTGACGACTAATTCAACCATTGAAGAGGTTGTTTACTGACACTGATATGCACGATCGGGACTTAAAGGAAGAGATGGAAGATTTCTATTCCCACCTGCAGGAGACTGTGCGCGCCAATGATTTAACCATCCCGTCAAACGACTACGACTTGGTGCTAGACCTTATGCTGAATGACAACAACGAGATGCAATGGTCTTATTACTATGCTTGCCATGACGCCAGATGCTTGTTCTGGCTCGGAAGATATGACACGGAATATTTAACTTCTGAAGCAGATGGTGTCGAGTCGCCCGCTCGTCTCAGTACGTCACATGTATCAGTAAATTTCACTCGATTTTCACCAATTTCGTGAACAGAGCATCTCCTGGAGGTATCTTATTGGTATATGGGCTGTCCCTTCCTGGGTTATTTTCTTATTCACTGATATGGCCTTGATAGGAACCACTGGTCTCTCTTTCCCGTAGTTTTCGGGGGTCGCAGTCTTCCACTTGGTGTCTATGATGAACTCATGGGGATCTTGGCGCATGGTTGCATAGGTCAGCCCATGACTTTGAGCAGCTGAGCTCGACTTTGAATATGAAAGACACCAACTTCGACACCGTAGATGTGATGACTTCGAAGGCATCAACTTCGCCATTCGATATTGATCAAATGCAGAAGATGATCGAGTTTGTACAAAAAGCTAAACGTATGTAATCATGCAGGATACGAGACGGGGCTAACTGGTTTTGTTACTCAGAGGCACAGGGTGGTGTGGATGGCGTGGAACATCATATCGCAGCGACCAGTCAGTGCACCCTACACATGCGTCTCCTTCACCACTTACGACTTCTTGTAATCAGCACGGCTCCTGTCATATTTTGGTAAGTCTAACTTGAAAGTTGTTAATATGACTCACTCGCGTTCTTCTTTCAGCACATTGGAGGTTCCTATACTTCCACGGACAGAGACATGCGCGGCTAGTAAGCGATCAGGCAACGTCCACCACACAAAAACGTGAAAGATCTGTTCTTATCTCGTTTCTGTCGCCGTTCCTTTTTTTTGCACCAGAAGTTCATCTCATGGAGATGGAGAAGGTATGGGCGGGTGAAATCATTATCGAGAGAGCTTGGAAAAGCTTCATGACCAAGACAATAATTGAATGGAACGATTTGATACTTTGGGTACGATCTCGCGTCTGGTTGTGACTGCAGTTCTCAAGTCTCACTTGGCTCACTACCTCAGTCGACTGTGGTCCTCGCACTGAACGTGGGCTTCCTTTCCATCCCCGGCATTTCCCCTTCCAGCGTTCCCACTGGCACCTTGTCAATTCCGCGTCAAATAACCATACTATCGTTATTAGTCAGTATAGGAAGTATTCTTATCGGCTTGGTCCTGGTGCGTCACAATCGGACAAAACAAGACGTAGAGCCAGCAGACGCAGTAAGTGAATAGCTGCACTTAACACGCGTGTCGACATGACAATTAGGTAGTGGGACTATTTCTTTCAGAATTCTCGAAGATATTTCGGTCTTGATCTGATGGCCATTGTTTTCGGCTTGCCATGGGCACTACTTATTTGGTCGTACGTCCATTCCTACTAATTTCCACCTTACACTCTTTCACGGATCGCTGACTTCTCCGACAGTATGTTGTTGTTTCTCATTGCCGTGATTCTCTATTCCTGGAATGTCTCGAACCTCTCATCACGGATGGCTATTGCGTCGATATTGGTTTTTGTGTTTTCTCTCGTTGCAGGGTGTATGTGGACCGTTTGGGAATCAAAAGGTGGATTGGGAGTGTGGCTGGATGGCCTTCGCCTACTCATTTCCCCTGCGCCGCGAGCTCCGCATGTCACGATTGCACGCCTTCGCGATGGCATTATGTCTTTCCACAATCGTTTCCGTACTGTCACCACGGATAATGGCAGCGTACACGGGCTTGCTGGAGTTTAACATTTCGTGTGTTGGTGCTTTATCTAGGAGTTGTACGCTATGACAGATGTTTCGGATTTTATCATGTATGATGAGCCGGGGCTACGGCGTGATATGTATTCAGGAACATTGGGCAAACTATGGTCAAAGGACTACGGTTTAATCTCACTTCCATCTAGGAATGTCAGCCCAGTGTCAATAACCAATGGGTATTTCCGCACTGTCACCGTGATGCGTACGATCATAATAGTCGACCAACATGCACCGCCAGTGGGGCAGGTGTCACGGACCACTGTCGTATCATACTACACTGGTAGTCATGACACCAAGCGATTTACACCCAAGTAGAATAAAATTATTCTGGCACCCGAAGCGCAAAGATCCACAGAGTGCCCTTGGGACGTACCGCCCTCTAAACAGTCAGCTGTGCCACGCGAATTTGATATACGACAAGAAGAGCCGAGGAACCCTTGTGGCAGCAGTGACTTGCATGAGGGTCAATCACTCTTCGGCTTCGATCACGCAGGACGGCTCGCATCATTTCATTAAGATCATCTTACACTGAACAGCTTGTCTCCGGCATAATAGTAACTTCATCCGTTGTCCGTCGAAGGCGTAGACACGGAACATAGCACGCGGCCGGGTTTCGAAGTAGCGGTCCCATATATGAAGAAGGGCGAGATTTGCGCATTGCGTGGCCTAGAGAGCAAGTGAGAACTGAACGTAGATCCCGGGCGGTCATAGCCATTGCAGGCCGGTGTTGAAAGCGAGTGCCACCCTGGGACGCCCCCGTCTTCGAATTGCGCCTCTAATTTCGGACTCGTGTGTGGTGGACGAGCTGCTGGTGCCTTCAATTGGACTGCAATAGAGTTGATAACAGACTTCCTGGAACAAATGCCTGAGCTTCAATCGTTCGCTTTGCGAGCATTTACGAAAGCGATGTGGACCTCGAGCTGAGCCCCACGTAAGGCGCATCCGACTGTCGCAACGGTGGCTCGAACAACTTGAACAAAATAAAGAGCAGTTTTGGTTTTGGTTTCGTCACACAGATAACGTAATTGTAATTGGATCAGCGGGACCACGTGATTTTCTCCCAGTGCCACTGCCACTGCTTGAACCCTGAACTGAACGGATCCCGTCAAACCCTACGACATCCTCAAGAGAACGACAAGCCGCACTTTCTGCGGTTATTATTATTCCGGATAACAGAGCGCACTGCAGTGCCGGATAGTACCTGTGGCTGTTCCCGTTGCAGGCCGCTGCCACCATGTCGATCGGCCCCATACCACGCAGTTCAATCTGAGATACAGAGTTCACTGCAGGCTGCGGAACAGCTACGTGCATCATTTCTACGTATAAAGAGTACCGCGTGAGAGGGTAACGAGGAGCTTGAGTGGGCGCGTAATGAGGTTCGTCCAGTGGCGATATATGTGGCGTTGTCGGAACCGTGCTCACCGTTTGTTCCCCCGCACTCCTCCTTCCGGATTAGCTCAAAGGGACCCTCTTGGTCCTCCGATTCGACTGGGCGTGCACCAGGCCACTGGAGGCGCCACCGAGCTCGAAGCCCTGCCCTCTGCCGTGGCCCTCAGGTCGCTGGATGAACTGTGCCCATCTCGTGCAGCTCGAAAATGCTCCCCGAGGGTACCTTCCCCTCAGCCTCGGTTCCCCGGTAAAAGGTTTGTAGTGTCTGGGGAGGAGAGGAGGAGCTTATCCGAGACACCTGGGAGTGGGGAGCGCCAGTGGTATCAGTGCCGTGCGGTGCTGCGTAAGTCATACTGCATTGTCACGCACCATAAATCAAGCTCTCGACCTTCCCTCTGATACCACTACGGTGGTATACGTGAGTCTCGTGAGTCGGGGTGGGGGTCGGAATGGTGAACGAAACAGGAAAAGCCATGTGTATCGTGGCCTCTGTGATACCAGCAGGCAACATGCTACAATATTGAGATGGTCGGTAGTAGGATGTGTGCAACTCGCAGCTGTGTGGGTTTTTTGTTAGCGCAGAGTGGAGTGCTGTCATTTTATCCCGCAGCCGGCAAAAGCACAAAAGGGCCCGAACCCGACATGGCCATCTGTCAGCAGGATGAACACCTTTTGGAATCCGGAGTCCGAGGTTTCTCTGTACACCCGGAATCCCCCGAGGCGAGACTGGGTTCACAGGGCGATCTATCAGTAGATCGGTGGCCGGCAAAAGTACCGGGTAAAAGTACATCCCCGACTTGGCTGATCAGTGACTGCAGTTCCCGGATGCCAAGTAGACATGGGACTATCCAGCCTTTGCCAATGCATCAAATCTCGTCTTGTCCAGGCTTACATACAGTTTCATGTGGTCCGAGTCGACCCAGATGGACAGGTGACAATCAAACTCATCGGTTAAAGGTTCAACCTTGGACTTCAAAGTCGCCGTACATGGGTTAAAATGATGCCGCCGCAGGGCCACGGAGTAGCCACGGTTACCTGTTACATTGAGCGCTTATCAGAACAGAACGACGATGACCTTCAGTTGTGGGCTTCCACCAGTCTTCCACACGTACAACCGCCTCTCTCACCGTCTTGGACGTGTTGGTGACTGCACTCTATTGCCGAGGTGACTGGAACCAAGGGCGCATGCGCACATCTACAGGAGATCGAGGGAGGCGACAAGACAAATCCCATACGTATCATGGTCACGTGATACATGACCTGCTGACTAGCGGTTGGTGGTTAGTCAGTTTCTCAGGCTCACACTCTTACAAACGCGGAGATGCAGATCCAATAGTGAACCTCATGGCAGCCATCTGCAGGATCTGCGTCGGATTTTGGCGCTCTATGGGAGCCGTAGACGTATAAAAAGCCCCTCGGGGTGCTCGGTTCTGGCATCCATCCAAGCTTAACTTGAACTGACGACACAACAAACTCAACCACTCACCGACTTTTCCCTCGAAGATCAAAATGTCCAAGGTGACATACATTATACTTGAGATACCAACACGAGTGTTAATAGCTGTCTGTTAGCCCATCCTCTATACCTTCCCTCACGCTGTCTGGCCTGCTGCTCCAACTCTCGCTCTGTTAGCCTTCTTTCTGTGTCCAACGTAGACCTGACAAACTAACGTATTTGTTACACAGTGCCGAGCTCGGTATCGACGCAGATATCAGCAATGTCAATCTTGTCGAGGGTGAAAACTTCAAACCCGAATTCCTGAAACTTGTAAGCCGCAGTCGTAGGATTATTTTTTTCACGCGGTTATTGATGCCCGTTTTGTCAGAACCCGAATGCCACCCTCCCCACCCTGACCCATGATGAAAAGTCGTACACGAGCACTGCTGAAGTGATTAACTATCTCGTGTCCATCTCGTCAACAAAGGTCGCACCCGAGACATCGATCACGACGCTGGTACACGAGGCTAAAATTGATCCTAACTTTGCAATCGTTTCCGCGGTAAGATCACGGTTATCTTCGCCGACTCGCGTTCCTTATATGATCCGTTTCAGCGGAATGACGAGGAACTCGTCAAAGTCTCAGGCGGGTTCGCAAACATCTTCACCACCACTCGTAAGCGTTGATGGCGTGCTCGCTCTCGGTCAGCAGGGTTATATTGACGATCTTTGTACTCTGTTCTCTCGTAGGGCTCGAATACTTGAAAAAGCACGCGGCGACACCCGAGGCGGAAGTACATAAGCCGTTCTACGACAAGCAAATCACCGCGATCTCCGGCCTCCACGCGGTTCTCAACAGGCAGGCGTCCGACGAGGCCAAGCGGGGCTTCTTCTCCAGCTCCACCGCCCTCTGGGAGAGCATCAAGGTGTTCATCGTCGAGACGTTTCCCGCGGCGATCGCCGACGGGCCGTTCATCGGCGGGGAGCGCCCAGGGGTGGACGACTTCCACGTCGGGGCTTGGCTCGCGCGCATCGCATTCGTCCTAGGAGCGCAGAACTCGGACGCGGGCGTGGCTACTTTGGAGAAGGCGTTTGGCCCCCTTCCTGAGAAGGTCAAGGCGTTCTGGTCTGCGTGGGTCGTGCGCGACAGCTGGGTAAAGGCATACCCTGAGAACGTATTGCACTAGAAGTTTGCGAGATTTTTTTTTCTTTCCGGGAAGGCTTTCCAAAGTTTATGTTATAAGAGTGGAGATTCTGTGTAATTAGCCCATGCAATGCATAGTATTCTGATCCGGTCGTGTGCCCTCAAACTGTTGATCATGCGGTGCGATTAGGGCTCACCTTTTTGGTTCTTCAGCAGCTGTTCAAAAACGATCCTTTTTCCGTGAGTGCTAAAAGTCCCCCATTTTTCCTGCAGGGTCATGCGTCAGGCCCAGACAATCAGATTTGGATTTCCTTCGTCTTTGGCACCGAGCAATACACCGGTACGTCCCCATCGCAAGGAGCATCCCTACTGCGTACCAAGAACCATCTTTGGCAATTCCGGGTGGATGCCCTAAATTCCCTATTAGCACCTCAGTAAACTACACTCGCATCACAGAAATTCGGATACTCGAGGCGAGATCTTTCCACAGCCCAGAGCCAAATGCCCCAGGTCGGTGACACGGGACACCGCGCGACAATGAATGGTGTTCGGCGTGGAAGAAATCGGCGACTCTTCGCAAGGGGACATATGCATCCCGTCCATTGTTGAGGCTAGGGGGACAGTCGCAACTCCTGAGGCCTGAAGCGCCCATAATTCTCGCAATCATTGCTCTTCCTAGACAGCTCATAGATTGGGCCGTGCCGTGGACGCTGCGTGCAGTACAGCCAGACAGTGGGCACCTCCCGCGTACACATTCCACGAATTGGACCCACTTCCAAATGAGCACACCATCCCAGCATTGAGTCCTAGAAGCCGTAAAGTCATAGTTGACCAGTAATCACTGCTGTGTTATGGTAATAACACCCGAGCCACTCACATCAAAAAAGAACAAAGTTATTTTTTGCACGCAAAGTGCAGAGGGTCACAACTTGAACGAGCCCTTTGGGTGCGTCGCCATCTCTTACCAGCCAAACATACCATGTGTATCTCCTCACAGTAAGGAGCCCCACGAAGATCAACCATCCTTGAAGTTCGACCTCAACCATACAGGACGGCTTGTCTCAACCTTTGGGACATTACATTAAAAGTCGCACTTTGGGAATAGCAGACATACTGTAGCGTGTGGCCAGACTTGCGAAGTTGCAGTCCATAAATGGAAGGGTAAGGGTAAGATGTGTGAGGCCAGCGACAGGCTCGCAATGATTCACACGAGTTATTGCGTGCACCAGCCCGAAATGGTCAGCCGTTGCAAGTCCCCAGAGCGAATTGTCACCACTGGCCCGGGTAGCCAGACCTGCCGTGTGTCTGACTCGCAGCGAAGGGTGAAGCGAACCCCATGAATCATAAGAGCAGCATGGATTAACCATATCACGGAGGACTCGGATGGTTTGTCCTCTTCTTCACAATCTTAGATCAAGATACTTGCCTGACTCGAGTGGTAGACGCGCTACAGGCTGCTAGTATAGTGATCACCTTCAGTCCGGTATTGGAAAGACTGACATAAACGGCGACTGGCCCTGGTTGGTGGGGGCCCCTGCCAGTGGCCCGCGGCAGTAATTCACTTGGAGAGAGTCCTTCAAGAGGAGTGGCGCAAGCCATCAAGTAGTGCTCTTTGAAGGTCTTGTCAGCGTGACTGCGGCCCGTTGCCCGACAAATGTTAACAGATTGCGGTTTCTAGTCACGCCAGTGACGAAGATAACCTAGAGCGAAGGTTGCAAATCCTACAATTTTGTTTATGAGCATTTGGGTTATTGGGCCTGTCAAGGAAAACAATTTGATCAACCTCGGCGGTGGGGACTCGGACGCGGCGCCTGTGGCGTTCATCATATAGGGCGCACTGGTAGGGACAATGTGGTGACTAATCGTCACCTTGGTTCATCTTCCATGGGATGGCTTCACTACTAGGCGTCCTTCTCGAACTTTTGCGCATGTTGCGCTCCTCGGTGAAGGATCATATCAAACGCTTCCCGAGATCATGTTGGGCCCTGCTCCTAGCCTACCTTAATCGCAAGTTGAGCGAATGGTGGTGTTCATGGCCCAGCAAACCAGGTACGCATATAAACCCCAAACCAGCTAACCCGTCGTTTCCCGGAGGCAGGGGAGGCTCTTGTTCGGTGTCGTGCAGTTCAGCTCGTCATGCGGCCCGGGTGGCTGCCAGCACTGTTCCAGGGTCGGCGAACGCCGTGAACCGGTCGAGCCGCGACGGTGCTGAGTCGCAACCAGAAACCCCCCGATCATCATCACCCCCGATCTCAGCCACCACACGTCCCGTCGATCATCCACCACCGGTGCCAAGTCCCGACTTGAATCCGAGACGTCGTCGGGTAGGCGAAAGAAGGCCTACCAATCATAGCTCCGGGAATGTGAGCATTCAAAGCGCTGGTGATAGACCATCGTCGCGTTCCTCAGTCCAAAACGATCGGTCATCGCGAGATTGGAGTCCCAGAGGGACTCATCGCCAGTTTGGACCTGGTTCGAGCGCATCACGGTTAAGGGGCCGACCATCCAGGTCACCTTCCCCTCAGCTCTCTCCACAAATTTCCACGCGTCTTTCCTCTCCGTCCTCCCATACGCGAGAGCAGCTAAGCCCACCAGCCCACCCGGCTAAGCAAAGAACGACGAGTATTGGTTGGGACGTCCAGAATCCATCCACAGAATCGCTACCCTCGATCAATGCACAAGAACTCGCGGAAGCGCTCAGGCTGGTGACAGTGGAAGCATCCACCCGCTCACTTTCTCGCATTTCATTCGCGGATAGATCGGAAACATCCTCCCAACATTCTCATATGGCTTCCTCCGCGCAGTTAAACCACTTCATACTACCTGAAGGTCGTATTCTTCAGCTGATCAATTCTGATCAAATTCCACGATATACGAAGAATACTACGACGTAAGTGGATTATTTTTTCATAGCCACGCAGTCTTCACACACGTTAACAGCAGATCTCGTGAGGGAAACCTGCGCTTTGTGGAACCCTTAACAACTACTTTCCCTTAGTAAGTCCCGGTCCCGTAACCTGTGGTATATCCTTGTGTCAAATAGAGATCTCCACAGCTTTCCGGAGTCAAATGGTTCTGATCAAACCTCGCCCAGGCAAGATTGTAGTCCCTGGATACCAGCGACCCATCCGGATGGCGCTCTATATTTCTACGATCCAGAGAGGGTGCGTCAGTGACATTGAATCTGCGCTCTTCAGTGACGACTAATTCGACCATCGAAGAGGTTATTTACTGACACTGATATGCACGAATGGAAATTAAAGGAAGAGATGGAAGAATTCTATTCCTACCTGCAGGAGGTCGTGCTCGTCAATAGTTTGGCTATCCCGTCAGAGAACTATGACTTGGTGCTAGACCTTATACCGCAAGAAAACAACGAGAATCACTGGGCCTACTACTACGCATGTCATAACACTCGATGCTTATTCTGGCTCGAGATATATGACACGACATATGTAACTTCTGAAGTAGATGGTGTCGAGTCGCCCGCCCATCTCAGTGCGTCACGGCTATCTGTAGTTTGCACTTTTTTTCACTAATCCCATGAACAGAGCATCTCCTGGAGGAGTATTACTGGTACATAGGCTATCTTTTACTTCATCAGTTCTCTGTCATTGATGTTGTCTTGATAGGAACCACTGGTCTCTCTTTCCGGTGGTTTTCAATGGTCGCAGTCTTCCACTTGGTGTCTATGATGAACTCGTGGGGATCTTGGCCCATGGCTGCATAGGTGAGCTCATGACTTTGAGCTACTTTGAGCATGAAAAACAACAAATTCGACACTATAGACGTGATGACTTCGAGGACATCAACTTCGCCATACGATAATGACCAAATGCAGAAGATGATCGAGCTTGTAGAAAAAGCTAAACGTACGCGATCATGGAGGATACGAGACAGGGCTCACTGACGTTGTTACTCAGAGGCACAGGCTGGTGTAGACGGCGTGGAACACGTGAAACATCATATCGCAGCGGCCAGTAAGTGCACCCTATACATGCGCCTCCTTCATTACTTACGAATTCATGCAATCAGCACGGCTCCTGTCATTTTTTGGTAAGTCTAACTTGAAAGTTGTCGCTGTGATTAATTCGTGCGCCTTTTCCAGCCCATTGGAGGTTCCTATACTTCCACGGACAGAGGCATGCCTGGCTAGTCAGCGATCGGGCAATGTTCACCTCACAAAAGCGTGGAAGATCTGTTCTTATATTATTTCTATCGCCATTCCTTTTCTTCACACCAGAAGCGCATCTCATGGAGATGGAAAAGCTATGGACGGGTGAAGTTATTATCGAGAGAGCTTGGAAAGGCTTCATGAACAAGACAATAGTTGAATGGAATGATTTGATACTTTGGGTACGATCTCTCGCGTCTGGTTGTGACTGGAGTTCTTAAGTCTCACGTGGCTCACTTTCTCAGTCGACCGTGGTGCTCGCACTGAACGTGGGCTTTCTTTCCATCCCCGGCATCGTCCCTAACAGCGTTCCCAATGGCACCTTGTCACTTCCGCGTCAAATGACCGTCCTCTCGTTGTTAGTCAGTATAGGAAGTGTTCTTAT
>Ga0307510_10007780_pt1 | contig 12782 bp, 8 predicted proteins | sample 12_EM_MG_FD_207224 | JGI IMG/M metagenome (GOLD analysis project Ga0307510, IMG submission 207224) | Populus trichocarpa ectomycorrhiza microbial communities from riparian zone in the Pacific Northwest, United States - 12_EM | ecosystem: Host-associated > Plants > Roots > Unclassified | place... | reverse complement strand
AGTCACGCGGAGCAGATCCTCGATGCGTTCGGCGACGGGATCCTGGGCTTCGACCGCAATTGGATAATCAGATATGCGAACCGCGCCGCCCTGGCACGGGTCGGGATGACCCGCGAGGCGGCCGTTGGCCAGGTCTACTGGGAGGCGACGCCCGGCGCAGTTGGCGGCGCCCTCGAGACCGCACTGCGCAAGGCGATGGACGAGCGGATCTCCATCGAGATCGAGGTCCCCTCCGCGGTCACCCCCGGGGCCTTCGTCGTGGTCCGCGCCTATCCCGACGGGGACGGGCTGGCGGTCGCGTTCGGCGACATCACCGAGCGGCGCGCGCGCCAGGACCGCGAACGCGACCAGGCCCAGCGGCTGGAGCTGACGCTCGCCGCCTCCGGGCTGGGCGACTGGAGCTGGGAGGCGGACACCGACCTGGTCACGCTTTCGGAGCGCGCCGCGGCGATCTTCGGCATCCCGCCCGGCGCCCATATGACCTGGACCCAGATTCTGACGCGGGTGAACCCGGAGGACGCCATCCCGGCCCGCCGCGCCGTCGAGGCCGCCCTCGCAGGACGCGAGGGCTACGAGATCGAGTACCGCATCACCCCGCCGGGCCGGGACCAGGAGATCTGGGTGATGTCGCGCGCCCAGGCCGCATATGCTGAGGACGGCGCGCTGGTCGGCCTGCAGGGCGTCGTGGGCGACATCACCCGGCGCAAGGCCCAGGAGGCCGAGCTGCGCGGCAGCGAGGCCCGGTTCCGCGTCGTGGCCGACAGCGCGCCAGCGCCGGTCTGGATGACCACTGCCGAAGGGCAGGTCGAATTCGTGAACCGCGCCTTCGCCGAGTTCGCCGGCAAGGCGCCCGAGGAGTTGCTGGGGGACATCTGGCTCGACGTCATCCATCCCGACGACATCGCCGAGGTGGCGGCCACGCGGGCCAAGGCCGCCGAGGGGCCGCACCCCTACTGGGTCGAGACCCGGGTCCGTCACGCCTCGCGGGAGTGGCGCTGGATGCGCACCTCGTCGCGTCCCCGGTTCGACGCCACGGGCCGGTTTGAAGGCTATGTCGGCATCGCCATGGATATGACGGAGATCCGCGCCTCGGAGGAACGCCAGCAGCTGCTGATCAACGAGCTGAACCATCGGGTGAAGAACACCTTGGCGACGGTCCAGTCGATCGCCCACCAGACCTTCCGCGAAGGGCTGGTCACCCGCCTCGCCCGCGCCCATTTCACCGAACGCCTGCTGGCGCTCTCCACCGCCCACAACGTCCTGACCCGCGAGAGCTGGGAGAGCGCGGACCTCGCCCACGTCGCCGCCGAGGCCGTGCGCCCCTATGACGAGACCGAGACCCCGCGGATCGCCATGACCGGCCCCGCGGTCCGGGTCGGGCCCAATGTGGCGCTGGCGCTCTCCATGGCCCTCCACGAACTCGCCACCAACGCCACCAAGTACGGCGCCCTTTCCGTCCCCGCCGGCCGCGTCGCGCTGGCCTGGTCGCTCAGCCCCGACGGCAAGGCGGTGGAGATCGTGTGGCGCGAGACCGGCGGCCCTCCCGTCGCGCCGCCCCTGGGCAGGGGCTTCGGCTCCCGCCTTCTGGCCCAGGGCCTCGCTGCCGAACTCGGCCGCCCCGCCCAGCTCAGCTACGAGACCGGCGGCCTCGCCTGCGCCATCACCGCGCCGATCGCCGAGAGTTGAGACCGGCGGCAAGGCCCGGTAATTGCCGAACGGCCAATAGCGGCTTCGCGAGAACAGCCTGAAGGAGCACGCAGCCATGGAACTCGTCATCGGCACCAAGGCCTGGTCGACCTGGTCGATGCGCCCGTGGCTCGTGCTCGCCAGGACGGGCGCGCCCTTCACCGAGACCCTCATCCAGCTGCGCCAGGAGAATAACCTGAGCGCAGAGGCCATCCGGCCGCACTCGCCCACCGGGCTCGTGCCCGTGCTGAAGGACGGCGACCTTGCCATCTGCGACAGCCTGGCGATCTGCGAATACCTCGCCGAGCGGTTCCCGCAGGCCGGTCTCTGGCCGCAGGACGTCCAGGCGCGCGCCCTCGCCCGCTCCGCCGCCTCGGAGATGCATTCCGGCTTCGCCGCGCTGCGCCGCGAATGCCCCATGGACCTCTTCGCCCCGATCGCAGCTGTCGACATCTCGCAGGACGTCGCCAAGGACCTGCGGCGCATCGCCGAGCTCTGGAACGGCCTCCTCGGGCGCTTCGGGGGGCCGTACCTCGCCGGGCCGGAGTGGGGCGTCGTCGACGCCTTCTTCACCCCCGTCGCCACGCGGCTACGGACCTACGGCGTCAGGCTGGCCGATTACGGGGCTGCCGGCCCCGCGGGCGAGTACGCCGAGCGTCTGCTGGAACGGCCGGAATTTCTCGCCTGGAAAGCGGGCGCCTGACCCCCGCGACCTCGAGTCTCAGCCAACATTGGATTCAGGCCGCGACATCGGTTCGCGGGTCGCATATTTCAGCTGTGACATGTAAGCGCTGCCGTTGGGGCCTCGGCCGCCTGCGGAGCAAGCCCGGGGACGTGACGCTGAAGATCGCACCGATCAGTTCCCGGACGATCTGGAGATACGCCGCCACCTTCGTGATCGTGGCGCTGTCCACCGGCGTCGCCGAGATCGTCTACCGCTTCTCGCACCTCCTGCGGCTGTCGTCGGTTTTCCTGGCCGGCGTGCTGGTGACCGCCTTCTGGCTTGGATCGGGGCCAGCCTACTTCGCCTCGGTGATCGCTTTCCTGGCGTTCAACTTCTACATCCTGGGCGGTCGCACGCCGCTCAGCTTCACGTCCTGGGAATCCATCCTGACGCTGGCGATGTTCTTCATCGTCGCCATGCTGACCGGCAGCCTCACCGGGCGGGTCCGCGACGAGGCGCAGAAGGCCATGACCCGGGCGCGCGCCACCCAGGCGCTGTTCGACGCCACCCGCGACTTCTCGGCCAGCCCCGACGAGAACTTCATCCACGAGCGCCTGGCCTACCATCTGGCCGCCGCGGCCCGCAGCGGGGCGTTGGTGGTCACCCAACAGGGGACCTTCGCCAGCCCCGACGGCCTTGAGCCGCCGCCGGGCCTCTTGTCCCGGGCCCTGGCGCTCGCCGGCGAGGAGGGCGTGGGCGGGGTGGTCACCACCCTCGCCGACGGCTGGTCGCTGCGCCCGCTCCACGCTGACGGCGTCTCCCTGGGCGTCGCCGCCTGGCGGCCGCATGCTGGCGGCCAGCTTGCGGCGGACGAACAGACCTTGCTGGCCATCCTCGCCGACGCCGGGGCCGCGGCCGTGGCCCGCGCCCGCCTGGCCGCCGCCAAGTCCAACGCCGAGGCCCGCGCCCGCACCGAGGAACTGCGTAACGCCCTGCTCTCCTCCATCTCCCACGACCTGCGCACGCCGCTGGCCGCGATCATGGCTTCGGCCTCCAGCCTGCAGGAGTTCGGCGAGACCTTCGACCTGGCCACCCGCCGCGACCTCACCGCGACCATCCAGGAGGAGAGCGAGCGGATGAACGCCTTCGTGGCCAATCTCCTCAACATGACCAAGCTCGAGGCCGGCGCGCTTGCCGTGACGCGGACCCGCTTCGGCGTCCAGGAAGTGGTCGACCGCACCATGCGCCGCCAGCAGCTGACTCACCGCCGAACGGTGCTGGAGGCCGCGCCCTTCGCCGAGCTCGAGGCGTCCGGCGACCCGGTGCTGTTCGAGCAGGCGCTGGGCAATGTCGTGGAGAACGCCATCCGCTATTCGCCGGCCGGCTCCACCGTGCGCATCGCCTGCGAGCGCGCCGACGACGAAGCCGTGGTCCGCGTCACCGACGAGGGTCCCGGCGTCCCCAGCGAGGACATCGGGCGCATCTTCGACAAGTTCTACCGCTCGCCAAGTGTCGCGGCGACGGCCGGCACCGGCCTTGGCCTCTCCATCGCCCGCGGCTTCATGGAGGCCATGGGCGGGGTGGTCACCGCCGCCAACCGTCCCAAGCCCGAGCGCGGCCTTGCCGTGACCCTCCGGCTAGGCCTGGCCCCGCAATGAGCCCGATGAGCAACCTGCAGGCCAGCGAAGGCCCCGCCCGGCTGTTGCTGGTCGACGATGAGTCGCAGATCGTGCGCGCCCTCACCCCCGCCCTCGCCGCCGCCGGCTACAGCGTCGAAATCGCGGCCACCGGCGAGGCGGCGCTGTCCCAGATGGCCGGCGATCCCTGCGACGTGGTGATCCTCGACCTCGGCCTGCCCGATATGGACGGCAAGGAGGTGATCCGGCGGATCCGCGAGTGGTCGGAGGCGCCGATCATCGTGCTCTCCGCGCGCGACCTGGAATCGGAGAAGATCGCCGCCCTGGACCTCGGCGCCGACGACTTCGTCAACAAGCCCGTGGGCGTGGGCGAGCTGCTGGCCCGGGTCCGCGCCTCGCTGCGTGGCCGCGAGCGCCGCTTCACCGCCCAGGCCAGCTTCAAGGCCGGCGACCTGGAGATCAGCTTCCCCAACCGCCGGGTGCTCGTCCAGGACGAGGAAGTCCGCCTCACCCCGCGCGAATACGACCTGCTGCGCACCCTGGCGCGCCACGCCGGCCGCGTGGTGACCCACAAGCAGGTGATCACCGCCGTCTGGGGCGCCGAGGCCCAGGTCGACGCTCAGTTCGTGCGCGTGCTGGTGGCCCAGCTTCGCCAGAAGCTGGAGCTCGAGCCGTCGGCGCCGCGCATCGTGCTCACCGAACCCGGCGTCGGCTACCGGCTCAAGGCCGACGACGCCTGAGCCCGCAAACGAAAAGAGCGCGACGATCGCTCGCCGCGCTCCTGGATCGTCGTTGTGCAGCGGTCGTTTAGGCGAAGGCCGTCCCCTGCCGGCGGCGACGCAGCAGCGTGCCGATCCCGCCGAAGCCCATGATCATCATCGCCCAGGTCGCCGGTTCCGGCACCAGCGAGTCGAAGCTGAAGTTGCCGCCGCCGTTGGCGGTGAAGGACCGCAGGGCCGCGCCGGCTTCAGCGCCGAACTGCGGCGTCGCGCCCAGGAGGTTGAAGGCGAACTCCTCGCTGCCCGGGATGCGGGTGGAGAAGTCCTCATAGTCCGAGGTCAGCGTCGTGAAGAAGCCCCCGTTGCTCACCGAAAGGTTGGTCGAGCCGCTGCCGCCGGCGCCCTGGATCCAGGCGTTGCTGAACGTGCCGGAAAGCAGGTTCGAGCCCGTGGTCACCAGGGTCGAGCCGAACAGCTGGGTCGGTCCGGTATAGGTGAAACTGAAGTCGCCGCTCAGCGGCGCCTGCGCCCACACGTTCGGTCCTGCAATGAACGTGGCCGGACTGCCCAGGGGCGCCGTGGCGCTGAACGTGAACGCCGCCGGGATGAACATCAGGCCGGGATCCATCGACGGATCGATGAAGCTGAAGTGCACCGCCTGCGTGCCGATCGTCGACAGCGTTCCGCCGGCGCCCGCATCGCCCGGGCCACTGTTCACCCAGCTATAGGTCTGCGCGCTCGTGTCCGGACTGAACTGCGCATAGACGAGGGCCTGTGAGGCCCCCGCAACTGTGAGGGATATGGCCAGCGCCACCGCTGGCAATGTCTTGGTCAGAACCCGCATCTCAACCCACCTCGTCAAACAGGGAACCCCGACTTCGCGCGCGTCCTTTCGTCTGCGCCGATTGTCAAAACTGGGGAAACCTTGAGAGGTTCCGGCATCCGCGGGCATTTTCCGCCAGAATTGCGCCCTCTTCTTTGTGTCAGGCGAGCTGCCAGCGGCCACAATGCCGCCACAGGTCAAAACCTCGCGGTCGGGCCACGCGAATACGAAAAGAGCGCGGCGATCGCTCGCCGCGCTCTCTCGAAAAACGAAGGCTGGGACCTGCTAGGCGAAGGCGACCGCGCGGCGCCTGCGGATCATCGCGCCCATGCCGCCGAAGCCCATCAGCATCATCGTCCAGGTGGCCGGCTCCGGCACCGAGAGGATTTCAAGGCTGAAGTTGCCGCCGCCGTTGGCGCGGAAGGACTTCAACGCCTTGCCGGGCTTGGCCCCGAACGCCGGGGTGACGCCCAGGAGGTTCAGGGCGAACTCTTCCGAGCTGGGATCGACGTTGCCGAGGTTGAAATCGGAGGTCAGCGAGGTGAAGGCCCCGCCGTTGCCGATCGACAGGTTGGTCGAGCCGGTGCCGCCGTTGCCCTGGATCCAGGCGTCGGTGAAGGCGCCGCTGAGCAGGTTGGCGTTGTGCAGCACCTGGATCGCGCCGAAGGTCTTGGTGACCCCGGTATAGATGAAGCTGAAGCCGCCGTTGACGTTGGTCTGGGTCCAGGTGTTCGGGCCTGGCGTGAATGTCGCCGGGCTGCCGGACGCCACGGTGGTGTTCAGCGTGAACTTCACCGGAACGAACTGCAGGTCCGTGAGGCCCAGGGCCAGGAAGCTGAAGTGGACGTTGGTCGCGCCGACCGTCGTGCCCGTGGGCGTCGCGGTGGTGAAGAACGCGCCGCCGGTGCCGTTGTTGCCCGCGGCGTTGTTCACCCAGCTGTAGATGTTGCGGCCCGTATCCGGGGTGAACTGGGCGAACACCGCGGCCTGCGACGGCGCCGCCGCCGTCAGCGCGAGGGCGGCGACCGCCCCCGAAAGGATCTTGGTGAAAGCACGCATTCGGCAACCTCGTACGGGAATCAGGCGCCGCCCCATGACGACTGCGCCCATAAGCGCCCGCCACAGCCAAGGTACAAGCATAACGAATGTATAATAGAGACTTCACGCCACTCGCCTCACAGGAGAATTGCCATATTCCCGGCGGGTTAGCTTACGAATCGGAATTCACGCCATGTATTTGAAAATATCTTAGGTCGCATTCCGCGCCATATTGAAGATTCAGAAAACTTATACTTCCGCACACAACCCCGCATGGCCCCAGTATTCATCCGAATGACCTGACGTTCAGGCCCTGCAGGCTCGCCAGGCCGTCGCGTCATCTTCATTGCATGAGCTCGATCCGCTCGCGAACCGCCGGCGTTCCTCGGCGCGGGAGGCCGCGGCGAGCCGACGCGCATACGAAAAGAGCGCGACGATCGCTCGCCGCGCTCTTCCGTTAGCTGACTATATTCGCGTCTCAGGCGAAAGCGGCGCCTTGGCGGCGGCGGTTGCGGAGCACCGCGCCCATGCCGCCGAAGCCCACCAGCATCATCGCCCAGGTCGCCGGTTCCGGCACGCCGGCCTCGAAGCTGAAGTTCCCGCCGCCGTTGGCGCGGAAGGTCTTCAGGGCCTTGCCGGCATTGGCGCTGAACGCCGGGGTCACGCCCAGCAGGTTCAGGGCGAACTCTTCCGAGCCCGGGATCAGGTGGTTGAAATCCTCGAAGTCCGAGGTCAGCGAGGTGAACACGCCGCCGTTGCCGACCGACAGGTTGGTCGAGCCGGTGCCGCCGTTGCCTTGGATCCAGGCGTCGTTGAAGGTGCCGGAGAGCAGGTTGTCGCCGGTGTGCACCGTGATCGACCCGTAGGTGTGATCGGCGCCGGTATAGATGAAGCTGAACCCGCCGTTCAGGTTGGTCTGCGTCCAGGTGTTCGGGCCCGCCGTGAAGGTCGCCGCATTGCCCGAGGCCACGGTCGCGTTCATCGTGAACCGCACCGGCACGAACTGCAGGTCGGTCAGCGCCGGATCCAGGAAGCTGAAGTGGACCGCCACCGAACCCGGCGTCGTCGCCGTGGCCGTCGAGGTCGTGTAGAACGACCCGCCGGTGCCGCTGTTGTTGGCGCCGTTGTTCACCCAGCGATACATGTTCGCGTTGGTGTCGGGCGAAAACTGGGCGAAGACGGCGGCCTGCGAAGGCGCGGCGACGGCGGCCAGCGAAAGGGCGACCGCGGTCGCCGAGAGAATCTTCGTCAAAGCTCGCATCAGACAACCCACCCACAAAATGTGCGTCACCGCTGTTACGGCGACTTCCGCCTTTCGACCTGAAAGCCCCCTCCGGGGCAAGCATAAAATTTATATAAGCAAGTTATTAATGTACTCGCTTCTCAGGCGAAATGTCATTTTTAGAGAGTACAATTCGTTAACACTTACATATTGCATCGCAGCAAGAACTTGTCTCGAACCATTTCTTTACGCTTGTCAGGCGAATTTCGGAACTATACCGGAGTCTTCACTTTTCGTTAGCTATACTATAACATCGTAAATCTTGATCATTCTGGATAAAATCACCTAATACAGCACTATATTCTTCGCATTGCATCGCGGAAGGATTTCCCAACCACGTCGTCTTCTTCCCGCGTGGGTGGCGCCGGTGGGCATTTTTCACGCCTGCAGATTGCGAGAAAAATGCATCGGCCCGGCTTCGGCGTGTCTCCGGAGCGCGCCCCAAGGTTAACGCGCGGCCCGCGCCGGCGGCTCGCCGGCCGCCCGGCGCACTCAGCGCGGCCCGTCGTAGACCCGGCCATAGGTCTCCAGATAGTGCTGCTCGTCCTTCTCGTTGCGGGGCGGGATGGCGAACACCGTCCCGTCGGGCGCCAGATTGAAGTGGCTGACGCTGACCACCATCCGCCGCGGCGGCGCCGCCGCCGCCGCGACCGGCTCCTCGCCCTCGGCGTGCAGCGATTTCAGCACCCCGTACCGCTTGGGGTGCAGCTTGCCGACGTGCCAGCGCAGGTGCGCCAGCCGCACGTGGGTCAGGTAGGCGGTCTGCGGCGTCGCCGCCTTCGCCATCTCCCAGCCCTGCTCGAACAGCCGGTCGGCCCGCACGTCCATCGCCTCATAGAGCGCATTGTTGAACTCGGGATGCCTGTCGCGCCAGGCATAGACCGTCGCGACCACCGGCATGTCGGGATCCTCGCAGACCGCGGTCACCGCCTCGCCCGCGGCCACCCGGGCGCAGATCGCCTCGACCGTCGCCAGGCAATAGGAGGACCGCCGCCCGATGAACGGCCCGCCCGCCGCTTCCCGGGCCGCCAGCAGGTCGGCGGCGAACCGCGGCTTCTTCCGGGCCCATGCGCACACCGTGCTCGGGTCGGGCATATGCGCCTCGGCGCAGATCGCCCGCATCGTCTCCCCCGCCGCCGTCCGCCGCAGGATCTCCGCCGAGACCGCCTCGAACCGAACCCGCCCGCCCCGCGCCCGCGGGACCGCCACACCGGCGCCTGCACCAGCTTCCATCCCGACATCCCCTGATTGCGATAAGATCAAAAGGTCCAGTTCCTCCCCTTCAGGGGAAGGTGGATCGTCGCGAATCCGCGACGAGACGGAGGGGGTTACAGCCCACTCCCCAGCCGCCCGGCCCACGCCAGGCGCACCACCGAACGCTGCCGGAATTTAGCTGGAAACGCGCGCGCCGTCAAGAACAAAATAGGAACATTGAGCTTGCAAGCGCCACCACCCAACCCGCATATTCTCCTACCTCCCCCGCAAGGCGGCGGGGGAACCATTTGACCGGGGATCGTGTCGTGCAGCCGCCTAAGGGCGGACGCGGGCATCTGGTTCCTGCTTTAGGCTTCCTGTAGAGGCGATACTGAACTTCCAAGGTCAGGATGGGATCGCTTGAAAGCGGACGAATACCTTGAGGAGGTGGTGAAGGACTCGTTCGGGCGAGAGCTCGAGGTCAACGAGAACATCGCCCGCACCCTTCCCTTTTTCGCCGCCAGCCTGGCGGTGGCCGTCCCAATCTACGGATACATCGCCGGCCGCCTGCCGCCACTCGCGCCCTCGCTCATGAGCGTCGTCCTGCATGGCCTACTCGCGTCCGGAGCAGGCTGCGGCGTCATGATACTCTGGAACCTGTTCCTGATGGTCCAACTCCGCGAGTATCGGATTCCGCCCCGAGAAAGCGCGCAGATCGAGTGGATGCAGGCGCTGAAAGCCTACTTCGAGGACGAGGGCCTCACCGCGGCCACCGTCGACAGGAAGGTAACCCAGCAGTTGCGGGACCGGATGATCATCGAGTACGCGGCGTCGGCCGAGCACAACCGCGAGGCCAACGCGCCGAAGTTGCGGGCGCGCGCCTCCGGGGTCGTCTACTTCTCGGCCATGCTGACCATCGCTTTTGCGATGATCGCGATTATATTCGTTTCACAGCGGCTGCCGAAGCCGCCCCCTCAGGACGCCGCTCATGTCGCATCCCAAGCAGAAAGTCAGCGAGCCGCCGAAGCTGGGCGGCGCGCCGCCGCTGCCGCCGAAGCCGCAGGTCCTGCAGTTGGGCCTGAAGTTTCCGGGGGTGCCGGTAGCCAACACCGTGCCGGAGGCGGATCGCAAGTGACAGAAGCCGACAAGGCGGCGACGACCCCGCCCGCCACGCCGACCGCCCCGGCGGCCCCGGCGGCCCAGCCGCCCGCACCGCCGCCGCATCAGCTGCTCAAGAAAAACGAAGACGGTGGCGGCCCGCTCGTTGAGCGCCGCTAACCTGCGACCCGCAGTCGCCGCTCTGCTGCCGGCGCGGGGGGATACTTACGACCAAGCGTTAGCCCCCCTTATCCCCCACCTCCGCCCCAGCTAACGTCCGCGCAAATCGCCCCGCCATCCCACGCCCAGCCGGCTCGCCCTGTAGTGCGAGCCTCGCCCCAAGCCGCTGTATCCCCCGCGCCACGCCTCCAACCGGAGATTGTACGGTCAAGCTTCACAAGCTTGACATGCATCTGAGGCGCAGCCTCATCCTCCGCATCCAGACGAGCGCCCAGGCGCCGTCTCTTGCAGGGGAAAACACCATGAAACGTCTCACGGGTGGCGCAGCCTCCCTCGCGCTTGCGGCCCTAGCCGCAGCCGCCGGCTTCAGCCCGGCCCAGGCCCAACCGGCCGGTCCGGCCGCCGATGTCTCCGAGGTCATCGTCACCGGCTCCCGCATCCGCACCAGCCCGCTGGACCGCGACCAGCCGGTGGTCCAGATCGACCAGGAAGCCATCGCCAAGACCGGCCTCACCTCCACCGTCGATGTGCTGCAGCGGATCCCGTCCGCCGCGGGCGGCCTGAACTCGAAGTTCAACAACTCCGGCAACCTCGGAAACCCGCCGGACGGCGGCGGCGTCGGCGCGGGTGCGGCGGAAATCGACCTGCGCTACCTGGGCTCGCGCCGCGTGCTCGTGCTCGTCGATGGCCTGCGCTGGGTGGCCGGCGCCTCGGCGTCCGGCGTTCCGGGCTCGGTCGACCTCAACACCATCCCCACGTCCATGATCAGCCGCATGGAGGTGCTGCAGGAAGGCGCCTCGCCGATCTACGGCTCCGACGCCATCGCCGGCGTGGTCAACATCATCACCAAGCGGAGCCAGGACGGCTTCCAGGCCACCGCCCAGATCGGCGGCTTCAAGAGCGACGGCTTCACCCAGGACTACAACATCTCCTGGGGCGCCCACAGCGGCGGGACCGCGATCGTCGTGGGCGGCGGCTATTTCAAGCAGGACCCGGTCTTCGCCGGCGACCGCAAGATCTCGCGCTTCCCGGCGCCCTTCGGCACGGTCTGCGATGGCGGCTGCAGCTCCGGCACCCCGCTCGGCCGGTTCATCGTCACCGATCCCAATACCGGCCGCGACATCGACGCCACCCTGCGCGCGGCGCTCCAGCCCGGTCAGCGGCCGATCTACAACCCCGCCGACCCCACCGGCGCCGCCACCAGCTTCAAGCCCTTCACCACGGCGGACCGGTTCAACTTCCAGCCCTTCAACTACATCCTGACGCCGCTGGAGCGCCTGAGCATCTTCGGCTCGGTCACCCAGGACATCACCGACAAGATCCATTTCCGGGGCCGCGCCTCCTTCGTGGAGCGCAAGTCCGCCAACCAGGCCGCCCCGCTGCCGCTGTTCGTTGGGCCTGACGCCGGCAACGGGAACCTGCTCGACACCGTCAACGTCGACGCGACCAACCCCTTCAACCCCTTCGGCTTCACCCTGCAGCAGGGCACGTACGCGTTCATCGGCCGCCGGCTGGTCGAGGCCGGTCCGCGCCATTACGAACAGACCGTCGACACTTGGAACGTCTCCGGGACCTTCGACGGCGAGTTCGAGGTCGCCGACCACAGCTGGCACTGGGACGTCAACGGCGTCTGGTCGCGCAACCACGCCGACCAGTCCTTCACCGGCAACGTCAACGCCCAGCGGGTGCAGCAGGCCCTCGGCCCGGTGGCCCTCTGCACGGGCGCCTGCGTACCGCTGAATATCTTCGGCGGCGCCGGCACGATCACCCCGGCCATGCTGCAGTTCATCGGCTTCACCCAGCAGGACGTGTCGCAACAGGAGCTGCGCGACGTCAGCGCCAACCTGACCGGCGATCTGTTCGACCTGCCCGCTGGGCCGCTGGCCTTCGCCGTGGGCCTGGAGCGCCGGGAGACGGAGGGCTACTTCCAGCCCGACCCGATCGTGGCGGCGGGCCTGTCGTCCGACATCCCGGCCCAGCCGGCGCGCGGTTCCATCACGGTCAAGGAAGCCTACGCCGAACTGCGGGTCCCGCTGATCAAGGACCAGCCGTTCTTCTACCGGCTCGACGCCTCCCTGGCCGGACGCTGGTTCGACTATTCGGGCTCGGGGTCGGATTCGACCTACAAGGCCGGCCTGACCTGGAAGCCGGTCGAGGAGGTGCTCTTCCGCGGGTCCTGGGGCCAGGGCTTCCGCGCGCCGTCCATCGGCGAGCTGTTCGGCGGGGCCTCGCGCTTCGACCAGGTCGTGGCCGACCCGTGCTCGGGCATGACCGCGGCCACGCCGGCGAATATCCGGGCCAATTGCATCGCCCACGGCGTCCCGGCCAACAATTCCTATGTCCAGCTCAACGCGCAGCTGCCGGTCATCACCAGCGGCAACACCAGGCTGGCCCCGGAAACCAGCGAGAGCTGGAACGCCAGCGCCGTGTGGGAGCCCAGGTTCCTGCGTGACGCCAGCTG
>Ga0307510_10007779_pt1 | contig 12782 bp, 14 predicted proteins | sample 12_EM_MG_FD_207224 | JGI IMG/M metagenome (GOLD analysis project Ga0307510, IMG submission 207224) | Populus trichocarpa ectomycorrhiza microbial communities from riparian zone in the Pacific Northwest, United States - 12_EM | ecosystem: Host-associated > Plants > Roots > Unclassified | place... | reverse complement strand
CAGGACATGGACATTGATAGAATACTGCAGTGACATCATACTCTATCCACTAATCCCGTGAGGAGTTGCAATATGTATGTTGATAATGGGGAGCGGCACAGTGAATGGAACTCAAGTGGTCGATACTTAATAGCACTCGTTGATAGGAAGGTGAAGAACAAGGGCTTTGAACGACACACTCATTACGAGGTCTACATCCTACAAGACGGGCACTGCGGGCAAGCAGATTGAACAACCAAACTGACCCATGTCATGACTGTAAACGCATTAATCATCCAAGAGCCGTATGTCGTTAGCAGCGACCTTCGAGTTCGGCTACGAGACAGGAGTGCATCCGCCCAAATGGTTCGGTAGATGGTCACAGATCCGATTCTTGTAACTTGAACATGACGACGTCCCAGGAATGCCTGAAGTCGATCGGAGACCTTGCTGGAGGGGGGGAATTGGTAACAAGAACCACGGTTACTACATAGTGGTGGCAACAAAGTATCTTGAGAAGTTAGCCGTCAGTATTACAATTTCTGGAATCTGGGCAGCCTAGGGAATTCACCCCGTGTCCTTGTAGTACAAATTTGGGTAATATGGTATGATCAAGGCACTTTTCCTGGGTCAGCGAAGCAGGCCACATACCAGTACTACTTCCTCCTTTCCAACGACCATAACACCAAGCAAGCAAGCGTGCTAATTGTCCCTGTTTAGGCGTTTAGCTGTCACTTTATGTCACCCTACGGTAGTGTTGGTGTAGAAATAGGTTGGAACATATCAGAGCACTCATTCAGAGTATTTTTGCGGGTACTTGGAACTTAGTAGTCGACACACAATAGCGCTCGTGGCTCGGTTGGGAAGAACGTGAAAGCAAAAGCCTCGAGGCACACATCCTCAATTATGCGGCCCACATCTCACACGGGATCATTTGCGCGGAGTAGATTGTGTGTACCAAGAGACAACCTGTAGACCCAATAAACAATACTATCACGAAAGAGTCTTAGGGATAGCGTAGGCCGTCTGGGACTGCCTCCTAGTTGAGTTGTAAGACGACGTCGTCGAGCTAGACAGTATCGTGGTGACGTTTACATAACCAGTCAATTACAATACTATAGTAACAGGGTAATGTCTCATCTCGACACGTAGTGGACAATCATACCGTTAACTAAGCAGAGAAACGACGCACTCGTCTGCCAAAGGACAGCAATGAATGCCCGGTGTATGATAAAATATAGTAGATATCGTAAGAGACGACATCAAGAATCGATTCACCTCTTTCTTTCGGCCTCCACCGCCGGTGCAAAAGGTTCACATGGCGCCTGATTTCTCGCCAGTGTTCTAAAGCCTGTTCCGCTGAAGGCCGGTCTGCAGGATTGATCTGCATCATGGATTCGATCAGGGGTAGGAAAAAGTCGCAATTGGAATATTTCTGGGTGACAGTCAATCAGTGGCACGAGATTGAGTGCGTTGACAAACATACATCGCAAAATAATTGGCGAAGCACATTGCCGATTGTGAATATATCGACCTTGAACGGATCGTATGGCACCTCATCAGATAGCTCTGGCACGTCCTGATCGCGTCCGTCAGTCCCAACGACAGGCCCAACTAACGATCCGGGAGGGAAATACGACGAGATCCCATAGTCCACAAAGTAGTACTTGACATCGACCATTGTCCGTGGAATGATGGTCACATGAGTCGAAACGTCCTGAAGGTACCTACTCCGTATAGGGTGGAATCCATACGGGTACATATTGGTTGCGTCCATCAAAATGTTCTTCGCCGAGCAGTCTCTAAGCTGAATGCATCAGAAATGACCTTCACGGGTATATGGATAAAGTACCTATGCGCAACGCCCACTGAGTGCATGGAAACGAGACCCTGAGGAGATTCAATGTCAGGTGGGCTAAACTTGGGACAGCAGGACAAATGTGGTTACTTCAAGAATTTGATCGGCAAAGTCTAATATCTCTTCAATCACATAGAACGGCGGCTCGTCCACCGGTCGCAAGAACGGCATAACTATATAAGATATCGAATCGTCTTGTGTATCGGCGAAGATGTCCAGAATCGGAACAGAGTGGTTGGCGGGGTCTTGGGGATAACTAAGCATAAGTGCGATGCGGGATTCCTGGTCATTCGTCTCGATTTGCTTGATGTATACAAGCTTGCCGTCTGATATTCGGGTTGCATCCACCAGTAATGGGCGAAGCTGGGTAGGAGAAAATGAGAGACATTACGGGTGAGATCATTTCTACATACTGGGAGTGGCACGGAGTCTTCCGCACGTCGCCAATAGGTACCGGTTCTCAACCAGGAGGGAGTCCATCCTGGTCGAAGACGGGGACGAAGCATGTAGCCCTTTGACTCTAAGAACGGCTGGCGATCTCTCCATTTTATTTCATGTTCAGAGAGAGTCTGATAAGGACCAGCAGATTGAGAAGTGGACTGGGTTTGCGCCTGGGGGAGTGGTGTGGCCATTCAAGTCGGGGAAGAGAGCAGGAAAGCTAGTTGGGACACGATGTAACATGCGCGGTGTAAAAGGACAATAGGTGGTGACGAAAATGTCGAATATGTTGAAGGTACAATGCGTGAGAAGTTGAAGGTTGAAATTGACGCAGCGCGGCGCGACTCCCGACGCCGACTAAGCCACATCCTTGGGCCCTTACTTTGATGTGGGCTGTCACCACCCAGTTACCGCGACGCCTCCATCGACAGTACACGTCAATTTTATTTTTCCCTGTCCTTTGTTCTCAAACCGACAAACTGGTGCTATTGTTTCGCATCGCCGACTCGGGAAGCTGTAGATCTTCCCTGGTTAACATATGTGTACTTATGGATCAACATGTAACCATAATCTAGAGCGCAAGGCGACGCATGACAAGACAACATGGCTATTGTCATCCCATGGAACATCTTATGTTACCTATGTATGTTCCCTATTCACAACATACTTTGTAACTCGTTTGGTACCTGTTAGGGGCCAGATACGTGGAGCGTACCAATTGCTGTCACGCCATGTCAGAAATCCTATAAAACCCTTCTCCCACGACGCACAATCTGATCCCCCAGAATCGAATACGGACTTGGGAGCAGGCCTCCGCCATTTACAACACCATCATTCACTTTCTTTCTGCTTGTTAAGTCGTGAGTACCTGTCTTGATACATCGCTGTTAGAAACGGTCTCACGGACACCCTGACCATTTGCAGATGTCGTGGGGTGTCGTCGCGAACATTACCAATGTTGGGACTTTGGCTGCGGTGGCCGTAACTGCGGTCTCCTCAGCGGCCTCAACACACGCATGGGACACCCGCACGACTCCTGAGTCTGAGCTCGAGTGGTGCAAGACAGAATTGCATGATATCAAGACGCGCATTAACGAGCTCTCTCCCGACCGACGCGAACGCCTGTTTATCGCGGCTGAGCGGAAAAAATGCACGAGTCTCGAAGAGCTTGAAGGCAAATTGCAGGGGTAAGGATCTCTGAACGTAGTATGTGTTAATAACGAACATTGACATTCACCTTTTACCTTTAGTTTGCTTGACGAACGCTGTGAGCTGGAGCTGCGTGCTAAACATTCCAGTTTCTGGGAGCGCAATCTGCCTGCGATCCTCAAGTTATCGCAACTGCGGGTGGATATCTGCGAATTGAAGGATGCAGTTGGGAGTCTTAAGGATGATGCATGGGTTTGTATCTACCTGGGCGTGATGGCTGTTCAAACGTTGACAAGTCTTCCTAGACCACTACAACTTTTCACCTAAAAGAAGACAAAGCCCGAGCTCGCGGTCGTTCGATGACTACAGACGCAGATACACATGCGACGGCGCAACCTTCTACGTCCGGCAATACCCAAGGAACGCATGTCTCAGGCCAGCCTGAAGAGCATCCGTTGGACATCATGCCGCCCCCTCCCGCTCATACTGCAGAAAGGTCTATGACCACCGAGGTCCCACTAGGAATAGCCTGACTAGAAGTGGGATTAATTCGAACGAATGGTTCTGAACATCCAGGCTCAAGGGGGCGCTGACGCATTGCTACGATTACTATTCCATCATGTTTATCCCCGACAATTACTAGTACCTCTTCCTTTGCGATATAATATTGGTTCATGGACTGGCAGTGGCCAGATTTCTCGGATATCATTAGTTAACATATCGGTCATTCGGATGAATCCTAATATATTCTTCGCGCTACAGGCCATCACAAAAGAACGGGCTACGACCCAGATATAATTTCTTTGCTCACTTAAGCATCTGGGTATGCGCACGAATTCAATAAGCCTTGCCACAATCCCGAAGTTGTCGGGTATGAGTTGGGGGAGGGGGGTGGAGGATAGGGGACCTTCAGTTTAGGTACAGCTAGTAGGGAACAGCTTGAAGCACGACGTTCAATGTACTGCGGTGCCAGCGGTGACAGTTGGGAGGTCTGCGCAGCCCGAGCACGATCCCAGGGCGATCAAACGTCTCTCCGTTATTCATGGCAGGACGAATAGGGTCTTATACTGACGGCAGGCCTTGAGGGACAAGAGTGGTTAGGGCGGAGCCGCCGGCCCGGAGAGACTGTGGAGCGGTGGCGTCACGGTCTGTCGAATGTGCAAGCTATAGTATCAGCACATGATGGCTCCTTCGAAATCATGATAATTGTAGCTGTCTTAGAGTACGTCCCTGGTACAACCACCACAAGCAATTAGTCGACGGACGTAGACACATCAGAGATCATGCACTTCATCGGCGGGTGCCGTGGGTCGTTGCCCACGTGGGTATTAGTTCTACCTAGTTTTCCAGGTTCTAGGCGCGTAACTAGCAACGCGTGATCTAGTGATAGACAGATGCGGCTCATTCAAGTTGGCCTTTAGAGGGACAGTAGCCCTGACATGGGTACTCACCGTGTGTCAACTGAATGGTGCATCTTTGGAATTCGGCCCCACGAACGTCTCTGGTCACGTCTCTGCCGATGACAACGGTATAATGTCCACATGCAGAGGCAGGACTGGACTTGGCATCACCCTGAAAGGCTGGGTAGGAGCAGTGTCATGTTTTATCGACCAGTATTTCCTTTGCAGTTCCCACCATTTCGAAAGACAGGGACTCCCCACGGAAATGCAAGGTTTTGGTAGGGACGAATTTCTGACGAAACCGTCCATGAAGATATTGATGCCTGTATCGCGTAAACAATGAGTAATGGACGAGAGGAAAGCAAAAGCATCGAGGCATCCTCATTACGCGGCCCGCACCACAGGGAATCAATTACGCGGGAGTAGATTGATTTAATAGACCTACCCGTAGACCTAATCAACGATGTAGACAGTAGCAGAACGTTTACTTGGCCAGTCAGTTATATAAGTATCAGGGTAACGTCTCGTCTCAACACGACGAATATAGTACACAATCGTAGCGTTAACTACGCTGGGAAACGGCGCAATCGTCTGCCGAAGGACAACAATGTGTGCCCGATGTATGACAAAATATGGTAGATATCATTGGAGATGACATCAAGAATCGATTCTTCTCTTTCTCTTGGCCTCCAATACCGATGCAAAAGTTTCACATGGGGCCTGATTGATTGCCAGTGTTCTAATGCCTGTTCCGCTGAAGGCCGGTGTGAAGGGTCGTTCCGCATCATGGATTCGATAAGGGGCAGGAAAAAGTCGCAATTGGAATATTTCTGGGTGACAGTCAATCAGTGGTACGAGATTGAGCGCATTGACAAGCATACGTCGTAAAACAATTGGCGGAGCTCATTGCCAATGGTGAATATATCGACCTTAAATGGATCATACGGCACTTCATTGGACAGCTCTGGTACGTCCTGATCGCGTCCTTTGGTCCCAACAACAAGCCTTGTTTGCGATGTGGGAGGGAAATACGACGAGATCCCATAGTCCGCAAAATAGTACTTGACTTCGACCATCGTCCGTGGTATGATGGTCACAATAGTCGAAACATCTTGAAGATACCCACTCCGTATAGGGTGGCACCCATACGGATACATGTTGGTTGCGTCCATCAAAATGTTCTTCGCGGAGCAGTCCCTAGGCAATGCATCAGAAATGTCCTCAACGGGTACATGGATAAAGTACCTATGCGCAACGCCCTTTGAGTGCATGAAAACGAGACCCTGAAGAATTTCGAGGTCAGATGGGTTAAACTTAGGACGACGGGACAAATGTAGTCACTTCAAGAATTTGATCGGCAAAGTCTAATATCTCCTCAACCGCATAGAACGGGGGCTCGTCTACCGGCCGCAAGAATGGCATAACTATATAAGATATCGAATCGTCTTGTGTGTCGGTGAAAATGTCCAGAATTGGAACGGAGTGGTTGGTTGAGTCTTGGTAAGAGCTAAGCATGAGCGCGAGGCGGGATTCCTGGTCATTCGTCGCGACTTTTTTGATGTATACAAGCTTGCCGTCTGATATTCGGGTTGCATCTACCAGCAATAGGCGAAGCTAGGTCGGAGGGAATGAGAGGCGTTACGGTGAGATCATTTCTACATACTGGGAATGGCACGGAGTCTTCCGCACGCCGCCAATAGGTACCGGTTCTCAACCACGAGGGAGTCCATCCTGGTCGAAGACGGGGACGAAGCATATAGCCCTTTGACTCTAGAAACGGCTGGCGATCTCTCCAATTTATTTCATGTTCAGAGAGAGTCTGATAAGGACCAGCAGATTGAGAAGTGGACTGGCTTTGCGCCTGCGAGTGTGAAGTCGCCATTCGAGTGGAGTTGAGGAGGAGATACACTCGTTGGGATGCGGTGTAACCTGTACCGTGACAGTGTATAAATGCAGTATGGGGTAATGGGAAAAGAACAATAAGGCGATGACAACGTCGACATGTTGGCGAAAAGCGCTACACGCCACAATGGTCCACAATCTTAGGCAGTTCTTAGGCTCGGAACCAGCCGTTCTGCTTCACACCCAGATTAGGTCCGCTAGCAGTGAAGCCGAACCGTGAGGGTTTTTCTTATAATGTCCGACGGAACTCCGACAGAAATGGCGGTGTTTTCGTTTCCGAAAGCCTTGCCTGCGAATGCGAACGCGTCGTCCCGTTGAAAAAAAATTAAATTGACGCAGCGCCACTCACCGTCGGAGCACCGTGATGGGCCTGGGCACTTTGGATGGGCCCAGCGCTGTTACTGCGGCCCAGTTACCGCGACGCCCCATGTATACGTTAACTTCATTCTTGTTCATTCTTGTCTGTTGTTCTCTAACTGGCATGCTGGAGCTATTGTTTCGCGGCAATCATTCATGAAAACCTGTAGATCTTCTGGGGTTACCATAGCCTGTGTTCTTATGGATCAACTTGAACATGAGTCCACAGCCTGATGTGCAGGACCCCGCTGGACGACAAAAAGGTTGTGATGGTTATCCCATAGAACGTCCAATCTTATGTACGTTGCCCATTCCCGAAACACTCTGTAACTACGTATGGCACCTGTTAGGCCAATTACTTGGAGTAGGCTACTTGCTGAAGTGCCACATGCCAGAGACTATATAAGACCCTTCGCGCACCATCCATGGCCTGATATTTCAGAATCAAATATACGGACTTGAGAACAGGTCTCTGCCATTAACATCAACACCGTCCACTTTCTGTTTATCAAGTCGTGAGTACCTCTCTTCATCCATTGTTCAGAGTGAAGCAGTCTCACGAACACGCTGATCGTTTGCAGATGAATTCCGACGGCTGGAGTATCCTGGGGAAGATTGTCGGCATCCAGGCATTGGCCACAGCAGTGTTCACAGGCACCGCAAGGTTTTATTGGCAATCGTTGCCAGAGAATATTCGATCACAGCTCGAAGGGTGCATAACTGAGATCGACAGTATCAGGAGGTCTATCGATCAACTCACTCATTACCAGCGGCAATGCCTTCAGGCTGCCGCTCAGCAGGGGAAATGCTCGAGTCTCGCTCAGCTCGAACACGAGTTGAAACGGTGAGTATCTCCGCATGTAGTGTATGTTCATAATTAACAGTAGTATTCATCTTTGACCTTCAGTCTGGCTGTTGACTGCCTTGATTTGAAAGCTCGTGTTGACCAGGCCCAATGGTTGGAGCGCATTTTGCCCCCAAGATTCTCGAAACTGTGGAAGGATATCGACGAACTTAAAAAAGCGATCAAGGTGCTTCGGTACGATGCATGGGTTTGTGTCCAAAAAGCAGATTTGATAGTTTTCAAATGTTGACAAGTCCTGTTAGAAATCTACATCAGGAAAACCCTCCCGTGCTAGCGAGGGGTAACTACTTCATAGTTTAGCCATAGATACAGTAAGGGCAATAGGACATTCATAACAGCCACTAGTGGTTGCTAATTGATCGAAGGAGTGTCAGGCCTGTGGGCAGGGGTAATATACCCATAAACTATGTAGAATTTAGTGCAAAAGTCATGGTCTGGTAGCTATGCCTAGTACTAGTGCATCAGCAATGGGAATGTAGGGCATTTTGCTACTATTCCATCCCCTCACCACCGGTTCTTGAAGCTTGAAGCGTTGTAAAAGTGTGCTCTGATTCTTTCCAACAATAATTTCATGCCCATTTTCATCAGAAAAAACTGGGATCATTCAATGCTATGTGAGGACAAACAACCTATGGTCCTTTCCTATATGCCCAGACTCCCCTGAACTGCTCCATCGCATCCAACACATCCACCAGGTCCACTGCAGTGTCCACTATATCGCAGACGGAAAGTCTGCGTGAGAGTTCGGAGATAAGGGGAATATGAACCGCACTCCCAAGATGGCCGAGAACGCAAGCTGGAGCTCAAGTTGAAATGAAGCGCAAGGTGAAGTCGTGCATTCATGGTCGGGTATGAATTGGTGTGATAACACGGCACGATGTCTGAAATGGTCAAGGATTTCAGAAGAGGGTGGGGACGTACAAGTCGGATATCGGAATGTCACGGGAGGTCGGATAGGTCGTAAAAACGCATGGAAATCGGACGCGGACAGAAGAGGGAGAGAGAGTGGGCCGCAGTTGCCTGGCTTTCGCCGGGGCTGGGCTGGGGTATTTATACGGCGAGTCCAAGACGAAGGGCGACAGTATATGCTACGCAGAGAAGGAGTGAGAGGGAGAAAAAGAAAAAGAAAAGGTTTGAAGTCCAATGCTGCCGGCGACAGACCACGCGGTGTCGTATGCAAAAGGGGAGTCCGGTGATCAAGGGAGAGGCGAAAATGTATGGTATCTCGATGCGTGACAGCGGGCGCAGAGTCGAAAGGGAGTGGCAGGGGTCGGTGTCCGATGGCAAAGGTGTCAAGTAGGAGCTAGCGAGACAAACAAAGGATCTAAGACAATGAGGGGAATAAGGAGACATACGAAGATGGAACGAATATGGCCAAAACCAGGTAGGCCCAAATCCAACAAGGCGTGGACCCGAGCAAGGGCCGAAGAGGCGATGTCGAGCTTGACGTGCATAGCACTAGTCGAAGTGGTGCACTTTTGTGGCATCTGCCAACAAACAAGACGGTGTGTTGACGTTGGCAGTGGCTTGAGGTGAGGTGAGTGGGGACTTGAGAGGCGGCAAACAAGGAGAAAGGATGAGATGGACAAGGAACAGGGAACGATGAAGGTGGGGTGCAAGGGAGGCGAGGCGGGGACATCAATGGCATTGATGGTTGACAGTTGAGGCGGTGGCGTGGTAACGTCCTCATGTGCGTTGAGTCAGGTCACACACAAAACGGTCACACACAATGCAAAGGGCGGTTCACTCTCAGTATGGTGGGACCCGGGCCAGACAGCGCTCGTTTCTGAGCCCACCGCATATCCCAGCATTACATCTCCCAGGGGGTTTAAAAACTGACCCTCCTGGGTCACCAGCTCTTCATGGAGTGAGACCGCGCCTGCGATCGAGGTGTCGTTGCTTTCAATAGACACGAGGGCTTCCGCATCCAAGATATGTGTGACTGGAATAAAACTCGGTGAGCGCACATGGTAAGGGATAAGTCAAAAGGCAGTGTAGTGTAAGCGTGAGACAGCGCCATCCAGCTTGCCAAGTCGGTATGCGCCATTGCGCGTGCGTTGGAGGACAACCATCGGGCCCAAGTAACGTGGCTTCATCTTGTCCATGTTTGGGTGCGTGTTGCGGACAAGGACAAGTGAGCCCAGGGTGAAGTCGTAGTCGCGTATGGTATTTGCGTACTGCTTCTCAAATTGGCGGACAGAGGTGTGGCGGCTGGCATGGATGCGATCATGGATGGTGGCGAGGTCGGCAGGGCGCTTCTGGAGCTGGCAGGTGCATGCGGTGATGAGATCTTCCATTGAGAGAGGGTGGGTGAGGTCAGGTACAAGGAAGGTGGCCTGTGTGATGTCAAATGGAAGGGTGGGCTCCATGCTGTGTGCCATGTAAAAGGGGGAAAAGCCAGTCGACTTGCAAATTGTGGTGCAGTCAGCCCAGAAGGCGAAGGGCGCAACCGCGGGCCAACGCAAGGAGTCGCCGTCACATGCCTTAAAGATGGAGTTGCGCACCGTGTGGTGCTGCCACTCAACAACGCCATTTGCCTGGGAGTTATATGCCGAGATGCGGATGTGGTGGATGCCATACCTGTCTGTGAGCCAATTGAGTGCTGCGATGTAAGCCGTGCCATTGTCAGTGACTATCTTGCCAACTGCTCCCCATCTGCAGAGGATCTCCTTGAAGATAAAGGTGCCAATCGTGCGTCCAGTCTCTGTGCAAAGTGCATGCCACTCAGGCCAGGCTGTGAGTGAGCAATGTGCCTGAACGATATACCTAAAGCCTCCGGCATGCGGCATATACATGGTGTCAATGTAGACTTTGTGGAAAAGCGGCGCAGGAGAGTCGACGGTAGGTGGGAGGCGGACCTTGGTGGTCTGGCGGATCTGGCACAGGTGACATGTCTGGATGTACCACTTGACGTCAGACTCGAGGGCTGGCCACCAGAAGTGGTTGAGGAGGGCATGGCATGTGGAGTAGAAGCCCTTGTGGCCCAACTTGTCATGAGTGTCGCGGACAAGAGCGTACCGTGTGGAGGGGCGGGCGTAGAGCTGGTGGCGACCACTGTGCTGCTTCTGCCAAAGTCAGCCTCCGGCTATAAGGAAACAGTGCACTCTGCTAATAAAATGAGTGAGCGCGTCGGCAGGTATGTCAGGAGGTGCGCGCCAAGAAAGGAGGAATTGTTGGATCCGCTCTATCTCTCCGTCAGCCTTGCTTGCCTTGTCGCTAGCTGGAAACTGGGCAGGTGCAAGGTCGGTGATGGGAATGTCGGGAGGCTGGGAGGTGTCGTGGTGTTGGTCGGAAATGGTGCTGAAGTTGTTGTTGTTGTTGTTGGTGTTGAAGTTGGTGTTGTCGATGGTGATGCTGTTGTTGTTGTTGTGGACAGGTGGTGCGGAGCGAGAGGTGTCAGAAAGGAGAGGTCGGAGGCGATTGGTGGGATGAGACGTGTCGGTAGAGATGAAGTCGCCAGTGCAGAATCGCGCAGGGAGGCAGCAGTCACAGTGCGGTCAGAGGAGTGTGGCGGAGTTGTTGTCATTGTCATTGGACTCCAGGGAGAGGACAAGAGCGTCTGTGTGAAGCGAGTTAGTCAGGAGGAAGTCAAGCCAACTCATGACCCAAGTGCCAAGGGATAAGGCACTGTCGATCCAATCATTGGGGTCGTCTTCTTCATCTTCGCCTGAAACAGGCTTGCGTCTTGACAGCCCGTCGGGTCCCTTGTGTTTGTCGGCAGGAACATACACTAATTTGAAGTCAAAAAGTTGGATGGCTGCGATCCAGCGATTGATGGCGGCATTTGGCTGGATGTCGGGGTTGCTGAGCATACCTTTGATATAACTGGTGTCGACTTCTATGATGAGATTGCGGACACTGATGAGGTGAAGGCACGTAGCGTGGAGCGCGTGAAAGAGTCCGTAGAGTTCGACTTTCGCCTGGGAATAGTGTGACTCATGCTTGTTCCAAGAGATCGAGCCGAAGCAAGAGGGGCGGTGACGGCCATCAGGGCAGTCCTGCGCAAGAATCCATCCAACGCCACGCACGGATGAGTCGACTAAGAGATAGATGGTGCGATCAGTGGTGTAATCTATGGAGATGAGAGCAGAGGACTGGACGATGGCACTTTTGAGGGACTGCATGGCTTGCTCATGTTCAGGGTGCCACACGAAAGGAGTGTCTTTGCAAGTGAGGTTGACTAGAGGGCGGGCGATGGCAGAGTAGTTCTTGATCCAGATGCGCATATATCCAGCAAGGCCAAGAAAGGTGCGGACATCGGAGAGGTTCTTGCATTTGGGCCAATCTCAGACCTTCGCGATTTTGGAATCATCGGGGATGCGGCCTTGGTAGTTGCATTTGTGACCAAGGATTGTGACTTCTGGGATCGTGAGGAAGAGCTTCCTGGCAGAGACAGTGGCACCAGCGCAGAGGAAGCGGTGAAGGATGCGATATACGTCATTGGCATGCTCCCAAACAAAGCAGCGGATCTGGCTGTTAGCGGGGATGGTCTTGTACCCACTGTCCTCAAGTTTGTAACAAGTTGCTGGTCCTTTGATGCCAGCGTCGTCCAAAAAGGGCATTGCAGGGTCAGGGATCTCAGCCTCAAGAATGAAGACAACATTGCCATGGAATATCGCAACAGCGCCGGTCCACCCCTGTGGCACAACAGTTAGTCGGATGGCACCTACAGGGGACTGGACGGTGGTGAGATCGCAAGAGGCAGTCAATGTCGCCAATTTTATATACTACATTACAACAAGGCTGATGAATTAAAGTGTACATAAGCCCAGCTAGCTGTAAGACTACTAAGTATCAAATAATCTGTAAAGTAGTACTACTAAGGTTAGTATTA
>Ga0307510_10007778_pt1 | contig 12783 bp, 12 predicted proteins | sample 12_EM_MG_FD_207224 | JGI IMG/M metagenome (GOLD analysis project Ga0307510, IMG submission 207224) | Populus trichocarpa ectomycorrhiza microbial communities from riparian zone in the Pacific Northwest, United States - 12_EM | ecosystem: Host-associated > Plants > Roots > Unclassified | place... | reverse complement strand
CTTCCCCGAAAACGTGAACCGGCCAGTCGGCCACCCGAGCCCCTCTATAAACCCGCGAATCACCCCCTCCGCGACCGCGAGCATGCTGCACGGTGCGTACTCCACCTCCACCAACACGCCCTTCCACACCTCGCCCTGCAGAATATTCGCAATGCGCACCTTGAAGTCATCCACTTCATAGGCTGCTCCCTCCCCACGCAGCGTTTGTCGGTGGCTCCATAACGCAGGTAGCTTCGAACGCACCAGTAGCTCGAATTCGCGGTCCAGCGTTACGATGGCTGACGGTGTCGACACGATGAGTTTCAGCGGGTGATGGGCGAGTTCGAGGTATTGCATGTAGTTTCCTCCCGCGGGGACTTGTTGGTGGGATTGGGGAGGTTGGGAGGTTGGGTTGGACGAGTGTGAGGTGGTGGCGGTGGCGGTGGCTGTGCTGGAGGAGGATGGGATAGTTTCGCGGAGGAGCCGGTGCTCGAGGTTCCATTTTCCGAGAGAGAGAGGTTGGGGGCGCTTTCCCAGGCGGTCTACTAGTAGGGGGACCATATTCTGCGGGGGGGCGGTCAGGGGTGTGCTTATCCAGTAGATGCTGGAGGTGTGTTAGTCGAGGATTGAGCGGTCGGGGGGGTTGGGGGGGCGGGAGTACCCTGTTACTGGCATTGTTGCGGGATAAGGTGGATAGTCAATGCGATGTCAGGGTAGTGGGTAGATATGAGGTGGTGATAGGGTCGTTCTTTCCCGTTGATGGTCGAGTTTTGGTCCCCAGGGTGGTTGTGGTGTTTTCGGAGCTCGTTAGCTTTGCTGCTTGTGGATCTTGGGCATGAGCTCTGGCCGCCAAGACAAAGCTTGGACGCTTGATCGTTGACCACACTTGAGGCTCAACCAACGAATATGGAATACCGGCAAATTGAACCTCAATATTCGTATGATACGGTTGATTGATTGGCGTTGTCAATGCAATAATTAGCGACAACTTCTCCGAAGAGAACAGGATGTTTAAGAGCATTGGATTAATCAACAAAGCTCCAGCACACCCAGCAAACGCAGGACCCATTCCTCAGCCATAATACCTACCTCGCAGCCCAATCAATCAATCAATCAATCAATCGACCAGGAATTCATGAAAGCCCAACTCGGGAACTCGTGATCTTACCACCGGGGGGAGAAAAGCTCTGGAAGTATATACCATACCACACACAACCCCACCTCCTTCCTTCCACCCAAACACCATCCACAAATTCCACACCAAGCCACACAAGTAAAGCCCCTCTGCGAAAGTATTGGTGGTGAATGGCATTTTACATCAAAACCTGCCATACCGGTATTTTCCAACGTTGCGGTACTGAACCAGAATGCCCGTAGTGCACATGGTCTACTACTACTCGCAATGTCGAAGCATTTTTTTTTAAAAAAAAAGACTGGCCATTGCGTACCACCAAAATTTGTCCTTTTTGCTTTTATCTGAGCGGTATGCAATATCAGTCTTTTTAAAAACGCTTCGACACCCACTCACGGTAACGGTAATCTCACATTTATTTATTCCAGAAACCATTCAGAGAGTTTATCTACCACACACCATCGATTGATTGAATGTTAAATCCCCCACCTCCAAACCTAACAACAACGCCCCCATTGTCATGCCAATTTCGTTTGTATGTATATAGTATGATAGAATTGGGACCGACCCATTTCGGGGGCCCTGGGGCTACTATATGTGTAATAATCTCCCGCCCTTGGGCGAGGCGAATGGGATCTATACCAGCGTGTGGCAGGGCAGTTAGGTTAATCAAAACCTGAGGTCCTAGCATCTCAGTACCGTATTAACTAAGTTGGGCTTGGGGGCGTTTTGCACAACATACCTGTATTTTATACGATATCATGGAGATCCCATATCTCCTGTAAATTTCATTCTGGCAATCTCAACGGGGTACAATGAGTTTCTAGCCTCGCGGGAGAGAGGCTATAACTGTTGGCTGCATGTGCTATTCTTGCAGACTACATTGGGGCAATGGAACGATAGATGGGGAAAAAAGGGACTTCTTCACAGGAGATGATACCGTGAGGAGTTATATTCCTCAAAGGGTATAATTTAGCGTCCAGCCTCTTGGATGCAGTTCAGTCAACCGTACTATATTAAGCAACCACTCTCGCGCGTATAGAAAATTATTAGGGATAGATCAGGGAATATATTGTAGCTCAGATATCCGTAGTCGATACTAGAACCCCATTTGAACCTCATCTCGCTCATCTCACTCCCGAATGTGCCCCCCCCTGAACATGGTTATACATTCTGATTAATCCCGAGAACCCGTATATACAAACACTGAGAGTAGGATACCGTAGTAATCCTATTCTGCCTCTATAGCAGGTGGCTCCGACTGAGGAGTGCCGTTAAGGAGCCAAGCGCAAGTAGACGTACAGTCATAGCGGAAACTCCAGAATAAGAAAATAAAAGGCAAAACTTTTTGAACCTGGCATAGCAGGCAACACACTAGAGAACGCAAAGAGCCAACAATCCCACATTATGACACAGGTGAAAGCCCACAGAATTAATCTCCAACAAGATGGAACGAAACCCACAAGCCCCCAAATAACCCACAAGATATTATAGAATCCAGACCACTTTGAGTTACAATGAAAGCCAAGCATGCGGTATCAGTTCTTGGAAGTTATTCAAACGTTTTCTTCTTGCCCTGGAAGTCTCCGAAACCACCACGGTTTTGGGATTGGAATCCTCCTCTCCCGCCACCACCACGGCCACGGCCGCCGCCACGCCCACCACGGTCACCAAACCCGCCGCGGCCTCCACGGCCTCCACGGTCACCAAACCCGCCACGACCGCCACGGCCTCCACGGTCACCAAACCCACCGCGACCGCCACCACTGCTCGGATCACGAGGAGTAGAGAAATCAGTGCGAATGGCTCTGCCAGCAACAAGAGCACCATTCATTCCTTCAACAGCTTTACGTGCAGAATCAACTCTGTCATACTGGATATAACAAAAACCCTTAGGTTGGCCGGATTCGCTACAAAATCTAACATTAGCATTTGTAAAACCCGTATCAATGCCTAGCAAACTCACGGATCGGTTGGGATTCTCAATCCAACAATGCTTCCAAATCCTTCAAATTCGGTCTGAACGATTTGCTCGTCTGCCTCAAAGCTCAAGTTGGCAACAAACACGGTGTCAGACTCGGGGCTCCGTTGGTCACCATATGACTTAGAACGGTCTTGGCGGGGATTCTGAGGGCGAGGGGCAGAGAAGTCGACATTGATAGTACGACCATCTAAGTCCTTGCCCTTCATCTCATCCAAGGCCTTCTTGGCAGCTTCAGGGGTAGTATATTCGACGTAACCAAACCTATGAAGAGTTAGAATGAGATTGCGTAGTATATAAATGAATTGCTCAAAACACACCCCTTGGAACGACCGCTCTCACGATCAACGACAACGCGCACGGAAGCGATCTCGCCGAATTGCTCAAATTCACTCCTCAACCAGTCCTCATCAACATTCCATGACAATCCCCCAATAAAAAGATTCTTGATACCCTCTTCGGTGGAGGACCCAGTCTTAACCTTCTTTGGAGTGGACTCGGTCTCGACTGTAGCTTTGCGCTTCTTGGAGTCGGGTTCCGCCTGGTCGGAGTCCGAGTCTGAGGAATCTGAATCGGACTCAGAATCAGAATCATCGCCAGCCTTCTTGGTAGACTTGGGCTTAGCATCTGACTCGGAATCAGAGGAGTCGGACGATGATTCTGAATCAGAGGCAGCCTTCTTGGTAGACTTGACCTTAGCACCGGAATCGGAATCGGACGAAGAGCCGGCGTCGCTATCCGATTCAGACGAGGATTCGGATGAGGACCCAGATGAGGATTCAGACGAGGATTCAGCCACCTGTCTTAAGTTAGTCCTATGTCATCATATCGATATCGCAGAACGTCATACCTTTGTAGTCTTCTTGGTGCCATTGATAGCCTTAATAGGAGCTGTTTTCTTGATAACGGGCGCTTCCTCTTCATCGGAGTCGGAATCGGAGTCGGAGGAAGAATCGGAATCGCTATCAGAACTGGAAACAGATTTGGCCCTTTTCATTGTAGCTTTAGCCTTTGGCGCCTCTTTGCTAGAATCGCTGTCACTATCGCTGTCACTGCCACTGCCACTGCCACTATCGCTAGAAGATGCATCACCAGACTCGGAATCAGAAGAGTCATTTGCGACGGTCTCCTTTGGTTTAGGCTTCCTGACTTCGGGCTTCTTGGCTTCAGGCTTCTTGGCCACGACCTTTTTGGTCTCGGGCTTCTTGGCTTCTGCCTTCTTGGCTTCTGCCTTCTTTGCCTCAGTCTTCTTAACTTGGGCCTTGGACTTTTTGGTCTCAACCTCGGACTCGGATCCGGACTCGGATTCACTATCATCAGATCCAGAACTAGATCCAGACTCAGAACTATCTTCCGCCTCAGAACTACCCTCAGACTTAGAATCACCCTCAGACTCAGAACTATCTTCAGACTCAGAGGACTCAGAAGACGGTGGAGTAGGAGCCTTGGCTTTCCTCTTAGGTTCAGTAACCTTCTTAGATTGAGCGGACTTAGTCAGTTCAATTGCCTTCTTGTGACCTGAAACGGCGGCGGCAGCTTTTAGAGCCAATTCCTTCGAATTGGTGGGTTTGGTAGACTTTTTAGTGACAGCGGCCGACCTGACCGACTTCAAAACTTCTTTTTTGTTTGCCTTGCCATTGGGGCCAGGTTTTGCGGAGGGTTTTTCCTTGGCCATCGTGGATGCGATTGTTGCGTGAAGAAAGGGGAATTGATGCGAAATAGAAAGGACAAGAACCGGAGATTCTAGGATGTTAACCTTCGAGAGTCTCTAAAGAAAAAGGGGAGCGGGGGGAAGGGGAGCGTGGAGAAGGAGAAAATGAAAAAAATTGGGGGGTGGAGAGGGGATAAAGTAAGAAAATGGTTGACGGGAAGGGGGGTAGGGAAAATTTTCCGCCTTTTTTTTTTTTCCCCTCCGAAGAGAAAAAAGAGAAAGAAAATACCCTAGAGAGAAAACAGATCAGACGCAAAACGTCTCTGGTTCTCTGGTAACTCGGATATGCCCTCAGTAGCCCTCAGAGTATATAAAGCCCTCGGATTGAACCAAAAGTGACGATAAAGCCACTTCTTTTTCCCTTTTTTTATTGTGTATGTTCACACAATAGCCCTCAGAAGCCCTCAGTGCCCACAAATCAACTTGTTGGAAATACCAACAGTATAGATAAGATCAAAGCCCTCGGAAATGGAACAGCCAAATGCCAACTGAATTGAATGCCTCAGATTTGCAAAGTATCAACACAACTTCTGTCTCGAGAGATGGATGGGGACGTGGGTATGTGCGGCGAAGAAGAGAGGAGTTGCAACAAGCGAATGCCCGGCAAGATAATAAATTTGCCCACTGTGTGAGGCTACCTTAAAAAGTAAGCGTGGAGTGCCAAGAAAGACTGTTAAAAAAGCTTCCAATCGCCCCCCTTTGCTCCCACCCCAAACTTTGAACTTTGTGCTGTGCTGAAACATTCGCTACGCTACGGTATTCGTTGGCCTAATCCTCTCCTCCCCCACCAATTTTTCACTTCAACATCAGATCCGTGGAAAAAGAAGATATATGGGTCCCTCCACGCCAATGGTGCTCAGAATTCTCCGCACTAGATGTGTACGATCATCCCCGCATCTGCTCGTTTCCCCCATCCCCCGGTTTGCCACTACCCAATCGTCCCGAGATGTTGGGCCCCGTCCACCCGCCGTACCAGTATCATTAGAACCTGCTCCTCATAGATCCTCTGTTACGGCCGACGGCAAACCTCGAGTAAGGAGTGGGACTCCCGCCGGGATGGTTCTCAAAAACATCAACTTTATAAAAAATAGGTCGGATCCCATTGCGAAGGAAGACTCAGAATATCCGGAATGGCTATGGTCAATGCTAGACAATAATACTGGCGCCGGGGGTGATTCAGCTGCAGTGGGTGATGCCTACTGTAAGGAGCTCTTTACCGTTTACAACTTTTATCTTGTTTTTAACAGTTACTAATTTTCTCTTAGCTAAATCGAAAAAGCAACGAAGTCTTGCGAGGAAACAGGCCGAGACTGTCGCCCGTAAGGAGGCTAGAAATAAAGACGTCCGCATACCTCCTCATCAACAATCTATCGACCTTCCCTTTGCGACAGTGCCAGATCCGACGGCCCCAAGCGCCGTTATTCGGCCAACCGGTGAACCATTCGTTAGGGTAGTATCCCCTATCGGAGGTCTTATTGATAAAATCCCGGCCGCCCCGGGTGTAAGAGGATTGAAGCCGGCGATGGTAGAGATTGGGAAGGACATTCATGTTACACCGCTGGAAGCTCAAGAAGCCCGGCGGGAAATTCGGACAGGGTTGAGGAAAGCGCAAAGGAAGGGTATTCGAGAGAAGAACTTCCTAAGCACGCTAAAGGGTTAAAATGGCTCTTTCAGTCTGTGTGAAATCCAGGGTTGGGTGCATTTGATATTATATTATTGTATAGTAGCGTTGCGAGGGAGAGATTCTCAAATCATATATTATCACTCGGAAATCGATCTTAGCCACCCACTATTCAATCATCAAGTATCATACCCCCTTGATTTGCGGCCTTCTGGTCACCACCTCGTCCGGCGGCCCCTGTCCAAAAAGAAGTGACAACTATTCGGCTCCTGTGCTTACGTCACCATAGGGCTCCCAGCAGGCACGGCCTTTGGATCGTTGACGGAGTTTAGGACGTCTTTTCGAAACAGAACATCTTCCACTATTTTATCTATCCCTTGGGTTTGCGATGGCTATGAACTGGACGGGAGGTACGCGAAATCGTGCTATCAAAACCTCTACAGCGTCACGTCTCCAAAAACGCTACTTTGCCAAGGTCCGCGCCGCCGCCCAAACTTTTGCCATCCCTTCCTCGCAAGGAAATCCCCCCAACATCTTCAAGCGAAAGAGACAAACGACACCCGAGTTTGATATCATAGTTAAGAAGGCAAGGTCGGATCATGGGGAGGTTGTTCGGAGGAGTGCCTCTCCACTCTTACATATCGACAAGGCTAGTGGAAAGAAGGGTGGAAGGGAAGTGGAAGAGGATATCAGGAAGGCAAAAAGAAGGATGCTACTGGAGAGGGAAGACTGGGTGTGCACAACCTTATCAAAACCCTTAGTTTTAAAAAGCAAAGAAGAAATGAGGAAGCTCAAAGCAAATCTCCATAGCGAGGTTATTGAGACGAGCTCGTCTAGTTTTACCAGTTCCGAAGATGAGGGTGATGAGAGTGAGGATGGTGATAGCGATGATGATGAAGAATATGAGGATGAGGACGATGATGATAGCAGTACTTTACGAAACTACGGCAAACAAGGGGTAGCATCTATCACGCACGAGAATAGGCGGAGAATGGTTCAACATGAGGATACCCCGGAGCTGCCAGAATATCCAGAAAGCGATGGGGATATTTACATACGCATCGGGGGTTCGACCCAAAAATCAGCGACTTCCGGAACTGATCCCACCAGTGCCACGGAATCTGCAAACCGGTCTACGGAGATTAACCCCACCGCAATTCGAGGTTCCTCAGCGGATACAATGTTATTAGATTTTGATAAGCATGAACCAATGTTCCAATTCCGGCACATCACTCCGGCGGTTTCTGATATGGTTGAGCGGAAACGTCGGGAGGTTCGACGAAGCGGTTATTCCTCATCGCCTCTGGCACGGTATTCACGTCAGAGGAGTAATCGGGTCCCTATGCCGCTGTATGGGGGCCCCGGGGAGGTCGGCGAGGATGATCGCTTGATCGAGGAGGTTGAGCGAGTCTCTTCTCCTATTCCCAGCAGTCCGGCCTATTCGACTATAATATTACCAAACAGCCCCAGTCCCCGCGGGAGAGAGTGCCTCTACCTAGAGACCAAAGAAGTGATGAAGTGCGATTTCCCCAGGGTCGCAAGCATGGGTGATCCAATCGATGAGAAGGCTCATAGGGAAGAGACATTGGGTCACACCCGTATGACTAGCGTTACGTTTGGGTCATCACAGGTCTCTTGGAGCACATCGCCTGCGGAACGTCGGCCTTACCTACGCCAAGGGGAACAGCCATTTGATGAGATGGCTAGTGAGATAGTTTCCAGTGAGAACTTACTAGATCTCAACCCTTTTGTGTGTAGTGCGAATGGAATTCAGACCCAAGTCGAAGTGGCACTAGATACCGAGAGAGACATACACGAGACTGACGAGGAGGATGAAGAGGAAGCCCCGGATAACAATGGAACAGGGGAGATAGCGGAGCCCGAGGTAGAGGAATCCGAAACGGAGATGGATCAAGATGACGATTCGCTCGGCGACAATCAAGACATCTGTGGTCCAATGTCCCAAGATTCCAACAAAGATAGCGTGAGAGATACCCAGGAAAGTACCGACTACGAATGGGACGAGGAATATATTACTGCCATGCATGGAGACACGGGGGAAATCTTAGACACTATCCATGTGGCTTCCACCGTTGCCTATGAAAGGACCTGGGCTGAGATAATCGAATTGATAGCTGACAATCCTACCCTCCACGCACAAGAGAACCCCATTGTCGCACAAGATAGCTCAAACCAAATAGAACATAGCCAAACTGAGCACAACCTGGTAGAATGTGATAATACCCAAGATTCTCTCGGCAGCGCCGTAGACGATCAGGGCAGGTTTCCACAAGCATTCACACTACCCACGAGACTCATAATAGCTAACCCAGGGGGAAATATCTACAGAAGTATTCACACACTCCGAATGGCTCGACAAGGTCCTGGCTGCATCCTCAGACCTATTCAAATCCCCAGCGATTCACGCAGCGGACCATGGAGAACACGGGGGGAGAGAGACAAATGCCGACCCCGACCCGGACCCCGACCCCTCCGAATCGGAAACATTAAGACCTCCAGATCCCACTCCCACTAAAAAACACGAAAAACACAAAAGACCCGCGCGGAGGTTCCTCATAACACCAGACCAACAAAACGGGGGTGGCCTGCGAAGGGTGACACCATTCCGGGCACGTGAGAGGGAACACGGGACCCACCACCGCCAGCAGCAACAGCATAAAGGGCTACCGCATCCGCCTCCGGAGAACATCACATCGCCTATTGCCAGCCCTGTCGCACTTGTATACTCAAGACCTTATCGTCTGGGGCTTGGGCTCAGAGGACGTTCCGTAAGTGCTGGTGGTGGTGCGGGGGAAATCCGCAGGAATGTTGGAAGAAGGAGGGAGGACGGCGGAAGAGAGCTTGTGCGGGAAGGGGATGGGGGAGCAGTGGAGGATATTGAGGATTTTTGAGTAGTGAGGGGTGGGATAGACTGGTTTTTTCTTTTTTTGCCTCATGTTTTGCTGCAGATACTGAGGTGATGTTGGGGTTATGGTCTGTAATAGCAATCTCACTGCTCGAGGAGCAGCTATCGCTCAGGTGGGAAATTGGCTCGGTATCATAAATCGAACGGTTCTCTAGAATAATCTTACAATAAAGTACAGTGCCCAAATTGAGCTTGCTCTGAAATCAAGGAACATCCCCCAATTCATACATTATCACTCACAGACATCCTTGTGAAAAAATCCGGGGTGATACCGCTACCTGAGAACCAGAGGGCGGAGGATATCATGGGACCCCGTTGAAACCGTCGGCAGCTGCTCGGTTTTGCGTCGCTTGTTCGGCTATGGCGGCATTTGCACCCCATTTCCATAAAGCTCCTGTTCATCCCCTTCAGCTCCATCCTCCCACTCTTGCTCTTCAGGCACGATCTCTAGGCGACTTCTCAACTGCAGCCCTATATCTTCGACTTCCATACCTGCATCTCTATCCACCATTAAGGCCTTTCCCTTTCCTTTCCAGTCTACCGCTGGAGCCTCCTCCTCCTCTCCCACCGCCGCCTGTTCGATAGCCTTCCCCTTCCCCTTCTTCTCCTTCTCCTCTGCCATCTCAAATTGCTCTCTAACTCTCTGGTAGTGCTCCAACTCCTTGGCGCTAACACTACCCACCAATTCGCTCTTCGCCTGCAGAAAGTCTTCTTCGCCAACTACGACGAGAACGTCTTCGGGCGTAGCAATGTTGTCGAAGAAGTGTGCTGTTGAAACGGGCTCCTCCGAGGTGGCGGATAAGCGCTGGATTTTTTCGTCGACGAGGTTGGCTTGTCGTGTAATTGCCTTGAGCATCGCGTCGGAGCAGAGGGCGTACAGATCGGCTCCGGTGTAGGTGAAGGGGAGGGTTTCGGATATGCTACGAAGGGAGAGGGTTGGGGAGAGGGTAAATCTGTATTGCTGGTCAGCGGAGGGGAAGGAGAGGGGAGAAGAGAGGTGATGTACTTTCTAGTGAGAGCCTCCATGATAGTCAATTGTTTGTCGTGAGTGTCTGAAACACCCAGGTACAACATTTTGTCAAACCTTCCGGGCCGCAGTAATGCTGGGTCAAGTAAATCCGGTCGATTGGTCGCTCCAATAACGAACACACCACCACTACCTTCCGCACCTTCGCTCATGCCATCTAATTCTGCCAGCAGCTGGGAAACAATCCTGTCCATGACACCCCCGGAATCACCCTGATTACCTCGTTTCGGGGCGACAGAGTCCAATTCGTCGAAGAACACAACGCAAGGCCGTGCATCCCTAGCGCGCCGGAAAACTCTTCGGACGTTCGCTTCCGACTCGCCGATGTACATATTTAGTAGTTCTGGCCCCTTGATGGAAAAGAAATTGAGGGAGAATTCCGTAGCGATCGCCTTTGCCAGGAGTGTCTTTCCAGTTCCGGGAGGTCCGTAGAAAAGTATTCCGGAGCGCTTTTTCATCCCCTTTGCGAAGAGTTCTGGGCGCTCGAGCGGGAGTTGGATTGTTTCCATGACGGCGCTCTTTACATTTGCGAGCCCTCCTACATCGTCCCAGCCCACGTTCGGGATCTTTGGCGCGCCGATCGAGTCTGAGAAGTTCCTGCGCGCGGCTTCAACAGCTACTTCGAAGTCGCATTTTAGAACACTGGTGGTTTCGTCGCCGCCGGCTATTTCCAAGTCCTTGACTGAGACGGGGCCCTCGGGGGAATTAGGATCTCTTTGACGAGCGCGGCATCTCTTCGCAAGCTTTAAAATGCGATCTTGGGATGCTGCGACCGCACGCTCGACCACGTCGACGAGATCTCCGGCCACCAAAGCGGCTGTTTTAACAGCGATGTTTCCGAGATCAACTTCTTTGCCCAGGCGGACTCTTCGCTCATCTACTATTCCTTCCAGGAGCCCCACTCTCTCATTTTCGTCCGGAGCTCCGACTTCCATCTCGTGGGTGAAGACATTGCGGATGTTCTCTGATAATTTGTCAACTTCTGTCGTTGTAGCGATGACGATACGCATTTGGCCCACAATGTCTTTCAATACTTCTCCCATTCGTGCCGCTGTAAGGGCTTCAAGGTGAGAGAGTAGTAGGACGCAGCTTTCTTTACCGCACGAGAGGGCTCTGTCAACTCTAGCTCGCAAGAAACCCTCTGTCTTTACGTCCCCGGCGCCCCCATCGGAGATGATATCGTAGGCGTCTATGTGGAAAACGTGAACCCCAACATCAGCCGCGGCTCTCATTGCAAGTGTTCGTTTACCAATAGATCTTTGAGTGCTTGTCAATAGGATAGCGATCGATTGCAGTCCTAACTGAATAGCTCTCTGCGAGGTAGCCGCAGAAACTAATTCTCTCAGGCGTCGCTGAGTCTGATTGACATAGCGCCCTGGCACAATCAACGCCGGTGGAACCCTTTGAACGGCGGCCAGTCGTAGAGGAGGCGGATGTAGTCCGAGATAGTACTCCCAAGTGGAACTGATAGTAGGCGGTATCTTCCGTCTCTCAGACCCAGCCTGAACCATGCGAGTGCTCGCTGGATCAACAAATACTACTCCACCCCAGATGCTGTCATCCTCTTTGTCTTTCTTATCCGGTATTCTCCTCCCAACCGGGCTCTTCTCGGGGGCTTCTTCTGATGGGCCAATACTGCCTACTTTGAACCACGCGACGCAAGTTCTTCTGCTACCCTTTTCTTCCACTCCCCCAGTCAAAAGTTCCTCCGTTACACCGTCTCCGCCTTCACCCCCGTAAAGACTCCGCGCAAGGGCTTCGTCAATTCCCACAGCAATCACATCCCCCTTGCGGACCAGCCTTCTACAAGATTCGAAATATGATTTTAGCTGCAAAAGTAGTGAAGACTGAAGAGCTCTGTCCGTCGAGATTGGTGATGCTATTCGCAACAAAGTGACTTCCTTCGCAGCGGGAGGGAACAAGGGGGCCGAGCTTAATAGAGAAGTAGGAGCTGTGGGGAATGGCGAAAGAACCACGTCAGAAACAGTTGTAGTTGGAGAAGATGACGCTAAGTTTGCGAGGAGGATGGGGGAAAGGTAGACAATTGGATTCAAATCCTTCTTAGAGTCACCATCAATGGCAAGTTCCTTGCCTTTCCCATTTGCCCTTCGGCGTCTAGTGGACAGGCCGGAAGTCTCCCAGCCCTCTGGAAGAGAATATATTTTGACTGGACGTCCAACCTCCAAATCGGACCCCCCATCACCTCGCATTGTAGAGATGTCTCTGGAGGACCTGGAACCTGACCTACTACCATTCACGGGCCGAGGGCTGATAGTCGCTCCATACCCGCGGCCCCGAGCTACGGCCTCCACTGCCTTGGTAAGAGCCGGGGAAGACGCATCTATCGGAGGGATAGGCAGAGATATCCGAACCCAGTCCCCAGAGAAACAACCCAACTTTGCTAAA
>Ga0307510_10007777_pt1 | contig 12783 bp, 11 predicted proteins | sample 12_EM_MG_FD_207224 | JGI IMG/M metagenome (GOLD analysis project Ga0307510, IMG submission 207224) | Populus trichocarpa ectomycorrhiza microbial communities from riparian zone in the Pacific Northwest, United States - 12_EM | ecosystem: Host-associated > Plants > Roots > Unclassified | place... | reverse complement strand
TCCATGACTGACTCACGCGACGAGCCGCTCGTCCTGGGCATCGAGACCTCCTGCGACGAGACCGGCGTCGGCATCGTCCGCGGCACCACCCTGCTGGCGGACGCGGTCGCGTCCAGCGTCGACGAGCACGCCCGTTTCGGCGGGGTCGTACCGGAGGTGGCGTCCCGCGCCCACCTGGAGGCGATGGTCCCGACGATCCAGCGCGCGCTGAAGGACGCGGGCGTGAGCGCGCGGGACCTCGACGGCATCGCGGTCACGGCCGGGCCCGGCCTCGCCGGTGCCCTGCTGGTCGGCGTCTCGGCGGCCAAGGCGTACGCCTACGCGCTCGGCAAGCCCCTCTACGGCGTGAACCACCTCGCCTCCCACATCTGCGTGGACCAGCTGGAACACGGCCCGCTGCCCGAACCGACGATGGCGCTGCTGGTGTCCGGCGGCCACTCCTCGCTGCTGTTGTCCTCGGACATCACCTCGGACGTACGGCCGCTGGGCGCGACGATCGACGACGCGGCGGGCGAGGCCTTCGACAAGATCGCGCGCGTGCTGAACCTCGGTTTCCCGGGCGGGCCGGTCATCGACCGGTACGCGAAGGAGGGCGACCCTACGGCGATCACGTTCCCGCGCGGACTGACCGGGCCGCGCGACCCGGCGTACGACTTCTCCTTCTCCGGGCTGAAGACGTCCGTGGCCCGCTGGATCGAGGCGAAGCGGGCGGCGGGGGAGGAGGTGCCGGTGCGCGATGTGTCGGCGTCCTTCCAGGAGGCCGTCGTCGACGTCCTGACCCGCAAGGCCGTACGGGCCTGCAAGGACGAGGGCGTCGACCACCTGATGATCGGCGGCGGCGTCGCCGCGAACTCCCGTCTCCGGGCCCTGGCGGCGGAGCGCTGCGAGGTGGCCGGCATCCGTCTTCGCGTCCCGCGCCCCAAGCTGTGCACGGACAACGGTGCGATGGTCGCCGCGCTCGGCGCGGAGATGGTGGCGCGGAACCGGACCCCCTCGGACTGGGACCTCTCGGCGGACTCCTCCCTGCCGGTGACGGACCCGCACGTCCCGGGCCATCACCATCACGACCACGTGCACGAGGTCAGCAAGGAGAACCTGTACTCGTGACGACGGTCGCTTTGATGTGGGAGGCGCGGGCGGTCCCCGGGCGGGGAGCCGAACTGCTCGCCTGGGCCAGGGAACAGCGGCTTCCGGCCGAGCCCCTGCGCCGGGAGTTCCTGAGCGCGCCCCAGGACCGGGTGCTTGTCATCACGTGGTGGGATGCGGAGTACGACGCTGAGCTGCCTGAACTGCCGGAGCCGGGCGGGGAGTTGGTGGCCCGGGCGGTGCATCGGTGGCGGTTCGAGTCGGTGGGCGAATAACAAGAGTTTTGTTAAAGTGGGGTCATGGCTGATTCTCCCGTACCCGGTGAAGGGCCCGTCCGCCCCGTGTCGGTGTCGCTCCACGAGGGCACTATCGCCGCCCTCAAGGCGCGCACCGGCAAGCGAGGCATGTCCGCCTACGTCGAAGCACTCATCCAGCGCCAGCTGGAGCGGGATCGGCTGCGTGAACTGGTCGAGGACGCGGAAGCCGTGCACGGTCCGGTGGACCCGGCCGCGGTCGAGGCCAAACGGGCCGTCCTGCGCGGTGGCTCGGCCGGCTCGGCCGACGCCGCGTGAGCGGCACGCTCGTCCTCGACTGCGAGGGTCTGTCCAAACTCGTACGGCGCACTCCGGAACTCACCGAGTGGCTCGCCGCGGCCGAGGCCGAGGACATCCGCGTGGTCGTCAGCTCGGTGACCCTGGTAGAGGCTCGCGATCCCAGGACCCACCAGGCCCGCTTCGACCACGCCGTCTCACGCGTCAACGTCGTCCCGCCCAGCGAGGCGATCGCCCGCCACGCCAGCAAGCTCCTCGCTGCGGCCGGTCTGCACGGGCACAAGTACGCACTTGACGCGATCGTCGCCGCGATGGCACTCGCCTCCCCGGCACCCGTCACCGTGCTGACCTCGGACCCCGAGGATCTCCGGGAACTCTGTGGGACCGGCGCCCATGTGATCAAGGTCTGACCGGCGCCCGAGGTCACTCGCCGGCCCGCACCTCCGTCTCACACCGCAGCCGGCGGTCCGCCCCCAGCACGCGTTCCGGTCCCGTCAGTGTCACTCGTGTCGTGTGCCGTACGTCCGCGCTCGAAGCCCCCACCCTCAGCTCCAACGCGCCCGGTTCGACCACTCGGCGGCCCGAGCGGTTCGTGAACGCCGACAGGTCCGCGTGGAAGTGGAAGGTCACGCGGGACGCCTCGCCGGGGGCCAACTCCAGGCGCTGGTAAGCGATCAGGCGGACGTCCGGGCGGGTGACCGAGGCGACCGGGTCGTGGAGGTACAGCTGGACGACCTCCGTGCCGGTACGGTCACCCGTGTTGCGGACGGTGACCGTCAGGTCGTAGGAGCCGTCCGTGTCGATCTCCGGAGCCGCAGTCGGCTCGGCCGCCTCCCATACGAAGTCCGTGTACGAGCGGCCGTGGCCGAAGGGGTACAGGGGGGTCGGGTCGAGGCTGCTGACCTCGTCGGCGAGGCCCAGTGGGGGTTGGAGGTACGTCCAGGGTTGGCCGCCGGGGGCGTGCGGGACGCTCACCGGGAGGTGGCCGGACGGGTTGACGCGGCCCGAGAGGACTCCCGTCACCGCGGGGCCGCCCTCCTCGCCCGGGAAGAACGCCTGGACCACGGCGCCCAGTTGGCCGTGCCAGCGGCCCAGCGCGTAGGGGCGGCCGGTCAGCAGGACCAGGACCACGGGGACGCCAGTCGACACCAGCGCGTCCAGCAAGTCGGCCTGTACGCCGGGTAGTTGGAGGTCCGCCACATCGCAGCCCTCGCCCGACGTGCCGCGTCCGAACAGGCCCGCGCGGTCGCCGAGTACCGCCACGCACACGTCCGCCTCCGCCGTCCGCGCCACCGCCTCCTCGAAGCCCGAGGTGTCCGGGTCGGAGACATCGCACCCCTCGGCGAACGTCACCTTGGCGTCCGGGAGTTCGGCCCGCAGGGAGTCCAGCACCGTGGGGATCTCGATGCCCATCGGCACCTCGGGGTGGTGCGTGCCCACGTGGGACGGGAAGGAGTAGCAGCCCAGCATGGCGAGTGCGTCCGCCGCCCTTGGGCCCACCACCGCGATGCGTGCCTCGGGCGGGAGCGGGAGCACGCCGTCCGGGTTGTCCAGCAACACCACCGACTCCTCGGCCAGTTGGCGGGCCAGGGTGCGATTCGCCGGTGAGTCGAGGTCGATCCGCCCGGTCGGCTCCGGGGACCAGTCCTCGTCCAAAAGCCCCAACTCGGCCTTCTGCAACAGCACTCGACGCGCCGCCCGGTCCACCAACGCCTCCGGGATCTCGCCCGCCCGCACCGCCTCCACCAGCGGCTTCCCGTAGCATTTCAGCGTCGGCAGCTCTATGTCGACGCCCGCCTCCAGCGCCGCCCGCGCCGCCTGCGCCGGGCTGCCCGCCACCCGGTGGAGCGTCTCCAGGAAGCCGATGCCGAAGTAGTCGGCGACCACCGTGCCGGTGAACTCCCAGTCATCACGCAGGAGTTCGGTCAGCAGACGCGGGTCCGCCGACGCCGGTACACCGTCCGTCTCGTTGTACGCCGCCATCACCGAGCGCGCGCCGCCCTCCCGCAGCGCCATCTCGAACGGCGGCAGCACCACGTCCGCGAACTCCCGCACCCCGGCCCGCACCGGCGCCAGGTTCCGCGCGCCCACCGAGGACGCGTACCCGGCGAAGTGCTTCAGCGTCGCGACGATCCCGGCCGACTCAAGACCCCGCACATAAGCCGTACCGATGGTCCCCACCAGGTACGGGTCCTCCCCGATCGTCTCCTCCACCCGGCCCCAACGTGGATCCCGTACGACGTCCAGGACCGGGGCGAGGCCCTGGTGGACGCCGGTCGCGCGCAGGTCGGCGCCGATGTGCCGGGCCATCTCCTCGACCAGCTCCGGGTCGAAGCTCGCGCCCCACGCCAGCGGCACCGGGTACGCCGTCGCACCCCATGCCGTGAAGCCCGCCAGGCACTCCTCGTGGGCTACCGCCGGGATACCGAAGCGCCCCGCCGCCGCGATCCGGCGCTGTGCGCGGGCCAGCGCCTGCGCGCCCAACTCCGGGTCCACCGGCGCCGTACCGAAGGAACGGGTGAGCTGGCCCAGGCCCTGGGTGATCAGCTCGTCCCAGTCGTACTCGGAGGTCATCTCGCGCTGGAGCGGGGCGACTCCGTCGCCGTCCGTGGCGGCGCCCACCCACACGCCGTAGAGCTGGGCGGTCTTCTCCTCCAGGGTCATCCGGGCGAGCAGGTCGTCGACGCGGGCGGCGGCGGGCAGGGCGGGGTCGCGCCAGGGGGCGGTGGTCATGAAACTCCGTTCGGAAAAGGTGAGTTGGGGCAGCTCACTTGCCGCCCACGCCCATCAGGCCGCCGACCAGGGCGCGCCGGGCCACCAGGTAGACGGCGAAGATCGGGATGCCGGAGAGGACGACCGAGGCGAGCAGGGCCGGGATGTTCACGCCGAACTGGCTGACGTAGTTGAAGAGTCCGAGGGTGAGGACCCTCGGTCCGTCGGACTGGGTGAAGATCAGCGGGAAGAGGAAGCCGTTCCAGGCCTGGAGCGCCGCGTAGATGACGACCGTGCTGATACCGCCCTTGGTCATCGGGATGACCAGCTGGAACAGCATCCGGGTCGCCGACGCGCCGTCGAGCGCCATCGCCTCGTACAGGTCCTCCGAGATGTCCCGCAGCGTGCCGGTCAGGATCAGCACGGAGACCGGCATCGCGAAGGCCGCCGTAGGGAGGATCACCGCCAACAGGCTGTCGTACAGGTCGAGTTTGGCGATCATCAGGTACAGGGGGACCACGACTGCCTGGGCCGGGATCGCGACTCCCATCAGGAACAGACGGAAGGCCGCGCTCGACCAGACCGTGCGGGTGCGTACGGCCACGTAGGCCAGCGGGACGCACAGCACCAGGACTATTCCTACGACCGCCGCCGCGACCAGTGCCGTGTTCGCGAGGAAGTGGCCGAAGCCGTTGTGCAGAACGGTGTTGTAGTTGGCGAAGGTCGGATCGGTGGGCGGCTTCAGGGCGTTGTTGCCCAGGGCCTTGTCCTGGCGGGTGAGCGAGGCCGAGATCATCGCGTAGATCGGGACGATGACGACGGCCAGCCAGAGGAGTGAACCCAGGCCCGCGACGGGGTTGGGGCGCCTGCTCCAGTGCCGGCGCCTTCGGGTTCGAGCGGGTTCCACCGGTTCCTCCGCCGTCTTCACCGGACGCGGCAACGTGTCGTGTGACACTCCGTCACATCCCTTCGCGGGTACTGCGCATGGCGCCGAAACCGGTGAGCCTGACGAGGACGAGGGAGAGCGCGGTGGCGATGACGACCAGGAAGGTCGCTATCGCGCTCGCGTAGCCGAAGTCGTAGCTCTTGAAGCCGGCTTCGTACATCAGGTACGGCAGGATCGCCGTGTCCGTGCCGGGGCCGCCCTGGGTGAGGATCAGGACGGTCTCGAAGTAGGTGAGCGAGCCGACGATCATCAGCACGCTGGACGTCGTCGCCGTGTTGCGGAGCTGGGGCAGCGTGATCGAGAAGAACTGCCGGTAGCGGCCCGCACCGTCAATTGCCGCCGCCTGGTAGAGCACTTCGGGAATCTGCCGGGCCCCGCCCTGATAGATCAGCGTGTGGAACGGGATGAACTGCCAGCCCCCGACAAACACGATCGCGAGAAACGCCCCGCTCGTCGACCCGAGCGTGTCCTGGTGGATGACACCGAAATTCGGGTCGAGGAGTGCGTAGAAGAGCAACGCGATGGCGGTGGAGGAGAGCAGGAACGGCACGAAGAAGATGGCTGAGAGGACGGCCCGGTTGCGCTGCCGCCCGGCCGCCCAGACCCCGAGGAGAAGAGACACGACCGTCTGGAAGGCCCAGCTCGTCACGGTCAACAGGACGGTGACGGTGAGGGATTGGGTCAGCCGATCGTCATGCAGCAACTTCTGCCAGTTGGCAAGCCCGACGGGCTTCGGATCCCCGAGCCCGTTCCACTTGGTGAAGGAGAGGTAGAAGGCCAGCACCATGGGGGCGACGGCGAAGAACACGAAGAACAGCACCCCGGGCACAGCCCACACGACGTGAGGCGAATTCCGGTTCACTGACGATTTCCGCTGAGCTGGAGCGCCCCGATAGGGGCGCGGGGAACTGCGCGACCAGCCACGATGAGCCCGCGGCCGAAGAACCACCCCCTCCGCGGAGCGATTACTCACTTCAGCCCCTTGAGCGCGGACACGAACTGCTCCGGCGAACTCTTCCCCACAAACAGCTTGTTGATCTCCGTCAGCATCGGCGTGGACACATCCGGATCCACCGCCTGATCCCAGCTCAACGTGAACGCCGGCGCCTGCTGCACCATTTGATACTGGAACTTCGCGAACTCGGGGTTGGGCGAGGAGTCCAGCAACTTCTCCGCGTTCGACGTAGTCGGAATGTCCCCGTTGGCAACGAGTTCCTTCGCGTACGCCTCCGACGCACAGTCACGAAGGAACGCGATCGCCGCATCCTTGTTACCCGTACGCGCGTTCACGGACCAGTAGTTGGTGGGATTCCCGACCACGTTACGGATGTCACCGGCACCCCCCTCGTATTTCGGAAACGCGAACCACCCGAGGTTCTTCTTGGCGAAGTCGGGGAACTTCCCGAGCTGCGTCGAGTACTCCCACGACCCCATCAGATGCATCGCCGCCTTGCCCTTGGCGAACACCGCGGGCGCCCCACCGTTGACGTACGACACAGAGCTGAACCCCTTGCCGAACGCGCCGTCGTCGATGAGTTCCTTGACCGTCTCGGCGGCCTTGAGGACAGCGGGGTCGCCCCAGCCGGACGCATCGCCATTCTTGATCTTGTCGAAGACGTCGGGCCCGCCGATCCGGTCGACCAGGTACTCCAGCCACATCAACTCGGGCCAGATGTCCGCACCCCCGAGCGCGAACGGAGTGATGTTCGCCGCCTTCAGCTTCTTGTTGATGTCGAGCAACTCGGCCCAGGTGGTGGGCGGTTGGAGCTTCTGCGCGGCGAAGACAGTCTTGTTGTAGAAGAGGATCACGGGCTGCATGCCGCGCATCGGTATGCCGTAGTTCTTGCCCTTCAGCGCGCCCGCCGCGAGCACCGAGGGCAGGAAGCCGTCCTTGAGGACCGGGTCGCTCTTGATGGTGTCGGTGAGGTCGACCAGCTGGTTCGCGTCCTGGTACGCCTTGATCGAGCCGCCGCCCCAGTTGAAGAAGACGTCCGGCGCGTTCGGGGAGCCCATCGCGGTGCGCAGTTTGGCCGGGTAGTCGGTGCCGGGAACCTTCTCCAGCTTGATCTTGCCCTTGGCCTTCTTCGCCGCCGCCGACGCGTTGAACCGGGTGACGGCCTTGACCTGCACCTTCGCCGCGTCGTCGCCGTAGGTGAAGGCGGTGACCGTGCTGCTGTCGCCGGTGCTGTCACTGGAGCCGCAGGCCGTGAGCCCGGTGGTGAGCAGGGTGGTGGCACCGGCGCCGAGCACCCAGCGCCTGCTGAACGTACGCCCGCCGTTGGACGTGTTGGGCTCCATGGACAGCACCTCTCGTGCGAATGTTTCGAGCCGTTCTACGAATGTTCCGGGAACCTAAGGCGCGCTGGGGGGTTCGTCAAGAGGTCGCGCAGGGATACGATCGCCGCCATGACAGCCCCGGATTCCGCCGAAACCCAGACAGCGGGTCGGCCGACCCAGACCGCCACGCTCGCCGAGATCGCCCGCGAGGCCGGAGTGTCGGCTCCGACTGTTTCGAAGGTCCTCAACGGCCGCGCCGACGTCGCCCCCGCGACCCGCACCCGCGTCGAGGACCTGCTCCGCGTCTACGGCTACCGGCGCCGCCGCGCCGAGGCGACCCGCTCCCCGCTGATCGACCTGGTCTTCCACGAGCTGGAGAGCGCCTGGGCGATGGAGGTCATCCGGGGCGTGGAGAACGTGGCGCGGGACTCCGGGCTGAGCGTGGTGCTGAGTGAGAGCGCGGGGCGACTGACCCCGGGCCGGACCTGGGCCGACCAGGTCGCGGCCCGCCGCCCGCACGGCGTGATCCTCGTCCTCTCCGGGCTCGACGAGTCCCAGCGGGCGCTGCTCACCAGCCGTTCGATCCCGTTCGTGGTGATGGACCCGGCCGGCGACCCGGGCGCGGACGTACCGTCGATCGGTGCGACGAACTGGCAGGGCGGGCTTGCCGCCACCCGGCACCTGGTCGAACTCGGCCACACCCGGATCGGCGCGATCAGTGGACCCTCCCGGATGATGTGCAGCCGCGCCAGGGTGGACGGGTACCGGGCCGCTCTTGAGACGGCCGGGCTGCCGGTCGACCCCTCGCTGATCACCACCGGCGACTTCCACCACGAGGCCGGCTACCGGCTCGGTCTTGAACTGCTGCGCCGCCCGGACCGGCCCACCGCCGTCTTCGCCGGCAACGACCTCCAGGCGCTCGGTCTGTACGAGGCCGCGCGCGAACTCGGGCTGCGCATCCCGGAGGACCTGAGCGTGGTCGGCTTCGACGATCTGCCGGTGGCGCGCTGGGTCGGCCCGCCGCTGACGACCGTACGACAGCCCCTCACCGAGATGGCCGAGGCGGCGGCGAAGCTGGTGCTCGACCTCGGGCGCGAGGGGGAGTCCTCAGCGGCACGGCGGGTGGAGCTGGCCACCAGCCTGGTGGTGCGGAGCAGTACGGCGGCACCGGCCGCGGAGTGAGGTGGGCGGCCGTAAGCCGACGTGACCGTGAGGTGGGCGGCGTAAGCCGACATGACAGTGAGGTGGGTGGCCGGAAGGTGACGTATTGACGAGTGGGGTGAGTCGCCCCACACTCCTCCGAAGCCAATCGGTTGCACAACCGAAACTTTCGGAGGCACCCGCAATGAGATCTCTGAGAACCGGCTTATCCCTGGCGGCCCTGTTCACCGGCGCCGTCATGCTCTTCGCGGCACCCGCCGCACACGCCGCCGACACCCCGCTGCGCGACCTCGCCGCCGCGAAGGGCAAAGTCGTCGGCACCGCGGTCACCGGCTCCAAGCTCACCGGCACGTACGGCGACATCGCCGGCGCCCAGTTCAACTCGCTCACCCCCGGCAACGCCATGAAGTGGGGGAGCGTCGAGCCGACGCAGGGCAGCTTCAACTGGGCGGAGGCGGACCAGATCGTCGCCTTCGCGCAGGCCCACAACCAGCAGGTGCGCGGCCACACCCTGGTCTGGCACAGCCAGAACCCGAGCTGGCTGACGAACGGCACCTGGACGTCGGCCCAGTTGAGCAGCCTGCTCCAGAACCACATCAACACCGAAGTCGGCCGCTACAAGGGCGAGATCACCGCCTGGGACGTGGTGAACGAACCCTTCAACGAGGACGGCACCTACCGCTCGACGCTCTGGTACAACGGCCTCGGCGCCAACTACATAGCGCAGGCGCTGACTTGGGCCCACGCGGCCGACCCGGCCGCCAAGCTCTACATCAACGACTACAACGTCGAAGGCGTCAACGCGAAGTCCACCGCCCTCTACAACCTGGTCAAGTCCCTGAAGACGGCGGGCGTTCCGATCGACGGCGTCGGCCTCCAGGCCCACCTCATCCTCGGCCAGGTCCCGGCCACCCTCCAGCAGAACATCCAGCGCTTCGCCGACCTGGGCGTGGACGTGGCGATCACCGAGCTCGACGTACGGATGGCGCTCCCGGCGGACAGCGCCAAACTCGCCCAGCAGAAGGCCGACTTCAAGAGCGTCATGGCCGCCTGCGTCGCCGTCACGCGCTGCGTCAACGTCACCGTCTGGGGCTTCACCGACTCCGACTCCTGGGTCGACAGCACGTTCCCGGGCTACGGCGCGGCGACACCGTACGACGCCAACTACGCGCCGAAACCGGCGTACTACGGCATCTCGGAGGCGCTCGGCGGCACGACCACGACCCCGCCGCCGACCGGGGCGTGCTCGGCGACGTACGGCGTGAGCAGTCAGTGGAACTCCGGGTTCACGGGGCAGGTGACGATCGCCTGCTCCGGAGCCTCGCTGTCGTCGTGGAAGGCGAACTGGACGTACGGCGCGGGCCAGCAGATCACGCAGGCCTGGAACGCCACCTGTACCCAGTCGGGGACCGCTGTGACCTGCGCGAACGCGACCTACAACGGCACGGTCCCGGACGGCGGCTCGGTGACGTTCGGGTTCAACGCGTCCTGGAGCGGAAGCAACCCGCTACCGGTGGTGACCCTGGGTTGAGGGAGGAGGGGGAGACGGGAGAGCCCGGGGGAGTGAGACGGGACTGAGAACCGTGAAATTTTCCGTAGAAAACCGTCTCGGGACGTCTCCCCTAACTTTCTCCTAATAATTCACACTTACGTTCCTCCCCGTGACGGACACAGAGAACGTTGACGAGGACAGACGCGTGGGCCGGCGGTCGAGAGTGCTGAAGATCGCCGGCCTCACTCTGGCCGGCGCCCTCGTCCTGGGCGTCGCCACGGCCGGCTGGGCCTACTGGCACCTCAACAACAACATCAAGAGCGTCGACATCGACAGCGCGCTCGGCGCGAACCGCCCCGCGAAGGCGGTGACCACTCCTTCCGCCGCCGCGTCCGCGTCCGCCACCCCCGTGCCGACCGGCTCCCTGAACATCCTGGTCCTCGGCTCCGACTCGCGCAGCGGCAAGGAGAACAAGGCGCTCGGCGGCGGCAGCAGCTCCGGCGCCCGCTCCGACACGGCGATGGTCGTGCACATCGACGCGGGCCGTAAGAAGGCCACGATCGTCAGCATCCCGCGCGACACCCTCGTCACCCGCCCGTCCTGCCCGCTGTCGTCGGGCGGCTCCACGTCGGTGGCGTACAACGCGATGTTCAACACCGCGTACTCGGTGGGCGGTCCGGTGTGCGCGGTCAAGACGGTCGAGTCGATCACGGACGTCCGCATGGACCACTACATAGAGATCGACTTCGCGGGCTTCGCGAAGCTGGTCAACGCGCTCGGCGGCGTCACGGTCACCACCACCCAGGACATCGACGACGACGACAGCCACCTGCACCTCAAGAAGGGCACCCACCACCTCAACGGCAAGCAGGCCCTCGCTCTCGCCCGCACCCGGCACGGCATAGGCGACGGCAGCGACCTCGGCCGAATAGGCCTCCAACAGATGCTGGTGAAGGCCCTGTTGACCCAGATCTCCACCAACGACCTCCTCACCGACCCCACCAAGCTCTACGAGGTCACCGACGCGGTCACCGACAGCCTCACCACCGACACCGGCCTCGACTCCCTGAGCGAACTGATCAGCCTCGGCCAGAGCCTGAAGGGCCTGTCGGCGGACGCGGTGACGACGGTGACGATGCCGAACGTCACGGCACCGTCGGACCCGAACCGGGTGGTCGCGAAGGAGCCGGCGGCGAGTGATCTGTGGGAGTCGCTGGGCTGAGAGGCGGGCTTGGAGGCGGGCGTCAGAAGAAGCCGCGAGGTCCCGGAGCCGCAGGGCCGTCCTTCGGATGGGAAGGCCCGGACGAGCGAGGGGCGGTGGGCTGCTGTGACGGCCGATCGGGGCCGACCTCGGTGACAGAGGGCCTGTCCGTCCGGGCGGATGTGGGAGCGTGAGCGGAGGGGCTCTCTAGGGGCTTTTCGAGTGACGAGGCGTCCTCAGTCCTGGGGGAGGAGTCGTAGGCCGCGACGGCCCGGGCGACTTCGTCCACACATCGCCGCAGCCGCTGCTCGTTGATGTTCGCCACCGCGTCGCCGAGCATCTTGGTGACGTCGTTCGCCATCGTCACGGGTGACGGCCACAGCAGATACTGGGCGACCTTGACGGCAGCCTCGATGTCCTTGCCGCTGGAGTGGGCCGCGACACTGGCCCCCTTGTGCGCCCATGGCTCGGGGCCCGCATCCCGCAAGGAGACATACGAGGCGATCTCGAAGGCGAGGGCCACAGCCTTCTCACCGGGCCGGGCCGTGCTCCTGCCGGGGGGGACTTCGTCCTCTCCGGCGTACCCCGGAGGTCCGCTGAAGACCTTCTGGAGAGTTTCGGGGGCGAATTTCTGTGAACGCAGTTCCGTCGTCAGGGTGCGGACCTGCTGGAGGAGGCTGTTCCGGAAGCCGTCCTGCCCCGCCGTCCGACGCGGGCTCATGTCGCCCGGTCGCTTCCATTCCGTGACAGAGGGCCTCGTGCAGCCGGTGTCGACCCCGGCGCCCCGTGCCGCGTCGGCGACCCGCACGAGGTTCTCAAGGACCACTCGGACCTTGACGGACAGCACCTCGGAGTCGTTCCGGGAATCGGTGGCCTCCTTGAGGGAGAGCCTCAGCCGCCGGATCGGCTCCGAAAGTGTCGCGCCGCTGCGGGACGAGTCCGGACTGCCTGAGACCATCGCTGGCTCCTCCTTCGGGCGACGACCGGATACTCGAACGTACACAGAGCCGGCCGGCCTGGACAGTGCGCGTTGGAACGGGTGTTGACCTGTGGAAACAGAGAGACGGAAGAATTCTTCGACGAATTCCGGCGAGTGTGTCGATCCGGCCGCCCCTCGTTCGACGCATGGTTGAAAGGCCGGGAAGAGCCCGGTCGGACACCGTCAGAGAACGTCAGCGAACGACCCGAGGAGTCACCATGCCCCGCTACCTCTCCCTCGTGCAGATCGACGAGAAGACCGCCCCCGCCGAGGGCCCCAGCGCCGAGCTGATGCAGCGCATGGGCGAGCTGATCGAGGAGATCACCAAGGCCGGGGTCATGCTCGACACCGCCGGTCTCACCCCGACCGCGCAGGGCG
>Ga0307510_10007776_pt1 | contig 12785 bp, 7 predicted proteins | sample 12_EM_MG_FD_207224 | JGI IMG/M metagenome (GOLD analysis project Ga0307510, IMG submission 207224) | Populus trichocarpa ectomycorrhiza microbial communities from riparian zone in the Pacific Northwest, United States - 12_EM | ecosystem: Host-associated > Plants > Roots > Unclassified | place... | reverse complement strand
TTAGCTTCGAGCTAAACTGTATACCGGTACACATGCTTCCCGCCAAACCCAACTGCCATAACGAAGTCTCTTTTAAACGCTTTCTTTCGGTTGGAACTCATAAAACCAAGAAAATCACTCAGTCTTGCTGTAGAAGAAAAATGGAAGAAAAAGAAGATGATACCAAGATCAGCATTGCAGACCCAATTCAAGATCATCAAGAAACCACATTCTCTTTCGATTTCCGAACAGAATTTCTTCAAGATGAAAACAAGACCCCATTCTTTAAACCCCGTTCTCGTAGGAGAAGAAGAGACACCTGTGTCATTTTTGCATTCGTTATCATCCACTTGGTAGTCTTTCTTATCACAATGGCCGTCAATGATTGTGGCTATAACTCTCACGGCGACTGCGCCTTCAAGGCCTTGGGGAGAATGTCGTTTCAGCCTCTTCTTGAAAACCCTTTTCTTGGTCCCTCTGCCTCCGCGTGAGCACTTTTCTTCCTTTCTTGGTCTTTCTGTGTTTCTTGCTTGAAAATTGGGCTCTGTTAGCTTCTGTTATTATGGGCTTCTGATATTTATCTTTTTTCATATTCTTAATTGCTGCTCTAACTAATGAAATTGGATCCATCTCAATTCGTGATCACGCACTGATGAATTAGCGTTGTCAAATGTTAATGCAAATTCTTTTTAGTATTTTGGAAATGCTGCTTTGTAGAATGGTTGGTTAATTGTCATTAAAGCTTTTACCTTGTATCTTTTTCAGCTTCTATGATTGAATAATTCTTTGGAAGGTGATTCTAGGACCATATTTTCTGTGTGTATGAGAATGTATCGACCTGTTTATTACAGGAGAGGATATGTAGTTAGGTCTTCTTTTTTGTGTCAAAATTGATTATGGTTGTAGTTGATTTCTGTTTTTGTGGGGTTTGGTGCTTATTTGTTTGCTTTGGCATCCCTTTTCTTTTCTGGTTAGTGTGGCTTTGGTTTCCACTTGTTAAACCTAATTTGCAATCATTTGTCAAAGGACATAAACAGCACCCCTTCCAGTGGCGAATGCGGTTTTTTCGTAAGAGTACAAGGGAAAAGGTCCATTGCAGAATATGCACTTAACTATCATTGCCTTCAAGTGCATGCCAAAACAGACTTGTGTGTTTTCCAATTTAAGCTTGTAGCTTTCTATCGTTTTCCACTTCAGTAATTGATAAATTGTTTGGAAGGTGATTCTAGGCCCATTTTCTCTCCATGTTTGAGAATGTCTAGACCTGTTTATTGGAAGCCAAATGCGGTTGTGGATAAAACTGAAGAAAGGTGCTTCTGAAATATGAAATATCAGTAAGGATATCAAAAAATTGTTATTGTCTCCGAGTAATTAAAAGGATATCTCTTGATGTTTTGCTCATCTGGCGCATTTTATAGTGATGCTTATATTTGATAATTGGGATAGTTTTTAAGCTAGTGCTTTATTATGCGTCTGATGTGTTCCTAATATGTGTTTTTCTTACCATGTAATTGGAAGGATATATCTCTAATTAACTCTAACGTCATTGTTTTAGTTCTTCAAAAGATTCAACAGTATGTGTAATAGCATTTTCTGAAATTTTGCTCTTTCTTTTACAGTCTGGATAAAATGGGGGCTATTCGCAAGACATTGTTGGCAGAACATCAAACTTGGCGTCTCTTTATGTGCCCATTATTGCATGCTGGTGTCTTCCACTTTATGATCAACCTTCTCTGCATTATCTTTTTAGGAATTTACCTGGAGAAAGAGTTTGGATCAAGTAATCGTGTGATTCTAATTTTCTCTGGGCACTCAACTATGTTGCTAGATTTACAGTTGGACTTGGGATGGTGATTTTTATTATCGCTGTCTGTTTCTTCTGTGCAGTAAGAACTGGGATAATCTACATGCTGTCTGCCTTTTCTGGTACCTTGGTAACTGCAATTTTTGTCCGAGATAGTCCAGCAGTTTGTTCCTCCGGTGCTCTTTTTGGTTTACTAGGGGCTACAGTTTCTGCACTTACAAGGAATTGGAAATTCTACACCAATAAGGTAATGCTCATTCTTTTCACATCCTCCACTTTTCTCCCTTCCGCTGATTTTGATGACCAGCTTACCGGTCCCTCCTCTCTTTTATCTCAGGTTGCAGCTCTGCTGACGCTTTTCTTTGTGGCTGGATTCAATTTAATGCTTGGCTTGCTACCTTACATGGACAACTATTCAAGCATTGGAAGTATGATATCAGGATTTCTACTTGGACTTGTGCTTTTTTACACCCCTCAACTTAGGCAAGTGGCTCAAAACAAAATAGGTCTTTGTGAGTATGGCGTCAAAAGTTCATTTAACTGGAAGCAGAAGCTGGACAGGCCTGTGCTGAGGAGTGCTTCCCTGATCCTTTTCTCTCTTCTGTGAGTTTTTCTTCTTTGTACAGCAAGTTCTCTTCTATTGCTTGTCAACTTTATATTCTGTGAGACTAAGAGGAGATTCTTCTATACACAGCTTTGTGGGACTTCTTGTGGCTGTACTCCTAGGCATCAATTTAAGCCATTATTGCAGGTGGTGTAGATACATAGACTGCATTCCTTACAAAAGGTGGAGTTGCAATGACCTAACGTCATCTTGTGAGGTATAATTTTGATTTATTTGAAAAACTATTGATTGCTTAGGCACGTGAAAGAAGAATCCAAAACTGAAAATGCTGTATAAATTGGAGTTTTCAAGTTCTCATTCCTTATGACAGACTAGCAAGCATAAAGAGGATTGGTTAATAGAGGTAGAGAAATGAAATGGACCTGGAAAAAGGAAATATTTTAGTTGTGTTCAAAGGCACTCTGCATAACTAGTTCGCTTCAGATAACTGAGTTTTATGGAGAGAATTGATTTTCGAAACAAAATAAAATCAGAGCTAAAGAATTGATTTTATTAGATCTTCACGATTTCGATTAGGCATAGATACAAACGGCTGAAAAAGTCGCTTTCAATGACAACAGATGATTCTGTTCAACAAAATCAAAAATCAGGCAGGGCTTAAACAACAAAGGCATCCTGTTAAATTAGAACTGAATTCTCATCAGTTACTTACTTTTTTAGATTTGCATGCTTTTCAACCCATGCAAATTCCGATCAAATTGTAATTGCAGACCATGGGAGGTGACAAAGAGTTGACGTTGACCTGCATGGGTAATGGGAACTTCAGAGTTTTCCCCTTCACCAACATTTCCCAAGAAAGGACACAGGATTTATGCACTCTGATATGCTCGTGACAGATCCATATCTGCTGCTGCCAATTCTGTAACGATAGACAGAACCGTATACACTTGAATGCCAGTCTTCCTCGAGCAGCCATTTAGTTCTATCTGCCTGTAGAATCGTAGCATTGTGTCCCTTGACATACACGAAACGTAGGAAAAGGCTGCATCACTCGCGTAGTTGGAAATGAAAGCTTATGGATTCAGCATTTACTTTGAGAATATTGAAAGACATGGGAAATACATGCATACCTTTTCAATTGGTGCCATATATATAGCGTTTGATTCAGGACAAGGTTGAATATACATCTCAAATTACAAATAATAGGACAAGGCTGTGTCACTGATGCTATCTTTGGATGAATGATCTTGATATTTTTACCTGGTTTTCAACCGAAACATGAGAGTCAAACTCATTGAAATGCATACTTCAGACTTCGGAGACTAACCCGGCAACCTAATTGCAGTTGTCAGGCACCAAACATCATTAGGGACTGCTCTTCCTCGATTTTACATTTAACAATTTAGGATTGGGGGAGTGATTGGTGTCAGAAAATCAGTTAGATCAAATGATTGATTTGTCCATTCTAATCACACATGTGAAGATAAGATGGAATTCACGCTAAGGATATCTAAATAGAGTGAATTAAACTATCTGTAATAAATTACTTTGAAAAAACAGGAACATGTTTACTATCATATTAACTATGATGTTGATGATTTCTTGGATGAGATTGCTTATAAAGGTTTGTGGCTGGATCAGTAGGAAGCTAGACATCAAACCAATATAGTCAATGTGCGAAATTTTCTTTTCTCATAATTTATTTAAGAAGAGAATAAAGATGGAAGGAACCTTTTTTAAAAAATTCTTTATAGACTTGTGATTTCTATAGTGGATAAGTGTAGGATTGGTAAATTCACCCTTGCTTACTTGTCTACAATGACAATAAAGTGCATTATTTTGTGTTTTAAAATAATTTGGTGATTTTAGCCTAGACTTGATCCTGGTTGATGGGTCACCAAGTTGACCTTTCAAACCAGGTTTAATAGCACTGGATTTGACAATTAAGTTTGGGAGAAAAAGGGAGAAAATGGCATATAAAGAGTAACCTATAATAATTACGTTTTTATATTTTTAGTTAGGAACCCGAGCAATCAGCGCCCATGGCCTAATGGATAAGGCGTCTGACTTCTAATCAGGCGATTGTGGGTTCGAGTCCCACTGGGCGTGTCTGTTTTGTTTTGCAATGTATTATTTTCTAAATATTATATTGTAGGATAAATGGGCCGAGCAACTTCTCTCCAGTCCAGCCCAAACATTTTCCCTTTTGTTTTTCCTATTTTAACTTCTTTTCTTTCTTCATTTCCAGGACTGCAGTGGAGACATCATGCTGTGGCCTACTCAGTTCAAGAAAAAGGAAGAAAAAAGGCAGTGGTCTGTAGACCTAAAAGGACCAACCAGCCGCAAACGCTTTAAATATAGGATTTCAGCTCTTAAACCCAACTTTTACAACTTATATAAAGGATTAATAATGGGGACCTATTAGCCTACACAAGATCTTGATTGGGTTTTAAGCCTCTTTTTCAACCCAGGCTCTACCCAGTTTGGAAATCCCATCGTCAACCCTATTCCTCTAGCCAAGGAAAAGGGTAGATCTTTTACTACTTCTGTGAAATCATTATATTTTTCTCTGATCAAAATGAAACCACAATGCAGAGCATCACTTCTAAAATCAGTTTTTCAGCTTAGAATTCATGTCATACTTGGACCACCAGTACCTTGAAGCTAATTCTTAAGCATGAGCTATACTTTCCTTGGCAGCTCTGCGCACTAACTACTCTGGCTTCTCCTCCTTGGTTAGAACAAGGCAGCGTGGGGAATGGCAGGGAGCGGACCTTTTTGCAGCTGGAATGCCGACCAGATTTTATAGTGACTTTCTGTTCGTTTGTTTTCAGAGAGAAAGGGATATGCACAGGTGCCCAAATTTGTCACAGCACACCATGGCCTGAAAAGGAGACTGGGGACCAAATAAGAAAACTGGGTTCTTCTTAACTAAGCCAGGAGCGGATGATGAACTAACAATTACATGATGATTTGCAAAATTCTATGATGGGTCTCGGACCATTTAAGTGCCCAAATCTAAGACCACGCAAGCCAGTTCTCTTGGCAAAATTCAAGGTCTATTTTTTCTTTTTACATGCAAATTGACACAAGACAGACGAAGGAGGTTAAGCCGCTCCTGGTCAGTGTCAACAAACATGTCACCTGTCAAAAATCATGTTGCTATAGCATCTCTTCACAATCTTTATTGAGGTTGCAACCACTGGATTCATAACACGTGGCGTGCTCCCATTAGGACATGATGAGGTAAAGGCTTAACCATATTGGCATGCAAGTTCTAGATCAAAATCATAATCATGAAAAAGTGAAGCACCTCCTGCCCTATGACTTTCATCCGATAACCCATTTATAAAGCCTACACAGCCTGTAGCACACTACTGGTGTATTGCGACTACAAAAGCTTAGTTGATAGTAGTTTGCTAGTAATAGATCTATAATTCGCAGAAGACTCCCTTTTTCAGGGGAGAAAAGGCACCTATAGTGGGAAGGAATCCTGAAGTGGGTTTTGCCTAGTTGAACTAAAAAGCAAGGCAAGTAAAACCCTCGTAGCTGTACCCTCTCGCCATCGAATGTTAGACAAAGAATGGTAATGGGCTATGGGAACTAGACCCAAGGAATAAGGTATGGACTTAAATACGATTATGGGGTCCTTTCTTCGTGTATCATCATGTCAAGTCCCCTTCTTCTTCCTTTATTAGTTGACCCTGTCTCCATTTTCTTATCCTTGCTCCCCTCACAGGGGAGACCCTCGTACATGCATACATACACTTAGATAAAAATGCACGCTTATGCACAAGTGGGTAGAGAAACAATCCTTCATAGGGGTGCATGTAGAAGGGAGTATCGGTTTAAGCAGATTATTTTTTTCATAAATCAAGCTGCTATGAGTGGAATTGATTGATGGATCTGCACTTTGGTAAGTGAGATTTTTTTCAGGTGTGGATGCTTGCATATACTTGGTATGGGAGTCACAAAGGCCAAACCATGTTGATGGGCAACAGTAATAACAAAGAAAACATCACAATATTGGTGCATGAAAAACAAAAGCAAGTATATCTATCCCCCCTGACCCATACATGGCACGTCTAGAAACCCATTGAATCGCAAGCTCTTCGGTCATGTCAATATAACGTGTGCGTGGCCCATCATCTTCTTGCGAAGAAAGCTGTCCACACGTAAACATGTTATAGTCAAGGACATTCTCCATCCAGCCAATTTCAACCGTTGATCAAGGAAGATTTTGTGCTCGAATGATTAAGTAGATAATGTAGCCTAGTGTGTGTGTGTGTGTGTCTTTGGCACCAGCCTGCGTAGATCACTGCCTAATGACTCGTCTTCGAGAGATTCAACTTGCTTAAATAAAAAAAAGGGAAAAGATTCCATCCATCACAGATAAACATTTGTTATTACCGATCATTTTTAACAAAATATTCATTTATTTGAATCCGTATTGTTAATGTTTTTAAAGAAATTCGATGCCACTAGTGAGTAGTGACTCGTCCTCTCCTCCCTCCTCTGCATGATTGGAGCATCAACGTTACAAGATAATATCGTGAATACATGCTGCGAAATGAGATAATAATGAATTAAGAAAAGAAAAGAGCTACTAGGGATAGGATGCACAGGCAGGTAAGATAATTGTATCCAGATTCCAGAATAGAGGGCCCAATAAAACCTGCAAGGTGTGGATCATATGTATTCCACACTCTGCTTCCCTTTTCTTTTTCTTTTTCTTTTTTATTTAAATCTTAGACTAATTTGATAGCAACAAGAGTTGCTCGAAGAAGAAGAAAGAAATAGGGTTAAAGAGGGTCATCATGTGGCCAGAAGGCCCAGAACAGAAGAATACCTTGGGAGGTTGAAATTATCCAGTTGTGTAGTTTTCTCGGTGGCCATCTGTCCTAGAGTGTGGAGGCAACCTTAGCTTGACTCCACCTTTTTCTCTTTAACAGTGATTTAATTGCTCTTATTTATGATAATAGGAGCAGCTTCTTGACAGGATGACAATGATGCCCTTCCATCATTGCCTTTCCTTTTCCTTTTCCTCTGTGTACTGTAAACTTCATCTTTGCTTTCTTATAGAATCCACCGAGTACATTTTACAGCATACAAAATCTTTTTGGAGCCAGCAATCGCAACGTATAGGATGTTGTGCTAGAAAGAGTAGCATTCTATTTGCCTATTTTTTTTATTTTTTTTATTTTTTATTTTCCTTAGAACAGGCCTGAGTTTGAGGTACGAGTATTCGATTTTTTTTTGTTCAAGTATTCAATTATTGAGTGCATAAAGTCTCGAAGGTATCATCAATTTCGTGTGTGTCTCTATATCAGAGAGAGAGAGAGAGAGAGAGGGTGTTTTTCTGCTCCCTCATCATTATTACCAGTGAAGCTAACAATGGAATAGGGTAATGCTGTTTTTTTTTTTTTTTTTTTTTTATTTTTAGATTGCTGTAATGTTTTAAAATCAAAAATAAATTTTAAAAAATATAAATGTATATATATATTCCACCGAATATGTACTAACCTCTATGCAAAGTATGTATGGATATTTGATTTTATTCATAATCAAGCCTGTGTACTTTTTTTTTCCTTCTATTTGAATGCGTGAGTTTTTATTTTTACTATTTGCATATTTGTGCTATTAAAAATCAACAATATTTTAAAGGCCAGTAAATGTCCACTTTACAATTTACATTCTTGTGGAGGTCATGTTTGATAAAATTAAATAAAAAATAAAACAACAAAACAGTAATAGCAAAATATTTTAGATCCTCGACATACTTTCTCTCTACCATCTTAATTTAGTTTAAAATTAGTTATTGAGTTACGTTATACTACGGGTTGAATAAAAAAATTAAATATAAAAAAAAGATTCAAATTACAGAAAATTATTTAGTATTATTATTAAACTCAATCTATTATATTAACCTTGAAACGTCCAAGCTCGGCTCTTTACATAGCCTAAATTTGAAATTAACTCCATGTTGAAGTTGTCTCGATGTAACCTGGTCGACTTGATGGATCAAAAAACAAAATGCATATGATTAATTGATAAAATGCATGGTTTGACTTAAAAAAATGATGATATCTTTTTCTTAATATTAAGATGGTCAAGGCTTCACGACTTAACTTGCCAAATTCACTACATGGACTCCATTGGGTTTAGAATTTTTTTTAAAGCTATTTTTTATTTAATGACATAATAAAAAAAAATAAACGGTCACAAAATTGAGTATCAACAAAATACTAAGTTGTTTATCTGAAATTATGATAACCTTATAAAAAACACACCGAGACAAATTATAAAAATCAATTCAAAATCAACTGAATGTTAAAGGATAAATTGAAAAAATAAAGCAAAAAAGCATTCAATTAAAAGAAGAAAAAAAGAAGATGGAATTGTTTAAAAAAAAAAGAGGGTAAAAAAACCCCGACCTAACAGGTACCTTGAAACTTTCTGATCCGACTCATTGCCTAACTTGAGTTTAAAAATAATATATATGATAGTTGCTTCAATGTGACCTTGTCGACATGACAAATTCAAATGCAACTCAGATGACCAGTAAAAAGCATTGTTTGGCTTTAAAATAAATTTTAAAATGGTATTTTTTTAATATCAAGATGATGATATTTTGGATCGACACGGGCTTTACGACTTAACCTATCAAATCTGTGATCCAGATTATAAACTCCATTAAGTTTAACAACTTTGTTTTTTTAACTACCTTTTACTTAATGATATGATAACAATAATAAACGCTCGCAAATTAGAGCATGAACCAAATATAAAAACATTTGTTGAAATTATAATAACATTATAAAAAATATTTCAAAATTAACAAAATAATGAGAGAGAAAAAAAGGATTTAATAAGAGAGAGAGAGAGACTTTTAAAAAAGAAAAAGGAAAAAAAAAAGGGTACAGTTCCTTCACATTTCACATCACCATTGAATGAGCTTGGTTACCCCGGTTCTTTTAGTTTTTAGTTAATTGTTGAACAAATAATCATTAGTATATCTATGTTAACTATTATTCCAGAAACATATTAATTCAAAAACTAGCTTAAATGAATATAAGTAAAACAAGTTATGCATGAAATATAGTGATAGTTTTCACGAAAATACAAGTATTTATAGGATAATTATAACCCAATGTATAGTCAAATACGATTGTCTTGTGATTATAACAATATATTATTAACATAACCTAATTCCCCATAAAAAAATATTGTATCAAATACGTGATTCACTATGAATCGAAATAGTAAATTTATACCTTTTTCCTTGGCAAAAAAATGGATGAACTAGTTTTCAGGGGTAAATGATATTTTCACCGGATCCATTTGTTATTTTAGTCTTTTCTCAATTATTTTAAACAATAAATTACTTTAATATCATTAAAATAAAATAAAATACACTTCACTATGGTTTAGAGACTTTTTTTTGTTTTTTAAGCATGGTGTATGACCTAATTTTTTTTAGAATCAAAATTCTCAAAACATGGTTATAAGGGATTTTTTTGTAATTTCAAAGGGATTTGTTTTTGCAATTATCATTTGGGTCCAAGGGTGATGTGGTAATTTGATTAATAAAATAAAAAAAAATAAAAAAATTAATGATATGTGTATTGCACGCATCAGTGCATCAGCCGCTCCACTATTTTCGGGCGATACATGCAGCCGACTATGGTGATAGAAATCGTTGCTTTGTAGTGTCATTTGATTTATCTTGGCTTTTTTTTTCCTCGTTAAATAGCGCATGCATGGTTATTTTATCTGGTTTGGCATTGATTCATTTTTTTTCATTCATTTATCTCTCCTTTATCATGATTTGCGCACTGCTGCAGTTCACAACACCCCTTCAATTAATGTTCCATTCAATTTATGTTCCCTTCAAATTTAGTTTTTATTCTTTTAATTGCAATTTATTTTTTATTAAAAAAATTGTTTCAAATTGAAATTATTTTCAATTTCACCTTTCTTTAATTTTTTCATATCCCGAACTTGGTTATTGTTCTTTTTTTTTTTTTTATTTGAGATGATTTGTAAATTGATTTTTCCTGACGACTTCATCCTCCTTTTTTTTTCCTATTAGGGTTTGATCCCTATTTATTTTATTGCTACTTTTCTGCCATGACAAAAAAAAAATTATATTTTATTCTTCAATATTAAATTAATTGGAAATTTAGTTTCTTGTCTGAGTCCGGATTTGAGATTTTACGGGTTATGATTTTGAAAGATTAACTTAAATTGAGGAGATTCATCCAAATTTGCTTGATTTTTTATATTATTAAATTATTAATGTTGCCTTTTTTATTATTAAATGAACCAAACTTATTAAACTCAATCGACTGAATGACCCGAGTCATGAATTTCTTTTACTTCTTTAGAAATCCTAGAATCAACTGATTAACAACTGATATAGGTTTGCTCGAGTCATTTTTTTATTTTTTTTTAAATTTATATATCAAATTTTTTACTTCCCAACAACTTTATATTTTTTAAAAGGCTGGAAAAAAATAATAATTTAACATGCGGCGTAGTAAGGCTTATTGCTTCTAAGAGGCGGGTTTAGATGGCCGGCAGGGGAAAAAAAACTCAGTTTAAAGTTTTATATTCGAGTTTTGTCATCTGTTTGTTGAAGAAATATAATTAGCATATCAATGTTTGAGTAGCTTTACAGAAATATTTTAAGTTTCAATCCTAACATAAGTGTTAGTGTGCACGCAAATTTCTTTAGACATGATCATGGCTATGAAAGACGAAATATTTCTATCAAATGTGTGATCAATCTATCTATATATCTAATTTTATATCATCAAAAAGAGATCAAGATTTCGTCTTCCCCAGCTAAAGAAATTAAAATCATCTTAATTAATTATTAATGTAATGCCGCTCTTCATATTCATCTTAATTAATTTAAACGCACCGTGTAGGTTGATAACTTTGTATCAAGATTTTGTGTTTTGACACCCCGATTCTTTTTTATTTTTCCTTGTAACTCTTTTTCTGATTTTTCTTCTCTTATGAATGTTCTCAATTGTTGTCGAATGTCGAGCAGGATTCTTCAGGTTTGTTGTCGGAAATAGATTATATTGCTCGTTAAATTCGCTTTTCAAATTAAAAAATAAAAAATAAATTTGTGCATAATCTATAGTGGAAAAGAAGAAAAAGGAAATTGTCCACTTCAACTGTTGTTTCATGATCCGTAAGATTCAATCGTATATTATATATATTATTTTTGTTTAAAATCTATATTTAAAAAGGATTCAAAATCAATGTAATAACACAACATATTTAGACATGACAAAATTATAAGCCCAGATGATATGGGTATGACTAACTTTTAAACCTAATATTCTTGGTTTCAGCTACAAACCGAAGTCAAGTATATATGGGTCTAAGAGTTGTTAAACCTAACATCTAGTAAGATGTTAGGCTCATCATCCTCAGGCTTGAAATCATTTCAGGTCTAATGCACATGAATCTGACAATTATTATAGGTTTCATGTTGGGTTAAGTGACTTTACTTGTTTATTTTTATGACTCTTAATATAAAATGTTAAAAATAGAGAATAATCATCTCATTATATCTGTGGATGTATAAAAGTCTTCTAGAGGTTTACTATATTTCTATATGCATTAATATTATGTAAATGATATATATCTCTCATTAATATTGTATAAGGGATATTTATCTCTTATTAGTGTTATTAAGGGAATATGTCACTTTAACCCCTCTACTAAAGAAATATGATAATGTTGAGAGATTATATATACTTTTCAAATCACTCAGGTAAGTAGTTCATATTTTTCTATTCTTTAAGAATTCACACTCTTATTACCAGAGCATTTATCACACACAAACAAGAACAAAAAAATTTATTCAAAGAATTTAAAATTCATTCTCTTATTTATTGCAATATCTTATTAAAAGTTACTGACTTTATTATCGGAGTATCCCTAAATCCCACCAATTTTTTTTTTTACAGGTGTTGTATCACTAACCACCAACTTTGTGAACTCTTGAGATGAGAATATTGACGTGAACATATGATTACTTATTATTCAAACACTAAAAAATATTATTCCTGAGCGTATTAGGTTTTGGAACACTATCAGGATGTTTCATTTACCACATGACTTTTACAAGTTGATTTTTTTTTTAATTATAAAAAGTTATAAACATGTCCAATTATAGATAATTGTTATAAAATTGAGTGAGAATTCTGGTTTTATAAAAAAATATAAATTTTACATTTTGATTTATGAATTTTAACTTATATTACTTGTATTAAAAAAAATATTTTTATCAATCATACTTCTAACATGAAATTATTTTTATTATAAGTTATTTTGCAGAAAAATAAATTAAATTATGATTTAAAGTTAAAAATCACTTTTCATAGGTGGTTAATAGATCTAACATAAGACTTAAAA
>Ga0307510_10007775_pt1 | contig 12785 bp, 9 predicted proteins | sample 12_EM_MG_FD_207224 | JGI IMG/M metagenome (GOLD analysis project Ga0307510, IMG submission 207224) | Populus trichocarpa ectomycorrhiza microbial communities from riparian zone in the Pacific Northwest, United States - 12_EM | ecosystem: Host-associated > Plants > Roots > Unclassified | place... | reverse complement strand
CAGTCTAAAATTACAAAACATGAAATTATTTTTTAAAACTTGAACGAATCCAAAATGATATGATTAAAAACTTAAATTGATCAATGATTTAATTAGGATTTTATTTTTATTTTTTAAATAATATTTTTTTTTATATTTTTATAAAATATAAAAATAAATTGATATGTATTGATTTGATTTAACCCATCGAACCTTTAATTCAAAACTCTTCCTAGATGACGCTCATGTCAGGTTTGGAAACGATGCCTGACATGATAAGTGTGTCACCTTAAAACTATAGAATTGTGGAAATAGGCCCATGCTGACTAGATTTTTATATTTTTATAAAATATAAAAATAAATTAATATATATATTAATCTAATTTAATTCAAATTAACCCATCCAACCTTCAATTCAAAACTCTTTCTCGATGACGCTCGAGTGAGGTTTGGAAACTGTGCCTAAAATTAGTTGACATGATAAGTTTGTCGCCTTAAAACTATAGAACTGTGGAAATAGGCCCATTGGACCGATGTTGACTAGATTTTGGAGTGTTTGGGATAATAGTAAAAAAAGAATTTAAAATATTTTTTGTTTTAAAAAAATATTATTAACATTAAAATAATTAAAAATTCACAAAACTGTAATTCAACGCATGAATAAACATAAACATTCCGAGAAGGGCTTAGATTTTTTGATCCTAAGCCCAATTTGACATGGCTATTGTATAGAAAGATTCGCCCATTTCACTCGACACTGGAAGTCTGTCTGGATCCCATCAACAAGATAAAAAAATATCTAATCTTATACCACAATGTTAGCTTTAATCACTGATCTATTAATCCTCCTGTTGCTCTTTTTTTTTTACATAAAAGAGGTATTTTCAGACTCGCTTCGAGATTAAGTTTTTTATTGGTACAGTTTCAAAGACGGGCCATTTTAATATATTTAGATATCTTAAATTTATTTAGGTTATGGTATTGATTCAAATTTATGAATGAAAAGAGCATGTCTTTTATAAAAAAAATTATGATACTTACAAAATAACTAGTAATATTTTAGTAGTTATTATCTGAATTTATTTATGTGAAAAAAATAAACTCATGAAAAAAAAAATTAAATTTACGATCCAATAAGAATATATTTACTTAGACATTGTCTCTCATGTTTGTATTTAACTCTTTTTTACAGCTAAACTCATAAGAAATAGAAATATATTTGGTTGAAGAAGTAAAAATTATGACATAAAATAAATTTATTTTTAAGATAGTTTGAAAATGATTTTTTGTGTTCTCGAAACATGAACTATAAATAAACATATCTCATGTATTTTTATTATCTTAATTTTTTATATTTTAAAATAGTAACTAAACACCAGGTAAACCATACATATGAAAATATAAATAAAAAAACATTTTATATTAATTTAATTTAATACTTAGCTTGGCTCGTACCATTTCATTTTCCTTTCGACTTTCCCTCCTTTTCCAAAAAATACTTTCATGGAATAAAAAAGATTGAAACTTGATCTAATTTCATAAATTTATGTACTTGTCTTTTCTTTTTCACTTTTGTGTTTGATTAATATCTTAAATAGAAGAGATAAATATAAAATAAATAAAAATATGCTTGGTTGAAAAATAAAAATAAAAATATAAAATAAATTTATTTTAGAGATAGTTTTTTATTGATTTTTTACACTCTCAAAACATGAATCATGAGAAAACATATTTCAATTGTCTTTATTTTTATTTTATTTTCAAAACAGCAACTGAACGTTAACAAGTAGATTAGTTGTAAATAATACACGTAGCATTGTCCTAATAAAATTATAAATAAATAAACATTTCATGTTGGTTTAATTTAATACGTAGCTTGGCATGGTCCATTCCATCTTGCTTTCAACTTTACCTTATTTTCCAAAAGGTACTTTCATGAAATAAAGATGATTGAAACTTGATCTTACTCCGTAAATCTATGTACTTATCTCACATTTTTGCTTTTGTGTCTGGTCAATATTCTACAATAGAAATAATAAATATAAAAGAAATAGAAACATGTTTAGTACAAAAAATAAAGATAATAATATAAAATAAATTTATTTCGGTTATAATTTTTAAATAAATTTCTATATTTTTAAAACATAAACTTAAAGGAGACATGTCTTGTATATCTATATTTTTTTTTTACCTTGAAACAAGAACTAAACACCAACCAATAAATTAATTCTAAAGGTTGTCCATATAAAATAACAAATAAAAAATCATTTCATATTAGTTTAATGCTTAGCTTAACTTTCCATCTAAAAAGTGTTGCATAGTTAATTTCATTTTGCTTTCAACTTTACTTTCTATTTCAAAAAAACATTTTCATATAATAAAAGAGAAGATTAAAACTTGATAGTTGATATAATTCTATTGGCTTGTTAAGGAGTGTGGTTGCGGTTATTTTTTAAAGTGTTTTTTATATCAAAATATATCAAAATGATATTTTTTATTTTTTAAAATTTATTTTTAAAATCAACAAATCAAATTAATCTAAAATATATAAAAACAATTAACTTTTAATGAAAAAAAATTTAAAACTTTAAAAAACACGAGAAGAACCATGTTTTCAGCTTTTGAAACGCTGACATCCAAGTACTCATCTCTCGTTTTCACCTTGGTGACATGATTTGATCCTGTTCGATATAATAGAATGGTTAATTTAAATCATGGATCAATAATTTTTTTTTCTTTCAATAAAAGATATTAAATGTGCAAGCCTAGCCGGACATGCCTAGAACTTGTTGTGATGCGTCCATATGGTGAGTTCTAGTACGGACTATTTTGGCATTAGCTAGATTTCATAGCATCAAAGATTTGTATTGGTCAGAGTGATGGCAAAAATTGTTTAATCAGCCATTTGTCTTCGTACAAGGCATCGATCTTAGCAAACATCAAATGGACTTGATGGGTCATACTTTTTACAGCTATGCATAATAATTAAAAAGGTATTTAAAAATATAATTAAAAACAAATTATTTTAAAAAATTATTTTTAAATTATCTGAAAACATAAAATTAATTAATTTAAAATAAAAAAATAATTTTTTTTAGTTTTTTTAAAAACCCTTTTGAAATACAAAAGTAAATAGATTTCTTGGCACCATTTTTATTTATAATAAAATGGTTGGATGTTAGATTACTGCATCATCATTTCATTTTCAACTTCAATTTTGCAATTAGATTTTTGAATAATTTTGACTTGAAGAAATTGTTTGGGAACGCGGTGCAAACCGTGTTTTCAAAAAATTTAATTTTTTTTTGTTAAAATTTAATATGGTTTGTATGTTTTGAATCGTTTTGATGTACTGATGTCAAAAATAATTTTTAAAAAATAAAAAAACATCATTAGCATGCATTTCAACATGAAAAATTATTTGAAAAACAACTGCTACCAACACTACCAAACATACTCGAAATGAATAAGCCGAAAGCAGTGTTGTGATGATTTTATTAGCATGAACTTACAAGGATTTTTTTACTTGACATCTGAAAAAAGATCTGAATTTGTTACATACTCTCTCTTTATAATATTATGATATGAAATGGATTTTATTAGCACGAGAAAATGGTAAGTGCTTCAAAAAAGACTAGAGTTGTGTAATTGATAAAAAGCTTGAAAAAAAACATGTAAAATATATGAGATTTGATGCCGTGATAATGTGTGTTTGATATTGTGATATAGTGGTTTTTTTACTTAAAAATATATCATACTAATTTTATTTTTTATTTTTAACATTAATACATTAAAACTAACAAAAATATTAAAAAAACATTAATTTAATAATTTTTCAAGTAAAATATACCTTTAAAATACACAAAAACCAAAAATCACTATAATTACAAACACTCGAGGTCTCTCTCTTCTCAACATCATTATTTTAAATGAGTTTTTAATAAGCATGAGAAAATAGTGAGTTTTTCAACTTAAAAACTCAAGTTGTTAAGTGAAATTTTAAAATATAATTTATATTATTTTTTAACACATATTTCTAAGTGAAAAGTCTAGTAAATACTTCTGTATATTATTTTTTAATGTATTTCTTATAAAATACAAGATTTAAACACGTGACTCAAAAAAATTAAATTATTATATGAGATTTAAAAAATTATATCTAATTTTTTTTTAAAATGATTCATTTAACTAAAACTTAATCTCACCACTAATTTGTTTTAAAACATAACATATTTTTGTCTACCAAACCATATTTATAAAAGTATTATAACTTTTAACCTTGATATAAGTGCCGAGAGCTCTAATAAAATAAAATAAAATAAAAACACAATATTTAGATGTATAATTATTCTACACGTAAATAATTTTCAATGCAAAAAGAAAGAGAGGGTGGCAAATGACTTGAGAAACTGAATTAATTTTCATTTCTAGTGTATCTTAATTTCATGCCTCCTATGGTTTTGAATTTTGATCTCTCTTCAAGAAGCAAGTGATGCGGTGGAATTTGGCTGTGAAGCAATTCCCTCCGCTCCTCCACCCTGATCCAGACCTGACTCCACTTTCTCCCCCCTCCCTTGTCCTCGTATGCCAAAAAAGTCTCCCTTCACAACGAAAGTGCCCACTAAAACCAAAGGAATTAGCATTTTCCCATCGAGCATAAATTAGCGTTTTCCCATCAAGCATCTTTCTTTATGGAAAAGAAGAGATTATTAGAACTTGACCACGCACGACATTGACAGTAAAATAGCAGTTCCTCTTATTGTGAACCTTTAATTTTTCAGAAAAAAGGACATGAATATCGCCAGGTCCGTGACCACCAGCAAGAAATACACCTTAACTCTTGCTTTATTTTGTGTTTTAAGAGTGTTTCTAAAAAAAATTATTTTTTTTATTTTTTTTATTTTAAATTATTTTTTTGATAATTTTATATCGTTTTAATATGTTAATATAAAAAATAATATATTTTTTTATTTTGATGCGTTTTCAAGCTAAAAACACTTTGAAAAACAACCGTTACTACACTTCCAAACACTCTCATAAGCACCTATACTTAAAGTGAATTTCTGGGAGTGTGATAACTTCTGTTATTGAATGTATTTTAAAAATATATTTCACTTTTAAGAAAATTAAATTAATTTTTTTAGTATTTTTCAATAATTTTATTGTGTTGATTGTTTTTTTCAACTGTAAACTCGAAATCAAGTGTTTTGCTGGGGATGGATGAATGTTTTTTTAACGCAAAAAAAAGTTTCCAAGCTATTCACTGATTAGTCCACCATTATATATATAAGATTAAGGTGACCGATATTTCTCTTCACTACTAGACTAACACTTGATGTGCTGAATCTTTTATTTTATACAAATATTGAGGAAAAATAATAGCATTGTCCTGCACTCTAAAATAATAAAAAAAAGTACCCATTCTTTTCTTACACAGAAAGTTCCAAAATTAAAATAAAAAAGTATTGGAAACCAAGCAGCCAATAGCCAGTTGGTCAAGAAGAGAGTGAGAGGGCGGCAGTTGAAACAGTTGACATCTTGAAAAGCCTGCCTGCAGATGCAAAATAACACAGTTTACATTACATGTGATCCCTCTTTTTCTAAATTTGATCAAACCATATCCCTTAATTTGATTTTTTGTCAAACCAATCCCTCTTTTTTTCCAATTAAAAGGTTCTTCAAGTCCTTTTATTTAACTTCATCACCAACTTAATGGCTACATGAACGAAATATATTATGAAAAAATAAAAAAAATAGAATATAAAATATAGAGTGGTTAGAATTGGTCCAATTGAAATTAGATGATTTGAGAAGTCAACTTAATTAAAATCTATTTAATTTTTTTTAAAACAATATTATTTTAACTAAAAAAACAATTGAAACAACCTTTTTAACAACCTGGATTAATCCATTCAAGTTGTAACTCGGTCCAGATTTAATAACTTTAAAGAAACATTAATCACATTAACCATACACATACACACACATGTATATATAGAATTTACAAAACCTCCATTGCACAAAGAACAGCAACTTTCTCGCTTGTCATCTTTCAATTGTCATTCTTCAGTCTTAATTGCTTCTTTCCTGTGTTGCCTATTGTAAATGACCCCTCCAAGCTCCATGTTTATTTTTCTCTTTGTTTTTTCCCTTTCTATTGCTGTCCTTTATATTAGACAATACAAAAACTTTTCATGGCTTTTGCTCATCAATCATCTTCTTTGTTGTGATTTATTCCCTTTCTTTCTCCTCACAAGATTCTTCAATATTGTTCCAACATTCTACCTCTCATTTCTAAGTAATCATCGTGAGAGAATCGTGCCTGGATCTTAATTCTTGTCATAAATGTTGTGCCTCTAGAGTTCGAGCAAGTTGGATTTTGGTGGTAAGACAAATTCTGATTTTTCTTTCTTCTATGGATTTTATAAAGCATCAATGTATGGTTTTGTTTTTAGTTTCCAAAACTAGAGAATGTAGGTGTGAATCAGACAGCATATGCATACTTAGTTACTAAGTAAAATTTCTTGAGTTCCAAGTTGTAGGGTTTTGAGAGAATTACATGCTAAACTTCTTTGCATAGTATAGTTTTCGTAGGTTGTTTGTCGTATGAATCTGGTTTCTTGCTTGGAGAAACCAATTTGGTTGCCAACAATGTCAGTGAACGTTACTTGATGGCCTTAATTTCCATCTATACATGTGTTTTGGTCACCAGAAGAAGTTGGTTCCAAGCTCTTTACGGTCTGAAGTTTTTGTCTTCTATAAAATTTTGTGCAGGGAGGGGGTTATATTGTAAAAAAATGGCAACATCTTTGGAGGAGCTTCTTGCAAAGGAAGGGTTTAGAGCCGGAAGATCAGGGACAAGGGCAAGGCCTGCATTCAAAGGAGAAGCTGCAAGTATGCCTCGTTACCCTTCTGGAGACCAAGGCAAAAAGGACTCTCCATCTGGTCCATCTATCAGTAGAATCAAGACTGAAAGGACAAGATCTGATGTCACTCGGTATACTTTGAGAGGAGAATCACCAGTAAGTAATAGTAGTTTAGGTTGGAGACCGAGGGATGATCTGGTTAGAAGAGAAAAAATAGATTCAAGATTGAAGACAGAACTTCGCTGCAGAGGTTCGAAAGATGTGCAGGAAGATAAGACTCTGAATTCTGACACATTGGAAGATGTCAAGGGGAGTGAGATTGTTGAGGTTGGTGTGGAAGAAGATGGGAGATTTAAGGATATATACTCTGATAAAGCATATTATTCAGAAAGAAAGGAAAGATCATCAAAAGGTAACGGGAGCTCGGAGAGGTATAAAGAGAGGAAAGGGAAGGATAAGAAAGTAACTGAAAGGCGCGGCAGCAATTCTAATGAAAAATTGCTCAAATACACTGGACTGAGCAATAACAACAGGAAAAGTATGGACCAGGTTGAGGCGGCTTATGAAAGTTCGGTTAGAGGCTCAAAGAATGCCAATGGCTTTGAAGATGATCAGAGAACAAAGAATGAGAAAAGTGCACCAGCAGTTCCTGAAATTGCTCTTGATGAAGTTGCTGTTAAAGCAGTAACCTCCATCTTAAATGGTTATATCAAGCGTTTTCTTAAAGATGCAAAATTCCGAACCACTCTCCGTCGCAATTGTTTCTCTTCTCTTGCTTTTATCGAAACAGAAGAAGGCGACAGCATTGAGAGCATGGCCAAGGCCAATCTTGAACAAGCTATTGCAACAGTGGAAAAGGTTTCCGAGGCAGCTGCAAGGGCAAACGATTTGAAAACAGCTGCTTTGCAGCTTAGTGTGATCACAGGCTTGAACTCAAATGATCTGAAAGATGAATATACATCAGGAACTCCAAATTCTAGGTTGTCAGCTTGTGCTCACATCTATCTCAGTGTGATATATAAGCTACAAAAGAAGGACAAGGCTTCAGCTAAGCATCTTTTGCAAGTGTTCTGTGATTCTCCTTTTCTGGCAAGAACACTTTTGTTGTCTGAACTGTGGGACTATCTATTCTTCCCTCATCTTTCTCATTTGAAGACTTGGTACAAACAAGAGGCAGATGCTCTATTCAGGAAGCCAAGCAAGATTACGAAACTTAAGTTTCTTGCCAAAGTTTATAACGAAACTCTGGATTCCTGTACCTATCAATTTGCAGTTTACTACAAGGATTGGCTCACAGAGGGAGTTGAAGCTCCTTCTATTCCTTCTGTCGACATCCCTTTCACGTCACAGCAGGGGGGTTCACGGGATCATTCTTCAGGACCAGCTAGTCCGTCTGCTCCTTTCTCACCCCAGCCAACGGTGAGTAAGAAACTATATGATGCTGTATTTGGCCGTTCAAGTAAACCTAGAGTTCATGAGGCTGAAGACAATGGGAAGGCAGAAAACTTCAATAATGGTGCACATATTTCTGGTTCTTCTCCTATTGAAATCAAACATACAGTGACGATCTCTTTCAAAATGGTTACATATCCTGGTCAAGATATAGAGAACCATTCCCCTGAGAATGTACCAGATAACACCTCCATTCCTGTGAGTATTTCATGTGATTTTCCTTCATCTTTGTACCATTTACTTGTATGATTTATGCCATTTGTTTTGTTAGTAATTTCCTTTCAATATTTTTATGAGTTGCGAATATCAAACATATAAAAAACATTTGGTTACTTTCTCGAGATTTGAAAGGACTGAAATTAACTCTAAAACTGTCATAGAGACATGACAAAAATCCATTCTAAAATTATTTCGTAGACACTCTATCTCCTCTAACCAACCAAACGCAACCATATGGATGATACTTATTGATAATTAACATTTGAACTAGAGAATAGTAAACCTTAAATTTGTTCCTCTCATCTTTTCTCTGTAAGTACTTTTCACGCTCTCAAGAATTTAAACATTTCTGCAGGGTAAAGGGCTCTTAACAGCATCTAACAAAGAATGGAAGTTGGTCAAAGTGAGTGTTTCACCAGGCACAGATCTTAATGCTGACACTTGCAACTCTAGTGCAAGGGAAGAACCTGAAGGAGATACTACTCATATGCTAAATTCATCTTCACATACAAAAGAAAACGAGCTAGCCCTCAAGACACTAGCAAAATCTGTTTTCGAACTACAGCGAACTGAGGATTCTGGTGATCCCACTGTTTCAGACCTTTCACATTCCAAAAAGGTGTCATTTCACTTTTCTTGGCAAGAAATACTGAATTCCTGACCGTGTTTTGCATTTAATACTATATGCCTACAAATTCCCCTATAATTTCTCTGATTATTATGTTAAGTGCAGGCAATCAACGCGGACGCTTCTAGTGAAGGTGAGTCAGAACATCTCAAGATTATTTCTCCCTTTACAAATTGTTGTTTGAATGCTCATAATGCACTCTCCCAGTGCAGGGCCAAATGGAAGTCATGAACATTTTGATGAAGGATCCATTTTTGATAGCATTCCACACGACTTTATTTGCCCTCTCACCGGACAGTTGTTTGAGGATCCGGTGACCCTGGAGACCGGCCAAACCTTTGAGCGAGAGGCCATCCGAGAATGGTTTGATCAGGGAAACAAAACATGCCCTGTATCAGGAAAAACTTTAGCATGTTCAACCGTGCCACTTACCAACTCTATTTTGAAGCTTGTCATCGATAGTTGGAAATTGGTGAAAGAATAATAGCTATTATAATCTAATCAGCAATGTTTAAATATAATTTTAGGATCGAAATTATGTACCATTGCGGGTCATGAATAATAAATTATGTACTTTTATAGAAAAACAATTTATATTTTCCCACTTGTTTCTCTAACCCCATTTTGTTCAAGAAAAACCAAAATAATTTTTACTCACTTAAAAAAAAAACTTAACACTCGTGAATTTAATTTTGAAAAATAGTTGATAAATTAACCAATTAGGTTTCCAGCATGAGTCACAACGGTTCCATTCTCTTCTATGAACTATGATATTAACAACAATCATAAATCGCCTAGAAGACATAATAACATGTTCCATGTAAGCTTGGGAGGATGGGCTACTATTTGTTTTTGGTTTTTAGATAGATGAGGATCTAGTTTTTGTCAAGATTTTTTAGAAGAAGCGATTGTTTTTTTTTTAATTTTTTTTTTAGTATATTTATCTTATTTGTATAAAAAAAGTTTGGTAAAGTGTATTAATTTTACCATTAATTTCAATTATTTTTTCCAATTAAGATATTATTTAATATTAATTGAGATAAACGTTATCTGCAGATAGATGATTTTAACAAAAAATAGATTAGATTAGATAAGATAAGATAAGATAAGATAAACATTATCTATTATATGAAATGAGATTTTTACAATCATACGAAGTGAAATGATTTTGACAAAAAATAGATAAGATAAATGTTATCGGTTAGGTAAAACGTGTTTCTAACAATCACACGGGGTGATAATTTTGACAAAACTCAGATAAGATAAATGTTATCTCTCAAGTGAAACGAGTTCTTAACAATTATAAAATAATTTTAAAAAATATATAAGATAGCGTTATCTCTCAAATGAAATGAGTTTTTAACAATTATGAAATAATTTTTTAAAAATATATAAGATAACTTAATCTATCTATTAGGTAAAATGAGTTTTTAACAACCACACACAATGTGAAATGATAATTAGATAAGTTCAAATTAAATGTAAAGCACATAATTGGCAATTGAAAAAAATTAAAAACAAGAATCATGAATTCATATTCTTGAGATATTATATAGATGTGTCCTTATTTGGTGATGAAATAAATAACGTTATTAAATTATTATATTTGAATAAAAGAGATGAAGATAGTAAAAACAAAAATAAATTTGGTTGAAAACACAAAAACAAAGATAGAAATATAAAATAAATATATTTTTGGGATAATTTTTACATGAATTTCTATATTTTTAAAATATTTTGAAGTGAATAGAAAACTCTATTTAAGTAAAAAGAAGTGATATTTTGAATTAAATGCCTAGGATCCAAATTTGAAAAAAAGAAATAAGCCTTAAAAGGCTCTCCATTTTAATATTCTCTTGGCCTAACTCTGTGTGTGTGTGTGTGTGTGTGTATGTATAAACTAGCATGCACATTTCATTTCATCACATATTCATTATAGGGTGGTTCATCTTCTGGTGCAATCTTTTTGCCCCAAAATCCCAGGCCAAATTCTGTGTCAATAACCCAAGAAAATGCCACCTCAAGCCATATTTTTATAGCACCGTTTCGTGTCAAACCTTCGTATCTTTTTCACGAACGGTTCTTTATAACCAAAACCATCGCTATAAACATGATCCGAAATCGCCACTAACTCACATCACCTCTTATTTTTACAAGTATTAGCTCCTATTTGCCTCCCAATAACGTCACTCTCATTCTGTAGTGAGTCAAGGCATGTGATGCATGTACGTACATGTTGTATAGGCTATGAGTCTTTCCATCATCTCTAGCTTTAATGCTAGGGAGTGAGTGATCCGCAAAACAACTTGAGAGCTCACAGTGGGATTCTTAGATAGGATACAAGAAGGTGGAGAGCCTAGGGAGCTGGGACTGCTAGATCTGTTGTCATTTTATGCCATGGTTGCTTGGTTAGGAGGGAGGAAGGATTGAGTGGGAGATGAGAGAGTTGTGAAAATGTGAGGATATGTTGACTTACTACTCATTAAAAGTCCTCTTTTAATAATGACTAGCAAGTCACAAAATATTCTCACATTTTCACAACTCTCCCATGCATTTCCTTCTCAACACCCTCCCTCCCAACCCAGCAATCATGGCACACGGTGTCAACAGATTTAGCAGCCCCAGCTCCCCGTCTCTCCACCATTTTTGTTTCCTCTCTAAGAATACCATGCAGATAAATCACTCCCTAGCACTAAAGCAGGGGATGATGGAAAGAGTCAAAGCCTATACGACAAGTTCAAGCATCGCATGCCTTGACTCGCTACAAAATGAGAGTAAAGATTATTTCTCCCTTTACAAAATGTTGTTTGAATGCTCACAATTAATGCACTCTCCCAGTGCAGGGTCAAATTGAAGTCATGGATATTTTGATGAAGGATCCACATGACTTTATTTGCCCTCTCACCGGACAGTTGTTTGAGGATCCAGTGACCCTAGAGACTGGCCAAACCTTTGAGCGAGAGGCCATCGGAGAATGGTTTGATCAGGGAAACAGAACATGCCCTGTAACGGGAAAAACTTTAGCATGTGTTCAACCGTGCCACTTACCACCTCTATTTTGAAGTATGTCATCGATAGCCAATATAATTTTAGATTTGAATCATGTAATATGATACTTGACGAAGAAATCTCCCTTCTTTTCTTTGTCTTTTTGACACCCGACCTTTTTAATTGATAAAAAACTATGTATGTGTGTACATGTCACTTTATTATTATATATTGATTTCATGTGTACATGGTAGAGAAGAGGGCCAATTTAATTATTAAGTATAATCATCTATTATGATTCTTTAAATTCCTCTTGATGATCATTATTAATACAAAAAATTATATAATCGGTAAATGTAACTTATCAATTTCATAAGTACAAGTTAAATACAAATACTAAAACAAGTATAGTGAGCTACTTTTACAGAAAAATAATTTATATTTCCCAATCTTTTCTCTAACCCGATTTTGTTAAAAAAAAAAACCAAAATAATTTTGACCCACTTGAACTTATACCAAGAAAACCTTGATACTTGAGGGTCTAGCTGCTGTGGTCAACCGTGTGACTTGTTCCGCCCCCGTCCCGGGTTCGACCCTCTATGTGCACGCCTGTCACCCCCGCGGTGCCTTACCTGCTCCTGGGCTTGCAGGAT
>Ga0307510_10007774_pt1 | contig 12786 bp, 11 predicted proteins | sample 12_EM_MG_FD_207224 | JGI IMG/M metagenome (GOLD analysis project Ga0307510, IMG submission 207224) | Populus trichocarpa ectomycorrhiza microbial communities from riparian zone in the Pacific Northwest, United States - 12_EM | ecosystem: Host-associated > Plants > Roots > Unclassified | place... | reverse complement strand
GACGAGCCTGAAGCTGCCCGTCTGATGGCCCATGTCGAGACGCTGAAGAAGACGCTCGAAGACGAGGGCGCGGTCGAGCGCGACGCCGGCGCAGCGTTGAAAGCCATCCTCGAAAGCCTGCCCAACATGCCCGCGCCGGACGTGCCCGAGGGCAAGGACGAGCACGACAACGTCGAGGTCCGCCGCTGGGGCGAGCCCCACGCCATCGCCAATCCCAAGGACCACGCGACGCTCGGTGAGGCGCTCGGCCTGATGGACTTCGAGGCCGCCGCCCGGATGAGTGGCGCGCGCTTCGTGGTGCTGAAGGGCCAACTCGCCAGGCTGGAACGCGCGCTCGGCCAGTTCATGCTGGATATTCAGACCCGCGAGCACGGCTATCTGGAGGTCTCCCCGCCGCTTCTGGTGCGCAGCGAGGCCATGTTCGGTACGGGCCAGTTGCCGAAGTTTTCGGACGACCAGTTCGTGGCCTTCCCAGGGGCGGAGAACGCCCGAACGATGCCGGAGAGCCTCGCCGAGTTGGACGCCATGCCGGAAATCCGCTGGTTGATCCCGACCGCCGAAGTGTCCCTCACCAACCTCGTGCGCGAGCAGATCACGGCGGAAGAGGAATTGCCGCTGCGGCTGACCGCGCTTACGCCCAGCTTCCGCGCCGAGGCTGGCGCCTCTGGGCGCGACACCCGCGGAATGATCCGCCAGCACCAGTTCTACAAGGTCGAGCTCGTCTCGATCACGACGCCCGAGCAGTCTGACGCCGAGCATGAGCGGATGGTCGGCTGCGCCGAGGCCGTGCTGAAGCGGCTGGAGCTGCCGTTTCGCACCATGCTGCTCTGCAACGGCGACATGGGTTTTTCCGCGCGCAAGACCTATGACCTCGAGGTCTGGCTGCCGTCGGAGGGCCGCTACCGCGAAATCAGTTCCTGCTCGAACTGCGGGGATTTCCAGGCTCGCCGCATGGACGCCAGAACCAAGGCCGCCGGCGAGAAGGGGACCCGCTTCGTCCATACGCTGAACGGCTCCGGCCTGGCGGTCGGCCGCACGCTGGTGGCGCTGATGGAGAACTACCAGAACGAGGACGGCTCGATCTCCATCCCGCAGGTGCTGCAGCCCTACATGACGGGCGTCACGCGGATCGGGGGGAGGGCTTGAGCCACCCCCGCTCCGCTCATCCCCGCGAAAGCGGGGACCCAGGCGTTTTGTGTTTCCACGCCCGCAGTCCGCTCGACCTTGCAGCTCGAAGCGCCGCAACGGAAAAAACCTGGGTCCCCGCTTTCGCGGGGATGAACGGGTTTAGATGAGGATCCTGCTGACCAACGACGACGGGATCCACGCCGAGGGCTTGACGGCGCTGGAGCGGATCGCGGCCGAACTCAGCGATGACGTCTGGATCGTGGCCCCGGAATACGAGCAGTCGGGGGCCAGCCGGGCGCTGACGCTGGACGAGCCGATCCGGGTGCGCGCCATCGCAGAGCGGCGCTTTGCGACCACCGGAACGCCCACCGACTGCGTGCTGATGGGGCTGAACACCCTCGTCGAGGGCAAGCGGCCGGACCTGGTGCTCTCCGGCGTCAACCGCGGGGCGAACCTGGCTGAGGACGTGACCATGTCGGGCACGGTGGCGGGCGCCATCGAGGCGATGGCGCTGGGCGTGCCGGGTATAGCGCTGTCGCAGATGGGCTTCTACGAGCCGGGCGCCAGCTATGCGCCGGCGGAGGCCTTCGCGCCGGGGATCATCCGCAAGCTGGTCGAGACCGGCTGGCCGAAGGGCGTGGTGATGAACCTCAATTTCCCCAGCGGCGACCCCTCGGCGATCACCGAGGTGGAGGTCACCCGCCAGGGCTTCCGCGACTTCCACATCCGCCACGCGGAAAAGCGCACGGACCTTCGCGGACGTGAGTACTATTGGATGGGATTCCGTCAGGAGCGTTCGCGGCCGGCCGAAGGCACCGACCTGCGCGCGCTCTATGAAGGCCGGATCTCGGTGACGCCGCTGCATATCGACCTGACGCACATGCCGACGGTGCACGAGTTGAAGAAGGTGCTGGGCGGGAATCCGCCCAAGGTTTGAGGATGTCGAAGCAGAACGACGACGACACTCCGGAGACGCGGCTGGCCCGCCTGATCCTCGCCCTGCGCTCGCAGGGCGTGAGCGATCCCGCCGTGCTGAACGCCATCGAGACCACGCCCCGGCCGCTGTTCACCCAGGATCTCTTCAAGGAGCGGGCCTTCGAGGACTCGGCCCTGCCGATCGCCTGCGGCCAGACCATCAGCCAGCCGTTCATCGTCGGCCTGATGACCCAGGCCTTGAAGGTCGACAAGCGCGACCGGGTGCTGGAGATCGGTACGGGGTCCGGATACCAGACCACGATCCTCTCCAAGCTCTCGCGGCTGGTCTACACGGTGGAGCGCTACCGCACCCTGATGCGCGAGGCCGAAAGCCGCTTCAAACAGCTTGGTCTCACCAATGTGATCACGCGGTTCGGCGATGGCGGGGAGGGGTGGCCGGAGCAGGCGCCCTTCGACAAGATCATGGTCACCGCCGCCGCGCCGGACGAGCCCAAGGCGCTCTTGGCGCAACTCAAACCGAACGGTGTCCTGGTGGCGCCCATCGGCAAAGGGCCCGTCCAGAGCCTTCGGCGCTACACCGGCGACGGCAAAGGCGGATACGGCGTGGAGGCCCTGATCGACGTGCGGTTCGTGCCCTTGCTGGACGGCGTCGCCAAGGAACTTTGAGCTTGGCCGTTTTCGCCCCGAGGCCAGCTTGGCCCGGCCGCCCGAAAACGGCCCAAATGAACCAGCTTGAGTGATTTTGCGGGACGCAATTCACTGGGATCGACGGCGGGTGCGGGGCCGGCCATTAAGCCTTAATTCACGCTGTCGCCCCGACTCATCCGATTATCACTACCGGAGCGCCGATGACGCCTTTCCTGCACCGAACGGTCCTGATCCTCCTGGGAACCAGCGCGCTCTGCGCCGGCGCGACCGCGGCGCATGCTGGCCCGTTCAAACCGGCCTATCCGATCCACATGCCGGCCGCCGAGGCGCGACTGCAGCCCGCCGTGGCGCAAGACGAGGCGCAGCCCCAGCTGATCCTGGCCGCAACCCACCGTAGGGGCCGCGCCGCGAAGGGTCCGGCCGCCACAGTCACCGTCAAGTCTGGCGATAGCCTGGACAAGATCGCCGACCGGCTCGGCGTCAGCGTAGACGAGCTGAAGAGCGCCAATGGCCTGAAGCGCAACACCATCCAGCCCGGCGACGTGCTGAAGAACCCGAAGGTCCAGCCGCCCACGCCCGCCAAGGCAAAGGGCCGCGGCAAGGGGAAGGGCGCCCAGAAGCCCGCCGACGAGCCGCTGGCCGCGCCCGAGAGCTACACAGTGGCCCGCGGCGACACGATCTTCTCGATCTCCAAGAAATTCGGCGTCAGCATGGATTCGCTGCGCGAGGCCAACGGCCTCTCCGGCAAGGCCCAGATCCACACCGGCCAGAAGCTCCAGCTGCCCGGCGACACCGCGGCGGCGGACGCCGCGGCCGCCGACGAAATGGCCCGCCAGGCTTCGCGCCACGGGGCCTCGCCCCGCGACGAGGCCCCGGCCGAGGCCGACGACCGCGCCGCCGCCGGCCGGGTGATCACCATCGAAGGCCGCGCCTCAAGCTACACCGTCCGCAAGGGCGACAATCTGGCCAAGATCGCCGACAGGCTGAACACGACGGTCTCACAACTCAAGGCCGACAACCGGCTGAAAAAGTCCGCCGTCCGGCCCGGTCAGGTGTTGAAGGGACCGCGCACGGCGCCGGCCAAGGCCTATGTGGCGGCGTCCGGCGATACGGTCGATGCCGTCGCCGAGCGGTTCGGGGTCAGTGCGAAGGCCCTTCGCGCCGAAAATGGGCTAGGTCGCACCGCGCGGATCAGGCCGGGCCAGAAGCTGCGCCTGCCGGCCGGCTATCGCGACCGGGGCGCGAGCCGCGGTCGCTCGACCGTCTTCGAACCCCAGGCCCCGCGCGAGCGGCCCAATGACGAGCCGCCGCGCATCAATCCGCCGCCGCCGCGGGGCGGTGAGACCTCGATCGGCCTGCCCTCCGCGCCGCAGCCCTACACGCCGTCGCCGTCGACGCCCCGGCCGCGGGGCTATGTCTCGCCCAACGCCACGCCGCCGCTGCCGCTGGGGACCGCCCCGCCGGTGGCGCCGCAGGGCGCGCCGCCGGCCACCGACGCCCAGCTCTCGGCGCTGGGCCGCGGCCTCTTCGTCTGGCCGTTGCGCGGCGACGTGCTGTCGGAGTTCGGGCCCAAGGGCGGCGGCCAGCGCAATGACGGCCTGAATGTCCAGGCCGAGAGCGGCGCCGTGGTGCATGCCGCCGCCGCCGGCGACGTGGTCTACGCCGGCGACCAGGTGCCGGGCTTCGGCAACCTCGTGTTGATCAAGCACGCCGACGGCTGGGTGACGGCCTACGGCCACCTGAGCCACGTCGACGTGAAGATGCAGCAGCACGTCACCCAGGGCCAGCAGATCGGCCAGGCCGGCTCCACCGGCGGCGTGCCGGAGCCCCAGCTCCACTTCGAGGTGCGCTACGCGCCGTCGCCGCTGGAACGCGCCCGCCCGATCGACCCCAGGCTGGTGCTGCCGCGCTGAAAAATCATCCTTCCCCTTCATGGGAAGGGTGGCGAGGCGAAGCCGAGACGGGTGGGGAAGTGTGGGCCGGCGCGCTGAGTCGACGCTTGATCGCGAGTTCCCCACCCCGGCCGCTTTCGCGGCCTGCCCCTCCCGATAAAGGGGAGGGAAAGCGCTAAAGCGGCAGGCTCTTCCCCAGTTCCCCCGCCAGGTCGCGGATGAACTGCCAGGCGACGCGGCCCGACCGGCCGCCGCGCAGCTGCGCCCACTGCAGGGCCTTGCGATCCAGGTCGGCGGTCTTGAGCCTGTAGCGCTTCGCATAGGCCTGGACGGCGGCGAGGTAGGTCGCCTGGTCCATCGGCGGGAAGCCGATCCACAGGCCAAAGCGGTCGGAGACGCTGACTTCCTCTTCCGCATCCTCGGCGGTGGCGATCAGGCCGCGGTCCTCGGTGTGGCCGCGCGGCATCAGGTGGCGGCGGTTCGAGGTCGCCACGAACAGCACATTGGCCGGCGGGCCGCAGACGCCGCCCTCCAGCGCCGACTTCAGCGCCTTGGCCGCCGCCGCGCCCTCTTCGAACGACAGGTCGTCGCAAAGCACCAGGAACCGCTCGGGCCGGGCGCGCAGCACGTCGAACAGGACGGGGAGGGCGGTGACCTGGTCGCGGTCGACCTCGATCAGCTTCAGCGCCGGCGCGTCGGCCACCACCGCGGTGAAGGCCGCCTTGGCCAACGAGCTCTTGCCGGTGCCGCGCACGCCCCAGAGGAGCGCGTGGTTGGCGGGCAGCCCCTGGGCGAAGCGCTGGAGGTTCTCGACGAACCGGTCGCGCTGCCGTTCGACCCCGATCAGGGCCTCGATCGGCAAGGGGTAGTCGGGCGCGGGATGGAAGGCGCCGCTCGTCGGATCGTGGCGAAAGAGCCGCGCGGATGCGAAGTCCGGCTCGGCGGGGCGCGGCGGGGCGAGGCGCTCCAGGGCGTCCGCGATGCGGTTCAAAACGGGCTCAAGCTCATGGGTCATCGGCGCGACGCTTAGCCTTCAGCCGCTTCCATTGCAAAAGAGGGTCGCAACGCATAGCTTCCGCCGACTTCGAACGGGGCCTCAAAAATGCCTCGCCCGCACTGCTTTCCGGAGAGGCCATGTTCGCCACCCCCGCTTTCGCCCAAGCCCTCGGCGGCGCCGCCGGATCAGGCGGTCCGCAAGACATGCTGATCCAGTTCCTGCCGCTGATCGGCCTGGTCGTTCTGTTCTACTTCCTGATGATCCGTCCGCAGCAGACGCGGATGAAGACCCACCAGGCCATGCTGGCCGCCGTGAAGCGCGGCGACACCGTGGTGCTGTCCTCCGGCATCATCGGCAAGATCGTCCGCGTCGAAGACAAGGAAGTCGGCGTCGAAGTTTCGACCGGCGTCACGGTCAAGGTGGTCAAGAGCATGATCGCGGAGGTGCGCTCCCGCGGCGAGCCTGCGCCCGCCAACGATTCCAAGAGCTAGGGCCGCGCTCCAGCCATGATGACCCTTTCGCGCTGGAAGGTGATCCTCGTCGTGCTGGCGACGGTGTTCGGCCTGCTGTTCACGCTGCCGAACCTGCTGCCCGCCAATGTGAGGAATCAACTTCCGGCCTTCATGCCGAAGAAGACGCTCAACCTGGGTCTCGACCTGCAAGGCGGCTCATCGCTGCTCTATTCGGTCGACACCGTGGCGTTGCGCACCGAGCGGCTGACCAACCTCGTCGAGGATGTCCGCTCGACCCTGCGCGAGCAGGAGATCGCCTTCACCGATCTCGCCGTCGTGGGCGATGCGATCAACATGCGGATCACCGATCCCGCGCAGATGAGCGCGGCGTCCAACGCGCTTCGGCGCTCGGTAGGAGCACCCCTGGCCGGGGCCGTGGGCGGCCGCGACGTCGCGGTGACGACCCAGGGCGACCAGCGCCTGCGCATCGCCTTCGTGCCGGAGGCCTTCGAGGCCGAGGTGGCGCAGGCCGTGGAGCAGAACATCGAGGTTGTCCGCCGCCGGATCGACCAGATGGGCACCAAGGAACCGGACATCGCCCGCCAGGGCAAGGACCGCATCTTCATCCAGGCCGCCGGCGAGAGCGATCCGGAACGGCTGAAGAGCGTCATCGGCCAGACCGCCAAGCTGACCTTCCAGATGGTGGACGAGGGCGTGACCCCGGAAGAGGCCGCCGCCGGCCGCGTGCCGCCTGGCTCCGAGGTTGTTGGCAGCACCGACGGCTTTTCGCCAAGCTACGTCGTCAAGAAGCGTTCGGTGGTCACCGGCGAGATGCTGACGAGCGCCTCGCCCGGCTTCGACCAGCAGACCGGCAAGCCGGTCGTGCAGTTCCGCTTCAACGGCATCGGCGCCCGCCGCTTCGGCGACGTGACCCGCCAGAACATCGGCAAGCGCTTCGCCATCGTCCTCGACAAGAAGGTGATCTCCGCCCCGGTCATCCAAGGCGCCATCAACGGCGGCTCGGGCCAGATTACCGGCAACTTCACCGAACAGAGCGCCAACGACCTGTCGGTGCTGCTGCGGGCCGGCGCCCTGCCGGCGCCGATGAAGGTCGAAGAGCAGCGCACGGTCGGCGCCGAGCTGGGCGCCGATGCGGTCAACGCCGGGGCGACCTCGGCCATCGTCGGCCTGGTCGCCACGATGATCTTCATGATCCTGATCTATGGCTGGCTGTTCGGCGGCATTTCGCTGATTGCGCTCGCGGTCAACGCGCTGCTGATCATCGGGATCATGAGCGCGGTCGGGGCCACGCTGACCCTTCCCGGCATCGCCGGCCTGATCCTGACGCTGGCCGTGGCCGTGGACGCCAACGTGCTGATCTACGAGCGGATGCGTGACGAACTGCGCGCCGGCCGCAGCCTGATCGCCTCGATGGACGCGGGCTTCGCGCGCGCCATGGGCACCATCTTCGACGCCAACATGACCCACATCTTCTCGGCCCTGATCATGTTCAACCTGGGTTCCGGCCCGGTGAAGGGCTTCGCCTGGACGCTGGCCATCGGGGTGCTCACGACCGTGTTCTCGGCCGTTCTCGTTACGCAGGTGCTTCTGGCCTGGTGGTTCAAAGCCGCCCGTCCCAAGACCCTGCCGATCGCCTAAGGGATCGAAATCATGAGTTTCTGGCCCCTGATCAAAATCCTGCCGGTGCGGACCCATTTCCGGTTCGTCCGCCTGGCCAAGTTTGCCGCCTTGCTGTCGCTGATCGCGGTGATCGGCTCCCTGTTCCTTACGCTCTACCCCTTCACGCCGCCCTGTGGCGGGCTGGAATGTGGCATCGATTTCAAAGGCGGCTCCGTCCTCGAGATCTCCACCGCGCCCAAGGCCGTCGACCTCGCCAAGGCGCGCGGCGCGCTCAGCGGCATGGGTATCGGCGACGTCCAGGTGCAGGCCTTCGGTTCGCCCAGCTCGGCCATGGTGCGCTTCCAGACGCCCAAGGGCGCCGACGGCAACGTCACGGTGCAGCGGGTGCAGGCCAAGCTCACCGAGGCGCTCGGCCAGGTGCGGTTCGCCCGCACCGAACAGGTCGGCCCCAAGGTCTCCAACGAACTTCTGGGCAAGGGCTTCCTGGGCCTTGGCCTCGCGATCCTGGCCATGCTGCTCTACATCTGGTTCCGCTTCGAGCTGCAGTTCGGCCTCGGCGCGGTCGCCGCGCTCTTCCACGACGTCTTCCTGACGTTCGGCCTCATCGCCCTCCTGAAGATCGAGTTCGACCTCAAGGCGGTGGCCGCGATCCTGACGATCATCGGCTATTCGATGAACGACACCGTGGTGGTCTTCGACCGCTTCCGCGAGAACCTGCGCAAGTACAAGCGCATGCCGCTGGGCGAAGTGATCGACATGTCGATCAACGAGATGCTGACGCGGACCATCATCACCAGCATGACCGCCGTCCTGGCGCTGATCGCGCTGGCGGTGTTCGGCGGGCCGTCGCTCTACGGGCTCTCGGTGATCATGCTGTTCGGCATCGTCATCGGCACCTATTCGTCGATCTACATCGCCGCCCCGGTGATCCTGCTCTGGGGCGTCAAGCGCAAGGACGAGGACGCTGAGCCGCTGAAGCCGGCCACCGTCCGGCGGTAGGCCTTCGGTGGCCCGCGATGCGCCCTCCATCGACGCCTATGGCGAGGGCGGCTTCCGGCTGGACGCGGTGCGCCACGAGGGCTCCCTGCTGATTGTCGGCGACGCCGCCCAGCCCTGGCCGGTGACCTCGCTGGCCGAGCTGACCGTCGAGGCGCTGAAGCCGGTCTTCGACGCCGGCCGCGCGGAGGTGGAGTTCCTGCTGCTAGGCGTCGGTGCGCGCAACGCCCTGCCGCCCCGCGCCATCCGCGAGGCCTTGCTGGTCGCCGGCATGGGCTTCGAGTTCATGGACACGCCGGCCGCCGCAAAACTCTACAATGTGCTCACCGCCGAGGGCCGCAGGCTGGCCGCGGCGCTGATCGCCATCTGAGGAGCCGTTCGCTTTAACCCCGCGGCGAAACGCCCTATACCGACGTATCAGGGCAGGATTCGAGAGGGCGATTAGATGGCCGGACTACTTTCCAATTTCCGCAACACGGTGATCGTCAGCGTCATCCTGGCGTTGATCGTACTCTTCGCCTATTCCACCGGACCGCAGGGCACAGGGCCGGTCTTCTGGCAGGGCGTGTTCCGTTGGATGCACGTGTTCTTCGGCATCCTGTGGATCGGCCTGCTCTACTACTTCAACTTCGTCCAGATCCGGAAAATGCCGGAAATCCCCGCCGAGCTTAAGCCGGCGGTCTCCAAGTACATCGCCCCGGAGGCATTGTTCTGGTTCCGCTGGGCGGCGCTGATCACGGTGATCATGGGCCTCGCCATCGCCGGCAGCCGCCATTACCTCGTCCAGACCCTGACCTTTGGCCAGGTCGGCGACGTCGATGCTGCGGGCGTGAAGCAGCACGCGCTGCTGGGTCTTGGCATGTGGCTGGGCATCATCATGATGATCAACGTTTGGGGCTTCATCTGGCCGAACCAGAAGCGCGCGTTGGGCATCGTCGAAGCCGACGCCGACACCAAGGCGAAGTCCGCGCGACTCGCCATGCTGTTCTCGCGCACCAACATGCTGCTCTCCATCCCCATGCTGGTCTCCATGACGATGTCGCAGACGATCTTCGGCTGAGGCCAGGCTTTTTCGAAAACGAAGGCCCGCCTTAACCGGCGGGCCTTCTTATATCCGGCCATGATCGACGATGCGCCCATGGACCTGAGCGAGCCGGATGACCTGGATGACCTGGTCCGCCGCGTGGACCCGGACCGCTGGCTGTCCAGCCGGTTCATCGGCGATGAGCGCGCGCGCGCCGACGTTCTCACGATCTACGCCTACGACCACGAGCTGGCCCGTGCGCCCCGGGTGGCCTCCAATCCGCTGCTGGGCGAGATCCGCCTGACCTGGTGGCGCGAGGCCTTGGACGAGATTTTCGAGGGCCGCCCCGTGCGGGCCCATCCCACCGCCCAGGCGCTGGCCGACGTGGTCCTGCGGCGCAGCCTGCCGCGCGAGCCGCTGGAGGCCATGATCGACGCCCGCTACCGCGAGCTCGACAAGACCCCTATGAAGGAGACCGAGCTCCTGGACTGGGCGCGCGACACCGGCGGCGTGGCCGCCCAGGTCGCCGCCAGCATCCTCGACCCTGCCTCCGACGCCAAGCTGGCCCTGGCCGGCGGCGCGGCCTGGGCGCTGGGCCAACGGCTGGTCGACTATCCCGACCTTCGGCCGACCTTCCTGCGCGTGATCCACGCAGCCCGGGGGGCCTCGCGCGCGCTCAGTGTCGCGGCCTTCCCGGCGGTGGCGCATGCGGCGCTGGCCGGGCGACCCTCGAGGAGCGATTTCTCGCGTAGGCTCAGGCTGACGATAGCGGTGGCCAGAGGGAAGATCTGAGCCATTTCCCTCCCCTTTATGGGGAGGGTGGCGAGGCGAAGCCGAGACGGGTGGGGAAGTATGGCCCAAGCGTCGCGTTCAGTGACTGATCGTGAGTTCCCCACCCTGGCCGCTGCGCGGCCTGTCCCTCCCCATAAAGGGGAGGGAAGGCGCTCTACTCCGCGGCCTCCAGCACCTTGCCGTCGATCCAGCCGCCGAGATCCGCCAGCGCCCGCTCGCCCATCAGCCGCTTCTTGGCCCGGCCGCGCTCCTTGTGCGGCAGGCGCTTGCCGTCGGCGCCGTGCCGGGGTCCCTCTAGCGGCGGCAGGAGGCCGTAGTTGATGTTCATCGGCTGAAACGATCCCTTGCCAGCGTCCAGGTGTCCGCCGGTGATGTGGCCGACCAGGGCCCCCAGCGCCGTCGTGGCGGGCGGGATGACCACGGGGCGGCCCAGGCGCTCGGCGGCGGCGAACCGGCCGGCCAGCAGGCCCACCGCGGCGCTCTCCACATAGCCCTCGACGCCGGTGACCTGGCCCGCGAACCGCAGCCGCGGGTCGGCCTTCAGCCGCAGGGAGCCGTCCAGCACCTTGGGGCTGTTCAGGAAGGTGTTGCGGTGCAGGCCGCCCAGCCGAGCGAACACGGCCTTCTCCAGGCCGGGGATCATCCGGAAGATGTCGGTCTGGGCGCCGTGCTTCAGCTTGGTTTGGAAGCCCACCATGTTCCAGAGCGTGCCCAGGGCGTTGTCCTGGCGCAGCTGCACGACGGCCCAGGCCTTGGTCTGCGGGTCGTGCTCGTTGGTCAGGCCCACCGGCTTCATCGGCCCGTGGCGCAGGGTCTCGCGTCCGCGCTCGGCCATCACCTCGATGGGCAGGCAGCCGTCGAAATAGGGGACGTGCTCCCAGTCCTTGAACTCCGACTTCGGCCCGGCCAGCAGGGCGTCGATGAAGGCCTCGTACTGGGCCTTGTCCATCGGGCAGTTGATGTAGGCGGCCGCATCACCACCCGGGCCTTCCTTGTCGTAGCGCGACTGGCGCCACGCCACGTCCATGTCGACGCTTTCCAGATGCACGATGGGCGCGATGGCGTCGAAGAACGACAGCTCGCCCTCGCCGGTGAGCTTCAGGATCGCCTGGGAGAGGGCCGGCGAGGTGAGGGGGCCGGTGGCCACGATCACGCTGTCCCACTCGGCCGGCGGCAGGCCGGCGATCTCGCCGCGTTCGATGGTGACCAGGCGATGGGCTTCGAGCCGCTCGGTGACCGCCTGGGCGAAGCCGTCGCGGTCGACCGCCAGCGCGCCGCCGGCCGGCACCTGGTGGGCGTCGCCGGCCGACAGGATGATCGAGCCCAGCCGGCGCATCTCGGCGTGCAACAGGCCCACGGCGTTGCCGGTCCAGTCGTCGGCCCGGAAGGAGTTCGAACAGACCAGCTCGGCCAGCCGGTCGGTCTGGTGGGCGTCGGTGCCGCGCACCGGGCGCATTTCGTGCAGGATCACGGGAACGCCGGCCTCGGCGATCTGCCAGGCGGCCTCCGAGCCGGCCAGGCCGCCGCCGATCACGTGGATTGGGGATGTGGTCATGCGTGGCTAACTAGCAACGAACGCGCCCGATCGCGAGCGGGGCCTTGCGCGCAGGCGGCCAGCCGCTCAACGTTGCAGCCAAAGGGGTGGCCGACTCGTTCCTTCGGAGCAAGATCGAGCCTTAAGGACGAGAATGAACGGTTTTTCGGCGAGTGAAGCCGCTTTGGAGGGCTTCCGCCTGACTCGGGAACGCCCGGGCACCATCGCCGCCTGGAGCGTGATCAACTTCGTGGGGGTCACCACGATCGGCGGACTGATGCTGGCGAGCCTGGGCGCGCCGCTGATCGACTACATCAAGAAGGGCGGCCTCAATGCCATCCATCCGGAGGAGCTGGCCGGCGTACTGACCCGGTCCTGGCCGGCCTTCTTCGGCATCATGGCTGTTGTGATCCTCTTCCTCTCGATCATGACCGCGGGGATATTCCGCATCGTGCTGCGGCCCGGCGAGAAGGGCTTTGCGCACCTGCGGCTTGGCAAGGACGAGCTCAGGCTCTCCGCTGTGAACCTGATGCTCTTACCCATGGGCCTGGTCTTCCTGGCGCTCATCGACCTCGTGGGCGCCCAGGTGGCGGCCGTCAGCGGCAATCTCGCCGGCCTGTTGGCCGCGGGCCTGGTGGCGGCCCCGATGGTCTGGATCGGCGTGCGCCTGTCGCTGGCCACGCCGATGACCTTCGCCGAGCACCGCATTTCACTGCGCGATTCATGGGGCCTGACCCGCGGCCGGT
>Ga0307510_10007773_pt1 | contig 12786 bp, 13 predicted proteins | sample 12_EM_MG_FD_207224 | JGI IMG/M metagenome (GOLD analysis project Ga0307510, IMG submission 207224) | Populus trichocarpa ectomycorrhiza microbial communities from riparian zone in the Pacific Northwest, United States - 12_EM | ecosystem: Host-associated > Plants > Roots > Unclassified | place... | reverse complement strand
AAATTGTAAAAAATTTTATTAAACTGATTAAAATTTTGAAAAAACTGACCGGTTCAGTTCGGTTCAGTTTCGATTTCATAAACCTGAAATCGAAAAAACCGAACTGAACCCAAACCGGAAAAAACCGGAAAAAAACCGAGCAAAACTGAAAAACCAAGCCAAACCGATTTTAACTGGTTTTTGTCCTAAAAAACCAAACCGAACTAAAACCGAACCGAACAAAAAATGGTCACTCCTACCCTCGGTCATCATTAAACGTCAACGTATTAGAGATTCAGCGTAAAACCGACGTCCACCCTCGTAAAAAACACTCGTAGCTTTTCATTGGTCAAAGTCGTTGGCGCCATAAAGACGGAAAGTCTCCAATTACATCACGCCACGTGTGCATTTCTGGTATAGCCGCCTTTTTACGATGTGTTCCCATTTATCAAAGTCAGAACAGATGGTTAAACTACAATTTGGTCCTGAAAATGCATTAACATTCCCTTCCGGCTACCTCATAGTTTAACAATTTCATTTATTACCCCTTAAAGTTATTAAAAGTTCAATTTTTCCTTTACTACTAAGTTAATAACAAAAACATGAACCTTTTCAATTTTATTTCTTTTCCCCATATTCATGGAAACATAATACAGAGACTCCTAAGAACTAATAGATAGGACTAAGAACGGAACGTAAAGAAACTAAAGGGGTGAAATTAAAATTATTGGAGTAGAAATAGAATGCTCATGAATCTATAGGGATCGAAATGAAGCTTACCCGTCAAAAACTCAAAAACAACAACCTGGAATATTACCTTCAGTTCCGAACTTTGAAAAACACGATATTAAAATGCTAGAGTAAAAGAAAGAGCAAACCATAAAGACCAATTCAGTGAGAAGTCCCCTCCATTTAGCACCAGAACTCCTCTCTAACTCCTCCATCACTGCTAAAGCCCAACAAGTTTAATTTTCTCACGTAAAAAAGCTGTCTGAGTGGATTAGTTATATATATGTTTTGATGGCATATAATCGGCTTGATGCTCACTCAGCAGCGGAGAAGGCGGTGTCTGTGATTGGATTTGGTTATGATTTGACCAAAGATATTCGATTGTCATATTGCAAGCCAGGTCTTTTTGGGTCTAGATTGATCAAGCTGGACCTCACTCGGAATCAAGAGCTTGTGGTTCCTGGTGGGGTTGTTGTTCAAAACGTGCCTAATGGTATTAAGTGTGATAAAGGAGAGAGGACTAGGTTTCTCTCTGATGTTCTCTCTTTCAATCAGGTTAGTGATTTAATGGGATGTTCAAGATAACTTTTTTTTTTGGAGAGATATGGCGGGTGTTTTTTCAATCATGGAACAGTTGCTTCTTCTTCTTGCTGTTTTTTTGGTAGTTTTATTGTACTTGGTGGGTGCTGAGTTTGAAGTCAATGGTACTATAATTAGGTCAATGATTAAATTTGGATTAATAATAGGCAACCCATTATTACAACTTTCTGTAAAGGGCTCCGTCATCCTAAAATCCGGATTCATTTCTCGTCGCAAATATTCAAGTGTAGCATACCATATCTCAATGGATTGCCTTATTTTTTCTATCGCGTGTACATTTCCACAATGATGGTCTGTGATTATGAATTTGATCAAAACAATGACCGTAACAATCTTTATAGTGATTCTTGTACTTGTCTAATCTTGTTTATTGTTAATTTCCTTGTAGATGTCGGAGAAATTCAATCAAGAACTGTGTTTATCAGGTAAAATTCCCTCGGGACTGTTCAATACCATGTTTAACTTCAGGGGTAGTTGGCAGAAGGATGCGGCTTCTGCAAAAAGTCTTGCTTTTGATGGTTGGTTCATAACACTATATAACATTGAGTTGGAAAGATCCCATATAACGTTGTCTGAAAAGGTGAAGCAAGAAGTGCCTACTACATGGGATCCTGTTGCCCTTGCTGAGTACGTTCTCTTAATCTCAAAGCTGATCAACTTGTGTAAAATTATTGGTCTACGTAATTAGGAAAACCAGAAGAAAACAAGTTAGATGCATGTTTAATTATTTCCAAATGGTTAAAGTGTTCTTGCGCGCTTGTGTTGGAGTGGGAGTTAGATAGTTCAACCTGAAAAAAGGTGACAAAAACTGATGGTGGCTTAGATTTATTTATTTTTTCAATATTATGAATAACACAGGGATTTCAGGGAAGTAAATGGTTCATATTACAAAAACAACTCATAGAGCTGTACTAGATTTGAATTTAACCCGCATGTCCAAAAAACAATTTAAAGAAGAAGCTAGTCTGTCATAGGATTTGATTCTATTGATGGTTTTATGAAATTAATATGCATTTTCGTACATGGTTTTTTTTTTCCCTGCTGAGAACCCATTAATTTTAGCTCCAAAAAATAGCTTATTTTGATGTTTAATAATAGATGATGAGCTTAGATGATTCAAACACTAGACACTTGAGGATATCCTGTGGAAGAAATTATTGAAGAGGAAAGTTTTTATGTCTAGGAAAATTCTGAGGTGGAAGCAATTTGCTTCAATTTGCATGTTCATGTATTTTCTTTCCTTCGTGGTTTCTGTAAGCTAATGTTCTAGTGGAAGTTAAGTTATTGAGAGCTTTTCCATTGAGATTGAATGAGTGCAGATCTTGAATAACATGATCTTCCAGGTTTATTGAGAAATATGGCACTCATATTGTTGTCGGGGTAAGGATGGGAGGTAAAGATGTGATACACATGAAGCAGCAACAAAAATCAAATCTTGAGCCCCCTGAAGTGCAGAAATTGTTAAAGGAATATGCTGATAAGCTGTTCTTCGGAGATGTTGACCCTGCTGAATTATCAGGAAAACCAAAGGTAATTAAATCTCACAAATAAGATACTCATCATTGTCATGGTCTTTCTCCAAAAACTTATTGGAGAGGATATACGTATGATGAGTGGTGCATCACACAATTCACAAGGGTGAGAAATGAAATCACAATTCACTGTGGGTAATTATCATGGGGTTGTAAGATATATAGGAAGAAATCATGGTGATTACGTTTGTTCAATATGGTATTCCTGTTTAATGTTTCAGGATGAACACGTTATGCCTTGGGATTTCAATGGAGTATTTGCCCATTCGATGAGGCCGCCTGTCATTACTTCCATAAAGAATGAGGTGGGCTTCGTTGGTATATGTTGTAACAGATGTTTCAGGCAACCTGCCCCAAATAAGTCGAGATTTTTATCTGATGGATTTATTTCTTGTGCAGGATATAACGAGCATTTGTATCCGAAGGGGAGGTGTGGATGTTGGCCAAAGCCATAACCAGTGGCTCCCAACTATATCACAGTCGCCAAATGTTATTTCAATGTCCCTTGTGCCTATAACTTCTCTTTTGAATGGTATTCGAGGCAACGGATTCGTAAGCCATGCGGTGAATCTCTACCTTCGATGTGTGTACCTATCTCTCCTCAAAATTTTGGTCTCTCCATAAGTGCTTTGATTATGCTGCAATATTGCATTCACTAAGTATACAGGAGTTAAAAGACACAAACAAATGAAGTGCTCGAAAAGATTCGATGCCAACCCTTGCATGTTTGCTAGCTAGACACTTTTGAGCCTGAATCCTTGACATTTAGCCTTGTTGCATTGTTTTTCTGGGTTGGCCTTTTCACTCTGTTTGGTTACCATTTCCTGATCAGTCTCTGCATAGATTCAACTAGATGTTAGAGTATATGCAACTGGTTTGTTAGCTTTTGCAGATGTTGTGGAGAATAATAACGCATACATTTAGTAGATTCAATGCTTGGTGACTATGGTCATTTGGGCGTAGCCGGATCATATATATCATGATAAATTATTTCACCTGAATCTCGTTCATCTATATTTGAGAAATCTCCGTTAGTGTTTCTTGGCATCTTTGCTGATCTTTGATCAATCATGCAGACAAACCTCCAATAGAGGAACTTCACCAGTTTTTAGAGTTTCAGTTGCCTCGGCAATGGGCTCCAGTATATGGTGATCTGCCTCTTACTCTTAAGCGCAGAAAACAAGCAACCCCATCTCTTAGGTTCACCTTCATGGGCCCTAAGCTTTATGTCAACACCACACAGGTAATGCCTTGAACCGCAGCATGTTAGAATTACTCAAAGCATTGATTCCAAGATCTTAAAACGATATGTGATTGCTGGTGATAGTGTACCTGGACCCTAAAGGCGTAACTTAATGAACTCAAGTGCACTTCTTAAAACATCTCTTAAAAAATGAAAAGATAAAAGGAAATAAGGAAAGATAATCATAATTTGGATATGTTCACGGTCTGCAGGATGTTAAATCATCAGAGTCAGTGATTATGGTTTTCCAGAATTTAAAAGATAATCATCATTCTAGTTTTAAAGATTCTAAATCCAAGCGTTCAGGTTGATTCTGGAAATCGGCCAGTGACAGGAATCCGCTTACATTTGGAGGGTAAGAGAAGTGACCATTTGGCTATCCATCTCCAGCATCTTTCCTCTCTTCCCAATATGCTCCAACTCTCAGATGATCGGCTCGAATCAACTCATGAACCTGAAGACCGAGACTATTTTGAACCAGTTCTATGGAGCATATTCTCACATGTCTGCACTGCCCCAGTGGAGTACAATGGTGCCCGCATTGATGACACCGCTTCTATTGTAACAATGGCCTGGTTCGAGGTAAAGGTTGTTGGGATGAAGAAAGTTCTGTTCCTGAGGCTTGGTTTCTCAATGTTGGCATCTGCAAGACTCTGCAGGTCAGAATGGGATGGACCTTCAGCCTTGTCAAGAAAATCGGGGGTCTTCTCGATGTTGATTAGCACTAGGTTTAGTGCAGGATTAAATCCACCCGAGAAGCCAGCTGTGAAAGTAAACCTGAATTCTGCGGTTTTTCCTGGAGGCCCGCCTTTACCATCAAGAGCACCGAAAATGTCAAACTTTGTGGACACAAAGGAAATGGTGAGAGGTCCAGAGGACCTGCCTGGATATTGGGTGGTCACTGGAGCTAAGCTCTGTGTGGACGGTGGTAGAATCTCAATCAAAGTCAAGTATTCACTGTTAGCCACAATATCAGAGGAGGCAATGATGTTGTTGTAAGAACTTGCATGAGGGAAAGAATGCATTCGTTCCTACTGTTGTAACTTGCAAATGATAACCATGTAATTTTCTCAACTAATATTTTTTTAAAAAATCAGATTCTTTACGTCATCTGGTCCCAAGCTAGAATAGCAAAAGAATTACTAACCTTTTCTTGTTCTACCTGGCTATTGGCATTTGTGTCTGAGTACGGGGAGTTTTGCTTTGTGTGTTGGTTTTTAACGAGTAGTATCAGAGAGCTTGGAAGAAAAAAGAAAGCATAAGTACAGCAGTAAAACATGTCTTCCTTGATGAAAACGCAACAGGTAGTCCTTCGAGCAAAACAAACACGCAACAACAACAAGACTTTCAACGCAGATGCAATAGCAACCTCCATTGACGAGTGAGACTTCTTCCAACATAACACAACAAAAAAACATTGCAACCACAGTTCAAAACGCAGCAGAAATTCTAGTAGTAGCAGTCACAGTAACAATAGAGCACCTTCTACGCAAAAGAAGAAGCACATCAAAATCTCCTTTCAACGCAACAAATCATCAACCAAAACGCAACAATAAGAGCAATCGAAACACAACAAATTATCTCTTCACAGCGGCAACAACAATTCCAATGCAACAAATCAAATCATGTCTTCCAAAATTTTTGTTCAACTAGTATTATTCCTTGTTTTTGATGGTTATCATGATAACTGGGGCATGTTAATGAAAAATTACTTAAGGTTTAAGGAGTACTGGTTTGTTGTTTCTAAAGGAATAATTGAACCAATACTCAGAATAACAATAATGAATATGTAAAAATTAGAGATAAAAGATTTAAAATCAAAGAATTATCTTTTCCAATTTAACAATTAATTTTAAAAACCATTCTTTGCAACTATACCTCTAAAGATATTTGAGATTTCATAAATATAAACTATTAAGGAACAATTAGAGCAAAAAAGCAATAACTTAATCAATATTGAAAACCATTCTTTGCAAGGATACCTCCAAAGATATTTGAGATTTCATAAATATAAAGTAGAAACAATTAGAACAAAAAAGTAACAACTTCAAGCACTTCAAACATAATTCATATTCTTAGGATGAATATAGGAGAGCCGATTATATATTATTTTTTTATAAATGATGGCAATCATTAATAAGATACAGATCCATGACGATAAAATAGAGGTTATCACCACCATTAAGAAAATGCTTTCATTGTTAACACCAAAATTCAATTTTATTGTTTGTTTAATAAAACAATGTAAAGATATTAATGAATTCTCCATTGATTAATTATAAATTTATTTATTAATTCATGAGGAAAAGATGAATCAACAAGAAAAGGAGAAGTAAATTTTATGAGTTTCATCTAATAATTGCTTTTCTACCTTATATAGAGGTGGTCGAGAAAGAGAACGAAGTATAAAAAACAAAAATGATAGAATTTTACATCAAAGACTTAGAGATAATTAGTCTTTCAATTCATAAAAAAAAAAGATATAACAATAATCATTTAGCTTTTTACATGCCAAAATCAATGAACAAAATAAAAATTACGTATTTTAGGTGTCACAAGTATGGATATTACAAATAAGAATGTAAAAATAATTTCAATAGAAATGGTAGTGGATAATCTAATTTTACAGAAAAAGAAAAATGAAATGTTGTTGATAACTAATCATATGAAAAAAAAAAATCACTAAAATTTATGTTATTTAGACATTGACTATAACAATCATATAAGTGGATTAGTCAATCTTATTTGATTTAGATGAATCTCATCAAGATATTATGAAGTTTGATGATGAGTTTATAGTTTTCATTATAGAAAAAGGAATAATAGTGATTCAAACCAAGAAAAATATTGTTCATACTATCTCTGATGTTTTCTTTGTTCATGAATTGAAAAAAAATAAATTCCAAGCACTGCTTGACTTAAAAGAAAATATAAAATTTATATAAAAAACATAGTACATAGAATTGAAGATGATAAACTGGATTTAATTGCTAAAGTAAAAATAAAAACAAAATAAAATAGTAATGTAGCATGTTCATTATTTTGTATTTTCGAATAGTAACATTTTCACCCTATTAGAAAAAGGAAAAAAAAAAAAGAGGAAATAGGATTTGGCTTCTCTCAAGGCTGGGTCCAGACGAGGAGGAGCTACTATGGTGGTTATTGGTGGTAGAGACGGCACCAATGCTAGTAAAGTGGTTTTTTGGGTGGTTTATCAGGTTTATTCGATTTCTCTCTCCCTCTTTGATTTTTCTTCTTTCTATTTTCTTCTTCTTTCTCCTCTACAAACTCCTGGCTCAGACCATCTTCATTTTCAGCTTCAAAATCCTCTTTGATTTTTATTTTTTTTGGGTTTTTTAGTTTCAGGTCTTTTTCCCTCTTTTTCTCTCTTCCTCTTCTCGTTTCAGCACCTGTAAGTTAGCAACTATAGATGCTTTCCAAGAATAAACTGGAGAGGATGAAAAAGGAATTATCCTACAACGAAAATGAGAAGAAAAGTCTTGATTTAAAAGGCTTTGTATGTAACATAAATAGCCTTGAAATTAACAGCTCAACCTGACAGAACTAGGTCTCTGAGTCAAGGAGTTCTAAGTTCTGAAATGAGTTTTTAATTCTAACTTGTTACAACCATCGCATTAGATTAGGATTATTTTTATCAGTTATTTTCCAGCTTTTTTAGCTGGGATATAAGGCTATATAAATAGTCAACATGTATTTAACCTAAAGACATGCAATCTAGCAATAAAAAATAAAATATCAAACTTTTTTTGAATCTATATAACCCATCTTTCTAATTTCAAACCATTCACAGGGATCATAATTCCCTAACCATCAGTATCCATTTCTTAGGCTTTTTTTCATATACATTTTTCTCCTTCTATGCCTCCCACAGAAAAACATGAACATTTTTTCAGGGGCTTTGTTTAGTAAGCTTGTAAACCATTCACAGAAAAATGTTTAACTGATAAGAAAGGCAGCATGATCAGCTAAAAATATGAATTGCCTTCACTGCAGCTGCACCTATACTAGAGGGAAGTCTGGAATGATGTGTCGAACTCTCTGCTTCCACTGATGCACTCATGTGTGATGATAACGTTCTTGAAATTATCATTGAAAAAGCTACATCAAGAATATTTCATTAATCAAGTCTTCCATAACTAGAAGATCATTGTTTCTGCTGAGTGCAGTACATCACTAGTTGAGAGGAGAAAAGGATGAGATATTATCCTAAAGTCGCCACAGTGCTGCTGCAGAATCTGAATGAGGCATGCATTTGGGTTGTTGAGCAATGTAGAACAAATAAAATCCCACCCAAAATTACCTCTAATAGAAAGATTTTGAATCTCCTCCCTTATTTTCTAAGTTGACTTCCTGCTTTTATTAGTTGCTTAACAAGGTTGAGAGAAGCAAATCCTGCACAAAACCAACTCTCCCAGAAACTTGCTTCATCCTTTTTTCCCTCTCTTCGTAACTCAAAGAAGGATCAAAACTGCAACAAAGAGACGATGTCAAAATTAAAATCCCAGAGACAATTTTGACATTAGCAGCCAAATCATCACCTGCTTGTTTAATTCTACTACCAAATAACAAATATCAGTTAAACAAATCAAGTTACAATTAATTCGTTCACCTCTCTACCTGGCAAAACTCAGAATGTTTGAACACGTGTGTGCATGCTTGCAATTGTATGCATGATGCATGTAATGTACAGGTGTGTTCGGGCACCATGTATGCATGTCTCTATCAGTCTTTGCAGTGCTCAGATCTCTGGTTTTTATTCTGGAATAAATCTTAGAAAAATCCTTGGCCTTACCCCAACCCTCAACCAACAAGCAACCAAGCACCACCCTTGCCTTTGTTAGTTATGAGCGGGAGATTTAACTCCAACCTCCTACACGCAAGTACATTGATGCCTGTCCCATCCCATATGACCAAAAGATCACTACCAGCAATTAAATTGCAGTATATCAAATCACCCTTAGCATGAGAAATGAACAAATGGATTGATGGCAAAGGAAAATAAAAAAGTGATGGCAATACCAGCAAGACTTTAACATAGATGTTTCCACATAAGGTTCAATGTTGGCCACGGTTACAAGCACTGGTAGAGCAGCAAGGAGACATTGAGTCCACTGGTTAATGCGTTGTGAAATATGAAAAACTATTTTATGTTTATCATTTCTAGTTCAACATTTGAATGACCGAAGGAAATCATAAATGAGTTTATTCTTGGCTCCTTTAAGTTGTTGAAAATATAAAACTTGAATCATTACCTTGATTTCCACATATGAGATGGTGCTGAATTCTTTGCAGAAGAATCCTCCATACTCGTTACCACAGATTTTGAAATTTCCTCTGCTTCAGATGTATGGAAATTTAAAATGAAAGATGAAAGGAATGGATCGGTGGAGGCATTGGACACATTAGCATTAGTGTTATTTGACCTATATCCACCACCCCCTAACAGCACTTGCAGATGAGCCTCACGGAGATCACGACCAAGGAGAGACAATGCCTGACTGTTAGGAATTGCAACTCTACGTAACCTGCGACGTCTCTGCAAGTAATCTTTAGTTAAAGAAAACTTGGGCACTAGTTTGATTTTTGTCAACAAATATAAAGCCATGCATTTATACCTGCATATATTCTAATAATGAGTGAGAAACATTTGGGTAACAAAAGTTTTAATTTTAAGGATATCTTGAACAAGTGTCCATGCTGTAATGTAATATGACTTAGCATGTCCTGAGCAACTTTAACAGAGCAAATAGGACAAACCTGCAAAGACAAAGGGGAAGCAGCATTAAATCAACCCAAAACACAATTACATAAATAGTCCTAAAGCCATGCTGGGATTGAGTAATTATAGGCAATAAGACAATTAAGATACCAAGTTGTTCATGTCTGTTTAGCTGTTTTCTAATTTCTATTTCATAGCATTATCCTGGATGCATAGATATACAAGAGATGTCCAAACCCTCTTCTTGTAGGAGAGAACGAAAGACAAATATACCAAACTAGGATAATTATTCAATTGGACTAATTGGTTGAGTGAGATTTGATGACTGCAGTTTCCTAAAAAAAACAGGTAAGGAAACTGCTGAACATTTATAATCTCCTCAGGTTAGTAGATGAAACAGATTGGATTGTCAATTTGTCAGCAGTCGTGTGTACTGTCAAACCAAGAAGGGCTGCTCGACTTGAAAAGCTCCTTTATATGTAAAAAAAAAAGAAAAAGCTCCTGAATAAGGATGTGCTCACGACTCACTGATCCCACATCCATCACTTCATAAATATACATAGCTCAGTAAGGACTAGCCGCATTAATTGTCATCTAACACCACATATTCCTTATTCATTGCTTTTTCAGCAACATCAGTTACAGAATAGATCAGCAATTATTCTTCGAGGGAGGCAACATCCTCCCCTGTCCAACAGGAGCACCTTCCAGAAATCAGAAGATCAAACACAAAGAGCAAATATGAACACTAAAAACTAACAGAACTTCGTGGTATGGGCGAGGTATTTCCAAAAGAACTCTAGGGAGAAATCAATACCTCCCAACACAAATATGCCTAAACAAATACTCCTACTACAAGGTCACTTCAAAAAATTTTACTTACACAAATACAGAACCAAAAAGACCAATCCCTGCACCTTCCCGTCATCGCGATAAAAAAGAGAAAGATGTCATTAGCATCTTGTATCAAACAAACATACCCAGTAAGGTAAAGATCAATACTTTCTCATGTCTGAACGAAAAAAGGCAAAATCTAAAGCAATCACTATGACTTTGGTCCCCTCTCTCTCAGGAAGGAAAATAAAATTAGATTTTGAAGCATGAAATTAACAAACTCAACCACCTAAACATAAAATAGAAATCAAATCAAGAAACCAAGCTCAAGCAGACAAACAGCAACAAAACTTACATCACTTCCATCCAAAAAGTAAAAAAAGAACTTACGGCGACTTTAGACTCGTACGAGTGCTCATCTTCAAGATGCGAACACAGAGACCCGATATCGAAATCTTCATAACAGTAAGGACATGGAAAATCAGGTCTAACCTCTTCTTCTACCTCGAAATCATCAATATTGAAACGATCTAATTACACATCCACAAACAAAAACAACAACGTTAATTGAGGCCACAACAACACTTCTCACAAAACAAACGAGCAGAATAAAAACAAAAGGAACCCACCTTGATGGGAACTCTGATGATGGTGCTGTGACGCATACTGCTGTTTAGCGGCGGCGATGCGAGATGTCCAAAAATTAGAGGTCATTTCTTGATTTAAATACGAAGAATTTGAGCTGGGTTTTCAATCTTTTTATTGCTATTCAGCTCTTGTTTACCATAAGAAAATAATACAAAAGAACAAAACAAAAGAATAGATCTTTTATCTGAAAGTTTCAGTGTATATAATTTCTTGAATACTCTGACTTAATTATATTCCATGGAAGCATGAATTTGACTAGTTCAAAAAAGTGTTCATATATTATTATTTTTTCTTTAATATTATGAGAAGAGGAAGCTTCAAAAGGGGACGATTGAATTAAGGGTGGGAGAGACAAGGACAGGGAAACAGGTGGCTCTGTATGTGGACATGACCAGGTAATGACGTATAAGAGAACAAGAGCAAATGTCGGATTTTTTTAAGGACGTTCTTCATTTTTTGTTTTGGAAATTCGTGGTCCAAATTGTTGTTGGTTTCAGGATTACTGTGTGCCTGTTATTTTATACACTATCCTTTTCCGTTAAAGAGATTTGCTGTGGTCTTTAAACGGCAAACTACTCACTTGTTACTCTCTTTCTTTCTTTGATTGTGGATCATAGAGTGCAGATTGTTTCTATTGTTTATGTGATATATATGAACTTTTTGGCGGTTCTTATAATTGCAAGATCTATGGGGTATTTCGTAATCCTAATACTTTTGATAAAAGTTTTGAAAAAATAACCAGAAATATTAGAAAATAACTTACTTTGAACAAAACTACAGTTAAAAATAGTGGTTGAATATTGAAAATAATAGTTGTTTCAAAAATCATGTTTATCTCTATTTAATTAACATATTTAAGAAATCAACTCAACATTTTATGAAGATCAAATAATCAAGAAATAAAATTTAAAGCCAAGAAATTTTGTTAGAGTTTTTGTTTGGAGTTAATTTAGGATTAATTACGATCTCATTTGATGTTCTTTTAATATGTAGTTAAAATCGTGTTATTAATATTTTTCTAACAGTATTATCAGGTGTGTAGAAATGATACCTCATTGTGTCATGATGACTTATTATTTTTTTTTTCTTTTGTCATATCACCGCATCTCCTAATTTTTTATTGGTTATTGAATTTTCAATCTCATTTTTTAGCCACTGAATCTTCATAATATTTTATGTTGATTTTTATTTAAGGTAGTTAATTTGCAAAAACAACATGTCTCGGAATATAACTAGACAACCATTATTTGAATTAGCAATGGTATATAAAAACATATTTTGAAACTAGATTATTTCAGATAATAATTGTGTACAAAAATAATATTTTTAAAGGCCAATTGTGTTTAAATTATGCTATTTTTTAAATACTTTTTAAACTTATGTTATTTTTTCAAACCAAAACTTTTATTTTAAAAAAAAAAAATCCTCTCTTTGTTGTTGTGTTGTGATTGTTAAAAGCTGATCTTTCACTGTCATCTTTA
>Ga0307510_10007772_pt1 | contig 12787 bp, 19 predicted proteins | sample 12_EM_MG_FD_207224 | JGI IMG/M metagenome (GOLD analysis project Ga0307510, IMG submission 207224) | Populus trichocarpa ectomycorrhiza microbial communities from riparian zone in the Pacific Northwest, United States - 12_EM | ecosystem: Host-associated > Plants > Roots > Unclassified | place... | reverse complement strand
TCATCGAAGGTTGCCAACATTAATATAAATTAGAATACTATTTTGTATAAATGTTGAAAAAAATATGCTAAGTTAAGCTAGAAAGTTTTACTTAGTAACTAAGTTATGCTGAGTCACAAAGGTATTATGAGTCATAAAATTACTAGCTAAGCCACAACTTGCATTGAGCTGTAAAGTTGCATTGAGCTGTAAGGCACTCTTTAGAGTGCCCCAGGTTGTGAGCCTGCGAACATCCGGGGGTTGCGCAGCAACCTTGGCACGAGTAGCTTTAATATGAGATCCCGCCGGTGAATTCATATCCGCAATCCTGGCCACCGGGCTAAACCCTTACCAAGCAATCCAAAACTCTTTCCACCCCGTGCGTCACAGAACAAGGTAAAAATCAGTAATCTCTCTCTTCCGCTCTAAAGAGAGAGAAAAGAAAAAGAATTCGGTAAAAAGACACATCACTACGAAATAGGATATTTTTTTAAATGTATTTGTTTATTTGTTTATTTGTTTTTTTTTTCTACAAGATTCAGATTAAAGTAGCACACTCCTCCCTCCCAAGAAGATACATACAACCGCTATTCCGACAGCCATTTGGGCGAGAGAAACACCGCTACGGGCAAGAGAAGCAGCCGCCGAGCGCTTCCTACTAGAGTTAGAACCTCTATCCGATGTGCTATTGGGTGAGGGCAAATCAGACAAGGATGAGCCAGGTGGTGTGATGATATATATCTCGCCGGTTGAATCAGAAGCTACCCAGGTTCGTCCAATATTATCGAAGGCGATACCGACCGGCCTGTGAATTCTTATTAGTAACTATTGAAAGTGTTGCGCGAAAATGCCTACTTACCTAAAGCACTTTTGCGGGCAGCCAGTGATATTACTATTCCACATGATGTCTATCAGAGAGGTGTTTGAATTTCTGGGTTCCTCCGGTTCTCTGCCTTCAAACCCCACTACTGAGACTGTGTACCCGACCGGCACATCCCTATCCCAACTTCCATGGAACGAGATCCAGGCATGTCCAGTTCGAGGGTGAAATTTGATATCCAGAGGTGCCGAATGTGCCTGAAAACCCAAACGGGGGGACCGAAACTTGTCACGACATGTCAAATCCGTGAAGCTATCGTTCATAACCAAAGCGAATTGGTCACCAACACCAATGTCATAGGTTGTGGATTTGAGATCCCTTGGATCCCAGGCGGCAAAGCAGTAAGGATATCCTGGACAATAAAAATTAGGTAACATTCAACAACACATGGCAGAAGCATACCATAATTCGGCGCGTCGTAGTGCGGGTTAAAAGCAGTATCACTGAGACGCCCAAGGAAATTCAATTCTTCGGCCGGGTTATTCTGGTGAATATCAACCCCCTCCCGAACGATATCGTCAGCAGAATTCTCGACAGCCCAGAAACTTCCATGACTATCCTCTCCCATTCCCACAGAATTCCGAAGACCCCATCCGAGAAGGTTGCCTTGTGTTGCAAAATCCTGTCCCTCTGTTTTAGAGAGACTGAATGCCTTGATCATGCACTTTCCTTTGGGAAGGTGTTTGGCTTCCATGTCCAAGTTCCCATCAGACCCTCTAGAAACTAGGAGGATATCCGAATATAATTTGCTGGTAAGGAGTGTGCGGGTGATATGGCCGCCAGAGTCCATTCCAGTGACAATTTTCTTTCTTGAAAGATGGTCTATGGACAAGGTCCTGGGATTATACTCCCATGAATAGACAATGTCTGCAGAACTCGCGAAGCTGATTAAGGCCGTACAAATTTAGTCCGTTAATTTTTTCTTGAAAAAAAAGAAAGAAAAAACCATATCAGAGTATATACTCACAGTTTTCTACCGTCTTTAGAAAGGGCCAGTCCATGATTTAACTTTAATCCAGATGTATCCCCAAGAAGAGTTTTCCCGCCGTAGACAACACACCCGTCCCCACCCTCCCTAACTTTCAAAACGAAGATCCCATCCGGATCACCAGAAACGAGGAGATTCCCATTCGTATCAAAGACAAGATTTCTTGGGCGTTTCAGCTGGTTCGTCAGCAATTGATAGGTATACCCGCCAGCTATGGACGGGCTTGGATAGGTCAATGAGGGTCCATTAGTCATGCAAATGGGGTCCGCAGACACAGTGAAAACTTGTTTAAAAACTATGAGCACCCATAGGAGAACTCTGATGGTAAACATGATAGAGCTTTAGAAATTTCTGAGACTCGTGGAAGTTAAGGTTGGTGATGACGATTGTTGTTGAAAGCTAAGAGCTGAGGCTGTGTTGCAACAAGTATCTAGAGAGCTCAGCTTGGCGTACCCTCATTGGTATGATATCACAAAAAAAAACTAAGGGTTTAACCATAATTTGCGGTGCAAGTTATCGACGAAAACTTTGTTTCGTTTTTTTCCTAGAGAGAATCCCCCATGATAAGCTTCATTCTGCCTCGAAAGAACTACAAAACTATCACAGGTTATATCCCAGTAATCTGAGCAGCTTAGGATCTGGCAGCAGACTACTTTATACATGTGCAGTCACTCGTTGGTTGACATCCAACACCAGCTAAAGCTTGGAGTAAGGGCCACCCATCAGTACGGACAACCAAAATCTAACAACCTCGGTAATCCATAAGGCATCCCTTTATGTGATTGGCCTACTAATCAATTTCTGTGTCTAGGTGAGCGACTTCAACTCGGTGGCGCAAGTACAAAGCCGGGGCTAAACTGCTGAGCAGCCATCTTAATCAGTTGTTCTGACCCCATTAACTCGACTTCTCTTCATCGTTAAGCAACCTCGCATGGCCTAACCCCCGTTGTCCGGATTGCGATTTGACCTATGGTGACAGTTGTATAATACGTACCGTGCAGTGCGGTGCAGTAGCAATGTTATTGTTATGGCAATATTCGCAAGACGTTTTGGGATTTGTTGGGGTGCGCAACAACAGCATTCGACCACTGGTGTTCTACCGTATAAATTCGAGCTAATCCTTGCACTCGGAAATAGGAGCACATCAAATATCGGTGAATAAACAAAACAGCAAATGAACGACGGTACTAGTAATTGATGTACGAAAAACAGCACATAATGCTTAGGGGTAATGGAACACTCACTTAATTGCAACCATACGGGGCTAGAGTAGAATAGGATACTTGAGGCTTACTAGCACAATACTTCAAGATATCTACTAAAAGCCATCTCGTTGATACAGTAGTTAAGTTAGCCCCAGTCCACCTCGTTGTGCCCTCGAGGCTGGTCCAACATTACCAACGGAAGGTTCTTGTACGATATTTCCCAGCCAATTAATTAAGGTGGCCATCGCCATTTGTGCAAGTTCATCCATATACTTCCCCATCCATTCGGCGGTCAGCTATGCATGCGTGAGGGGAGAGAACTCTCCAAGCGTCCCGTGCGTGGTGCGGCTAGCTGAACCCTGCCCCTTCCCTGATTGGCGATAGTCCCCCAGCGTGGTGTTGGCAGAGGACAAACTCTTAACGTACAACAACCCCCTTTCCTTCCTTTCCTTCCCCCTCCTCCTCTTCCTTCCTTCTTCCTTCATCTCAACAGTGTCTTCTATCGACAAATCTCAATCTTACGTTTACTCACCCGATTCACCAATCAGTCATCCCTATAGTCGTAAGTCCTCCATTTGCCTGCCCCTCAGAGAGACGCGTTTTAGGTTTTCCAAGCACTATCCCAGACGCCAACAATCAGCTATCTATTATTCCGTTATCCTTGTGTAACTAACGATTCCCAAAACATTTTATAGAATCAAAATGCGCGAAATCGTCCACCTGCAAACCGGTCAGTGTGGTAACCAGATTGGTGCTGCTTTCTGGTATGAATTCATACCAGATCTATCAAGCCTCACCTAGCGAGAGAGAGGATTCTTACTTGATTCTTTTGATTGTAGGCAAACGATCAGTGGAGAACATGGACTCGATGGGTCGGGTGTGTAAGTTGCCATTTGCTTCCAACCCCCAATATGACCAATGGTGTTCTGAAATCCTATCAGTTACAACGGAACGAGTGACCTGCAACTCGAGCGTATGAATGTCTACTTCAATGAGGTTGGTGTATGATAATGTATTTTTCGATTTCAGCCACACCTTTCTCACTGTTGTGCAACCAGGCTTCTGGAAACAAATACGTTCCCCGTGCTGTGTTGGTCGACTTGGAGCCAGGTACCATGGACGCTGTTCGATCTGGCCCCTTCGGAAACCTCTTCAGGCCTGACAACTTTGTCTTTGGACAATCCGGTGCCGGTAACAACTGGGCCAAGGGCCATTACACCGAGGGCGCTGAACTTGTCGACCAAGTATTGGATGTTGTTCGTCGTGAGGCCGAAGGCTGCGACTGTCTGCAGGGATTCCAAATTACCCATTCGCTTGGTGGTGGTACTGGTGCTGGTATGGGAACACTCCTGATCTCCAAGATCCGCGAAGAGTTCCCCGACAGAATGATGGCTACTTTCTCCGTCGTTCCTTCACCCAAGGTCTCGGACACCGTTGTCGAGCCATACAACGCCACCCTGTCGATACACCAGCTTGGTAAGGACCAGAAGCAGTTGCTTGGATTAGGCAAACACTAACCGCAGAAAACAGTCGAGAACTCGGATGAGACTTTCTGCATTGATAACGAGGCCCTGTATGATATCTGCATGCGTACTCTTAAACTCTCAGCCCCTTCCTACGGGGACCTTAACCATTTGGTCTCTGCCGTCATGTCCGGTGTTTCAACCTCTCTCCGATTCCCCGGACAGCTTAACTCTGACCTCCGCAAATTGGCTGTCAACATGGTTCCTTTCCCACGTCTCCACTTCTTCATGGTTGGATTTGCGCCTCTCACCTCTCGTGGCGCCCACTCGTTCCGTGCCGTCAGCGTTCCAGAGCTCACGCAACAAATGTACGACCCAAAGAACATGATGGCTGCATCCGACTTCCGCAATGGTCGTTACCTCACCTGCGCTGCTATCTTGTGAGTGCTGTCCCCACTCGAACGACCATAAATCGAAACTAACTACTGCCAACCAATAGCCGTGGAAAGGTTTCCATGAAGGAGGTCGAGGATCAAATGCATAATGTGCAAAACAAGAATTCATCATACTTTGTTGAATGGATTCCTAACAACGTTCTCACTGCCCTATGCTCAATCCCTCCCAAGGGATTGAAGATGAGCTCCACCTTCATTGGAAACTCTACCAGCATCCAAGAACTTTTCAAGCGTATTGGTGATCAGTTCACCGTCATGTTCAGGCGTAAAGCTTTCTTGCATTGGTACACTGGCGAGGGGATGGACGAAATGTAAGCCTTATCCATAACCACCGCTGCCACTTTTGAGGTCACGTGCTGATAAGGGTTTTCAGGGAATTTACTGAAGCTGAATCCAACATGAACGATTTGGTTTCCGAGTACCAGCAGTACCAAGATGCCACCGTCTCTGACGACGAGGGTGAAGCCTACGAGGAGGAATTGCCTGCTGAAGAGGAGGCTTAAAAGTGGGATGGCAACTTCAAAAAGTCGGTATGATTTGGGAATACCAACAATGTATTGTTTCGTGTCTTTGAATAAGTTTCGAGCCGTTGATTTGTTGGTTCGATTGTGTTCAAGGGGAGTTGCTATTGTCTTTGGTCTTTCGAACATCCCTCATCTTTCATTTCCCCTCGTATCGTTATTAGCAGCTCTATTTGGCAGCGTCCTTTATTTAATCAACTGCTCTACTCTCAATTGCCCTTTGTAGATCCCATTTATCCAATTGGCCAAGGATTCACTTAGCCATTCTCATTTTGCAGCAATGCAAAATGAACCGGCAAAATACCAAGTAAAGTATCATACACCAGAAACAAGAATTCATTGAACACGAGCCGAAATAGTGATTTTTTGCATGCCTGGTTAAGCATCATGCCGTGTGCCGTCTTCGAGAATAAAGATTTTCGCGAAAAGCTTTCGTCTGTTTCTCCGGCGCAAACTACCCTGCATTCAAGGATAAATTTGGGCTCGATCCCCAACGTTCGGCCTGCGGCGGGGTAGAAGCGACAGGTTGCCCCACCAAAGTTTTTTTCTGCTCTGCAGCCTCCTCAGTAGTCCTTCCTTCCATCCCACCTGCCCTTCGCCCTCCCCTCTCCCACCGCCCTCATCCCTCCTCTTTCTTCCCTCCGTTCCTCTCTCCTTTCTCATTGACAGCCACCGCCCACCTGTACTTTGTCTCCAATTTCTCCCAGCTCCTTCGTAACATCAGGCTTTCTCAGCACATTTACATCGACCAACACTAGTACTACCACCGCCACCACCACCATGAGCAAAGAAAAGGTATGCTTGCGGTCACAATTCCCGCTATTTTTCTCATTTCCCACTGCTTCTGCCAGGCACTTTTTCGTCACATATACTTGTTGCTAGTTATTGCCGTGTTTTTTTTGATCTCTCATTACCGTACTCGACTCCTAGTTAGATTTCCCTTTTTCCCTCTGTTTTCTGACTCCTACAATTCCTGCCTGTCTCCATCTTTTCACCCCCCTCGGTCCTCCACAGCCTCTACCATAGTTTGGTTCTCGCTCTGAATTGTTCCCACTAACAATTATTGACTTTTTACAGGTTTGCCTTGCATACTCGTGAGTAGTTACCAATTTCGGGTTATTCGTTTTCGAAAGAGAAACAACAGTCCCAGTCGCTCTCACTCAATTACACTCAATTGAATACATAAAAAATGGAGTTCCGAGAGCTTTTTTTTCTTCCCATACTGACTCACTCTTGATAGCGGTGGACTTGATACTTCGTGTATCCTTGGTATTACACCCATTGATTAGTCCCTACAGTTCATTCGTTAATTAAAATTCTAGCTTGGCTTCTGGAAAAGGGCTACGAAGTTGTCTGTTTCAGTAAGTCTCCACGTTTGCTAACTTATGTGCGTTTCGTCAAATCTTCTAACTTGTGAAATCCAGTGGCCGACATTGGTCAAGAAGAGGACTTCGAAGCTGCAAAGGAAAAGGCTTTGAAAATTGGGGCCTCCTCCGTGCACATTGTTGACCTTCGCAAAGAGTTTGTTGAGAAGCTCTGCTATCCTGCTATCCAATGCAATGCAATTTACGAGAATGTTTACCTTTTGGGTACGCTATCCTCTACCACAGCTTCCCGATCATCTTTAATTTCCATTTAATGTTGACTTGCAATAGGAACTTCTCTTGCCAGACCCGTTATTGCTCGCGGGCAAATTGCCGTCGCTGAGAAGGAAGGGTGTACACTCGTTTCTCATGGGTGTACCGGCAAAGGAAATGACCAAGTTCGTTTTGAGCTTGCGTTTTATGCCTTGAAGCCAGACATCAAAGTTATTGCACCATGGCGGCTCCCCGAGTTTTACAACAGATTTGCTGGCCGTAATGACTTACTTGCCTATGCCGCGGAGGCCGGCGTTCCTGTTTCTCAAACCAAGGCCAAGCCCTGGTCTATGGACGAAAACCTTGCTCATTGCTCCTACGAAGCCGGCATTCTTGAGGACCCTAACGAGACCGCTCCCAAGGATCTTTGGAAATTGACAACTGATCCTCTCGATGCTCCCGACACTCCGGAGGATTTCACCGTCCATTTCGAAAAGGGACTTCCTTCGAAGCTCGAGTATGAGGGGGGCAAGGCAGTCTCCGAGCCTTTGGATCTCTTTTTAGCCGCCAATGCCATCGCTCGTAGGCACGGTGTTGGAAGGATTGATATTGTTGAGAATCGCTTCATTGGATTGAAATCCCGTGGATGTTACGAGACTCCTGGTTTGACTATTCTCCGCTCTGCTCATGTGGACTTAGAAGGCCTTGTTCTCGACAAGGAGATCAGAGCTCTCAGGGATCAGTTTGTGACCTTCAACTATTCCAAGATCTTGTACAACGGACTTTACTTCTCGCCTGAACGTGAATTCCTCGAGGATTCTATCGCCTCTTCCCAGAAGGCTGTTAATGGGAAGGTCCGCTGCCGGGTCTACAAAGGCTCCTTAATAATTCTTGGAAGGAGCAGCGAGACCAGCAAGCTTTACGACATGGCTGAGAGCTCCATGGACGAGATCGGTACCTCGTTCGCGCCGGTTGACACTACCGGTTTTATTTCGGTCCAGGCGATCCGCCTCAAAAAGTAAGTTATATCCTTTTTCCCACTAAAGCAGTCCAAATATTAATAGAAAATTCTAGGTACGGGGCCCAGAAGTTGCTTGATGGGGAGGCTCTCTAATTTCTCATTTTTCTCAATAATACCATAAAATGAGCTCTTATTTCTGTTGCAGCTAAATGCACTTTTCTCTTTTCCTTTGTCCTTCGCCCGGACCACATACTTCTAGGTATCATATCTCGTAGGGTGGTTTAGGGGAAACAGTGGTTGGCCACGGATAAAAGGGTCCATAACAAACATCTTTGATGCCCAATACCCTGTTTCGAGTGATTTTCCGTGAACGCAATAACTCGTGCTAGCACAATGTGATTGTTAATTGAAAAGGTTGTAAATCCGCTTTAGGAAGCTAACCGCCTAACCGATAAAAGTTGGCAACGTTGTTTTTATTTTCTTTTTCCTTCTTTCCCTTTTCTCTTCTACCATTGTGGAAAACACACGAAACGACAACACAACAGTACAACAGCACACGACAACACCTCCTTTGACCAGATTATTCTCGTCTTGTTTAAATCTCCCCACTTACCCAGCTATTCTACTACCCTTTTCCCTCTAAATTGAGACTCAAACACCTTACACTCTAATATCTGCCGCCGCGTACTCATCAATTCGCCCGTCTTCCAAGTCCGGCAACAGGTCTAAACCACCAATCCCCAAACCCTCCAACACAACTTTTTTCTTCCCGCGATAAAAGCAACCTCCCACCACCGCTACCCCGAGCTCAACAAACAACAAACAAAAAGCTCGCGCACCCGCACACCTCTCTAATCACTTCACAAACAAAATGGACGAAATCTTCCTCTACGTCATGAACATCGCACACAGCGCCACCAGCTACACAACGTCGCTCAAGACTCACCTGGTCAACCCCCTGAAACAGTACGCCACTTCGCAGCCAGATCTGATGAACATCGCTCTCCTCCTCGTGATCGTCTACCTCTCACTGGCGATCCTGGGTATGGCTAGTCGCTGGATCTACTCCGTCGTCATCACCACTTTACGCTTGCTCCTGTTTGTCGCTGTAGTCGGCGGCGGGATCTGGGTGTGGCAGCGTGGGCCGCAGAGGTCCCAGAGCGACTTCTTCAAGGTCGTCGAGATGGTTAACGAGGGCGTCAGCGCCGCCGCTGCCGGGAAGGGACCGGGCGGGGGAGCGGGAGGGATGGGAGGCGCCGGGACCGGGTTTGAGAGGCAGAGGTATGAGTATTAGAGGTGCTTTCCGGGGGTTCTAATGGAGGTGAGGAGGTTATTATAGAAGGGTAGGGGGTTTTTCTCTTTTTACGACGATGTTGATTACGATGATGACTTGCCGGGTTCCAACTCACTGGTGGATTGCGCTAGGGTTGGTGAAAATAGTGAAGGCGGGCGGGTAGTTGATATATCATAGTTTTTTCCTTCTTTTTTCCTTTAACTTACCATTGTCTTGGTTACTTATTTTCTCTCTCTCATCCGGCTACCTAATACCAAAAACCCGGTAATGCCATCGCTTATTCCTCTTCCTTCAATCGTTCACTCTTGCAGTTTTATTATTCTCTCTTGCACTCCAGCTCAATTACTTCCCTCACGACGCACTACCTCTTTCCTCCCCCCCCTCAAAAAAAAAACAGAAACAAAAGTGAAAAAACAAAACTGTACTGTATTCCAATCCTCAGCTGTCAAAATAAAGTTTCGCCATAGAATTCCACCTCATAACAACTTGCCGGCGCTGACTGGAGTCATCCTCACATCGCGAATGCGTAATACCCACAAATTCTGGTATATACCGCGGTTGTCCACCTTTCCCTTAGCCATCCATCCGAATAGAATAAGGTTTCCGGCGTACTCCAGCCAGGCAGGGTAACCGCCGATCAAATTTGCAATCTGTTCTTTATGCAGGTTTTTCGTGTGTAACTTGCATGTGGTACCGTTCCGTACCGGCGGGTTATAAGCATAAGTACGGTAGATGACAAAAGCAAGAGCGCGAAAGTGATGTCTAGCTTGTGATTGTTAGTCAGTTAGTTAGTTTGAAGTTGTCTATCTATGGGGGTAACTTATGGCGGGAGGTTCTTGCTTGTGGTTGGTTGGTTGGCTGGTTCACCAAGACAGTGCATGCACGAATCATCACTCGGGTTTTCGGGAGGGCCGGCAGGGTGGCTGGTAGAGTCGAGTGAAATATTACTATTATATAAAAGTAAGGTGATATCGGAAGAGCCCAGGCGCGGGAGGGGATATCGAAGGAATGGGATGGAATACAGGCCTTTCTCTTTTTTTCTTTTTCCTTCTTGAAGGCGGTTTGAGAGGCGGTGGTAGTTATGGTGGTTAGTTGGTGGTGGGATTAGGCCGCCAATACTGCCTCAGCTATAATAGATACGGTAAGTCAAAGGCGCTGGGTATGATATGATATGATAGAAGAATGAATGTACGGTGCTTACGTACAAGTGGGGTGGCCTGAATCTCCGGTGCAATGCAGTGCCGTCCCCCGCCCCCGCCGCCCGTGAAGACTCATCCCGTAAGAACCTTCTTTAGGAGACATATCGGAGCTTACCGGTATGATACCATGCTCACCTATGCGTCCTTTCCGTCAGGCATCCCATAGCATTGTAGGCCTTTCTTCTTCCTCTTCTTCTTCTCCTTCTCATGCACCAGTATTAACCACTCCGTACATACCTGATACCACCAGTAATCCCCATACCAAAGCCACCATGAATCCCGACCGATGCTAACGTCGGGGCCTACGCCGACCAGAGCCGATGGCAGTAGATCCCTCTCCCCTCCTCCACCCTTCCCTACCTACCCCACCCCCGCGGCAGTTTTCCCCGCTTTGCTTCTTCTCCTTCTTCATTCACTTTTTTTGGAAAAAGTTTTCGGCACTTGGGAGCTCTAGCTAGCTAGCTGGGTGGCTTTATACAAACGAAAGGGGGGCGGAGAACCCTCCGGATACAAGTACGGTATGCCACGGCGAAGTTGCAGACAAGGGAAGCTTTTGTATTGTGGAGTATGATGATACTGTAATATTATTATCATAATATACCCTGGATTTCAGGTCTGGGTAAATACGAGCGAGAGGGCGGTTAAGGTTATAGGTGCGGTAAAGTGCGGTGTCAGGAAGGTTCCGGGGCTCCGGGGCTCCGGGTGTCCTGTGGAGTAGGTATGGGATGGGATGGCACGTGAGACCAGCGGGCAGGTGCACGCCCCCCCGGGGGTTATGTAATGGATTGAGTGAGTGTTTCTGTTTAGACTATAGGCAAGTTCTATTTCGCGGGGGAGGGGGGGGTTGCTATGCTTGTGCTTGTGCTTGTTCTTGTATAGCTGATTTCCCACAGGCAGCCATACTGCGCACAGGTGTTCCCGTTTGATAGGTGGGTAGCCTGAGTGCGGTACTAATGCCATTGAAACGAAATGAGCGTCTTCAAGTCATTACCGCGGTACTAATCGGCGATTTTTAAAGTACGGTAATTGGAATGTGAGTTACCGGTATCTCACTAAAGGAGTGGGTTACGACTACCCCCACAATATTGGGGACCGGCAGAGGCATTGGTTATGCCATAACTGGATCACTCACTTTTTCCCATTTCGAATGCTTAGAAATCGCCTGGTGCTTGTGTCAGTATGATATCCCAAAATGAGACAGGTTTGCTTTCACTGGTTGGATTATTGTGTAACAATGGCCGTATTTTCAGATGTTTGTTCCCAGACACAAGCACCATACCGGTACTTAGGAGATGAGACGCTGACATCCCCATCTCGCCTGACCGTCCTAATAATTGTATCCACCTGTCATACCAAATAACCCCCACCCCAGTCAAGCCACTTCAACCCACTGTACCCTTCCTTCCTCGCTATCCGAAATTATGTAGCCCACTGTGCCGCAACGCGGAATCCAAAACATCTCGGCCCGAAATCCCACGTTTTTCCACCTTCCCTCGCTTCTCCCCTTCTTTCAACGACACCAAGCCCTCCCATCCACACATATACCAGTCGAGTTCCTCTCCAGCCGGCAGCCCTCGGGCGGTAAAACCGTATATTCCTGCGCCATAAGATACTACCAAGATGCGGGATATCGTCCGGCCATCTGCCCACGTAACATGCGTAGAGAGGGCTACGTACTCGTACATATAGTAGCAAGCAAGAAGTACCTGAAAACAGGGTTTCGCAAAGTGTATGGCAAAAGATCCGTAGGCAGAGCATTTGAGCGCCTATTCATATTCACCACCCCTGTTTTCGGATACCTCTTGCTTGCTACGAGCACCGTACTGGTTTGTACTAGCAATGTAGCTCCCGGAGCGGAGTTGGTTACCGTAGTTTATGTATGAATGCATGGATATATGCATGTACCGAGTTTGTATGCATGCACGCATGAATGTTTCTATGCATGAACGAGCATGACACGATATAGGACCAAACAGTCGATGTCAAAGTGTGGGTGAATGAATGAACGAGTTGATGGGAGGACATGGGCCGGCGATAAACCCGAGTTATCACGCTTGGTTTGGAGGCCCAGGCTTCGTATGATGACCGAGTGCAAGAACAGTACCTGTACTAGCACAGGTACAAGCAGACTACGGTGGAGGGATAGTCCTGGATATGATTTCGCCGGAGAGATTACTTGTTTGACGCATATTATGGGATGTTTGGTAGGATTGGGATCGATTGGTTGCGATGCTAATCTAATTCAGTTTGGTAAGAGGCTGTTCA